>Ga0137403_10006452_pt1 | contig 13424 bp, 3 predicted proteins | sample CZOMad2_1_16fung_FD_122057 | JGI IMG/M metagenome (GOLD analysis project Ga0137403, IMG submission 122057) | Vadose zone soil fungal communities from Angelo Coast Range Reserve, California, USA - CZOMad2_1_16fungal (Hybrid Assembly) | ecosystem: Environmental > Terrestrial > Soil > Vadose zone... | reverse complement strand
TGACACCTTAAGCATGCACGCGAGCACAAATGTGGTGCTTGGATGCACCGATTGTCATGGCGGCTCCGCAGCCCCCGGCCTCACGCAACACAAAGCCCACGTGGCTCCGCGCAACCCCCTCTTTTGGCAAACCTCGGCCAATCCAAGTGATGCGGACGTTTTGTTGAACCAGGAATCCGCCGAGTTCATTCAGTTCATCAACCCCGGGGACTTGCGCGTGGCGGAAAAAGCCTGCGGCCTTTGCCACAAAGAAATAATCCAACCGGTTTTTCACAGCATGATGAATCACGGCGCGATGCTCTGGGGCGCGGCACTTTACAATAACGGCGGTTTTCCACTCAAAAACTATCGCTTCGGCCAGGCCTATGGTCCAGATGGTGAACCGCTGAAATTAATCAACCCTACCCCCGTTACCCCCGAGGACACACGAAAGCACGGCATCCTGTCCTTCCTCGAGCCGCTGCCCCGCTTTCCGCTCAGCCAGCCTGGAAACATCCTCCGGATTTTTGAAAAGGGCGGCGAGCAGCCATTGCAGCTTGGTGTTCCGACGGCTACCGAGCCGCCGGGCAAGCCGCTTCGACGATTATCCGACCGGGGCCTCGGCACGCTGATTCGTACCGATCCCGTCGTCTTAAATCTACAAAAGATGCGATTGCACGACCCGCTGCTCGGTTTTATGGGATCGAACAATCATCCCGGTGACTATCGCAGCAGCGGCTGTTCAGCTTGCCACGTGATTTATGCCAATGATCGCTCACCCACTCACTCGGCGTACTATAGCAAATATGGCAACCAGGGCTTGAGTTTCAGTGGCGATCAATCCGGCTTGCGCCATGATGAGCGCGGCCACCCGATCCAACATTCATTCACGCGCGCAATTCCTTCGAGCCAATGCATGAGTTGCCACATGCACCAAGGCAATCTCTTCGTGAACCCGTTCCTGGGCTATACCTGGTGGGACCAGGAGAGTGACGGGGAATTCATGTATCCCGCCAAACAACATAACCCGACAGATGAAGAAATGGTCCATTCAGTTCGGAACAATCCCGAGGCAGCCGCGGCTCGGGGGTTGTGGGGTGATCTTGATTTCCTGGAAAAGGTTGCCGAGCTAAACCCAAAGCTCAAGAACACGCAGTTCGCAGACTATCATGGGCATGGCTGGGTTTTCCGCGCTGTTTTCAAGAAGGACCGCAAAGGCAACCTCCTGGACCTGGATGACAAGATCATTCCGGCCGACGCTCCGGAAAAGTTCGCCAAAGCGGTCCACCTCAAAGACGTTCATTTGGACCGGGGCATGCAATGCGTCGATTGTCATTTTCTTGCCGACGTGCATGGCAACGGCAACCTTTACGGAGAGCCAAGAGCCGCGACGACGATCGAGTGCATCGATTGCCATGGAACCATCGAGCGGCGGCCGACCTTAATCACCTCGGGTAATGGCGGAAAAATCAATCTGAGCCAAAGCTCAACTCCCTGGGGACCTAGATTCGTTTGGGAACGCAAAAAGCTTTTCCAGAGTTCGACACTCAATCCCGAGTTGCGTTGGGAGGTGCCTCAGACGGTGGACACAATTGATCCGGCGTCGCCGCATTACAATGCGAAGTCCGCTTACGCCAAGACCCTGCGTCGAGACGGTAACACTTGGGGCGACGTGCCGGTTTTCAACTGCAAACGCAACCTCGCGCATGACAATTCATCCGTTTCCTGCCAGGTCTGCCACACCTCCTGGGCGACCAGTTGCTTTGGCTGCCACGTGCCAATGCGGGCGAATCAACGTACACCCCTGAATAAGTATGAAGGGATAACCACGCGCAACTTTACTTCCTATAATCCACAGGTCGTTCGCGATGACGTTTTCATGCTCGGGCTCGACAGCACCGTTAAAGACAATCGGCTCGCGGTGATTCGCTCTTCAAGCGCGGTCATCGTCGGCTCCCAAAATGCCAATCGTGAGTGGGTGTATTCCCAACAGCAAACCGACTCTGCCGAGGGTTACAGCGGCCAGGCATTCAATCCCCATTTCGCGCACACCACCAGCAGCGTGGGCACGACGAAGAATTGCACCGACTGCCATCTTTCCAAAGCCAACGACAACAACGCGATCATGACGCAATTGCTTGGCTTCGGCACTGGGACGGTGAACTTTTTCGGGCGATATGCCTATGTCGGCTGTGGCAAGGAGGGATTGTACGGCGCCGTCTGGACGGAGCAGGAGGAGCCGCAAGCCGCGATTGGCAGCCACCTGCATAAGCTCGCGTACCCGGACAACTATCAAAAGCACATCGGCGACAATAAATCCGAGCTCAAAGAAGCTTACCACCATCATGGGAAAGAGATTCTCGATCTGACACTACGCGGGGAATATCTCTACACCGCCAATGGGCCCGATGGTTTTGAGGTGTTTGATGTCGCGAATATTGATCAGAAGGGCTTTTCAGAGCGAATTGTCAGCGCGCCCGTTTCACCGCTTGGCCAGCGCACTTTTGTGCGAACGAAGTACGCCACATCCGTCACGTTGCCTAGCACCCTGGGGATCGATCCGTTGCGCCTGCGAATGACTAACGAAGTCATGCAATCTCAGTATGGTCCGGTTTACGGAAACAACGAGGAACAACCCGTTAGCGCGCTTTACGCCTGGGTGTTTGTGACTGATCGTGAGGAGGGACTGGTGATGGTCTCGGTCGGGACGCTCGTGGATGGCGATCCCCGGAACAACTTCCTCGACAAAGAAAAGATTTTTCGGTTCAACCCGGATGGCAAGCTCGCGGGCGCAATGCATTCCTTCATGGCCGGCACGAATCTTTTTGTCGTCGCGCAGCGGGGTCTATTTGTGCTCGGCCTGAGCAATACCGAGCTTATTGGTCCGTCGCTGGTTGCGGAGTTAAGCAAGGGAGAATTCAAAAATCCGCTCGCAGTGGGCGTTCAGTTTCGTTATGCTTTTGTGACCGACGCCGAGGGATTCAAAGTGGTGAACATCACTGACCCGGCCAAACCCGAGTTGGTGCCGGGCGCCGTCGTGCCGTTGAAGAATGCCCAGCGGTTTTATCTCGCGCGAACTTACGCTTATGTCGCCAATGGCCCCGAAGGACTGGCTTTTATCGACATCACCAACCCGGAGAAACCGAAGTTGGAGCGGATGTATAACGCCGATGGCGCACTCAATGACACGCGTGCCGTGCAGATCGGGTCCGTCAACGCGTCTATGTTCGCGCTGGTCGCCGATGGAAAGAATGGAATGCGCGTCTTGCAAATGATTTCTCCGGACAATGTCCCAGAGCACATGGGCTTCAGCCCCCTGCCGAATCCAAAGCTTATCGCTACATTCCCGACTCATGGACCGGCGGTCGCGATTTCGCGCGGACTGGATCGGGATCGAGTCGTCGATGAAACCGGCAATCAGACCGTAGTATTTGGACGGCGTGGCTCTCGTCCATTCCACTTGGAGGAGATGGAGGCCTTCTACCGTCATTTCGCAGAAAAGTATCCCACCAATCTGCTGGCCAGGCGCGCCGGCGAATTGTATCAGGTTGAAGATACGGTCCTGCGCTCCGGCCAACTCGAGACGCGAAGTGGAACAAAGCTTAACCCCGCGCAACGGTTCAAGGCTCCTCCAGAAACTTCCCCTCCTCAGCCAATCGCGAAGCGGCTTACCCGCCGCGGTGACTGAGAACGGTCTGAGAAAATGGTAGCCGCCGACGTGAGGAGGCGGACAAAAACGATATCCGCGATAGATCCGCCTCCTCACGTCGGCGGCTACGGTTTGTTTCGCGTCAAGAACTACGGATTTGGGCGGGCGTCGGCGGCGAGCTCTTCGTGCTCCGTGCTGACGCGCAAATTGCGCTGATCGGTCACAGCCAAATAGCACACTAATGGGCGCTGTTGCGGCAAGCGAGCGCTAATGGTGTTGCGGTCCACTTCTGCAGCGACCGTTTGCCAGCGACGCTTCTGCCATTCACCTGTATCAGTCGTGTAGTGCAGGGCAGCCTCCTTCAGCGGCACAGGAGACGTCACATGCGACCTTGCTTTATCGCCGTCAATCTTCATTAAGCTCATCTTCGGCAAGGGCTCGCCACCACACAGAATGTTATCGGCAAATTGATCCACTTCCTTGAACGTCCAGATGTGGCCGTGCGGAAGATTCAGAATGACGCTGACATGACGGAACTTAGGACGCACCAGACGACAGGACGCACGAACGCTGTCAAGCGGATAGGCGAAGTCGTTCGAGCCATCCAGAAAAAGGATGGGGCAGCTTACGCCGCTGAGATATTGCGAAGGATCGAACCGGCTTAACCAGCGCTGCCTGGCTTCCGGAGACATTCTTGCCAGCGACCCCGTTTTCCAAACGCTATCTTCTCCCAGAAAACCGCAGCCGTAAACCGGCACGGCCAGTTTTAAGCGGTGATCCAATCCGGCAACGATGCACGTCAAGTAGCCGCCCCAGCTAATCCCCGTAATCCCGATGCGATGGGGATCCACTTCCGGCAGCGATCTGAGAAGAGAATGGCCACGGATCACGGCGGCGACTGCGTGATAGGTCCACATGTCCTTTTCGGCGTCGTCGGTGAAATCTCTGAATTTGGCAGCGTCACCCTGATCGGGGCCGCCATCGGGCAGCGGGCCATCCGGGCCGCAACCCGCCGTGTCCATCGCCAAAGCCACATAACCTCGGTTCGCCCAATGCTCGGCCCATGCTCGAAATGCTTTCCCACCGCCGCCATGAACCAACACCATCGCCGGGAACGGGCCTTTGCCGGATGCCGGCCTGCCAAGGTATGCGAATACCCGCGTAGGTTTGCCATGATACACCTCGCCCTGGTAGTACACCTCCTGCACCAGGCCGGTCCGGGCGCCCCACTGGGCGGCCGGCACTTTTTCAAGAGCTGCCAGATCCCAGGGGCCGTTTTGGCGAGCTGTTTTTGAAATTGAGGCGCAGCCCGCCACCAGGAGCGCTGACAGGAAAAGGGCAAAAAGACGTGTCATGAGGACTGGCTATTTCTCCCTCAGTTCGATGTCGCCGGCCCAGTCTTCCGGCAGCGGCCGCTGGCGTAACTCCTCGATTTGTTTCAAGTAGAAGTTTGAGGGGCCGTCGTCACCTCGCAGCTCGATAGTCCTTTTGAAACCAGCTTCCGCCGCGGTAAAATCCTTTTTTTGAAAATGCTCCAGCGCGATGGCAAAGGCCTCGCGCCACGGGCGCGTCTGTTCGGGTGAACCCTCGGTCACGATGAACTCGTTCACCTGAGTCATGTTGTCAAAGCCTTTGAACAAAAACCGTCCGACATCGCGTACGAGCCAATGACCGTTTGTCTCAGGGATTGCGATGCGCGTCATCAGCACGTCGGTGCCCAGTTGTTTATTCAGGCCTTCGAGGCGGGATGCCAGGTTCACATTTTCGCCGATGGCGGTGTAGTCGAAGTGTTCGGAACTGCCAACGTTGCCGACAACGACTTCACCGGTGTGCAGGCCGACGCGCGTGTGCAGCGGAAGGCTGCCCTGGCTGCCATTGAACTGGGTGACGTTACGCTGAAACAGCAATGCGGCGCGAACCATTCTCTCCCTGTGGTCGGCTTGTTCTTCCGGCGCGTTCCAAATTGCGAAAATTGCATCGCCGATGATATCCACGACGGTGCCTTCGGTCTCATGGATACAGCGAATCGTTGCTTCGTAATAGTTGTTGAGCAATTGCACGAGGTCCTGCGGATCGAGTTGTTCGGAGATGCGGCTAAAGCCGGCGATGTCGCTGAAGAGAATGCTGATGACTTGTTTGCTCCCACCCGGTTTGCGCAGGCCGGGTTCTTTGAGAATGCGCTGAACTTGTTTGGGGGACAGATAAAGCGAGAGCGATTGTTCCAGGAGCCGATTTTGAATGTAAGAACTCACTGAGTTGTAGATGATGGACCAAAGCAGTGCGATGGGAATCTGCGCCGCTACAACCACTAGCCAGGGGAACCAAATCCGTTGCCTCCAAAATAAATAATAAGCTAGTCCTGTAATGACGGCCGCACTGAGCAGAGCGAGCCCGGTGGCCGTCAAAGGTCGAAACAGGGTAAGGCCGATACCAAATAACAAGCCGAGCGTCAGTACTACCATGGATTCCGTTCGTAGCGAAAAGCGGGTAAGCCAGTCGTGCCGCAGCAGGTTCAGGAACTGTGTCGTTTGCACTTCCACGCCGGGAATGAATTCTCCTTTTGAAGTGTAAGGGCTCCGAAACTCGTCTTTGCGCTCTCCAGAAAATCCAGTTTTCAGCTTTGAACCGACGAAGACCACCTTATTACTGAAAAACCCCGCCGGGCAGAATCCGCTGACTTCCTGCGCTCGATGAAAGCTGACGCCGGGAATGGTTCCGTCGGGCATCTCCACGCAAGGTGGCGGTCCATAATAGTTCATCCAGCGTTCAGTAAGCCGGTTTTCCTCTTTCAGCGCGTCAGGAACTCCGAGAAGCTTTGCTGCCTGCCATGTCATGCTTGAAAATATTTCCGAATTCGTACCTGGCGGTACGTGCAAGTGCCTGCGCACCATGAAATCCTGTTCAGCCCGAAGCTGCGCGATACCCCAATCGGCCGCCATATCGATGAACATATCCGCTGGGCGAATAACCGTGGGCAATCCCTCTGCAGTGTAAGTGAAATCCGCGCCTAAAATTACCTTTCCGTTCGCCTTTATCGCGCGGGCGAAATGTTCGTCACCTTCCGGTTTGGTGGGATGCTTGTCGCTAAAAACAATGTCGAACACAATGGCCCGCGTACCGTCCGCAGTTAGTCGTTCGACGAGCCGGGCATACAGCTCCCGATCCCAGGAAGTGTTATAAGGCTGGTCCAGTTCGCGATGCGAGTCGTCATCGAGCCACACCATAACCGCTTCATTCGGCCTGGAGATTGGTCGTTTGAGGAAGGGCAGATCGTAGCTCGGATCGATCAATTTGGGCTTGAGGGTCGCCGAGATCAAAAACACGCCGCCAAGAAAAATCGATAAAGCCCCCCCGATGCCGCACCGGACCAGCCACTTTCTAATTTGGCGAGTTTTGTTCATGCATCGGGTGGTCGGCAGCAGGTATAGCAATAGGCTCGTTCGGTGACAAGCCTATCAGGGACGGAGGCGAGCGCAGTGTTCCGTGGGGTTTTTCAAAAGCAAAACAATCTGTTCTTCGGCCCTCAGTCACTGTTCGTCTCGTTCGGGTAAAGCCCGGATACGCAAGTTGGTCTGCACTCGGCAGGCCACATCTGTCTCAACCAGGTCAGAGTTTCTTGCCCCGATAATACCTCTTGGCGGAGCCGGCCATTGGGTCGGCGAAGTTGATGATGCCGAATGGGGAGTAGTTGGTAGTAACGGATACCCAATCAACGAAATTGCTCGAACACTGGATAATGTAGTTAGTATACCCGGTTCCCACCAGTTGCGAGTAAAAAGTGCTGCTGACTGCAACTGAGTTGACCAGACGGAGCTGAGAATTCAAATAGACCAAGGCGGCGTCGAACACGTTCGTGCCGCCAGCATTGGTCACAATGATGGAGTATCTGCCCTCTGAAGAAAACTGGAAACTTGGAATGGTTAGCGAAGTAGTCGTGGCGCCGGGAATATCGACGCCATTAAACCGCCACTGGTAACCCAAAGACGGCGTACCCGTAACGGTGAACGACAGAATCACATTTGCCCCGTTGGTCAAGGTGTGGCTGGTGGGGAGGAGTGTAAATAAGGGAGAAGCGGCAAGACTATAGTTCACGACCGTAGTCCCATTGGCGCAATTCCCATTCGTCAAAGTAACCCCGCTCTGCACAACCCAATAATTTGTCCCGGCGAAAACATCAAACACGACCACCTCGTTGCCGAGGCCGTGGCCCGCGCTGCATGCGACCGGCACCAGATTACTGAAGCTCGTATTTGGTCCCGTATAGACTGACAGAATGGCGTCGTAGGAGGTGCCTTGATTGTTCACGATCAGCCGTCCGGTGGCCGGCGCGGTGTAAGCCCCCCAATAGGTTTGACAAGGCGGATAGCCGCAATGGTTGGGTTCGTTTGGGTCGCTCGAGCTGCCGTAAGTCGTAAAGACTTGCGTGCCGGTGTAACCCGTCACGAAGGAGGGGTCGTCCGGGTCGCTTGTCCCCACGCGAGTCGGATCAGTCGCCGAGCGAAACTTATCCTCGGCGCGGGCGTCGGCATTGATCGCCAGGCCGGCGCCAGCGGAATTGATTTGAACCTTGACCTTCCTCGAGAAAATGCTTCGAAACGTGCCGGAATCCGTGATCTGAACTTTGTAAATGGCGACCTGCGCGGCGCTCAAATTGCTCAAAGTCAGGCTTGAGTTTGTGGCATCAATGACCTCGAGATCATTCTTGAACCACTGATAGACGATCGCCGGGTTCGACTCCACGACTACCGACAATGTGACATCCGAGCCGGCCGCCGCGGTTTGGCTCCGAGGCTCAGTCCCGATCACAGGGAGTCTGTTTGTGGTTATCTCCAGACTCCAGGCAAGGACGATATTCCCTGTGACGCCATAGTGGCCATCCACCTGGATGACATAGGTCGTCCCCGCGCTCGCATTGAAGCTGACGGAGCTGCAAAGAAACCCGCCGCTATCATCATCCGCGGCGACAGGAACCAGGTTGGTAAGATGAATGCCCGTGTAAATGCCGAGCAAAGTGTCAAAACCGCTACCGGTCGTGGAAAAGGTGGCGATGCCGGTGCTCGGCGCCGGCCAGAGGATCCAAACTGAAGCGCCGCCCGGTTTGCTGGCCGGAGTTGGCTCGCCGTTTTCAGCAGTGGCCGTAACATTGCTTCCGCTGCCAACACCGCTGGCTATGGCGCCAAGGCTGCCCGCATTGGCAAAATTATCCGCGAACGGCAGCGGGAAGAGACCCTGAATCGTCAGGCTGACTACGCCGCTGCCGACCGTGCCGAGCGAGTTGAAGACTACCACGTCGTAACTGCCACAGTTGGTGGGCTGAACACTGGGTATGTTGTAAGTGCTGCTGGTGGCGCCGAAAATGTTGTTCCCATTCAATCGCCATTGAAAATGGAGCGGGGGCGAGCCCGAAGCTCCAACCGTGAAAGTGACCGGAGTACCTTGTGGCACTGCGGCACTCAGTGGTTGCTGAGTAATCCTCGGCGGAAAAGGAATTGATGGTGGGGGACCACCGGCCGGAGCGATCCACATGGCTTCGCCGACGGCGGCGGTTGGCACAGACGGACTCCAGCTACCGGACGTGAAAGAGTACGTGGCGTACCCGCCTCCGGTCCACTTGTAAACCGTTGCCCCATTTGGCGGGCTAACGCCGGTGATATTGGGGTAATTCCCGACATCATTCGTCTGGCGGCTGAGCAAATAAGTGACGCCATTGGGAATGGAAACCGGGAGCACTGGCACATGGGGCGCGCCGGTGAAAGTGACACTGAAGTTGGTGGGGCTATCGAAGAATGCGCCTTCACCGGGTCTGAGGGTAATGTTCGCAGGCACCCAGGCGCCGAGCGCGGCGTTATAGGTGGACTGAAACCATTTATTGCTGGCGTTGTCATATTTTGACACCACGCTGCCGTCGGGCACAACAGGCATAATCTCCTTGAGCGTGTTGCCGCCCTGATCGACCTGGTTGGCAATGAGATTGCGGCCGGATTGGATATTGTTCGTGTATGAGGAAACAGGACCTTTTGGTATTTGTGTTGCGACCGTAACAGTAAAATCACACGCGGCCTGGTTTCCAAGGCCGTCCGTCACGGAGCAATGCACGGGCGTGGTTCCGGCGGCAAACAGGCTTCCGGACGGAGGCACGCAAGTGAGCGTGAAGCCGTTTGTGCAAACGTCCACAACCATCGGCGCGTAGCTCACAGGAACGATTGTCGAGGAGTTCACCATGATGTTGCCGGGCGACTGCACACGGATGCAGGAATTTGAGCAGCACGGCGCGACCAGAATGAACGCCGGTTCTCCGATGTTCAGGGTCGGAGCGAAGGGTGTCCAAGCTCCGCCCGAGAAAGTGTATAGGTTGAATCCCGCTCCATTCCACTGTTTGACTTGTGAGCCTTCTTGGGGTGAAACCCCCGTAATGTTTTCGAATGTGCCGACATCATTCGTCTGGCGGCTGAGCAAGTACTGCTCACAACCGCAGGGCAGCGACAACGGCAACACGGGTACGTTTGGTATTCCGGTGAAGGTTAGCACTGTCGCAGGGCCCGGGTTATTGATAAAGGCCCCGTCGCCAGGAGCAAAGACGACATTACTCGGATTGATTGGGTTAAAACTATCATCATACCAATTGCTCGGGCCGATGCCGAGGGACGAGTCATAATAATAGGTTTTCGGGCCGGAACAATTCGTTCGGTAATAAATCGTCAGATAAGTGCCATCCTGCAAAGCGGCAGAGAAGACTTCCGGGAGTGTGTTGCCGCCGTTGTTAAGCTGGTTGGCGATCAGACTGATGCCGGGACTGAGTATCACGGTGTTGGTGTAGGTGACAGCCACCCCTGCGTAATAGAGTTGCTGGATCTGCGCAGCGGAGAGCGCATTCGTAAAGTACGCGGCATGGGCGATGACGCCGTCGAAGTACCGGCTCGGTGGCAATGTATAAAATGGATCGCCGCCCAGGATGATATCCAGCGCGTTTCCCGGAATTGCGGCTATTCCGGCGCGATTGGTTGCCAGTTTGCCGTCCAGATAAAGATATTCGCTGGCACCGTCGGAGACGCCTGCTAGAAAATGCCAGTTGCCATCGTTCATCTCGAACCCAAGAGCGGAAGCGCTCGCCACCGTTTGTGCCAAATCTGAACCTGTTCCAGGGTTAAATCGATTCAAGCCGTTTAGGTCCAGGCTTGATCGCCACGAAGTATCGCCATGACCAAGGATGTTTTGGAACCTGGATTGTGCATCGGCAGGATACGCCTGAAACCAGCTCATAACCGTCATTGGCTGATTCGAGCCAGTGGGATTGAAAGCAGCCGGCAGCGCGCCGAGACCAATTTCCACCGCCGCATTGAAGCCATTGATCGCGACCGCGCGGCTGTCGGGTGGAAACCCAACAAAAGGCGGACCCTGGATGCCTGGCGCAGTGTCAGGCTGATAGAATCCGTTCGCGACGGTGCCGGCACTGCCGTAGTTATTCGCCATGGGAAGCGTAGGGAATAAATCGAGCATGGTCGTGCCGTTTGGCACGGACCAGGGCGGCTCATCCAGTCGAAGATAGATGATCGGACTATCTGCCAGGACCAGGAAGTTATAACTGAAACTGGAGCCCGAGTTGTAGTGGTTGAAGATTTGGCCTGAAGACAGTACATTTGGATAGACCGCGACTTCGTCCAGAAAGCCGGGGAAACGCCCGAGATTGTATTGAGGTCCGCAGCCGATGAGAAAAGGCGAGATCAGATCGGGAACAAAATTCTGTCCGAAGGCGTTAGTCGCCGTGATAGATAGGTTAGTGATGAGTATGCCATTGAGGTACATGCTGGCGATCGAACCGTCGAACAGGACCGCCACATGATACCAATTATCGGCGGTGACAGGGCCTGAGCTAAGCTCTGGTTGACCGGAGATCCCTTTTCCATAGTACAAATCAAAGACGAAATTCGAGCGGGACATCCCGACAAAAACGCCGTCCGAAACATTTGTATAACTCGGAGCCACTCCCTGAAGCGCATTTCGCCCTTGGCTGACGAGCCCCCAAAGCGTCCCACCAGCAGGCAAGGTGTTTGGGTATGCCCAAAACTCGATCGTGAACGGCGGTTGCAGCGTTATAGCGGAATTGAGCACACCATTGGTATGACGTGGAAGGAGCACGAACTGCCCGGAGCCACCAAAGGCTGTGGCCTGATCGCCATCGCCAGTGACACCTGGCACATGAAGAATGTTATTGGTCAGGTAGAAGCCATTAGCCGAGTCGGGCTGCCACCAGGTTTCGTAAACGCCGTTACCGACGTCACCCAGGGTGCCTATGTTGGTGGCCACATAATAAACTGACCCAGGTGAATTGGTCTCGTCCAACGGCCAGTATCCCGCCGGACCGAGCGCATGGACGGCGTTGAAATAGCGTGACTGAGCCCGCGCAACCGTCCCGGCAATCAAGACCAGGAACGACACTAACATGCTGGCGATTAATAGGTTCTTTCGCAGATATCCGTTCTCCGGTTTGACCGACCCAAGGCGCCCTACAGGAGGCGGCGCGAACCAAACTCTAACCTCTCGGGCTGCGGGTATTGGCACGAGTTTATGTTAATTAGACCGCCAGGGTCAAGCATATTCTTTTTATCAACTATTTCCGACTAGAAGTAGAACTTCAAACTAACCGCCAGTGTCCGCCCACGAGGCAGCTCATAATAAAGATTCAGCGGATTGAGCCGGTAATCCTGGTCCGTAATGTTGAGCAGGCCGACTCTTACTTCGGCTGCCCGGTTGAGGAAACGGTATCCGGCAAAGACATTAAACTGCCAAAAATCATCGCCGGGAAGGGCGGGAGTGTAGCCATTGTTGCGCTGCTCGGTCCAAAGGGATTGAGCCTGACTGAAAAAGCCGCAAGGATGGTAGTAATTGATGTAAAAAGTCAGTTGTTGAAGCCTGGCCGTCTGATCCTGATTGACGCTGTTGCCCGCTGGCAGGGGAATGTCGATGAAACGACCATTCAGCGCAGCGTGGCTTAGTTGATATCGCACGCCAAGTGACCATTCTTTGCTCAGTAGCTGATTCAGGCTGACCACGAGCGATTTTTCTGTGAAATCCAGGTTCTGCCTGGTGTTGCTGGGGCTGGTCGCTATCGGCAAAAAGAAGCTGTTGGTTACCACGCCTACAGTCCGTTGCGCCTCCGACTCGAGGATTTCTCCATCGATGCTCAGATAGGTGTTCGACTTGAAGGAACGGTCCAACCCGACTCCATAGGTAGTGAACCGCGTCCCCGGCACGAGACCAACCACCGATTCGGGAATAATGCTGCGGAACGCCTCGTTGAAGCCGGCGACCTGCGTCGGTTCCAATCGCACGCTGGTATCATAAAACACCCCGCCGAGCGAGCGCGTGTAACCAACCCGAAGATGCGTGTCTGGGAGAGGCGTCAAGATCATCCCCGCCTTCGGCGAAATCTGGTCGATGTCCGCCTCGTCCCTGGTAATCGGCGAAGTGTCGATATCCCGAGGGTAATGCAAATGGTCATAGCTAATGCCGGCAGTCAATTGGAGTTGCTCGATAGGATGCAGCGTCTCGTATGCATAAACATTGTAACGTTCCAAATCAGTCTTGAAGTCCTCTTCCGAGACAAGCGAGGGGAAGCTGAAAGGATTATTCACGCGCGAGAAGGTCTTATGCGACCCGGTTTGATAACGGCCTCCCACAACCAGCGTCTGCCGCGGCGTTTGCCAGATCTGCTGCAACTCGGCAGTATAGGCGTCAAATTGGCGATCATAGTTGACTGAAAACGGGTCTCCACGGACGAAGCTAATCGTTCCGTTGA
>Ga0137403_10006451_pt1 | contig 13427 bp, 9 predicted proteins | sample CZOMad2_1_16fung_FD_122057 | JGI IMG/M metagenome (GOLD analysis project Ga0137403, IMG submission 122057) | Vadose zone soil fungal communities from Angelo Coast Range Reserve, California, USA - CZOMad2_1_16fungal (Hybrid Assembly) | ecosystem: Environmental > Terrestrial > Soil > Vadose zone... | reverse complement strand
TTTCGCGTCGATCTCGTTCAGCATTGGAACGACCTGACGCGTCAGCGCGAGAAAAGTAGGACCATCGATTCGCTGAGCGGCCGCGACAAATGCGCCCGCCGTTTCTTCGGGATCGGCCGGACGAATTACATCGATCTGTGGCATCAAACGAACTGAGCTCACTGTCTCAACCGGTTCATGCGTCGGGCCGTCTTCACCAACACCGATGGAATCGTGCGTAAAAATGTAGATGTTCGGCAAACGTGAAAGTGCGGCCAGACGAATGGAGGCGCGGCAATAATCAGTGAAGACGAGAAAGGTTGCGCCCGACGCGCGCAAGACTCCGTGATAGGAGACACCGTTTAGAATCGCGCACATACCGTGTTCGCGAATGCCGAAGCGAATGTTGCGACCTTTCGGATTGTCGCGCGTGAAATCTTCACCCTCCTTAATGTAATTCAAGGTCGATCCGTGCAGGTCGGCGCTGCCGCTCATGAGCAACGGCATTGCCTGTGCAATGGGCTGCAACGCTTCGCTGCCGGCTTTGCGCGTGGCCAGTTTCGCATCTTTTGGAAACTCCGGAATTTTGGATAAAAGGTCGGCCGGAACTTTCCTCTCAATTGCGTCGTCGAGCAGCTGCGCCTGTTCAGAGTTCTTGTTGCGCCACTCATTGTAAGATTTTTCCCAGCGATCGTAATCGGCCAGCAACTTCTTTTTGTGTTCGGCAAAATAGGCGCGGACATCTTTGGAGACGAAGTAATGCTCGTCCGGAAGTCCGAGACCTTTCCGCGCCGCATCGACATATTTGGCGCCCGCTTCACCATGCGCCTTATGCGTGCCGGCCACTTCCGGGACGCCTTTGCCAATGAGAGTGTGCGCGATGATGAACTGCGGCTTACCATTATCTCGCTCCTTTGCGACATTCAGCGCATCGAGAAATTGTTGCATGTCCTGGCCATCGATCTCCTGGACGTCGAATCCGTACGCTTTGAATCGCGCGCCAGTATCTTCGCTTTGCGTCTCCTTCGCTGCCGCGTCGAGTGTGACGGCATTGGAGTCGTAGATGAGGATCAAATTATCGAGACCAAAGTGACCCGCAAACGCGCTCGCTTCCGACGCAACGCCTTCCTGCATGCAACCATCGCCGGCGAGACAAATCACATGTTGATCAAAAATCCTGTGTTCGTCCGTGTTGAAACGCGCGGCCGCCATCTTCATAGCCACAGCGATCCCGACCGAATTGCCGACCCCCTGGCCGAGGGGACCGGTCGTGCATTCTACTCCGGGGGTGTCACCAAATTCCGGATGTCCCGGTGTCTTGCTGTGTAATTGCCGGAACCGTTTAATCTCCGACATCGGCAAATCGTATCCGCTTATGTGCAGCCACGCGTAGAGAAACATGCTGCCGTGACCCGCCGAGAGCACAAAATAGTCACGGTTAATCCAACGTGGTTTATCAGGATTGTATTTGAGCGCATAGCCATAGAGCACCGCCCCAATCTCTGCGCAGCCGAGGGGCAGCCCGAGGTGCCCGGACTGCGAAGCCTGCACGGCGTCCATGCACAAACCCCGTGCTTCATTTGCCGCCCGGGAAAGAATTTCGATATTTAGACTCATGGAAAAGAAGGAAAGATTTTAGAGTTTTGGATTAGTATTGAAGGCGTGAATCTCTATATGGCGGAAGATTTAAGTTCGACAATCTATTTTCCGCAATTGAGCTGTCGCATGTCGCGAAATCTGAACTTCAAAAGAATACCGCGTTTATGAATTCGCCATCGCTTCTCCAAATCGTCGAGCGGCTCGAACGTTTTGCGGGCAAATTGCCTTCCAGGATTCGGAAAGCCGTTCTCAGCGAGCTTATACCGCTTAAGCAGTTATTCCTCCAGCAGCGGCCGCCGCGTTTTCTTTTTGTGGGCTCGGGCGCGCTGCCCTTGGGGCAAGTCATTGCTGCCCTCTTTGGCTCGGTCCATCCAACCGGAACACGCGATGTTCTTGTCCGGACTCATCACTGGCACGATATCAGCCTACCGGATCGGGGAACGATCTCCGTCCTCGATGCCCGCGGCGCTGATGGTTCGGCTGCCATTCAGATCCAGGATGAACTCAAATATCAACCTGAGGATCTTATCTTTTTTCTCCACGATGGCGAAATTCCAAGCGTGAATGGAAAGAATAGCCTCAACGAGTTGCTGAGCCATTCAACTTTGAATACAACGCCGGAACCGGCGACGAAGCTTATCAGCGTCATGGCGTCGCGGGGAGAGACAATCGCGTCCGATCAGACCGATCTGGTTCCATCTCAACTGCAATCGGCACCTCGATCAAATGCCGCAGCACCCGGGCCTTTCTTGGAGCTTTTGAGATTGGTTCCCGTGGGTCATGACCAAGGGTTCGAACTGTCCCCCGCGGAAGCCCGGAAACTGATGTCGATTTTGCCACGCGAGCTGCCGAATCAGGCACGGATGGAAATGATCAGGGTATCACGAGATCGCGAAGCCCAGCACGAAGTGGCGCAGCTTTTAGTGAAATCCACGAGTGCCATTTGTGCAGCGATCGGTGCACAACCGATTCCGCTCGCTGACCTGCCGATACTGACCAGTTTGCAAGTCATGATGATCTCCGGAATCATGTACGTGAGCGGCCGCGAGCGGAGCTTGCGTGCCGCCACCCAATTCGTCGGCGCTATTGGTGCAAACGTGGGTGCCGCGATGCTTCTCCGCGAAGGCACCCGCGCGATCCTGAAATTCTTTCCCGGCTGGGGAAACGTCGTATGCGGGCTGGTGGCAGGCTCGGGAACCTACGCGATTGGGCGCGCTGCGACTGTCTTTTTTATCGATGGCGTTTCATTAAAGGACGCGCGTCGAACATATCTGACCAGCCGCAAGAAGCGGGCGCGCCCGGCTCTGCCGGCTCACGAGTGAAGGTCGGGCGTTCCAAAGAGCAAGCACCTCATATTGGTCGTTCGTGCCGTACCGATCATACGCGCGAATAACTTGTGAATAAGATTCCTCCGTCCAGCATATTTTGTTCACACAATTTTGTGAACAAAATGGGTTAATTTCTGCGCACCAGCGAGGCATTCGTAGCTGTTTTATGAAGCTCTCCGAGATAAGGACGACGCTCCCGAAAATCCGTGTTTCACCGGTCAAGACTCTCGGGCAAAATTTTCTGCACGACCAAAATCTTGCGCGCTGGATCGTCAATCAAGCGGAGATCGTTCCGGACGATTATGTCGTAGAAATTGGACCTGGCTTAGGCGCTCTCACTAAGCTGGCGCTTGAGAAAGGCGCAAAGGTTCTCGCAATCGAGAAAGACACCCGCCTCGCGAATTTTTTGTGCGAACGTCTTAGTCATCCGCGACTCGAAGTACGAAACGCAGACGCCCTGAAGTTTGATCCGCGTGTTCTTTTCTCGCATCGTCGAGTGAAACTGCTTGGCAATCTCCCATACAACATTTCAAGCGCATTGCTTTTGAAATTCCTTGAATATCCAAGCCCCATCTCATTGTGGTTGTTTATGTTACAAAAGGAGATGGCGCGCCGTCTTTCAGCGTTGCCATCCACTCACGACTACGGCTCACTGACTTTGCACGTGCAGTTGCGTCATCGCGTGCAATATCTGCGCACGATTCCGGCAACCGTTTTTTTTCCAAAACCCGAAGTCGATTCGGCACTCTTGCGAATCTTACCTCGCAACCCACTCGACTTGCCGGCACGCGATGACGAGTTGCTTACCAAGTTGATTCGGAGTGGCTTTTCTCAGAGAAGAAAGCAGTTAAGGAAACTACTCGGCATAAGTGTCAATAATTGGGATCACGCCACGTCGACTTTGAGCTTCGATCCTAAGGCGCGCGCCGAGGAGTTATCGCTCCTTCAGTGGATTGGCCTGGCGAATTACATCGCGCCGCCTGCGCGCCCAGCTGACCGAGCAATAGGAAACGAGCGCTTCCCAGTGGTCGATAAGAACGATCGAATTTTGCGATGTGCGCGGCGCTCCGATGTGCATGGGAATAACTTGCGCCATCGCGCCGTCCACATCCTGATTTTCGACCAGGCAGGCGAAGTTTATTTGCAGCAACGCTCGCGTTGGAAGGATCGACATGCTCTGAAGTGGGATTCGAGCGCTGCGGGTCATGTGGCGGCCGGAGAAAGCTATGAAGAAACGGCCCGACGCGAGCTGGAAGAGGAACTAGGAATAAATGTTCCTCTGGAGAAGCTTTTGAAGCTTCCTGCCTCAGCACGCACTGACGAGGAGTTTGTTTGGCTTTATCGAGGAGAGACTCGCGGCAAGCCCATAGTCAACCGAAGCGAAATCGAGACTAGTGCTTTTTTTCCTCCGGCGATCATCGATGGTTGGGTCTCGGCACGACCGGAGGATTTCGCACCCGGATTTATCGAATGCTGGAAGGCCTATCGGGGAAAAGAGGGCGCCAACAACGATAAGCTTACTTGAACCCGATAAATCTCCGCTGAGGCAGGCGGCGCAGGGTCGCGCGCTTGAATTTCCGTGCGGCACGCCTCGCTGCCTCCTTCCCACCGTAGATGCTGTCGCTAAACATCCTTGTAACCACCTGATTGCCGCGAAGGAAATGGACTTGAAAACCATGTGTCTGTCTCTTCGCGCGCCGTTTTGTGTCGATGCGCCGGATGTTCGCTTCCGAATCAGGGTTGGGGCGTCTTCGCATAAGAACCAGTTAACAAGAAGTTAACTAAATAATTCAGGCAATCAATGATCGATGGTCGAAGCGGGGCTGCGCCGGAATGTTTCTGTTGAAGGAAGGTTCCAGGCGCTCCATTTTTGGTCGTATTCCGCGGCAGGTAACAGGGCGTAACAAGGATGCCGCCGGGCGCGCAACCACGTGATTAACTTCAGGAGGTCTGCTTTCGCCATTGTCGTACAGCCAGTGGTCGGCCGATTAACACCGCGCCGGATATGGAAGAAAATCGCGCTCCCTGCTCCGGGCACTGGCGGATCGGAATTATGCCGGATCTCAACAAGCCAGTGATAGGCGAAATCGCCCGAGCGCATTTTTTCGTGCGTGTAGTTGTCAGGCGGATTCTTGGGATCAATCACGATATGACGATTATAATTTGGCGATTGCGGGTCATCGCTCCAAACGTCCGCTTCCGTCACCTGGTGATACGGATAGTCGGCTCCAGGAGGCAACTGCGGGTCGTATCCGAAAACCTTCCCGATCTCGAATACTCCGGCAGGCGCTCGTCCGTCTCGCTCCTTTTTCCGGAGACCGGACTCATTTTGTCCGGCAAGGCCCGCTCCCCAGGCAACTCCATTCTTCCCAAACAGCACCGGTGACGGTCCACTCACGGCTTCCCATTTTCCGCCGGACGATCGCTCAAATAAACGCAACTCTCCGCGCATTGAATCCCAAGTCGGCGCGATGCCCAGGATGAGCTGCGTGCAATCATCCGGAACTCCGTCGGCATATGCAACATGTCCTACCAGCATCAGTGAGCAGATCGATAAGTAGCGAAAGATCGACATAACCATTCCACAGACTGGACGGGCATTCAGTTGTTCCCCGCAGTTTCTACTGCAGCCGTGTCTGCGGGAAGATATTTTGCACCAATGAGCCAAGCCAGGCCGGAGGCGAAAATCATTCCAGACACAAACAAAAACGCGACATGCATGTTCGTGTGACCGCCGATGTAACCAAGCAGCCAGAATGCTTGCACGTCGCCTAACGCGTGAATGACGAAAATGTTGACGGCAAACGCCGTCGCGCGCACAGCCGGCAGCGAGACGTTGGCCAGCGCTGTGTTCGATGGACCTGTGTTTAGAAACAAGAAAAAGATCGCGACGAACATTGGAATCCACGCCGCAGGAAATGGAATGTAAAGGGTCGCAATAAAAAATGGACCCGCGATCAGCATCCCGATTCCCGAGACCCAGAAGTAGGAACCAGCGAACCGCGAACGCAACTTATCGGCGATGATGCCTCCCAAAAGCGTCGAGACCAAACCAGCGACCACGGTAATCAACCCAAAGATCGTCATGCCTACCTCTGGACTTTGATTTCGATAGCGCAAATAGGCTGATGCCCAAAACCCCAGGCCACCCGTTACAAAAGTCATTAATGTTTGGGCGATGCAGTTGAAGAGATACGACCGGGTGCGAAAAAGCCTCACGTAATTCGCCAGGCTGCGTCGCCGCGATCCTTGCACCAGGTGATGTGCAGCGACGCGCGGATCGCGCTGCCAAAAACACAGCAGACCCAACAGCAAACCCGGCGGCGTGACGAGATAAAATGCCCAGCGCCAGCCGAGATGAGCACCAACCAATCCGCCGATGACATAGCCGAGTGCGCTGCCAACCGGAATGGCGGTGTAAAAAATAGCCATAATGCGACCGCGTCTTTCGATTGGGAAAAGGTCGGACAAGATGGTTGGCGCAGCCGGGCCGTAGCCCCCTTCGCCAATTCCAACGAAAATCCGAGTCGCAAAGAGAATGGCGAATGTCGCGGCCAAACCCGACGCGCCGCTGGCCAGGCTCCACAAAATCACGGCAGCCCCGACGATGAGCCAGCGCGAAATCCGATCGGCAAGTAAACCGAGAATCGGTGCGCTGATCATGTAAGTTACGAAAAACGCAACGCCGAGCAGGCCGGTCTTCGTCATAGCGTTTACGTCGCCAGCTGCGAAAAAAGCCGCGCGAATGTCAGGCTCGAGCGCGGCCAGAATTTGTCGGTCGATGTAATTAAACAGATTGATCCCGAGCAGAAGCAACAACGCACTGTGCGCGCCGCTGATTGATTTCTTCATGCCGCCGTCCACCGCCAGTTGCCGATTGCAGATGGCCCCACGTTAATTGTAAATGATAAACGATGGCTTCCATGTCCGCCGCTGAACGCGCGCTCTCTTTCTTCGGCCGGGTGCTGGCGCGTTGTTTTTATCGGGTCACTACGCTGGGACTGGAAAACTTGCCGCAAGGCGGATTTCTACTTTTGCCTAATCATATCAGCTGGGTGGACGCCATTGTCCTGCAACTCGCGTGCCCTCGCCCGATTCGCTACGTCATCGACCAGGAATACTATCACAAACCGATTCTGCATTGGTTTTTGCATGCGCTTGGCTGCATTCCGATCAATGCCCGCCATTCGCATCCGGCAGTTCGCGCTGCGGCTGAGAAAATCGCTGCGGGCGAGATCGTGTGCGTTTTCCCTGAGGGCCGTCTTGAACGCACGGGGACGCTTCTGCGCTTGCACCGCGGGTACGAATTGATCGCGCGGCATGCCAACGCGCTCGTCGTTCCGACATGGCTGGACCAACTCTGGGGCTCGATCTTTTCGTTTCAGGGCGGCAAATTTTTCAGGAAATTGCCGAAGCGAATCCCATACCCTGTCACAATTGCATTCGGTAAGCCGCTCGAAGCGGACGGTGCCGATATCGCGACGATGCGGGAGGAGTTGCTCAAGCTCGGCGAATTTTGTTTCAGCCGTCGGCCGTCGCTAGATCGACATCTTGCCGAACCGTGCGTCCGCGGATTGAAGAGACGACCTTTCGCGACCGCCGTCATCGATGGACTCGATCACAGCGCCTTGAGCCGCTCGAAATTGCTCGGGGCCGCTGTGGCATTGAGCCGTTATCTTAGAAAAGAATTTCCCGACGAACGGATCGCCATCATCCTGCCTGCCAGCAAAGGATCGATGGTAGCGAACCTGGCCGTGACCCTGGCGGACAAAGTGCCCGTCGATCTTAATTTCACGATCGGACGGGCGGCGAATGAATCTTGCTGCAAGCGCGCCAACCTGCGGGTCGCTATTTCGGCCACGCAATTCATGGAACGCCTCAAGGACTTTCCGTGGCCGGAACGTGTCCTCAAGCTGGACGAACTGATGCCGCGAATGAAACGCCAGATCATTTTCTGGTGGGTAATGTCGATTCTCGTTCCCGCCCGTTTGCTTTTGCGGATTTTGAAAATTCCAAAAGAGGGCGGCCACAGGGAAGCAGTCTTGCTTTTTACAAGCGGTAGCACCGGCGAACCAAAAGGTGCGGTGATGAGCCATCGCAACGTTGTCGGAAACGTCTCGCAGTTCCGGCAATTGCTCGACGCAACGAAAGACGACGCCATTCTCGCGTCGCTTCCGTTTTTTCACACCTTCGGATCGACTGTCACGCTTTGGTATCCGCTCATTGAAGGTGTGCGCATTGTTACTTATCCAAATCCGCTGGAAGCGGTGAAGAACGCAGCATTGATTGAACGATATAAACTAACGCTCCTGCTGGCGACACCGACTTTTCTGCGCGGGTATCTGCGCAAAGTCGAACCGGACAAGCTGCGCAGTCTGCGTCTCGTAATCACCGGCGCGGAAAAACTGCCGCTCGATCTCGCGAAGAATTTCGAGCAACGCTTCAAACAAAGAGTTTTTGAGGGCTACGGGCTAACGGAAACTTCGCCGGTGGTAAGCGTAAATCTGCCCGAGCCGCAACCGACCAAACCGGGCGAACAAGCGCAACCATCGAGTCGTTTGGGCTCGGTTGGGAAAATGGCCCCCGGGATCGCTGCGGAAATTCGCCAACCGGAGACGGACGGAAAACTTTCGCTGCACGAAACCGGAATGCTTTGGCTGCGGGGAGTAAACATTTTCGAAGGTTATCTGCACGATCCCCAACGCACAGCCGACGTGCTGCAGGATGGCTGGCTCAAGACCGGCGACCTCGGCCGGTTCGACGCAGATGGATTTCTCTACATCGAAGGACGACTCTCTCGCTTCTCAAAAATTGGCGGAGAAATGGTGCCGCATGAAGCAATCGAAAGCAAAATTGTCGATCTCCTCGGCTTCTCCGGAAGAGAAGAGCGCCCGATTGCCATCATGGGGGTGCAAGACGAAGCCAAAGGCGAAGCGCTCGTGCTGCTCAGTGCGGTAGACGTCGATCTTGCCCAGCTGCGCAAGAAACTTCATGAAGCCGGTGTTCCCAATTTATGGATTCCGAAACACGTTCACCGCGTCGAATCCATTCCCGTCCTCGCTTCAGGCAAACTCAATCTGAAAAAATGCAAGGAGCTTGTGCCGACCTAGTTCATCGCAGCGGCAACTTGGAAATGAAACCTGCAATCTCATACATCGTTGCCTCTGTCCAACGCAGCGGCACACACTTGCTTTGCAGTATCCTCCGAAGTGCGGGCGCAGGCTCACCGGACGAGTACTTTTTTTCGAAGTATGGAGAAACGTGGGAAGAGCGCTGGGGCAGTCCCTCTCGAGCCGCCTACATCGAACGCATTTTTCAGCGGCACACTACAGCCGATGGCGTCTTTGGGTTTGTAGTAATGTGGGTTTATTTCGATCGCGTAGTTCAAATGTTGCGAGAAATTCCCGCATATAAGAATTTCAATGAATCACAACTCCTCGCTGCCGTTTTCAACCGGCCGAAATACATTTGGATGCGCCGCCGGAACCGCGTCCAGCAAGCAGTCTCTTGGGCAATAGCATTGCAGACAGGTGTTTGGGCTCAAAAAACAGGCGAGAAGTCCCAGGTGCGTGCCATCCCACGCTTTGATTTCAACGTCATTGATGACTTGTATAACCGTATCGTGGCTGGCGAAGTAGGCTGGACAAATTACTTTCATGAAAACCAAATTGATCCTCTCGTCCTCTTTTATGAAGATGTTGTCGCTTCCAACCGTGATGCTGCCAGACGGGTTCTCGAATTTTTGGGAGTGCCGTTTCCGTCTGCTTTCGAAATCGCGACGCCGACAGTTCAAAAGCAAGGCACCCAACTGTCGGAGGAATGGGCGGCGTCTTATCTGAAGATCAAAGAGAATAAGATGGGCAAACTTGCCCGCATCATCCGACGCATCCGCAACTGAATGTGGACGACTGCGTCTTCATCGCGATGCCTGGACGAAAGCCGCCGGACAAGTTTTCGTCATTCGGATTTGGTCTGCCACGCCGTAGCTGCGCGAAGGCGGGTCATTCCTTTGTCATTAAACATTCGTCATTCATTCCGCATGTGGCGCGATCGCGTCATTGTGGAGAAACTGCTGCAACCGGTGCGCGGTGATTTTTGAACACAACTCGCTGCTTGGACATCGGCGTTTGTCCTACTCCCAGAAACGCGAGACTTGGGCGGATCGCGCTGAAGGCGGCGTCAGCCAGAGCCTTGTGTCCTTGAACTGAGGGATGCCACGCATCTACGGGATTAATCAGCTCCAAGCGGCTAAAATCCACTTTTGTTAATGCATCGGAGTACTGCACGCGAATATTACGATAGTCTTTCAGGTCGTAGTTCAGACTGCCGACCATCGCTCGCATCTCGGCATTCATCATCAAGCTTAGCCTGACCATGTTTTTCTGATACGGCGGTTGCAGAGACTCGAAACTGCGATAGCCGCTTTCAAAATACGGATAGAGCGCCGGACTATTTGCGTGGAGCGCCTCCGCCTTTTTCCTTGCTTTGAAGAATGCGTCAATATTCGCCAGCCCAAACACGACGATCACCACGTTGTGGTTTTCTCTTTTTGCGCGCTCGACCAGAGATTGCAGCGGTTCGGTGTAGTTTTCTCGAAACTTCGCAGTTATTTCTGCCAAGCGCCTTTCCGGATGCGCACGTTCGGCTGTGGAAAGTCCTTCCGCCCAGTCGAGATTATTGTGTCCAATCCAAATCAGGATCAAATCCGGAAATCTTTTCTTGCGCAAAATCTGACGCGCTTGTCCAGCAAGATTGCGTGTTCGGACAATTCTTCTACGGATGCCTTCGCCGGCTGGTCTGGGCGCGACGAGAGCCCCGGCGCCATTGTATTCTATAGCGACCAGCGGCGTAAAAGTTTCAAATCGTTCAAACACACTATAAATGCTGGCCGGATCGGGATCGGTATCGAGAAACCAATTCTTGCGTCGCTCGGTTCTGGCTCGCCAAAACAGGCTAATCGGCGAGGATATGTAGAAATTCTGTGTAAGGCTATCACCCATCATCGCCACATGCGGCAACCGGTTCATGAGTTCAGCGCGACTGATCGCGCCTCGCCGGTACTCCAGATAATCGCTACAGAATGGAGAGGAAGGCTTTGAAATTCGCTCAAGATAATTTCGGGTAGTCGCCGTCGGCGGATCGCTCGCTACCCGATCGAACAGAAAAATCAAATCGACAAGGCTGGCCGCAATTTGTTCACCGGCCCTGACTGGTAACGGCGTTGGGGGATTCGCGAGCTCCTCCGTGCCGATGGCAGAGAACGGGCTCAACAACACAAAGAATCCCGCGAATAAAAGAAATCGCGTCCGTGAGAGCATCTCACATCAGATTCGAAAACTGCGAACAAATCGCGGTTATCGCCCCAATTTGCTTTGGTCGTTTCACTCCGGCAAACTCGGTTAATTCCGCCAAACTATTGGATCAGATGCGCTCACTGTTTCATTCACTCGCCAATCTTGCTGCACGGCTCTCGATGAAATTGCTGTTTGCATGTGTTGCGCGCGTTCGCGTTGTGCGGCGGGAAAACGCAAATCACGACGGCGGATTTCTATTGGTAGCAAATCACATCAGCCATTTCGATCCGTTTATCATTTCATCAGTGGTGCGGCGCAAAATCGATTGGATGGCCATGGCCGAATTCTTTCCACTTCCGCTGGTCGGATTTCTTTTGCGAGCCGTCGATGCATTCCCGGCGGATCGACATCGCGCCGACCGCAAAACCATCCACAGCGCGATTGAGCGGCTGAAGCACGGGCGTATTGTAGGTCTCTTTCCCGAGGGTGGCATCCGCGATGGCACAGGCTCGCTGCTGGAAGGCGCACCCCTCCGACCGGGGGCCTCGACGCTCGCGCACATCGCCGGCGCTCCGATCCTGCCATGCGTCATTGTCGGCAGCGATCGGCTGTACTCGAAGAAAAGCTGGCTGCCGCTGCGGCGTACGCCGATCTGGATCGCGTTTGGCGATGCCATCCCGTCTTTTCCTGATCTGGAAAAATCCGCCGCACGCGCATGCATCGAGCGCGAATTAGCTACGGCGTTCCGCCTTCTGTATGCTGAGTTGCACAAAAAATTCTCGCTCGCACCTGACGATCTGCCGCATCCACCGAGAGAACGCATGGCCGAATGAAATTATCCGTCGAGAAACCAGCAGCTTTGCATAGGCCGGAAACTCCAAGGGCTCGAGCTGGCAAGCTCGGGCGTTTCGCCGCGAGCGGCGTCGATTTGCTTATGTGCGCGTCGATAAATCTGCTCCAGTCGCGCCATCGTCTGCACGCGCGGAGTCGCGATGACATGGCACGTTATGTGTCGGCGTGCGAAAAGCTCACAGCTAAGAATTTTTACGCCGTGCCAAACGGCGCTGAAATTGCAAGTGCAATCGGCGATCGACCCGGCCCAACAATTACCTGGCGCAGCCCGATCATTACAAATTTTCCTGCCAACAATGTCGCGCGCGCGGATTTCTTCCCATGCCCACGCGGCTGGAATGCACCGACGGTTCTCATGCTGCACGCGCTCATGTCCGCGAGTCACATTGGGTATCGCCGCTGTGCTGCGCGTCTTAACGAACTCGGCTGGAATGCCTGCTTCGTCCACCTCCCATATCACTATTCGCGTGTCCCGCGAGGCTACTGGAACGGCGAACTCGCAATCACAGCCGATCTCATTCGCAACGCCGAGGGGCTACGCCAAGGCGTGATCGAGGTGCGGCAGTTGATGGCAGCATTGCGTAAGCACGGCTGCCAGGAGTTTGGCGTACTCGGCACGAGTTATGGCGGATGGATCGGCGCGCTTCTGGCGATGGTTGAGCGCGATTTTCGTTTCGTTGCTTTGATGGCGCCGATTGTAAACGTCGAACACGCGATCTGGGAAAGCCCCGCCGCACGGTTTATGCGACGCGAACTCCGCCGCGCGAGCATCGAGCCAGAGCTCGTGGCGCGGCATTATCATCTCAGTTCGCCAATGCACAACCAATCGTTGTGTGACGCTGACCGCGTGCTGTTTGTCGCGGGTGAATTCGATTTGATTTCCCGGCCGACAGATGTTGAGAAAATTCAGCAGAAATGGCACGGATCGGAGTTGCTCCGCGTGCCGCAAGGGCATTTCGGCTACCGCATGCTGCGCGAAACGATCGCGTGGTTGAAGGCGCGCGCTCTGTAGACGGCGCGAAGAGATCGATTCCATTAATCGAGCCAATCCATCGCGGTGAGCAGGCGACGTAATTGAGCATCATCGCTCGAAAGAGCCGGAAGCCATTCACCGATTGGTTCGCGTTTCCACCACGCTGATTCGCCCAGTGGCGCGAACTGGTAACGATAGAGTCGCGCGCGAATGTAACGAGGCGGCTCGTTCGGAAAGGGATTATTCGCGAGGAGCGAGAGCGTGCCACGATCATTGTGTAGAAGTTTCCAAACAAAATGCAGCGTCCACGGATATTCGGCAGGTGAGGCCATGGCGGCGAACCAGATTTGCCAATCGATTCGTGGTTGATACGGCGCGACGAACGGCGGGCGCAGGTTCGGA
>Ga0137403_10006450_pt1 | contig 13428 bp, 11 predicted proteins | sample CZOMad2_1_16fung_FD_122057 | JGI IMG/M metagenome (GOLD analysis project Ga0137403, IMG submission 122057) | Vadose zone soil fungal communities from Angelo Coast Range Reserve, California, USA - CZOMad2_1_16fungal (Hybrid Assembly) | ecosystem: Environmental > Terrestrial > Soil > Vadose zone... | reverse complement strand
GACATAACCAAAGGCTTTTTCCACGCGCACATCGGCTGGCTGCTGTTCAAGCTCTGGCCCCAACCGCCGTTCGATAATGTGCCCGATCTGAAGAAGGATCCGCTGGTGATGTGGCAACATCGACATATTAACTTGCTCGCGGTGCTGATGAGTTTTGCTTTGCCCACTTTGCTCGGCGCGTGGTGGAACGGAGGGATCGGCGCACTCGGAGGCTTCCTGATTGGCGGTGTAGCCAAGGTGGTCGTGCTCCAACACTGCACGTTTCTGATTAACTCTGCCTGCCATACAATCGGGCGCCAGCCGTATTCGACAAGATGCAGCGCGCGCGATTCTTTTTTGATGGCGATATTCACTTTCGGCGAAGGCTATCACAATTATCACCACGAATTTCAGCACGATTACCGCAACGGCGTGAAGCCGTGGCAATGGGATCCGACCAAATGGTTGATCTGGACTTTGTCGAAGCTCGGATTGACCAGCGGTCTCCGCCGCGTTCCGGCGGAAGCAATTCATTCCAAAGAAGCGCAGCTGCGCGATTCGCAAAGCAAAGCGATCAGTTGATCAGCCCTCAGCGCGTAGCGGCATTTGATAATTGCGCCACCGCGCTACAAAGCCGAAGTGACGCGTGACAAGTGACGGGTGACGAGTAATCGTCTGAACCGATCATGAGTAAGGCCAGCGAACTTCGCCTCGCCAAGCGCATGGCGCGTCTCGGCACCGAGACCGCGTTCGAAGTCCTGGTAAAAGCGCGCGCGCTGGAGGCAAAGGGCCGCGACATCGTTCATCTCGAAATTGGCGAACCCGATTTTGATACGCCACGCAACATCATCGACGCGGGATGTGACGCGCTTCACAAAGGTTTCACGCATTACGGACCTTCGGCTGGCTTGCCGCAATTGCGCGAGACGATCGCGCACTACGTGAGTGAGACACGTCGCGTAGACGCGACTCCCGAAGAAGTGGTCGTAGTCCCTGGCGGTAAGCCGATCATCTTTTTCAGCATCCTCGCGCTGGTTGAAGAAGGGGATGAGGTCATCTACCCCAATCCCGGATTCCCGATTTACGAATCGATGATCAATTACGTCGGCGCGAGAGCGGTTCCGATCCGGTTGCGCGAGGAGATGGATTTCCGGCTCGATGTCGGCGAACTCGCCGGACTGATCAACGATCGCACGAAGCTGATCATTATGAATTCGCCGCAGAACCCAACCGGCGGCGTGCTTACGAAGGACGACATTGACGGCATCGCGCGCGCGATCGGCGATCGCAACATCATGGTGTTGAGCGACGAGATCTACAGCCGCCTCATCTTCGAAGGCGAGCATCACTCCATCATGTCAGTGGACGGCATGAAGGAGCGCTGCATTTTGCTCGACGGTTTCTCCAAAACTTATGCCATGACCGGCTGGCGAATGGGCTATGGCGTGATGCGCGCCGATTTGGCGGAGCATATCGCCCGCCTGATGACGAATTCCAATTCCTGCACCGCGAGCTTCACGCAAATCGCCGGCGTTGAAGCGTTGCGCGGATCGCAGGCCTCGGTTGATGGGATGTGCGCCGAGTTTAAGAGGCGGCGGGACGTGATGGTCGCCGGTTTGAACAAGATCAAAGGTTTCTCCTGTCGCTTGCCCAAGGGCGCGTTCTACGTTTTCCCCAACATCAAGCAAACCGGGTGGGCCTCGAAGAAATTGGCGGCCGCGCTGCTCGACGACGCCGGCGTCGCCGCGCTGTCCGGCACTGCGTTTGGAGATTTCGGCGAAGGGTATTTGCGTTTTAGCGTCGCAAACTCAATCGAGAACATCGAGAAAGCACTCGACCGCGTCGGCGCCTGGGCGAAGAAGAATCTCTAAAAAGTTGGAAGTAGAAAGTATGAATTAGAAAACTTCCCGCTTTCGTGCGTTCCTGAGAGATTCTCGTTTGGTCATGAACTTACAGGTGTTGGTTGCACTCGCCGAAATCGTCAGCGCGTCGGCCGTGGTTTTAACCCTGGTAGTCCTGATCATAAGCATCCGGCAGAACACAAAGTCCCAGAAAGCTCTGGTCGTAGATTCCCTGGCGGCAGCAATTACCTCAATCAATGTTCCGGCAATGGAATCGCCCGCCCTTGGATCTGCGCTGTCTAAAGCGACTGCGAATTGGGGTTCAGCCACCCGCGAGGAGCGAATCGTCGCGCACTATTTTCTCTTTTCGTTCTTCAAGTTATTGGAGAACGCCTGGTACCAACAGAAAACAGGCGTCCTTGATAAGGCACAGTGGCTTGGATGGGAGAAATTGCTTCGAAAATATTACCACAGCGACGGCGTGCGTCGTGTATGGTGGCCGGCTCGTCAGCACGGGTATTCGCCAGAGTTTCAAACATACCTTTCAGGAACAAAGCCGCCGGACGAGCTTGGCAGCCTAAACGAATTGTTCGATCACGTTTCAGATGACGCCTAACGACAAAGTGCGCTTTCGTGTTTTTGCCACGTCTCGCATCGGCGATCCGGCCGAGAACCGTCTGCGCGAGTGCGGCTATGAGCTCGAGGTTTTCCAAGGCCCGGAAGCGCCGCCGAAGAAATTAATCATCGAGAAAGTAAAGAGCGGCATCGACGCGTTGATTACCACGCTGCGCGATCGGATCGACGCCGAAGTTTTCGAAGCGGGGAAGGGGACATTAAAAGTCGTGGCGCAGATTGCGGTCGGCTTCGATAACATCAACCGCGCCGACGCCAACAAGTACAAGATTCCGTTCACCAACACGGCCGACGTGCTCACCGAAGCGACGGCCGAGTTCGGGTTCTTCATGATGGGAATGCTTGCGCGAAAGATGTGGCAGAGTGAGCGCCTGGTGCGGGAACAGAAGTGGCCGTCGTGGCACCCGTTCCTGCCGTTCCTCGGCGACGAAGTTACGGGCAAAACCATCGCGATCATTGGCACCGGACGCATCGGTCTGGCGATGATCAAGAAGTGCTCCGGTTTCGACATGAACATGCGGTGCTACGACCCGGCGTATCACAACGACAAATACATCACCGCCATCCAGCAGTTGATGGACCTGCGCCACGCCAATGGGATCCAGAAAGAGAAGACGTATATTAAGTACGTGGAGTTCGAGGAGGCGCTTGCCGGCGCCGACTACGTCACCATCCACGTGCCGCTGTTGCGCGAGGGTGAAACCGACAAGCCGACCTACCACTTGATCAACGAGAAAACACTGAAGCTGATGAAGCCGACGGCGTACTTGATGAATAGCTCACGCGGCCCGGTCGTGGACGAAAAGGCGCTGGCCAAGGCGCTGAAGAACAAAATTATCGCTGGAGCGGCGCTCGATGTCTTCGAGAAGGAGCCGCTGCCGCCGGATTCGCCGCTACTCGATCCGGAAATTGCCGATCGCTGTCGGCTGTTTCATCATTTCGCCAGTGGCGCGCGGATCACACGACTCGATGTCGATCCCGACAAAGGCATGGCCGGTCGCACGGTCCAGGGATTGATCGACGTGCTGGAAGGGAACTACGGCGGCGACCCGGCCAAGATGCCGTACGTGGTCAACAAAGAAGGCTTCGCAAAAAATTAGGAAGTAGAAATTAGAAAGTAGAAAGCCCGGCTCCGGCTTTATCTCACGGGGTAAATCTCTCTCCTTGACAGCTTAGGAGAGGAAGTGCTAATCTCCTAAATCATTTAGGAGAAGGCCATGGCTCGCGAAGCTGATTTACTGCCCGGAACGCTCGATCTGCTCATTCTGAAAGCCGTTTCGCTCGGCCCGCTACACGGCTACGCGGTCCTGTCCCGCATTCGACAGATTTCAGGCGATACCCTGTTCATCGAGCAGGGAGCGCTTTACCCCGCCCTCTTTCGCCTGGTGCGGCAGGGACTTTTGAAAACCGAGTGGGGCAAATCGGAAAACAACCGGCGCGCGAAGTTTTACGAACTCACGTCGAAGGGGCGCAAGCGTCTTCGCGAGGAAACCGATGGATGGAACCGCCTGGTCGCGGCCATTGCTTCGTCCCTCGCCGCGCAACCGCAAGAAGCATGAAAGCAATTCCGAATCTCGAATTTCGAATTTCGAAACAGTTATGATCGCTTACTTTCGATCGCTCGCGGCGAGGTTTGTGCGTCGGCGGCAAACCGAACGTGATTTGGAGCAGGAGCTGGCATCGCACATCGACATGCGCGCCAGCGAGCTTGTCCGCTCTGGATGGAACCAGGCTTCGGCAAAACGTCAGGCACGGATTGAATTTGGAAGTCTGGAGCGATTCAAAGAGGAATGCCGCGACGCGATCGCCGGAAATTTCATCGACATTCTGCTTCAAGATCTTCGCTTCGCTTCTCGCATACTGAGAAAATCTCCGGGCTTTGTCGCTGTCGCGATCCTGACCATGGCGATTGGTATCGGAGCGACCACCGCGATTTTTAGCGTGGTGGACGCGACGCTGTTGGAGCCGTTGCCGTATCCACAATCGGAACAGCTCGTCAGTATTCAGGATAATTTTCCGGGCGTTGGCGCGCGCGATGTCGGCATGTCCGAGCCGGAGTGGCAGGACCTTCAGCATTCGGGAGTTTTCGAATACGTTTCGCCGACCTGGTTCGACGAAAATAATCTCACCGGCGCATCTCAACCGGCGCGGGTGCGGTTGCTCATTGTCGCGCCGAATTATTTCGAGTTGTTAGGCGTGCAACCGCATTTGGGGCGCGGGTTCGATCCGCAAGATCATTCGCCTGGAATAATTCCAGAAGTTGTGATCAGTGATGGCCTTTGGAAACGCGCGTTTGGAAGCGATCCAAACATTCTGAGCAAGAGCGTGCGGATGGACACCGACTTGTATCGGATCGTGGGCGTGATGCCGGCGGGTTTTGACGCCCCAGGACGAACTGCCGAAGAAAGGAATATCGAGATCTGGGCAGCGACCAGTTTTTATGGGGCGCCGTTGTCCGATCATCCGCCGCGGAATCGGCGAAATCTTCCGACCGCAATTGCGCGGCTCAAGCCCGGCCTAACGATTGCGGCTGCGCAGAGCCGACTTGATGCGTTGGTCGCATCGTTGCAGAAACAATTCGCGGCCGATTATCCGCAGCAAAACGGATGGACGGTTCGATTAGTGCCACTTAAAGAACGAGTGGTCGGCAATGTTCGTCAGTCGCTGGTTTTGTTGCTTGGCGCGGTGGGACTCGTTCTTCTGATCGGGTGCGTGAACGTTGCGAATCTTCTGCTTGCCCGTGCCAGCACGCGAGGACGCGAAATGGCGATTCGACGTGCGCTCGGAGCGGCGCAAGCGCGATTGACGCGACAATTATTAACCGAGAGTTTGCTGCTTTCTTTTATTGGGGGAATCGCAGGTTTGGGAATTCTGTTTCTGTTGAAAGATTTTCTGCTCCAACTAGTTCCAGAGCATTTACCGCGACTTAATGAAATATCGATCAGCTGGAGCGTTTTACTTTTTGCTCTCGTCGCTTCCGTCGTTTCTGGAATTCTCTTCGGTCTCGCGCCAGCGTTGCAAGCTGGCCGATTGGATTTGAATCATGCGCTCAAACAGGAAGGGCGCGTCTCGACCGGTTCGGGCGAACGGGCCCGAATGCGGCGCGGCCTCGTGATCACCGAATTCGCGTTGTCTTTGGTGTTAATGATCGCTGCCGGGCTGTTGCTGCACAGTTTTTGGGACTTGGTGAATGTGCCGTTAGGCTTTAATCCGGAAAAAGTCATCAGCGTTCGGACAAGATTGCCGTCCCCTAACGACCCGAAGATCGACAAGTATGCAACGGCCGCTCAGGAGGCACCGTTCATTCGGGAATTAATTCGTCGCTGCGCAATGTTGCCGAACGTGCAAGAAGTAGCGATCGGAGACACCGCGTCGATTCCGTTGGACGAAAGTCTGCGCGAGCTGAAATTAATTTCCGAGGGCCAGTTTCTCCTGACGGTCGAGGGGCACGACACTCAGAGCGAACATTCCAGTGTGGTCGAGCGCTCCAGCGTGTCGCCAAATTATTTTCATTTGCTGGGAATCCCGCTGCAGCGCGGCCGTTTATTTAATGAATCGGACAACGACAACACTCCACAGGTCGCGATCATCAATCAAGCAATGGCGCAGACTTATTGGCCTAACAAAGACGCGTTAGGCAAACGCTTCAAATCGGTCAAATCGGGCGCGCCCTGGATAACGGTGGTCGGCGTCATCGCGAACGCGAGGACACAATCGCTCGTCCAAGAAGATGTGCCGCAAATCTATCTCGACGTATATCAGACCGGCGTGCAGCGTCTCGCGATCCTTTTGCGCGGACATTTGCGCGCCGCCGCGATTGCAGATGAAGTGCGCGAGCAGGTGCAGGCTCTCGATCCAACGCTTCCCGTTTCCGGCGCACAAACGCTCAACGAAACGGTTTCGGCCTCTCTGGCCCAGAGACGGTTTTCGATGGAAATGGTCGGCCTCTTCGCGCTGACGGCGTTGCTTCTTGCGGGTCTCGGGATTTATGGAGTCATTTCGTATCTCGTGAGCGAGCGGACGCACGAGATCGGCATTCGCCTCGCGCTTGGCGCATCAAGGGCGAACATTCTCCGCATTGTTTTGCGCCAAGGATTGGGTCTCGCGATTGTGGGCGCGGCAGTTGGGCTTGTTTGCGCTCTGATCGTTTCGCACTTGATGGCAAGTCTGCTCTACGGCGTCAGGCCGACAGATCCGCTGACCTTTGCCGGTGTCGCTTTCCTTTTCATCGGTGTCGCACTGCTGGCGTGTTATCTGCCCGCCCGCCGCGCCATGAAAGTCGATCCGATGGTCGCGCTCCGTTATGAGTAGTTAGGCGGTTGAGAAGTTGAGAAGTTGAGAGAAAGAAGTCTCGGAACTGCTAACCCCACAATCCTCGCGAAGGGATTCCAATTTTTCCGTGTTGATATGCGAGACCGTGGTCGCGGTCGCGGGCGAGAAGCAACGGCCCATCAAGATCGACGTAATCCGTAGTGCTGGCGAGAAGGCGCGCCGGAGCCATGCTCAAAGAAGTGCCGACCATACAACCGATGAGTAATTTGAAGCCGCTTTCACGAGCGCGCTTACACAAGCGCAGCGCTTCGGTTAATCCCCCAGTTTTGTCGAGTTTTACATTAATCATTTCGTAGCGATTCGTTAGGCGCGGGAGATCGGTACTTGTATGACAACTTTCATCGGCGCAGACCGGAATTGGATGATCGAGAGTTTCGAGAACCTCATCGGCATCGGCCGGAAACGGTTGCTCGATTAACTCGACTCCGAGTTTTTTCAATGCCGGAACAATTTTTTGATAGTGCGCAGGCGACCATGATTCGTTGGCGTCGATGAGCAAACGCGCCGCCGGCGCCGCTTTGCGCACCGCTTCAACTCGCGCAAGATCGACATCGTCGCCCCCGAGTTTGAGTTTCAGGATCGGCGCAGTTGCACTCGCTTTCGCCGCCGCCGCCATTGCCGCGGGCGTATCCAAACTAATTGTGAACGACGTCTCTACTTCGGGAACCATCGGGACATTCACCAGTTCCCAGACGCGTTTGCCGGAAATTTTCGCTTCAAGGTCCAAGAACGCGCAGTCCAACGCGTTGCGCGCGGCACCGGCCGGCAATAATTCCTTGATTTGATGTCGATCCAAATCCTTCTCGGTTTTGATCGATTCGATCTGCGCCAGGACCGACGCAACGCTTTGGTTGTAGCGTTTGATCGGCACCGCTTCGCCGCGTCCGGTGTGCTGCCCATCGGTCACGGTCACTACGACAACGCGCGCTTCAGTGCGAGAGCCCCGTGAAATGCGAAACACTTGTTTGAGCGGCCAAACTTCTTCTCGGGCTTCGATCAGCACTAGAAAGGATTAGCCCGATTTTCACGAAACCCAATGGATTCTTGACCGCAGGACTCGCAACGAGTGGGTCAGATACCGAGCAGATCTTTCGCTTTCTCGACGCTATTCGGGTCGCCGAAAAACTGAAAGGCATGCCTGCCATTGCGCTTTTTCAGCACAATTCGCAAGAGTCCCAGCTCGTGCCCCTGCAGGCGTTCGAGCACGTCGCTTTTCGTCTGTTGAATTATATTTCGCTCAAACCATCGCGGTTTAAAACCCATTTCCAAATGAACCATAACACGCGCCATGAGCAGCAGGACAAATGCCGAAGGGGAGCTGGAACGAAAAAGCCGGCCGACTTGCGAGGGTCACTCGCCCGAACGCGATCTTGACTTCTCAAGTCGATGAGTGAAGCGACTACTTCAGATACTTATCGAACCACGCGACAGTTTGATCCATCCGGTCGGCCTGGTTTTCAGGTTTGATGAAGAGATGGCCTTCGCCCGGATAAATGATGAGCTGAGTCGGCACATTGAGTGTCCGCAACGCGTGCCAGAATTCGTAGGACTGCGACGAGGGACACTCGGCATCATGTTCGCCAACGATCACGAGCGTTGGCGTCTTCACGTTCTTGATGAAATGAATCGGTGAACTTTTTTCGTAAACGGCGGGGTCGTCGTAAACCGATGCGCCGAAGAACGGGATCATCCATTGATCGATCAGGTTCTGGCCGTAGTAACTTTGCCAATTGGCGATGCCGGCGCCGGCCACGGCGCCACGGAACCGATTTGTTTGCGTGACGGTCCACATGGTCATGAACCCGCCGTAACTCCAGCCGGTCACGCCGAGACGATCGGGATCAACGGGATATTTTTTTATCGCGGCATCGACTCCGGCGAGATTATCGCGCAGATCGCCGTGGCCAAAATCTTTTACGTTGGCGCGGGTGAACTCTTCGCCCTGGCCGTAGCTTCCGCGCGGATTCGGCAGGAGCACGTAATAACCGCGGACTGAGAGAGCAGCGATGATCGCCCGTGACATTCCAAAACCAGCGGGCCAGTCCGACGTTGTTGCACTGGAAGGTCCACCGTGGATCAGGACGATCATCGGATATTTTTTCCCGGATTCCACTTTCGCGGGCGGAACGATCCAGCCCTGGATGTTAAAGCCTTCGTTCGTCCATTCGAAACTTTCTGCTTTTCCCCAAGTCGCAGACAGCGCCGAGTTGTTATTTGTCAGCTGACGCCATTCACCGATCGCTCCTGCCCAAACTTCGGGTGGCGTGTTGTAACTGCTGCGGGCCGCAGCGGCGTACTTGCCATCGTTGGAAATAGCGAAGTCGGGAAAATTACCGAATGCGTGAACGTGCTCCGAGCCTTTCCAGATCGTTCGGACCGAGTTATTCGCGAGCGTTAATTCGGAGATCGCGCTTCCGCCGCCGACGTACTCGGTGAGAAGGATTCGGTCGGGGGCCTGCCAGAAAATTGAACTGACCGAGCTTCTACGCCCTGGCGTGCGATTCACCGCGTTGCCGCCATTGGCTGAAATCGTAAACAAATCGCCGCCATGAAATCCTTCGTCGCTCATCAAGCCTTCAATGAACGCGACCGATTTGCCATCCGGAGACCAACGCGGAACCGCGGCCTGAAGCGAAGGTTTGGAGATTGAGGTCGCCTTGCCCTTGGCGATGTCGATCTTGTAGATCTGCGCGATCCACCAATTGTTGTCGCCCGGTCCCGGCGCTGCGGTTGTGACGAACATTTTGTCGTCAGGTGACCAATCGAAATCGTAGATATGGAGATCGGCCGGCGAAACCTGACGCAACTGGCCAGTGGCGAGATCGACGACCGCGATCCGCTGATTGTGAATCGCCCTGTCGATCACGCCAGTCGTGGGAGGCGCGGCCAGGAGCGGGCCGCCGCCGGCTGCGCCCTCTATATATAAGAAGGCAATTTGTTTCCCGTCGTGCGACCAAGACGGGCGCGCGGCGTATCCGCTCAGGTGCGTCAGCTTCTTTGGAGTGGAACCATCAGCGTTCACCGTCCAAAGCTGCTTTTGCTCTTTCTCACCAGCGTCGGAAAAAAACGCGAGCGCCCTGGAATCGGGAGCCCAGGCAGGATTGGCATCGATCCTTTCGCCATTGGCTCCAAGGTTAACCATCGCTGCCGGCGAATCTTCTGACGTCCCGCGGATATACGTTTGTTTGGCCGTTGTCGCGGCAGTGGATTGCACCCACGCCACATTTTTTCCATCGGGCGAAAGCGCGATGTCGCCATAGAGGATGGTTTTCCCCAACTGTTCGGTGAGCTGCATGTTCTGAGCTGTTAACAGTGCCGGAAACAAACACGCCAGAAAAAAAAGCTTCATCATGCGGTGGATCTCAGTTTTTCTGGTTGCGGTCGTAAGGAATGATGTTGTCCCACTCGTCGGCGGATGAGCGGGCGACAAAGGCAACGACGGGTTCGGTGTCGCTCATGTTGAAGACTTCGTGAGGCACGCCGGGTTTAATGTAAATGAAATCGCCCGCTTCGTTTTCCAGCACTTTCTTGCATCTATCGCCAAATTCGTGGCGGACTTTTCCTTCGATGATGTAAAGGATCACTTCAAAGTCGACGTGAATATGGGCGTAAGCCACACCGCCCGGCGGAATGGTGGCAATATTGGCCGATAGTTTCGTGGTCCCGACGTTCTTGGACGACATGCCTTGTTTATAATGAATCCCATTCCAATCACGCCGGGCGCCGCCGCCACGAATGGTCGAAATGCCATCGTGATCTTCCACCGCACTGAGTTCGATTTTGTCTTTCATAAGAAGTTGAGGGGTTGAGTTGTTGAGAAGTTGAGCTGTTAGGCGGGTGCGGTCTTTCTTACTGGAAGAAGTTTGTTTACCAATGCGTTAGTTGTCTTCTCCAAAACAATTCCCCAGGCACTGAGGACTGCCACTGTGATTAGAAACACGCAAAGAAAAATCCAGATTGGCTGCGGTCGAATGCGAAGCCCAAGCCAGATGACGTAGGGCTGGTGAATGAGATAGAGCCCGTAGGAATAAACGCCGACCAGACCGATGATTTTGTCGAGACCGGCGGCGCGCGAGATCAATCCAGCCACGCCGACGATTGCAAGAAAACAACACGCGCCCGTTCCTAAATCGCAGAAGACATAAGCGATGCCGTTGTCATAAAGTTTCAGCGCGAGCGGATACAAAATCAGGCCGGCGATGAGTCCGGGGCCGCGCAGAAGGAACCATTCCATGCGCGACGTCGATCTTGTGTGCCACATTCCAAGGGCCATTCCTAAAGCGAATTCAGGCAGGCGACAGACCGCGAAGCCGCCGAGGATCCACAGTCCGTCTTGCGGATAAACATCGAGCATCAGATAGCGCACGAAAAATCCGAGGGCGCACGCGATTAGCAAAAAGATCCACGCTCCCAATTTTCTCGCCGCCCAAAAGAGCAGGGGAAAGATCAGGTAAAACTGAATCAACATCGAGAAGTACCACCAGGCGGCGTTCAGGTACATGAAGTTCATCGTGATATCGATGAAGCGAAGGCCAAGCAGACTGAGAATGATCCGCCCGTCGACCGGCTCCAGTCGTGCGACGAACGGTGAAAGGAGATACACCAGATGCGCGACCCAGTACATCGGGTAAAGGCGCACGAATCGCCCGCCGTACCACGCGGCCCACGCAACCGGACCTGTTTCGGCGCGTGCCATGGTCGATTGCATCACCGTCCAGCCGCTCAAAATGATGAACGCGCCGACGGCATGGAAGCCGAGACCGGAAATTTGCCACCAGCCAGCGCGCAAGATCGAGATCGTGCTTGCGGCAAGGCCGCTCCAATCCGCAGCCGGCGGCTGGTAATGCTCGAAGACGGTCCGGAGGAAATGAAAATAGACAACAAAAAGAATTGCCAGACCCTTGGAAATATCGAGCCACTGAAGCCTTCTCATTAATGAAGCTTCTAAAGAAAGCAGGAATCTGGAAAGCAAGATAGGATTAACCGGATTCTTTTCCGAACTTCAGAGGCGAATGTGTTTTGCCTGAGTTGCGCGACACCGACCAATTTGTATAAGCTTGCGCCGATGAGTTCCGGCGGCGCTTCGCAATCGTCCCTAGCCTTCCGCGCGTTCGTTCGCTCTGAGTATCCGTTTTTCATCGGGCTCGCGACTGCAGCGATTTTTCTGGCGTTGGGAAGCGAAGTTTTGGAGAACGTGGCCCAGCCTTACGTGCTGGGAGCGATTTTTATCTGGTTGCTTGGTGGCGTTCTCTGGTCGGCCATTTCGGTTGTGCGTCACGCTGATTGCCTCGCGTTAAAGTGCGGCGAACCTTACGGGACACTTATCCTGACGCTTTCTGCGATTAGCATCGAGGTGGTGATGATCTCCGCCGCCATGCTCCACGGCGCGAATAACCCGACCCTCGCTCGTGACATGATGTTCGGAGTGGTCATGATTGCGCTCAACGGTCTGGTGGGATTTTCGCTTCTGTTAGGCGGATTGCGTCACCACGAGCAAAATTACAATCTGCAAGGAGCGAGCGCATATCTGAACGCGATCATGGCGCTGGCCGTCCTTGGATTGGTTCTGCCCAACTTCACTACTTCGCTTTCCGGTCCGCGGTTCTCATCTGTGCAGGAGATATTTCTCGTCGTTACGTCCCTGAGCCTTTACGTAGTTTTTCTTTTCATTCAGACCGGACGACACCGCCAATATTTCAAGGAGGCGGCAGGTGCGCCGGTCACAACGGCGGGCGGCGATCATTCTCCATTTCATCTCCGGTCCACTGGTTTCCATGCTGCCATGTTGCTCTTGTATCTCGTCGTGGTCGTGGTGTTAGCGGAGAAGTTCGCCATTCCGCTCGACAACTGCATCGAGAACCTCGGTATGCCGCAAGCGTTTGGCGGCGCGATCGTCGCAGGGTTGGTCCTGGCGCCGGAGGCATTGAGTGCTGTCAAAGCGGCAAGAGGAAATCAATTACAACGCTCAGTAAATATTCTGCATGGATCCGTGCTCGCTTCCATCGGTCTGACCATTCCCGCAGTGCTCATTATTGGCATGACGACCAACCGCCAGGTCGTCCTCGGGATTGAAGGCGGTAATCTTCCGCTGCTTGTCCTTACTTTAGGTGCCAGCGTGGTAACGTTCGGCAGCGGCAAGACCAACGTCTTGCAGGGCTGTGTCCACTTGGTACTGTTCGCCGTTTTCTTACTGCTGATCTTCTGTCCGTGACGTTCGGTCCGAGGTGCGAGCCGGACTGCCGTTGGACTGGCGGCATTAAACCGATGAGGCCGACCTCTTTTCAATTACGACGAGGAAGATCCCACCGAGAACCGCGACAGAAGCGATCGCGTAACGCAAAGTAATCGGTTCGCCGAGCAAAAGAATTCCACCAGTGGCAGCGAGGACCGGGACACTGAGTTGGACAGTGGCAGCGCTCGCAGCTTTTAAACCGCCCAATGCTGCGTACCAGATCACATAGCCGAGCCCGGAAGTAATCGCTCCGGAGATGAATGCGTAGACCACACCTAACGAATCAAGACGCGCATGCCGAATCATGACGATACTCACCAGCGCCGCGAATGGAACGGCGCGCAGAAAATTTCCGGAGGTAGCGGCGATGGGGTCGCCGGCCGTTTTTCCGCGCAATGAATAAACGCCCCA
>Ga0137403_10006448_pt1 | contig 13432 bp, 12 predicted proteins | sample CZOMad2_1_16fung_FD_122057 | JGI IMG/M metagenome (GOLD analysis project Ga0137403, IMG submission 122057) | Vadose zone soil fungal communities from Angelo Coast Range Reserve, California, USA - CZOMad2_1_16fungal (Hybrid Assembly) | ecosystem: Environmental > Terrestrial > Soil > Vadose zone... | reverse complement strand
TCGCGGGCAGTGCCGGTTTCGATGGTTCTCTGGTGAAACCTGAATGTCTAAGCGCTTCAGCACTTCAATGATCATTTAAGCGCGAGAAGAAGTCCTCAAACAAAGCGTCGTAAATCTTTCCGCGCTCGGGGTGATATTGGACGACAAGCGCGAAGGGGTAATCGCGCAGTCGCATTTGCTCGATGATATCGTCATGCGTGCACCACGCTTCTATTTCGAAACCGGCGGCTGCACGTTCGATGGCTTGATGATGCGAGCTGTTTACCTTGCCGAAACGATGCTTCGCGCTGCGATCGTTGCGCAATGGTTGAACGTCGTGGTCTTTCATCTCGGCTAATTTGTGTCCTGGAATATCGAGCTTGAGTGTGCCGCCGAGCGCTACATTCAAGACTTGGAGTCCCTTACAAATGGCCAGGACTGGTAAACCCCGGGAGAGCGCCTCTTGCACGGCCGCAAATTCCCAGCGATCACGCGCAACATCGACATGTTTGTCTATTACGCTGGGGTCAACAATATCCTGTCGCAGAAATTCCGGAGCAATGTCCGTCCCGCCCGTCAAAAGCAGTCCGTCCGTCTGTCTCATCGCGTCCGGACTTTTCCGCGCATTGAAGACGTGAATGTCGGGATGCTTCGCGAAAAATGGGCGGAACCACTTTTCATCTTTCACCCGGATCCAGGTGGCCAGGTTAGGCATTGCAGAATATGCGATTCGTTAGGCGCGCTGTAAAGACGGCGCTTGTCGGCGGAGGAAGAAATAGACGTAGAAAAAAGTGGCGATCGTTGCGGGGATCATAAAGTAACTCGCCTCGGTTCCAAGTTCGCCGCCGGTTATCCAAGCCGGTCCCTGAAATGTGACGTCGAACAGCCGGCCTTCCGGTACCCGGCCGCCATTGGGAGTTCCGATGATGAAGAGCTGGCCGAAATCGAACGCCGCATGCCAGCCGACCGCCCACCAAAGCGAACCCGTGACGCGAACGCTGACGCAAAGGAGCACGCCGAGAGCGAATATGATTCCGATGTCGATTGCGTTTTCGTGCGGCTTGGACAAGTGCGCGCCGGCAAACAATGCATTCGTGATCAGCGTCGCGGGCCAGAAACCGGCTCCACGCCAGAGTGACTGCAAGGCGTATCCACGAAAGACATATTCCTCAGTGACACCGACGAACAACATTGCGACGAGCCACAAAAGCGGCGATGTGGTGAGATCGCTGCCGCGCAATGCAATGCCTTGAATGCTCATTCCGCCCATGAAGAGCATTCCTACTCCCACAAAGGCGATTGTCGCGAAACCCGCGATTGCTCCATTCCGAAAAAATCCGCCGAATGCTTCGTTAATCGGCAGACCGTAGCTGTCGATCCGCCGGTGTTCGAATCGCGCGACCACGCCGGTCACGATCAAAATCACAATCAAATCGAAAGCGCCGCTAATAATAATGGACGGCGCGCTCAATGCGCCTGGATCGACATGGAGCCTGGCCGCGAGGAATACGATGGCGGGTTGTTCCAAGAATCGGACTACAAGAAAAATTGCGGGCGCGAAAATGAGAAACCGCCAACCGTGGCGAAGTCCATCCGGACCAACGAACAGCCCTTTTATTCTGCTCATGCAGCGAAGACTACAAGCCCATCAACTCGCGTACGTATTTCACCGGAGGACTGCCGAATGCGATCACACAATCGTTGTATTTCTTCTGATCGAACGATGCGCCTGCTTTCGCTTTCGCGCGCTTGCGAAGATCGAGATGCTCGCTTACGCCGACGAAATAAGTGGACAATTGAGTTGAAGTAAGACGTGCCCGTTTCCATTTCGCGACGGCTTCGCCTTCCTGCTGATAACCTTGTTTCATCATCAAATCCATCGCTTCCTGTTCACTCATATTTCCAGCATGAATGCTTTGGTCGAGAATTGCGTTGCAGATCACCCGCAGTCGCATTTTTAACTGCTGCATCTTGACTTCAGGACCGCCGTAGCCTTGTTCCGTCATCATTTGCTCGCAATAAACGGCCCAGCCTTCGATGAATGTGCCACTGCGGAAAATTGCCCGTACCAAAGTTGGCGCGCGAAACTCGTTCGCATGAGCGAGCTGCAAGTAATGGCCGGGCATCGCCTCGTGCACGGTGAGATCACGGACCATGTAATTGTTGTATTCGCGAAAAAACGATTCCTTGCGCTCCTTCGACCAATCTTTCGGTGTAGGTTCGACCGCAAAAAATGTTTTGCCATTTTGCTCGAGCGGCCCCGGTGAATCGCAATAGGCAATGCCGGTGCCGCGCTTGAATTCTGGCATCAGGATAACGTTGAGCGGCGTTTCCGGCACGGCGACGAGATTGTGCGATTTCACGAAATCGGTCGCTTCACCTACAATCTTCTGCGCGTAACCGACGATCGTGTTGTCGTCCGGATGCTTCTCGGCCAGCTTGTCTAGTACCGCGACCGTGACCTTCTTTTTGTCCGCCAGCGTCGCCTCGTCGGCCTTTGGAAAATATTTTTTGTAGAGTGGCAACGCGGTCTCGTAGATCGCGTTCTGGGTCTGCTGCAAATCCGCCTGCGCCCGCTTCATGATTTCTTCCATCGACAGGTCGGACGCGAGCGCGAAGCGCAATTTCTTTCGGAATTTCTCTGCGCCGAGCCGGAAATCGCCGGTCGAACGGGGGAGCAAATCTTTTTGCAACCACGTCTTGTAGTCGTTGAGCGCCGCGATCGTTTTCTCCTGTAACGGCGCGAGTCCCGCTTTGGCTTTGGGCGCTTTGTCGAGCGTCTCGTTCAGCCCTTCCTTGATGAGAGAAATCGCGCCCTGGGTCTGGTCGATTGCGGTCTCGGTGTAAACCTGCGGCGGGTTTTTCAGGTTCGCTTTCGCCTGCGCAATGACGGCCGGGATCTTTTCCATGCGCGCCTTGATGCTGGCGGCGCGCTTTTCCGGTGGCGCGAAATCACGAGCCACAAGCAGATACAGGCTATTGGCGAGACTTTCGTTATAAAGCAGCGGATTCCATTCGCGCTCCTTCAGCTCTTCGATCCCGAAGATTTCGTTATCGATGTTGTCCTTGAGCAAGCGGACATCGACCCTGTTCGGCCCGGTCAATTTCGTTTGATCGCTGAACTGTTCGAGCTGCTGCCGAAAGTTTTTCGCGCGTGCGAGCTCCTTGGCGACAGCCTCGTCGGAATAATCCGTGAGCTTGTCGTCAAACCGGTGATCGCCCAGGCTCGTCGCATACTCCGGATTCGCCTGGAGCAAACCTTCGATGTAATCCTTGGCCAGTTTCTGGAACCGGTCGTCTTCCGGCGTGGCCAGGGCTGCGAGCGGAGTGAGAATAAGGGCGAATAGAATGACGCACGGTGTTTTCATAAATGAGATGATGTTAGATTCCGGGAAGCGCACGCGCCTCGCGTGCACGTTTCGGCGCCACGCCGAAACAACCATCGGGAAGTTCGCGACTCGCGAACGCTTTCGGAGTCGCCAGCACGCGAGGCGCGTGCGCTCCCCGGAAAAATCATGTCGGCGTGCCGCCGGCCAGGAGCGGTTCGGTCACGCGTTCGTCCTCCGGCACCTGGGTCTGCAAATGAGTCCGCTCCTGGAAATGGCGGGAGACAAATACATAGATCACCGAAGTGACGAGCATGAGCAGAGTGAAGAAGCGGAAGTAATTTGCGCCTTCGAGATTCATGCCCATCGATTTGAGCTTCGGAATCAGGAAACTGATGATCGAGGGTATCTGGTTTCCGAGCGCGACCGAAAGCAGCCACATCGCCATGAGCAGGCTCTTCATCCGGTTCGGGGCCTGGGTGTAGGAAAACTCGAGGCCCGTGATCGAGACCATCACTTCGCCGGCGGAGAGGATCACGTAAGCGATCAATTGCCAGATGACGTTCGGCCGCCCTCCGTGGTCGATGTTAAGCTGAATCGCCCAAATGACGACAAACGAGAGCGCGGTCAGGAAAAGCCCAATTCCAATCTTCCGCAGGGGCGTAAGTGGAAACACTTTGCTAATCGCGGGGTAGATCCAGTAGTTGAACATCGGAATCATCGCGAGAATGAAGATCCCGTTCACCACGTTTACCTGCTCCGGCAAAAAAGTGATCCCGAGGAAGTAAAGATCCATCTTCTGGCACTGGATCGTCCATTCCCCGCCGCTGCTCTGGTCCCACAGCGCCCAGAAAATCATGGTGAAGACGTAGATCGCCCAAATGCGCAACAAAATGCTGCGTCCTTCCTTGCTTGCTAAGTCGCGCAGAAATCCGAGACCGCCCGGCGGAACGTGGACCATCTTTTTGCGACCGAGCCAAAAGATCACCGTCGCGATGAACATCAGAACGCCTGGTAATCCGAAGGCGTATCTTGGGCCCCAGTTCGGACTGCGCAGCAGCACCGGGCAGAGCCAGATGGAAAATGACGAGCCGAAGTTAATGGAAAAATAGAACCAGCCAAAAACTTTCGAAAGCAGATGCTTGTTCGATTCGCCGAACTGATCGCCGACATTTGCAGAAACACAGGGTTTGATTCCGCCGGCGCCGACCGCGATCAAAACTAATCCGAGCGCGAGCACCCATTTCTGTCCGAAGTGGATCCCGGCCGAAGTGTCCATGAACGCGAGCGTGAAATGGCCGAGGCAGTAAACGATCGAGAGATAAAAGATGGTGCGGTATTTGCCTAACCAACCATCGGAAAGAATGGCGCCGAAGAACGGCATCCAATAGACCGACGAAACGAATTGGTGGAACCAACCTTGCGCCTCGTTCGCCGGCATGCCTTCCAAAATGCCGGAACGATTCAACATGAACTGCGTCATGAATCCGATCAGGATCGTCCGCATCCCGTAGAAGCTGAAACGCTCCGCGCCTTCGTTGCCGATGATGTACGGCACGCCTGGCGGCATTCCCGCGATGTTGGGAGGTGACGTCGCGTACTTGGCCATGGCGTTCTTTTCGCCTAACGAGGTGTGCTGCTCGGGAAAAATTGCGCGGGCGTTGCCGAAGGTGAAGGTCTATCGGAATCCGTCGCGTTCATCCTGGATTGAGCATTCTTTGCCGGATCGACCTGCTCTCTCTGGACGTCCGGCATTTCGCCGAGGGGATGTTTTTCGCACGACGAATAAAAAATGAGCAGACCGCTCACGAGGGCAATACCGGTTCGCCGGAGGAGAAGTTCCATAATGCGCTGGCACCCTAATTGTCGATCGTTGGCCCGTGCAAGATCAAAACCGCGCTTCGATTTCTCGCTTGGTTCGCACCGGACTGCGATCACAAGCGAAACCAGGATCGGCGAGTGGCTGTACAAATGATTGAAAGACGCGGCCACAGGATTACTATCAGACGCGGTGGCCCGCATGGAAAAAAATAGTGCCTGGAACGAAGTCTTTGCCCTCATTCTGCTCTTCGTTGGGACATTGCTCTTTCTCGCATTAGTTTCCTACACGCCCAAGGACGTGCCATCCTGGGTTTGGTTTAGCCATATCTCGCCAGCAAATCATCCCGCCCAAAATTTCATTGGGCCGTTCGGCGCAATTATCGCGGGAATCTGTTATCAACTGATCGGCGCTGCCGCGTATCTTTTGGCTGCGATTCTTCTTGGCTTCGGCGTAGTGAAACTGTTTCACCCGCGTTTGCGGATGACCCAGCGAATTACGTGGATCATTCTTTTTATCGTTTCGGGCGCCTGTTTGCTTCATTTGCAACCGTATCATCTGCGCGGGTGGCATTCGGCTTTCAATATCCAGGGACCGGGCGGCTGGATCGGTTATCGTTTTGCCGATGGGCATCATGGCCTGCTCCGCAATGTTCTTGGCCAAGTTGGCTCCGTTATTCTGTTGACCGGGATCTACGTGGCGACGCTAATCCTGATGACGGGATTGCGGCCGATTCATCTTGTCCGCGAGATGGTCGCCGCGACGCGGCGCACAAATACGAGGCTGCACGAATGGCGATTGCGGCGACGATTTCAAAAATCCAACCTAAAAGAAAAAATCGAGATCAGTGAGAAACAGCTCGAGAAGCAACGGGGGTTGCTCGAAAAACGGCTGAAAAAGAAAAGCGCGTCCGTACCTCAGTCGGCTGGCACGTTTATTTTGCCTGACGAACTCGCAAATCGACCAAAACCGAAAGTGGTCGATACGACTGCCCTGCCGAGCGAGCAGATGCCGGCCCGTAGAAAACCGTCTCTCGCGGAGTTGCGCGCCAGTGGCGAGAAACCAAAATCTGTTCCAACTCTAACTAGTCGAACGTGGAAATCGGAAAACTATGTGCTGCCCGGAGTAGATTTGCTGGATGAGCATGATCTGGAAGGGCGCGCCGCCGCGGATCCCTCGGAACTGGAGCGGGTCCAGCAGATTTTGATTGATACACTGGCACAGTTCGGCATCTCAGTGGCGCCTGGCGATATCACCAAGGGTCCCACCATTACGCGCTACGAAGTGTATCCGGCTAAGGGCGTCCGTGTGGACAAGATCGTAAGCTTGGAGCGCGATCTTGCGCGGGCCACGCGCGCCGAGCGTATCAATATTCTCGCGCCCATTCCGGGGAAGGACACCGTGGGTATTGAGCTGGCAAACAGCCGCAAAGTGAAGGTGACCCTACGCGAACTCTTGCAATCGCCCGACTGGGACGACGCGAAAGGACGCGCAAAGATCCCGCTCGCGCTCGGTAAGGACGTATACGGCAAAGCGATCGTCACCGATCTGGCGCAAATGCCGCACCTGCTGGTAGCCGGCACCACGGGCAGCGGGAAAAGCGTCTGCATTAACGCGCTCATCGCCAGCATGCTCTTCCGCTTCACGCCGGAAGAACTGCAACTGATCATGATCGATCCGAAAATGGTCGAGCTGCAGGTCTACACCAACCTGCCGCACTTACGTTATCCGGTAATCACCGATCCGAAGAAAGTCTTGCTCGGGCTTCGCGGACTAATCGACGAGATGGAAAAGCGCTACAAGATTTTTGCGCGGGTCGGCGTGCGCAACATCATGAGCTTCAACCTGCGACCGCCGAAAAAGAAAGACGTCGATCTTGCGCGAGAGTCTTCAGACAACGCGGATAGCAAAGTCTCGCGCCAGGATGAAATCCAAATTCCCGACAAAATGCCGTACATCGTGGTCATTATTGACGAACTGGCTGATTTAATGCAGACGGCGCCGGCGGACGTGGAAAGCGCGATTGCGCGCATCACACAAATGGCGCGTGCAGCCGGCATTCACATCATCGTTGCGACGCAGACGCCGCGCGCGGATGTCATCACAGGAGTCATCAAAGCGAACATTCCGAGTCGGATTGCATTTCAAGTCGCCTCCAAGATCGACAGCCGGGTGATTCTCGACGAAAACGGTGCCGACCGTTTGCTCGGACAGGGCGACATGCTCTACCTCCCGCCGAGCACTTCGCGTCTCATTCGCGCCCAAGGCGTACTCGTAACCGACGATGAAATTCATCGCCTGGTTGAATTTGTTTCTGGACAGAGCCCGCCCGCTTTTGACATGGCGATGCATGAGAAGCTTCAATCCACCGCGACACCAGAAGAAGAAGTGACGGAGGAAGATGAAGAGCTGGTCGAAAAATGCATCGAGATCATTCGGCAGGAAAAACGCGCCTCCACGTCCTTGCTGCAACGGCGGTTGCGACTTGGTTACACGCGTGCCGCGCGCATCGTTGATATTCTGGAGCAGCGCGGTATTTTGGGTCCCGGCGAAGGCGCCAAACCGCGGGAGATCCTGGTCGATCTCGATGCCGCCGTTTAGCCGGCATTTCGTGCGATGACAATTGAGGGTCTTGGTAAAAAATTTCAGGAGGCGCGGCGCGCGAGGAATCTTACACTCGACGAAGCAGCCCGGATGACGAAGATTCGTCCGGCCCGGCTGGCGGAAATTGAGGCGGATGATTTTTCTCAATTTCCCAGCCTGGCGTACGCAAAAGGTTTCCTGCTCATCTACGGAAAATTTCTAGATGTCGATGTTACGCCATATCTTGACGCGTTTGAAGATTCCGAGCGCGTTACAGTCGATGGCTACTCGTACCTTCAGGACAATCCTCCTCCCAAGCCAGTCAGCGCGCCGGTGGTGCGCCATTCCAGTCGGGAGCGCCATTCCAGTCGGGAGCGCATCTCACCGATGCCGCTCATCTTTGGCATCCTCGTATTGGTTATCGGCTTTGGGGTAATGAAATTAATTCTCAATTTGCAGCGGCTTGCTCCAAGACGAGCGGAGCCTACCGCCCAAATCTCGCCGGCCGCCGGATCCACCCCGGGCCCCACAACTCCGCCACCAGCAGCGACCGCCGAAACACCGGCACGCAATGTTGCGTCCGCTCCTACGACTGCACCATCGGTTTCGCCCGTGCCGACAATCGCGCCAACGGCGACAGCCGCTTCGGCTGCTCGCGCAACATCAGCCGAGCCGGAAGTGCGCAAAGCCAAGCCTGTGGGTCCAGGAGATCTTGCAAAGGCGCAAGGGGAAACGAATCCATCGCCGACGGAATCAGGCGCGCAAAATCGCGTCGCTATTCGTCCACTTAAAAGAACCTACATCAAGGTTACCGTAAATGATGAAAGCCAGAATCCTGCTTTCGAGCGCTGGATCTCCCCGGGTGACGGCACGGTGGAATTCCGCGGTAAACATGTCTCGATTCGCGTTCTCGATCGTGACGCCGTTGAGATCAAGAAAAATGGTAAGGAGCTCGAAGAGAACGATGAGGATGTAACGGTCGATTAGCGCCTGATGAATTCGCGAGCTATAGAGGCAGCCGTGTCGACTGCAAATCACAAGTCGGAGCAGGCGACACGCCTGCCACCACAGCTAAAGCGGACAAAGGTTGGCATGATCAGCCTTGGCTGTGCCAAGAACCTGGTCGATGCGGAGATCATGCTCGGCAGTGTTCTGAAGCTTGGAATGAAAGTTACCTCGCGCGCAGAGGATGCCGATGTCCTGGTGGTAAACACTTGTGCGTTCATCGATTCAGCCAAGGAAGAATCGATCGAAGCGATTCTGGAGGCGCATCATCAGCGCGATTTAAACAGACGACCGAATCAAAAACTGATCGTAAGCGGCTGCTTGTCGCAAAGGTTCGGGAGCCAGCTGCGCGAAGCGCTGCCCGAAGTGGACGCATTTATTGGCTTGGATCAGGTCAGTGAGCTGGGGGCGATTATCGAGACGATTTTGAAAAAACATCCAACATCGAACATCCAACTTCCAACATCCAATTCCGAGAGTTCGACGTTCGATGTTCGGCGTCCGATGTTCGATGTTTCTGCCGCTCCTGCGACCAACCATGTCGATCTTAACTTCATTACTCCGCGTCCAACTTACATCCCCGATTATGACACGCCGCGGTTCCGGCTTACGCCAGCGCACTCCGCTTATGTAAAGATTGCCGAAGGCTGCAATCATCCGTGCAGTTTTTGCGTGATTCCGCAAATGCGAGGAAAACATCGCAGCCGGGCTCCCCAGTCAGTGCTCGCAGAAATTCGGGGACTCGTCAGTGAAGGTGTGCGCGAGATCAATTTGATCAGCCAGGATACAACGTATTACGGAATGGATTTGTGGTGGAAGAAAGCGGGACCGCGCCAACCAGTTGATTCGACGCAGGGACCCACTCTTGCTGCGTTGCTTCGCGAGATTCAAAAGATCGAAGGCGAATTTTGGGTGCGCCTGCTTTATACTCACCCGGCGCATTGGAGTGATGAATTGATTGAGACGATTGCGGAATGCGACAAGGTTGCGCGCTACATCGATATTCCTCTGCAGCACATCGACGACTCGATGTTGGGACGCATGCGACGAGAAACCACGCGCACGCACATCGAGACTTTGATCGACAAATTGCGCTCCGGAATTCCTCGGGTTGCCTTGCGCACGACTTTCATCGTCGGATTTCCTGGCGAAACGGAGGGGGAATTCGAGACTCTGCTCGACTTTATTAGGCGCGTTCGATTCGAACGGCTCGGGATATTCAAATATTCACCGGAAGAGGGCTCGCGCGCGGCCAAAATGCCGAACCAAATTGCCGCGAAGATCAAAAATGCACGCTACCGGATGGCGATGTCGATCCAGCAACAGATCGCGTATGAAGTTGCCCGCGAAAGAGTTGGAAGCGAACTCAAATTATTGGTCGATCAGCCGCATATCGCCCGGAGCGAAGACGACGCCCCGGATGTCGATGCGCGCGTCGTCTTGTCCAGGGCGGCGCCCGTGGGTGAATTCGTTTGGCGCAGGATCACTGGAAGCCGCGGATACGATCTTCTGGCCTAAGGTCCCGGTGGTAAAAAAGCAGACTTTTGGACTGAAAATTCACTTAACAGGTGACAGCTGCCCGTTTTCCGAGCAAATTTGTTGATACTTATTTTGCCGATGACTGATCCAAACGAACCAAAGAAAGAAACCGTTCGCATTGAGTTGCCGCCTCAGCCTGCAGCGAAACCACCCGATCCAAATACGAAATCGCGCGAAACTGTACGAATCCAGTTGCCGCATCGTCCGTCATCAGACAAACCCCCGTTGGGTACTCCGGCGGAACCGCCGCCTATTTCAAAACCTGCCCCTCAGAATATGACGTCTCCCCAATTTTTTGAGCCGCCACCACCGCCCTCGCCAGCTTCCCCGCCGAAGCCGCCAAACGTTTCGATGCCCGTACTTAGTCCAGTTACTCCCGCGCCAAGTTCACTTTCATCGGGACCAAAGAAAGAGACAGCACGCCTTCCGCTAATGCCAGACCCGCCTTCGAAGCCGCCTCCGACGGTTCAGATGAAGAAGACTCAACCGCTTATTGCCATGCCACTGACTGCCCCGCAGAGCGCGGCGATTGCAGTGGCGCCAGCAGAGAAAAGTGCAAGTCCGCTGTGCTGGGTACTGCTCGGTGTGTCCGTCGTCATTTTGATTATTCAGATTTGGACTTACCTTTCCTGAAGTGATGAACAACAACTCCACAACCATCAGTCTCAACGAATCCAATTTTGACCGCGAAGTCACGCAAAGCGACAAGCCTGTAATTGTCGATTTTTGGGCAGAATGGTGCGGTCCCTGCAAAATGATCGCACCGTTGCTGGATGAGGTTGCACACGAGAAAGCGGGCGTGGTCAAGGTTGGGAAAGTTAACGTAGATGAAAATCAGAGCCTTTCGTTGAAGTACAATATCCGCGCAATCCCTGCTCTGCTCTTCTTCAAAAACGGGCAACTGCGCGATCAAGTCACCGGCGTCACGAGCAAAAAAGATTTGCTTAGTCGGATCGACGCGCTGAAGTAATTCAAAATCCGCATTCCGAAATCCGAAATTGGAAATGCGCCCGGCGGGGCTCGAACCCACAACCTACGGCTCCGGAGGCCGTCGCTCTATCCAGTTGAACTACGGGCGCAGAAGTTGAGCCGAAAATTAGCCACAGATTACACTGATTTTCACAGATCGAAACAATCAGATGACAGATCGGAATTGAGCTGCTGATGTTGTAGCCGGCATCGGTGATGCCGGTCTCGGGCCCGGTCGCAACGCTTCCGCGGATTTCCACACAAGCCAGTTCTTGTGGCCCATCTTTCGTTTGCCTTTTGAGCTTATTCGAATGAAAATGTTTGCCCGTCCGGCGGGCTGGAAGGGGATATTGTCATGAATCAGATTATCGATGCCATCGAGAAAGAACAGCAGAGAAGCGACGCGCCGCAGTTTTCCGTCGGCGACAGCGTGCGCGTTCACACTCGCGTTGTGGAAGGGGACAAGGAACGAATCCAGATATTCGCTGGCATAGTGATTGGCCGCAAAGGCCGCGGACTTAATGAAACATTCACCGTGCGCCGAATCTCCTACGGCGAGGGTGTCGAGCGCGTTTTCCCGTTGCACTCGTCGCGGATCGCAAAAGTTGAAGTGGAACAACAAGGTCGCGTTCGCCGTGCCAGACTAAATTACCTTCGAACCCGTAAAGGTAAGGAAGCGACAGCAGTCAGAGAATAGGAGTGATTAGTGACCGGTGACTGGTGAATGGTAAAAGCGTGGGCTCTATTCACTGATCGCGAGTCACGATTCATATTTCCCATTTTCATAGCGCCGGAATTATTCTAGATTTGCGACCGCATGTATCGGCGCTGCGGATTTCGTTACGAGAAAAAACTCCGCGCCATCGGCGCCGCTCGCATCGCTGGGATCGATGAGGCTGGCCGCGGTGCTCTGGCCGGTCCAGTTGTCGCCGCCGCGGCGATTCTTCCGGAAAAGTTCCGCCATCGCCGCTTGAACGATTCTAAGCAGCTTGCGCCGGAGCTACGCGAAGAAATTTATCACGATCTCATCTCTGATCCTGACCTACGCTGGGCGGTGGGCATTGTCGATTCCATGGAAATCGACCGAATCAATATCCTGCGCGCTACGCACAAAGCGATGCGCGCCGCCGTTGCCGCCCTCTCCAAGACGCCGGACCACGTCTTGATTGATGGCCTGCCCGTTATTCCCTTTCCAGTTCCCCAGACCGCTATTATCGATGGCGACTGCCTCAGCCTTACCATCGCCGCTGCCAGTGTGATTGCGAAAGTTACCCGTGACAGAATGATGCGTGACTTCTGTGCCCATTTTCCGGAGTATTGCTTCAGCCAGCATAAAGGTTACTGCACTGAGATCCATCTCTTGAAACTCCATGAATTCGGGCCTTGTCCGATCCATCGCCGATCTTTCGAACCGGTGGCGCAGCCGCTTCTTACCCTCGAAGGCATCATCGCAGCCGCAGCATCTCCGGCGCGGCGCTCACGGCGAGAAACTGGCCTCCCGCTTCCTGCGGCGGAAGGGCTACAAAATTCTTTATCGTAACTTCAAGGGGCGAAGCGGCGGCGAGATCGACATCGTGTGTCGCCACAACGACACGCTCGTCTTCGTCGAAGTAAAAACACGCACCCGGGAAGATTTTGGCCGGCCGTTCACGGCGGTCGATCGACAAAAGCAGAAGCGCATTTCGCGCGGCGCCCTCAACTGGCTGCGGATGTTGGATAATCCCGATATTTTCTTCCGCTTCGATGTCGTGGAAGTCCTTGTTACGGAAGACACCAGCCCGCGGATCGAATTAATCAAGAACGCGTTCTCGCTTTCCAAGCCTTATATTTATTGAGGTGATATTGCCCGCGGATTATGCTGATTTCGGGGATACAGACTTGGAGGTCTGGCCCGGATAATCGGCGACACTTTTTTTATGAACAATAAGATTAATCATCTCGCGGTCTGGATTTTGGTCGTAGTGCACCAACTCATCGGCTGGGGCTGGTACGCGGTTTTTGGCGAGATGTGGCTCAATTACCACGCCAAAACAATGACCGACATAGAGCGAACGCACAGCTTTGTGCCGTACGTCATCGCGATTATCGCGTCGATCTTCGTCAATTACGCGCTCGCCTGGCTGTTCGCGAAACTACATGTCGCACACGCCCTCACCGGATTGAAGATCGCGATTGTCTGCTGGTTCGCATTTCTCTTCGTCGAATACTCCAC
>Ga0137403_10004850_pt2 | contig 13432 bp, 10 predicted proteins | sample CZOMad2_1_16fung_FD_122057 | JGI IMG/M metagenome (GOLD analysis project Ga0137403, IMG submission 122057) | Vadose zone soil fungal communities from Angelo Coast Range Reserve, California, USA - CZOMad2_1_16fungal (Hybrid Assembly) | ecosystem: Environmental > Terrestrial > Soil > Vadose zone... | reverse complement strand
TGGCCGTCGGTCTTGGTGGTTTGGTGTTTCCGCGTGCCTTGGGAGTTGGATACGACGTGATTGAGCAGCTTCTACAAGGCAATGCCACAATCCAGTTGATCGTGGGTGTTCTGGTGGTGAAGTGCCTGATCTGGAGCATTTCTCTTGGATCAGGAACGTCCGGCGGCGTCCTTGCTCCGTTGCTGATGATGGGCGGCGCTCTGGGCGCGGTGGACGCGCTGTTTCTTCCTCACCAGGGCGCCGGTTTCTGGCCGTTGATCAGCATGGGAGCCATGCTGGCCGGGACCATGCGATCGCCGCTCACCGGCGTGATTTTTGCTTTTGAGCTTACCGGCGACTATCACTCTATCCTGCCTTTGCTGATCGCATGCGTCAGTGCGCACACATTTACTGTCCTTACAATGTCTCGCTCCATCCTTACGGAAAAGATCAGCCGGCGCGGACATCATCTTTCCCGCGAATATGTAGTTGATCCTCTCGAGGCGCTCGCCGTGGAAGACGTGATGCGGACGAACATTACCGCATTTCCGGCGGAGAGCACCATTTCTGAACTGGAGACCGCGCTGGCCCATAATGACAATCCGCGCGGCCAGCGAGTCTATCCAGTCATTGACGGTGACCAGCGCCTGCTGGGCGTGATGACACGCTATGATCTTCTTACTGCTGTCGAAAACCAGCGCAAGGGCGGTCGCGACAATGTTCAACTTTCTGAGGTGATCGCAAGAGCGCCAGTAGTGGCATTTCCCGAAGAACCTTTGCGGATGGTGGTAAATCGCATGGCGGCAACCGGGCTCACACGCTTTCCTGTGGTGACGCAAAATGGCGATGCCAGGCTGGTGGGACTAATTGGATTGCAAGATCTGCTCAAGGCCCGCGAACTCTCCGTGGCTGATGAACATCACCGTGAGCGCGTGCTGCGGCTTCGTGTGCCACCTTCGCTGCGCTGGCGCACGCCATGGGCCCGCCGCAAAAATGGCACTGGCACAAAATCCTGAGACAAAAAGTCTGGCCGATGTCTCACCGACCCTCTCGCTCTGACCGGTGGGGATTCGTGTGTAAGGCTAGGGCTGAGAAATGCCGAAGAGCGCGGACATTTCGTCGTACTTGAAGCCCTCGCCAGGAGTGTAAGGCTGCACCCACGCACCATTGACGACGAACTGTGGGATGGCTCTCTTTCCCGTGCGCTGGATGACTTCCTCCGCGGCGCCGGGAATTTCTTCAATATTGATCTCATGGTAGGAAATGTTGTTCTGGGAGAGCCAGCGCTTTGCGACATGGCAATCGCGGCACCACGGGGCAGTGTAGACAGTTAGTTTCATTTGGTTACGTTATTGGATGACTTTGAGAAACTTGAAGGTGCAGAAATCGATGGCATCTGCATCTGGCTGAGCGGCTGGAAGCCCTCATTTACTGAGTCGCGCGGCTACTCGGAATGATCCAATGCTGCGGACTGGAGAGGAATCATGCAGGAAACCGTACAGGAGTACACCCAACGTTTATTGAGCTATGGCGAAGGCAAAGATCCATTGCGTTCGCAGCAGACCGCGCCTGCTAAGTTCGCGGCTTTGCTGAAAGGGAAGACCGGTAAACAACTGATGCGTCGACCGGCGCCGGACAAATGGTCGGTGGCGGAGATTTTGGCCCACCTGGCCGATGCAGAACTGGCTATTTCCTGGCGGCTCCGCCAGATCCTGACAAACAATGCCATTCCCATCCAGGCTTACGACCAGGACTTGTGGGCCAGGACATTTAACTATGCTCGTCGCGATCCAAGGCAATCGCTGGCAAATTTTCGCGCGCTACGGGAGGCCAACCTGGCTTTGCTGAAATCAGTCCCGCGAAAGCTCTGGGACAACTATGGCGTCCACGCGGAGCGCGGCAATGAAAGCATAAGTCACGTGGTCAAAATGGTGGCTGGTCACGATCTCAACCATCTCCAGCAGGTGGAACGGATCTTGAAGGGAAGCAAAGAGAAAAAGCACGTCTGAAGGAAATCCGTTCGCCTGAAATGTAAGAGGGGCCGTCTCTTCCCGCTGACGGCCCCTTCTCAGGCTAGTTCTTCGGCGTGGGAGCCGGAGGTGGTGTTGGTGATGGAGTGGCTGCAGACTTCGCGTCGCCGGCCGGAGTTGCGGTTGCCGCTGGGGTCTTTTCCGGCGCGGCACCCGGAGCAGGAGCTTTGTCTGGCGGCGGGTTCTTGTCTTTAATCGAAATCAACTCCACTTCAAAAACGAGAGTAGCGTTGGCCCCGATAGGACCACCCGGTGTGCCGCGGGGCCCGTAGCCCAGGTCGGCTGGGATTACCAGCTGCCACTTGGATCCCACGGGCATCAATTGCAAGGCTTCAGTCCAGCCCTTGATGACCCCAGTCACCGGGAACGTTGCCGGCTCTCCGCGTTTGTAAGAACTGTCAAACTCGGTACCATTGATCAGCGTACCTTTGTAGTTGCAAACGACGCTGTCCGAGGCGGTCGGCTTGGGCCCCGTTCCTTCTTTGAGAATCTTGTATTGCAGGCCGCTGGGCAGCGCTACCACGCCTTCCTTACCCTTGTTTGCAGCCAAAAACGCATCGCCTTCCTTCTTGTTCGCTTCACCCTCTTGTGCCGCTTTAGCCTGTTGTTTGGCTTGCATTTCGCTTTGGAGCTGCATCAATGCGGTGCGCGCTTCGTCTTCCGTCAACAGGGTCTTGCCACCGCTCAGTGCGTCCTTCATGCCCTGGATAAGCGCCGCGCTGTCCACGTCGATGCCCTGGCGGTGTAATCCCGTGCCCCAGTTCATGCCAATCGCGTAGCTGGCTTTCTGCTTGGTCGAGGTGAGCGCGGTCACATTCTGCTCCTTGGCTGTCGTGCCGGTTTTTGCCGCGGCAGATGGAGTTTTTTTAGCTGCAGGCCCAGCCGGTTTTTTGGCCGGCGGAGTCTGGCTTGGGGCCGCGGACGTTTGCGCTACCGCGTTTCCCAGCAGTACCACCCCAGCGGCCAACATGGTTCTTACTACGATCAAAAGTTTTCTCATGGCTCTATTGTCACATTGGTCTAAAAACAGCGCAAATCGGGGTGGCCAACCGCTCCGCTTAAGGCGGCATCACTTTGAGTTGTGCGCTTTCTCTGGGCAAAGACGCTAGATGTTCTTGTCGTGACGGCGGCGTTCTGCTTGCTGCTTCTGATTGTTGCAGGCTCGGTTGTTCCACCTCGAGGCGTTTTTTTCGCACAAAGTTCCTCGCCCACCCCAACCCCGACCGTTTCGCCGACACCGGACTTTATTCCAACTCCCAGCCCTAGTCCTACCGCGACTCCGAAGGGGCCGACGCTCATCAATCCGAGTCCAACTCCTACTCCTACTCCAACTCCGACCGCGACTCCGACGCCAGCGCCAACGCCGTTGTCGCCCGGTCTGAATATCACACCAACTCCTACGCCAAAGCCTGCGCCCGCGTCCCACTAGCCGTTCTCACGGTCCGTCAAATTCTCTTCTACATTGTTTGTGAAACGCGTTCAGGTTCTTGCTGCCCGCAAAAACAAAACCCGCCAGTTTTTGCTGGCGGGTTTTCGTTGAATTGCTGATTTGCGATTAGTTGCTATAGAGCAGCACTCCATCGCTCTTCTCTGCGCCATCGCCAACCGGGCGATAGAACAGCTGCGCGCCGTCAAGGTAAACCTCAATGAAAGCCGGACGCGTGGTAATGGTCCCCTGGATCAGCGCCTCAGACAGAGGGTCTTCAATGTACCGCTGCAAGGCTCTGCGCAACGGACGCGCACCATAGCTGCGGTCCACGAGAGTTTTATCCAGAATCCACCGTTTCGCTTCTTCGGTCACCGTGATCGTGATGTGACGCTGGGCCAGGTTACCGTTGAGCTGCTGTACCAGCAGTTCAAGAATCTGGATCAGGTCGGCATCGGTCAGGGCCTGGAAGAGAATTACTTCATCCAGACGGTTCAGGAACTCAGGATTGAAGGTCTTCTTTACTTCCTGCTTCACCAACTCTTCAACCTTGTCGTGGACAGTTTCTTCCTTGTCGATCGAGAAGCCTAGCCCTTTGCGCTTCATCAGGTGACGCGCGCCGATGTTCGAGGTCATCACGATGATTACGTTCTTGAAATCCACCGTGTTGCCCAGACCGTCGGTGAGCTGTCCGTCTTCAAGCACTTGCAGCAGGATATTGAACACATCCGGATGCGCCTTTTCGATTTCGTCCAGCAGCACGACTGAATAAGGTGACCGCTTCACGCGCTCGGTCAACTGGCCGCCTTCTTCATAGCCGACATATCCCGGAGGCGAGCCGATCAGCTTGCTGACCGAATGCTTTTCCATGAACTCTGACATATCGAAGCGGATCAGCGATTTGTCACTGCCAAAGAGGAAGTGCGCCAGGGTGCGCGCCACTTCGGTCTTGCCTACGCCGGTTGGTCCCAGGAACAGGAATGAACCGATGGGACGGTGCGGAGATTTCAGGCCCGCACGCGAGCGGCGGATCGAGCGAGCTAGCGCGCTGATGGCCTTGTCCTGCGAAATTACGCGCTTGTGCAGCTCTTCTTCCACACGCAGCAGCTTCTGGGTTTCTTCTTCCTTGATGGAGGTCACGGGCACGCCGGTCCACCGGCTGACCACTTCCTCAATGTCCTCGCGGGCCACAACGCCGGTGGAGGACTCATCCAGGTGATATTTTTCGCGCAGGGCACGCAGGTTCTCGCGCTCCTTGCGCTCTTCGTCGGAATAGAAGCGCGCCTTCTCGAACTCATGGTTCGCAATGGCGTTCTCCATCCGGTGAACAATGAACTTAATCCGCTTCTGGACTTCCGTGATCTCGTCCGGCAGTGAAGTCTGGCGCAGCTTTACGCGAGCGCCCGCCTCGTCCATCAGGTCGATCGCTTTGTCCGGAAGGAACCGGTCAGGAATATAGCGGTTGGAGTGATATACCGCGTACTGGATCGCTTCATCCGTGTAGCTGACCGCGTGGAATTTTTCGTAGCGCTCTTTGATTCCGTAGATGATCTTGACCGCCTGCTCTTCTCCTGGCGGTGGGACCTTCACGGCCTGGAAGCGCCGTTCCAGCGACCGGTCTTTTTCGATGGACTTGCGATACTCGCCCGGCGTGGTTGCGCCGATGCACTGAATCTCACCGCGTGAAAGCGCGGGCTTCAGGATGTTTGCGGCGTCCAGTGAGCCTTCCGCTGAACCGGCGCCTACCAGGGTATGCAACTCATCGATAAAGATGATGCTGTTCTGGTTCTCCATCAGTTCTTTCATGATGGTCTTCAGGCGCTCTTCGAATTGTCCGCGATACTTGGTTCCGGCAACGATCAGTGAAAGATCGAGCCCGAGAATTCGTTTGTCCGCCAGGAAAGACGGGACGTCGCCATCGGCAATGCGCTGCGCCAGACCTTCAACGATCGCGGTTTTGCCTACGCCCGGTTCGCCAATCAGCACCGGATTGTTCTTGGTGCGGCGGCACAAAATCTGTATGACGCGCTCGACTTCGCCTTCACGGCCGACGAGCGGATCCAACTGGCTGTCCATCGCCGCCTGGGTCAGGTCGCGGGAGAATTCCGCCAGCAAGGAAGATTCGCGGTTGGAACCGCGCTGGGGCTGGGCCTTTTCCTGCGTGCTGCGCGCAAGTTCCTCACGGATAGCGCTCAGGCGCAGTCCACGCTCATGCAGAATCTCGGCGGCAAAGCATTTTTCTTCACGCAGCAATCCCAATAGCAGGTGCTCCGTGCCAATGTGTTTGTGGCTGAGACGTTCCGCCTCTTCCGCCGCGTAGGCCAATACCCGTTTGCATTCATTGCTTAAAGGCAGATCCACTGAAGTGGAAACCTTCTCCCGAATCGTAGTGTGCCCTTCGATCTGCTTGCGGATGGACTCTACCGACGCATGAGAGCGCAGAAAGCGGTTGGTCAGCGCTTTGTCTTCGCGCAACAAGCCCAGCAGCAGGTGCTCCGTCTCTATATACGGAGAACCGAACTGACTGGCCTCGTATCTTGCAAAGAAGATAACGCGCCTGGCTTTCTCTGTGTACCGCTCGAACATATTCCCCTCACCCAGATGCTCCCAGTCACCTCTGCCGGAAACATCTCTCTATCTTTCTGGCTGCGATCCGCCGACCTCACCAGAAAGAAGCCTTTCTGTCCTGCCAGCGCCCTCCGTCACGAGGGAGTCGTTTGCTGCACCGGACAAACCCACCAATCTGCCATTCGGCAGAAAAATCAAGAAACTGACCCTCGCCCTCCCGCTAATTCAGCGATGCGGGCGACACTTCCTCGGCCATGCCGTGATGCAAGCGCAATACGCGATCGCAGCGACGGGCAAACTCGAGGTTATGGGTGACGATAAGGGAAGTGAGCCGGTACTCTCGATGAAGTCTTTGCACCAAAGCGAATACCATCTCCGCGGTCCGGTTATCCAGATCACCTGTCGGCTCATCTGCCATCAGGATCCCCGGTCCCGTTACCAGAGCCCTGGCCAGGGCCACCCGCTGTTGCTCACCGCCGGAAAGCTCTCCCGCGCGATGATGACTCCGGCTCTCCAATCCAACTTCCCGCAACCATCCGCCGGCTTTCTCCATGGCCTGACGGTACGCGGTCCCTTGCATTAAGAGCGGCATTGCAACATTCTCCTGCGCCGTAAATTCCGGCAGCAGGTAGTGAAACTGCCAGACAAAGCCGATTGTGCGATTACGAAAATCCGCGGCAGCATCGTCTGTAAGTTTCGCTACGGGAATCTGGGCGCAGTATACGTCACCTGCGGAAGCACGATCAAGAGCACCAAGGATGTGCAAAAGGCTACTCTTGCCCGCACCGGATTCGCCCACGATAGCCAGCATTTCTCCCTTCCTCACCTGGAAGGACAAGTTTTCAAAGAGCACTAAATCGGTCTGACCCGACTTATAAACCTTCTTAAGTCCACTCACGCGAACGATTTCGGGCTGCAGGCCTGCTTGATCTATTGGATGCACCGGCCAGCCTTAATGGTGCAATCAACCATATTCCTCTGCATTTTCAGTGCCTTTCCCGTTGCGTAAGCGCTTACTTAATAAGAACCCGTGTGACTAAAGTTAATCTCTAAAATTTCCACCTTGGAAGTTCTTGAGATTTCATTAAACTTCTTAATTCTTCCCCACAGCAACTCCTAGGCTCTCAACATCTTCCCTCTATTGCGATCAAGAAAGCAATGGGGTTTTTCACTCATAGCGTAACGCCTCCGCGGGCAAAACGCGCGCGGCCGACCAGGAGGGATATAGAGTGGCAACAAAAGAGATCAGTAGCGCTACTGCCGCAATCAGCAGTCCGTCTATGAGCCTGGGCGCAAAAGGTAGATAGTCAATGGAATAAACTTCTGATGACAGCGGCACAAAATGGTACTTGGCCCCGGCAATTGCTACCCCGTAGCCCAGGATCAATCCTGCCACTGTGCCTATCACGCCGATCAGCACGCCCTGGAACATGAAGATGCCGAAAATCTGCCTGCGCTTCGCCCCCATGGAGATCAGCACTGCGATGTCCTTTGTTTTCTCCATAACCACCATGATCAGAGAGCTCAGGATATTGAGCGCCGCGACAAAAACGATCAACCCAATGATGACTAATGTCACAATCCGCTCCATCCGCAACGCCCGAAACAGGGCCCGGTTTTCATCCATCCAGTTCTTGGCCACAAAGCCAGGTCCGGCTGTCTTCTCCAGCTCGTTTCCCACTTCTTCCGCTTTATATAGGTCGTCAATCTTGAACTCTATGACGGATATCACACTGTCGGGAAGGCTGAACAGGCGCTGCGCATCAGAGAGGCGAACAAAGCCCCACGCGCTGTCATAATTGTAGTAACCGGAACGAAAAATGCCGACCACCTTGAACTGCTGGTATTTGGGCATCATGCCGATCGGTGAGAGTTCGCCTTGCGGGCTGATGATCATGATGGTTGAGCCCACCGTGGCGCCAATGGTCTCAGCTAAGTCCTTTCCCAACACTATTGGCGGGATGGTTTTGCCAGTTTTGCATGCCTCATCGGTTTCTGGGCAAGGTTCCAGCGGAGCTGCGGAGCCCAATTTTATGGATTTCAATAGTTCACTTACCCGATTTTCATACTTTGGAATCACGCCTTTCACCAGCGCGCCGCTCGCCCGCGCGGCCCGCGATGCCATGACCTGACCGTACATTACCGGCGCCACGCCGGTTACGTGAGGCTGCTTTTCCAGCCGCTCCATTAACTCTTGCCAGTTTTCAATGCCGTCATTCTGCACACGAACAAGATTCACGTGCGATTGCGAGCCGAGCAACTGGTCCTGAAGGTCTTTCTGAAATCCAGCGTTGATGGAAAGCGCAATCACCAGAGAAGCCACGCCGGCCGTTACGCCGACGACCGAGATTATCGTGATTACGCCAATCACCGCCTGCCGACGCTTGGCCCGGAGATAGCGCGCGGCAACAAAAAGTTCAAATCTCACGCGGACCCCTCTGACAACAGATGCAGGCTCATGCGGATGTCCTCTGGAATGGAAATGGAATCAGAGGCACGCGAGCCTTGTACTCGCGAAACCTCTGTCCAAATCTTTTTTCCAACTCATATTCTTCGATCCAGACCATTAGCGGAAATGTTCCGAGCGCGCTAACCGCCAACAGACCAAAGCTGACCGTAAGACCACTGCCAATGCTCCAACCAGCCAGATTTAACAGGTGGGCAACATAAATAGGATGGCGCATGCAGGCGTGTAATCCTGTGGTGACCAATTCCTGCGCGTGCTGCTGCGGCCGCAGCTCGGCTTCACCGCTGAGTTTGTGCGTTCCGAAGCCAGAGCGTATGCCAGTGTAGGTCCTGAGGCCGGCGAGAATTAGAATTCCGGCGGGCGCCCACATCCACGGAGAAGAATAGAGCCGCTCGGAATGCCATGGCCAGGTCGCCCAGGCCAACATGAAGATAATCGCCGCCCAGATCGGCAGCAACAGCCAGTATGGCGAGCGTCGCATTTTGCGCCAGAAATCCGCAAACGGGTGGATAGCAAACCAGAGCAGCGGAATACTGCTGTAGAGCACACTCACCATCCATGGGATGTGCAGCAGCTTTGCCTCCATATCTGGATTGTAGCAGTGATTAGAATGGATATCGCAGTATCCGGAGAGATGCGCCTGCCTGATCAGAAAAAGAAGAAGAAGAAAAAAATCGCGCCGCAACCGCGCACGAAAAAGCGGCGGGCGCGCCTGACACTCAAGCCGCTCATTCGCTGCGTGATCTTTGACCTGGACGATACGCTCTATGACTGCCTGGGGCAGCGCGTCCGCTTGACCCACCGATACGCGGCGCAAGCCATGGTGAAAGCCGGCCTCAAAGCAGATACCGAAACCGTCTACCGCGCTCGCATGCGCGCCTTCCGCCAGGATCCTATGCTGCGCCATATCGACGCTGAGGTCACTCGCCATTTCGGTGCGGAAAATCCTGAAGAAATCAGCCGCATAGCCCGTGAAGCCTATTTCAATTGTCCTGTAGGCGAGCTCTCGCTATTTCCAGGATCACTGCTTCTGCTGCGTTTTCTGGCCAAACGCGGCGTGAGGAATTTCATCGTTAGCTTCGGCGAACCCAAGACCCAACGCGCCAAAGTAAAAGCTCTGGGACTGGACCGCGAACCCTCGATCCAAAAGATTTTTTACGCCGACCGCAACAACGTGCTAACCAAAGAAGCAGCCTTCCGCAAAATCCACAAGAGGACCGGACTGCCGCCTAGTGAGATTCTGGTTGTCGGCGATCGCCCGGCGCGCGAGATCCGGGCTGGCAGGGAACTGGGAATGCATACTGTCCGGCTGTGCCACGGAGAGTTCAAGTCGCAATTGCCGGTGGGGCCGGAAGAAGAACCGGACTACGTGATCCGGAGTATTTCTGAGGTCAGGAAGCTGCCATTTACCTGGGGACTATTGGACCAGAAATAGCGACCAGAGCAAAGGTATGCCTCAAGTCTCAGCCGCGAATCGCCGCGAATGAACAGAATCCGAGAATTTGATTCGCAAAGATTCGCGTTAATTCGCGGCCAACTTTCTGAAACTACTTCGTTACAAACTTCGCCGTTGCCACGTTCTCCGCGCGATCAAAAACGCGCACCACTACCACGTGCTCCGCTGCCGGTGCCGGAGCAGAAACTGGAGCAGTCTTGCCCTTCTTGCGTTTCTGGTTCACAGGTTCTTCCGGCGCTGGGGGCGCGTTGCTCAACAATACCGTGAAGTCATAATTTTCGCTCTTGGCGTCAGAGAGCGCGCCCACGGGCTCAACATATTGCCAGTCGCCGGCGTCGATGGAATATTCAGCCCGCTTGATTGGCGACCCATCATCGGCGGCGTGAAAGGTGACATGTAAATCCTGGCCTTCCAGGCGGGCCGCCAGATTTTCCACGCGCGGCGCGGTGTTATCCACCTCAAAGCGCTGACTGGCTTTTTCATCAGAGAGTGCGTCTTCCGGACTGTGCGAAGGCGCGTCGCTGGCCACTACCTTCACAGTGTAGCCGCCATCGGGCAGCAGGCCGGACTCAAAGGAATAAAACTTGTCCGCCAAGTCGGATTTTAAGAGCTTCCAGTCGCGCTCGTTGTCGCCGCGGTAATAAACCGAGTAAACCAGATTGTCGTCGTTCTCGTCATGCGCGCCCCAGCGGACGGCGATGGAACCTCGGTCTTTATTGGCCGTGGGAGCATTTTCCATATGACTATTGCCGAATTGCTGTGGCGGCGGTCCCAGATTGACGGCGATAGTCTCAGGGCCCGTCATTTTGGGTTGCGGTAGAAAGCGTGCGCCGACCTGGACCACCACCTCATCCACCACTGGTGCAATGTTTTTAGAAAGATAGTTGATCGCCACTTCATCAATCTGAGTAGGCGGATTTGCCGGCTTAAGCACGGCGCGCCATTGGATAAAGCGCGCTGCTGGAACATCTGTCCGTGCATCTTTGGCGAGGTCAATGCGCGCCCAGGGGCTCCAGTTACGATCAGGGTTGTCAACGTTGCCGCTGCGGGCGAACAGCTCAAAGTTGCCGTGGCCGCGAACTTCCGCGCGTCCCCAGCGGGAGAAAATGTGCGCATCCTGCACGTCGCTTTCAAAGGTGCCGTCAGCCTCGGTGCCGTTGCTCATCACAAAGATCTTGCCCAGATTGCTGGTGGAACAATAAAGACCGCCGTTCGGCGCTTTGCTGAACGCGCTCACCTGATTGGCCGTAGCCCGCAGAAGGTCAGTGTAGTCGCCGTTCTTTTCGATTGCGTAAATACGGCCCTTGTTCCCCGTGCCTGCGATCAATCTTCCGGCTGAATCGAATGCCAGGGCGTAAACAATGTCATCGTGGGATGACCAGATTTTTCGGGGGGCGCCATCCGGCGCAATGCTGTACACGTCTGAGCCGGAAAGGCTCACGTTGCCAGCGAATGGCGCCGCTGGTGGCGGAGCGCCCGGCGCAGCAGGCGGCGCAATGGGTGCACTGGGTGCGCCCTGCTGTTGCGCGGCGCGCTTCTCGCCGGTGCCTGCGGCATAAATATTACCGGCGGCATCTACGGCCAGCGCGGTGATTTCTTTTTTAGGCGCGCTGTAAAGCACAAAGCCCTCGCCTGCCGGTGAGATGCGATATACCAGGCCGCTTCCATCAGATCCTGCGATCAGGTTACCCCGGGGATCGAAGGCCAGTACTCGCATGTGGGCTTCGTCGGACTTGAAGAAGACCGCGCCCTGACCTGTTTTTTCCACACGAAAAATTTCGCCGTTGTCTCCAGTGGCGATGTACAGGCGGCCTTGCGCGTCGAAGGCCATGTCCCATATGTATTTTGTTTTTGGATCGAAGAAAGTTTCCGCGGCGAATTCCGGTGCAGTCGCCGCGCCACCAGGTTTGCGCGTGATTCGATACACCTTGCCATCGGGGGAGGTGCCGGCGTAAACAGCGCCGTCCGGGCCAAGGGCGATTGATTGCACCTGCAATTCCTTGGGCTCGAAGACCACCATGGACTTGCCGTCGGGCGTGACGCGATAGACTCTCGCCGGCGCTCCGGTGGCGGCGTAAATCACGCCGTCTTTATCGGCGGCGATACTCCAGATGAAAGAGGATGGGCTCGTGTAAATGGCTTTGAATGCCGGCGCAAGTTCAATTTGTCCGGTACTGCGAATGGCGATGCCACGGGCCGTGCCCTTCTCAAAATCGTCGTAGCCGGTTTCTTTCCATTGGCGCGTGCCTTCGGCAACGGCCAGACCAGCAAGAGCAATAACAATCAAGACAGAAAGAAGTTTTCTCATCACTAATAAGGTTAACAGCAGGCTGTTTTTTCTGAAATCCCGAGCGTAGCGAGGGATCGCTATCAGCTATCAAGATTTTCGGTGCAACACGTCCGGTTCTTATCAACTCTCCGTTCGCGTTCTTTCGCTTATGCCGAGAAGTACCAGTTGGGTCGGGTCACGGAACGCGATCCTGTTCGCAACGCAGATACAGCGGCGAAGGTATCCCAGCAGGAGATACCTCATCGATACAAGATAACCAAAAACAAAAGACATACGCTACACTCGGGATTCTCAAGTTTGCCGGTCTTTCACAGCTTTGTCCGAGTAGGGATCCCTCGCCACGCTCGGGATTTCGGAAAAAGCTGCGCTCCGGATTGCACAAAAACTACTTAATGCTGACGCTGATAATCTGCGCGCCGCTCACCACGTAGCCAACCGGCGTTGAAGCTTCATTCACCGCCGACTCATTGAACACCACCATCTCCTGTGTGGCCCGCATTCCTTCCATGACGTTCATCACGGAAAGAGGCACGGCAGGCATTACCTTGTCTTCTACCGTGGCTTGCGGGTTGGCTTCAAGCAAGGAAACATACAGGTGATCATTCAAGTGTTCTTTGTTGAGTATTTCGATGGTGGAATGCAGGTCCATGCGCCGGCCCATGGCAGGGGTGGAGCGCCGTGCGCGATCCAGCGTTTCCGCGTCGCTCACCAAAATGCGGAGAGAGCCCTTGGGCGCGGACGTGGGAACGCGAACAGGAATGCGCCGGATAATGCGGTCGCCCCGGTACGGGCGCAGAACGGCTTCAATCGTGATCTCGTCGCCTGGACGGGCTTCTGTCACGTCAGTGCGCGCGCTTTCCAGCACGGCAGCGCGGCGTTCGTGCTCCAGGTCAAATTCAAGCGTTACGCCGCTCACTGTCGGAGCCTCAAAAGGATTGTCATAGATGCGGCCAAAGTGATCGCCTAGTGACATGGCCACAGCGTATGCGGTGGGTGTCGCGTCCACGGGAGAAAACATGTTGGTCAGGCGCACATCAGAAAACCCGTTTACGTGGATGCGCCCATTCATGCGGTAGGTCGTCTCTTCGCCGTACTGGTTCATGCCCATTAACGCGTTGTAAACCGTGGTCATCATCATCACGGGCGTGAGCTTGGCATTGTTCAGGACTTCGTAGTGATATTCGCGCGGACCGCTGGGACCGTGGATGTTGAGCGT
>Ga0137403_10006447_pt1 | contig 13433 bp, 10 predicted proteins | sample CZOMad2_1_16fung_FD_122057 | JGI IMG/M metagenome (GOLD analysis project Ga0137403, IMG submission 122057) | Vadose zone soil fungal communities from Angelo Coast Range Reserve, California, USA - CZOMad2_1_16fungal (Hybrid Assembly) | ecosystem: Environmental > Terrestrial > Soil > Vadose zone... | reverse complement strand
TACCGATTTCAAACTTCAGTACTCTAAGCATCCTGCTTCATTATGCGTCGCCCAAAGCCGCGGCCAGTAACTGCTCCTGCTCTTGCTTGTGACTGCTCCCGGAGCCGGTAGCGGGGCTGGCAGATTGTGGGCGAGCAATAACTGAAAAAGGGAACCTATCAAACAGTTTTTCTCCGCAAGTGACCCTGAGATAGTGCCAGCCGCCCATGTTTTCGGGTTCCTCCTGAACCCAGAGTGTAGGCGTGTCCTCAGGATAACCGGACAAAAACGAGCCGAGCATCTTCTCAGGTAACGGATAGAGCTGCTCGATTCTTAAGATCGCCACGTCGTTACACTTGAGTTTTTCTCGCCGTTGCTCCAACTCGTAATAGATTTTCCCGCTGCAGAGAATCACGCGCTTCGCGCGCTCGCCGCGGATGCCGAGCGAGTCCGGGAGGATCCGCTGGAAAGCTCCGCGCGCACATTCTTCGAGACTCGATACCACTCGTGGATGGCGCAGCAAGCTCTTGGGCGTCATCACCACGAGCGGCTTGCGCCAGCGACGCAACGCCTGGCGCCTCAGGCAGTGGAAGTACTGGGCCGGTGTGCTCGGATAGACGATTTGGATGTTGTCCTCGGCGGCGATCTGCAGGAAGCGCTCCAGACGCGCGCTGGAGTGCTCCGGCCCCATTCCTTCGAAGCCATGTGGCAGTAGCAGCACGAGGCCGCTCAAACGGCGCCACTTATCCTCAGCGCTGGCGATGAACTGGTCGACAATGACCTGCGCTGCATTGTGGAAGTCGCCGAACTGAGCCTCCCAAAGTATCAATCCATCCGGGCAGTCCAGACTGTATCCGTACTCGAAGCCGAGGGCGGCCAGCTCTGAAAGCGGGCTGTTATAAATCTCCACTGGAGCCTGATCCGCAGAGAGATGTTGGAGAGGAACATAGAGCTGGCCATTTTCGAAATCATGCAAAACGGCGTGACGCTGGCTAAAGGTGCCGCGCGCCGTGTCCTGACCGGTCAAACGAACGCGCACGCCTTCAGTCGCCAGACTCGCGAAAGCGAGCGCCTCGGCCGCCGACCAATCCAATGGCCGTTTGCCTTCGGCCATCTCTCGCCGTAAGCGAATTCCGCGCTCGATCTTAGGATGTGGATGAAAACCTTCGGGAAGGTGAGTCTGGACCTGGAGCAACGCCGAGAGGCGTTCTTGAGCCAACCCGGTCTCGACTTCTTTCACGGCGCTCTCAGGACCGCCGTAATAGCCTTGCCATACTCCACTCAGTGTCTGCGGGCGAGGAACGTACTCCTCCTTACGTGCTTCGGACAGTTCCTTTTCGAGGTGCTCGCGTCGCCGGGCGGCGATTCGGTCCGCCTCCTCACGCGTCACTTCGCCCAAAGCGAGCAGGTGTTCCAAATAGCCTTCACGCACTGGCTTGCGCCTTTCAATCGCTCGGTAGAGCACCGGCTGGGTAAAAGTGGGCTCGTCGCCTTCGTTATGGCCGAGCCTCCGGTAGCAATACATGTCGATCACCACGTCGCGCTTGAAGGTGCGACGAAAGTCCATCGACAGCCGGACAACCTGCGCTACGGCTTCGGGATCCTCGCCGTTGACGTGGAATATCGGGATCTGGAGCATTTTCGCCACATCGGTTGTGTAGGGACTGGACTTATATTCGGAAGGCGGCGTCGTAAAGCCGATCTGGTTGTTTACGATCACGTGGAGCGTTCCCCCAACTGTATAGCCGTCGAGCTGGCTTAAGTTGAGGGTCTCCTGAACTACGCCCTCGCCGGCAAAACTTGCATCGCCATGGATCAACAGCACCATTCCGCGCTTGCGCTCACTATCGCCGACCCGGTCCTGTTTAGCGCGCATGCGACCCGCCGCCACCGGATTGACAAACTCGAGGTGACTGGGATTGAAGCATAGCGAGAGGTGGACCTTTCGTCCCGAAGCGGTGAGCCAGTCGTTGCTGTATCCGAGGTGATATTTGACGTCCCCGCGGCCTAGATAAAGCTCCGGGTCGGAGTCTTCGAATTCACGGAAGATTTCGCGCGGGCTCTTGCCGATGATATTAGCGAGAACGTTTAGGCGACCGCGATGAGCCATCGCAAGGACGATCTCATCGAGACCTTCTTCGGCTCCCCTTTCAATGGCCAGCTCCAACAGCGGAATCAGACTCTCACCGCCTTCCAGCGAAAAGCTCTTGGCGCCGATGAATTTCTTGCGAATGAATTCTTCGAAGGTAACCGCGTCGGTCAAGCGGGTCAGGATGCGGATCTGCTCGTCTCGGCTCAGCTTGGGGCGGCTTTCCGTACCCTCCATGCGTTCCTGCAGCCATCTCCTCACAGCGAGATCGTCAATGTGCATGAATTGCACTCCGATCGACCGGCAGTAAGTGTTGCGCAGGCAGCTAAGGATTTCGCGCAAGGTGAGCGCTCCGTCGCGATGGAGGGTCTCTGACGAAAAGCGTCGTTCCATGTCGGCTTCGGTGAAACCGTAAAATTCCGGATCGAGTTCGGGAAGATGGGGCCGAGGTCGATCGAGGGGATCGAGATGGGCGATCAAGTGGCCGCGGACGCGAAAGTTGCGAATCAGCAGATCGACGCGATTCTGCAACTTGACAAGCTTCGCATCATCCGCACGAATCGCACCGCCCCGATCGGTGAGATTGAAAAAGCTGGTTGGGCTAAACGAGGGACCAAGCCGCGTCACGTCAATACCGTCGTCTTGCAAGAATTGTTCGAAATAGCGGCGCCAATCCGGCGGCACCGACGACGGATCCCGCAGATAATTGACGTAAAGCTCTTCGATAAATGCGAGATTGAAACTATTAAGCGGTGTCTCTGGTTGGCTTGTAAGACGATTCATTGAGCCCGGACTCCGAAGGATTCTCGCTGATGGAGCCCCTTTGCGGTTCTTTGATAAAGCCGTGAGGCACCAACAGTTATCGGCTGTGGTGAATGTGCGCTGCTATTTTAATTTCATTATGGCACGCGTTAGAGCGAGTTCAAGGTAGGTTTTCTCGTGTTATTCATGGAGAGTTCAAAACGTTCAAGCCGTTCAAGCGGTTCAAAACGTTTTGAACGATTGGAACTATTTGAACGACTTGAACCCCTTGCTGGCGCGCCCCCTTATCGGCTGAACTTATTCGATCCGTCCTTCCAGGCGCTTTATCAACTGGCGAATCTCTTCGAAGCCTTTTTGCCAAAAGTCTGGGTCGTGGATGTCCACGCCCAATGGATTGAGAAGAGCTTCGGGACTGTCGGAGCCGCCGGCCTCCAGAAGAGCAAGATATTTCGGCACGAAGCTCTTGCCTGCTTCACGGTACATTCGATAAAGCGCCAAGACCAATAGCTGGCCGAAGACGTAACTGTAGCAGTAGAAGCGAGAATGGATGAAGTGCGGGATGTAAGACCAGCCCCAGCGGTAGCCCTCGGGCATTTCGACAGCGTCGCCATAGTACTTGCCGTTGGCTTCCATCCAGAGCGTGCCTAGCAGTTCAGGTGTGAGCCGTCTTTCTTTCCGCGCCGCAAAGGCGGCCTCTTCGAAGCGCGTGAGCACGTTCTGGCGAAATACCGTAGCGAAAATATCTTCCAGTTTTCCGGCAAGCAGGGCGATCTGCACTTGGGGATCGGTCTGGCGCTCCACGAGATAGTCAAAAACCAGCATCTCGCCGAAGACCGAAGCGGTCTCAGCGGTGGTCAGCGGAGTGTCGTAATTGAAGTAGCTTTGCTTGCGGCTGAGACAGCCATGCAGGCCGTGTCCCAATTCGTGGGCCACGGTCATGACGTCACGCAGGTTGTCGGTGTAGTTGCACAGAATATAAGGATGAAGCAGGGGTGACGGGGAGGCGCAGAAGGCGCCGCCGCGTTTGCCCTTGCGAACTTCCGCGTCGATCCAATGCTTGGCGAAGAATTCTGAAGCAATCTCGCGAAATGCCGGTGTGAAGGCCCCAAAGGCTTCCAAGATAACCTGCTGAGCTTGCGCGTATGGAAAAGGCCTGACCTCCTTGCCCACCGGCGCGTACTGGTCATACAAAGCGAGGCCGGGAAGGCCAAGCAGTCGGGCTTTGAGCTTGAAATAGTCACGGCCGAGGCCGTAGTTCGATTCCGCTACCTGCATCATCGTATCGACCGCGGCGCCGTCGATTTCATTAAACAGATGGCGTTGGACCATAGGGTGCGGGTAATGGCGCAGATGGTCCATGGTCAAATGGTCCTGGATCAGAGTGTCGTAAATAAACGTGAGAACCTGGCCGTGCTGAGAAAGACCTTCGTAGAGAGTGCTCATAGCTCTGCGCCGCAATATGCGGTCGGGCTCGTGCAGTAGGGAAAGAATCTGGCTCAAATTGAGGTCTTCTTTTTTGCCGTCCTTTTCCAGCGCAAAAGTCAGCGACGAGGTCATCTCTGAAAAAAGCCGGCCAAAGGCGTTGCGGCCGGTATTGTCCTTTTCATTGATAATCTTCTCTTCGGGCTCCGTGAGCGTGTGCGGGCGAAAGCGGCGCAGGCTCTGAAGATAATGGCTGTAAGTTCTCAGTGTGGGATCGCCGATCAGTCGGCTAACGATCGTGTCGTCGGCCTTGAGCCATTGGATTTCGAAAAAGAGCAGCAGATTACGAATCTCCGTCGAGCGCTGCTCGACGCGTTGCTCCAAGTTCTGATAGTCGGGATTTGCCGTATCCGCAGCGTAAAGCAGCCCGGCGTAGCTGCCGACACGGCCCAAGGCTTCGTAGATGATTTCCAATTCCTTGATTGCGTCGAACAGGCCGTCAGCCGTGAGAGTTTCCGAATGCTCCATCAGGGGGCGAAATCGAGTCGCAAAGGTTTCAGCGTGGGTGTGACAGTCGTTCAGCGTTGCCTCGATCCGCGGGTCGCCATGTGAGGAAAAGAGATCGTTCAGGTCCCACCGAATGCCTTCAGCGCTACTAGTCGACATAAGTCCTCCAGCTATTCTCTTTTGTATAAACCATCTCTCTGGGTACCGAGCAAGGGCTGATGGCGCAGCAGTTGCGACTGCTTGGATTCAGCGTGTATGATGCTCAAATTCATTTAGAAAAAATAGCGACGAAGGGAGATCAACCGTGTCAGAACTCAATGAGCTTAAGAAGAAGTTGGCGATGTCATCGCGGATGCTGTTTAATTCAGGGCTGGTGGACTACAGCGGGCATATTAGCGCGCGAATTCCCGGATCAGATCATCTTTTGATTCTTCCCCATCCGGTGAGCCGTGCAACGGTCGTAGCGGACGATATGGTCGTGACGGACTTCGAAGGGAAACTAATCGAAGGAAAATATAAGGCACCCTCGGAAGTCTACATGCACGCGCGCGCATACAAGGCGCGAAGTGATATCCAGAGTGTTGCCCATCTTCACAATCACATGGTGGCCGTTCTAAGCATGGTGGATAAACCATTCTATCCGGCTTCATCCAATCCAGGCGCGTTCTTCGGCTCCGGCCCGATGCCTCTTTACATGGACCCCGCTCTGATTCACTCCGTCGAGCAGGGCGACGCGGTGGCCCGGACCCTGGGAAAGGGTGACGCGGTGATGCTGCGCGGTCACGGCTCGATGGTGGTCGGCCAAGCGATCGAGTGGGTATTTGCCGCCTGTGTCGATCTCGAGGAAGCCGCGTCGAGATTTTACAAGGCGTCTTTGCTGGGCCCCGTCCGGGTCTACAACGAGGACGAAACCGAGCGCACCATCAAAGCCCGGCGTAAAGACTCCGTAGTCCAGAAAATCTGGGACCATAACGTTGCTAAGACGAGATTGGCGGGATTGATGGAAGGTGTGTAACCCGCAAATCCGGCGAAGTTGAACCTCACGACGGCACTGATCCACTCCGGCAGATCTTAGTCAAACGGATGTGGGGTTTCCGCTTACCCTTAGTACCTGGCAGGATTTTTGGGTGGCGCAATTTTCTATAATACTTAGGTTCCCCTCAGGGTTTTCTTATTCTCCGAAATGGTGTGTTGATCCGGCTGCACGGGGCGATTTTTGATTGCCTCGAGGTATGCCCCGTGTTATAGAATGCGGTTCAACTAATCTAGGGAGTAGCGCCTAACATGTATGATGATTTTCTCGCAAGGATTCTTGAGCCGGATATTTTCCTGCCTTCTCAATTCTATGGCAATGGCGGATTATCGCGCCAGCTAGAGGGGGAAAAGCGACTCATGATAGCGATCTTGAAGGACGCCGTTGAGTGCCTCGATAAGTATAGAGCTGCGCGCAACAGCTCGGGTCGAACCTATTATGAGAATGCGCTCGAATGGGTGCAGGACAAGGGCACGGAGTGGCTGTTTTCCTTTTCTAACATCTGTGATCTCTTAGGATTTGACCCTGAATATGTCCGTGAAGTGTTATTGAAGCGGGAAAATCAATACGTCAAGCCCGTCGTCAGCGGTGGGGTCTATTCTTTCCCGGCGTTAAGTGAGCAGGAATAGGTTTACCGTCTCCTGGCTCGGAGAGCGGCTAGCTCCTCTTTAATGAGCTGACCGCGCGGAGAGCTCTCACCGAGAACCTTGATCGCCTTTTCAAAATCAGCAACCGCCCGCTGATCGTCGTCCTGGAGCAGCAATGACCGGCCGTGATAGTAATAAGCATCTCCGAGCCGGTTTAATTTTCCATAAACGACGCTTAAACGATAGGGCGGCTTATCCCAAAACGGAGAGAGGTTGAGGGCGTTTAAGTATGCGCCAGCTGCCGCGCGAAGATCATCTTGCTTTTCATAGAGCTCCCCAAGATAAAGATAGGTGAGCGATTCTTTCGGCTCTATTGCCAAGGCTTGATCAAAAGCAGCTCGGGCCAAAGCAAATTCCCCAGTTTCCGAGTACAAACGCCCCATGTCGCGGTTAAGGTCCGGATTTTCCGGAGTCAGCCGCCGGGCTTTCTCATAATTCTGCTTTGCCTGGGCCAATTGTCCCGTGAGCTGCTGGGCCACACCGAGCAAGTGGAGTGACTCCGCATTTTCCGGGTTCTGACGAACCAGTTTGTCGTACTCGGCTAAGACCGCATCACTATCACGCCGCTCAATACGTATAATAACCTGGATTTTCTTCAGCAAGTCAGGCTGTTCGACTTTTATCTCAGTTTTTCCCAGCGATCGGATGACCAACTCGGTATTGGCAATGCGCTCTTGGGTAATGGGGTGGGTCATCATGTAGGCAGGGAAATCGGTAGGATTCAGCGCGCGTTCCTGGTCGAGGGTCTTGAGAAAGCCGAGCGATCCTTTGGGATCAAATCCCGCTGCCGACATGTAGCGCACGCCTAAGGTATCGGCTTCCATTTCCAATTGACGGCTGTACGCGATCTGTCGAGTCGCTGCGATGGCCTGCCCAACGACCCCGGCAGCCTGACCCCCCGATCCAGAACGGGCCAGCAGGAAGGCTCCAACCAAGCTCAGAAGAGAAATGGCATCGAGTCCTGACTGGCGGGCCATGTGATGCCCCTTGACGTGGGTTATTTCATGACCGAGAACGCCAGCGACCTCGGAAGTCGTTTTCGTCTTTTCGATGAGGCCGGTGAAAAAGAAAATCGATCCGCCGGGAACCGCAAAGGCATTGAGCTGAGAGTCCTGGATGACAAAAAAGCGGTAATCGAAGGGCTGTGGGCCCATGGTGGACAATATGCGTTGCCCAATCCGGTCGATATAACGTTCAACCTCCGGGTTCGTAACGAATTGGAGTTGCTTTCGAGCCTCGCGCCGAAATTCGCGGCTGATCCTAACTTCTTCGTCTTCGCTAGGCCCGCTCATGGAGGGAAGAATGTCTTTTGCAACCTGAGGGGTGGAACTGCAGCTACTCACCACAAGGCAAACCAATAGAAGCCAGGCGCTAGGAACATAGCAGGGACAGAACCGTTCACTCCGGCGGGTCATTCACGGATTATAGAGACTGGTCTGGGGTGTATCAATAGCGTAAGAATCTTCTGAACTCAGCCGTTGACGACCGTGAACGCGATCACGACGGGCATTACCCGGACGGATCCATTAACGGTCGGGTAGATAAGAAGCTGCGGCAATTCTCTGAGCAGCTAAGGCAATTCGCTGCGACCGCGAACCCTACAGAGGCGGCGAGCGAAAAATCCGCCTAAGCCAAACTTAGCCCTCGATCTCCTTTTGCGATTCAGGTTTTTTGCCAAGCGGCACGGAGAGTTGCAAGGTTTGTCCTTTGCGAAGAATCGTGAGCTTCACGACTCTGCCGGCTTCCAGCCCGCCGATCATCCGCAGGACCTCTCTTGGGCTATCGACTCGGGTGTCGTTCACTGACAGGATGACATCTTGCGAGCGAATGCCGCTGCGCTCGGCTGACTGACCCGGCAAGACCGAATTAACTAGCACTCCTTTCACGGGCGAAAGGCCGAGACTTTTCGCTTGATCGAGGGAAACTTCGGCCATTTGCAATCCCAGCCAACCCCAAACGAGCTTGTGGCCCGTCATCAGCCGAGGAACCATTCGTTTGATAACGTTGATTGGGGTCGCGAATCCCATGCTGCCGCGCTCCGATGCCATAGTAATCATGCCGATGACATGACCCTTCGGGTTCAATAATGGGCCGCCACTGCCGCCGGCATAGGCGCCGGCATCCGTTTGAATCAGGTCATAGCCGGCTGAATCCTCAAAGGTACGGCCGGCCCGGCTGATGATGCCCAAGCTCATCGAGCTCTCACGACCGAAAGGGTACCCGAAGACCACCGCCAGTTCCCCTACTCTAATGGAATCGGAATCGCCTAACGACAATACCGGAAGCGCACGCTCGGTTTCGATCTTGAGCAGCGCCAGATCCACTTGAGAGTCAGCCGCGATAAGCTTTGCCGGCACCCGCTGCAGATCCGCAAGCCGGACCTCGATCTCCTTTGCTTTATCGACGACATGTTGCGCCGTGAGAATATATCCGTCTGGATGGATGATGAATCCGGAGCCCCGACTCCCTTGAGGCTGTTGGGCTTTAAAGCCGGTCTTGGGGTCACTCTGGGGGACGACACGGATCTGGACGACCGCTGGACGCGCGTCGTCAGCGAGTCGGACGTAGGCACGGCTCACCCGGTCGAGCTCGGACTCAGTCTCGCTTTGCGGGGCATCACGCCAGATCGCCGCGGGCGGAGTTATAAGTTCGTTGGCTGGTGCAGCCGTCGGGAGTAGAATAAGAAGAGCAAAACCAAAAAAGAGAGCCCTCAGTATCCGGTGCATTGTCGGTCTCCGTTTCCGAAATCTGCTTCCCTTTATCGAAAAGATGAAGCAAAGACAAGAGCCAACTTCCACGGTTTCTTTTGTAGTTTGGCGAGTTACTCAATGGCGCGCTCGCCCAACCGATGTGTTATCTTTTGGGAGTGACGGGGCTCCGAGATAAGGTCGTGCTGGTAACCGGCGCTAGCGGAGGTATTGGAGAAGCGATCGCTGTAGAGTTTGCCCGCGGCGGCGCTGTTGTTGTAGTTTCCTCGCGCAACGAGGACAAGCTTCAGGCATTGGCGCAACGGCTCAAGAGTGCTGACGGCCAAGCGCTGGCGCTAAGCTGCGATGTTGCGGACAGAAAACAAGTCACTGCACTTGGCGCCATGATCGCCGAGCGGGTCGGAACGGTGCAGATTTTGATCAACAGCGCCGGCGTCGCTCCGGCGGCAAGCTTTCTCGAAATGTCAGATGGTGTTTGGGATGACGTTCTCAGAGTAAACCTCACGGGGACATATAACTGCTGCAAAACCTTTCTCCCCGGCATGATCCGATCCGGCTGGGGGCGGATCATCAATATCGCATCGACGATGGCAAAAGTCGCTTACTCCCATGTCTCTGCATATACTACATCCAAGCATGGTGTCTTGGGTCTCACGCGTTCTCTGGCATTGGAGACCGCAAAAAGGAGAGTGACGGTCAACGCGATTTGCCCAGGTTATGTGGACACCGGGTTGACCCGCGAGAATGCTCGGCGAATGGCTGACAAGACGGGCAAGAGCATAGATGAAATCCTGAAACTATTTGCCGAAAGCTCGCCGCAAAAGCGCCTCATCGCTCCCGCGGAAGTGGCCGGGCTGGCGCTGCTGCTGGCATCGGAGAAGGCCGGCGGCATCACCGGGCAGGCGATCAGTGTGGATGGCGGGGCGGTGATGGCTTAACGGTTCCGGGTTCCAGGTTTCGGGTTCAAAGTGAGGAGCAAGGCTGGGAACTAAGAACTAGAAGCCAAAAAGACCTACTCGTCCATTGGAGAAAATGATGAGCTATTCAACTTTTCTGTACGAAGTCGCGGATGGCATCGCTACAGTGCGTTTGAATAACCCCGGCAAACTGAATGCGCTGACGTTTCAGACTTACGAGGAACTGGAACGGCTGTTTGCGGACCTGGCGCATGATAACCAGGTGAAGGTTGTAATCATCACCGGCTCAGGCAAAGGATTTTGCTCAGGTGGGAGCGTGCACGAGATTATCGGCAAGCTGATCGACATGAGCGCCGACGAGCTCCATCGATTTACACGAATGACCTGTAATGTGACCAAACACATGCGCAACCTGAGAAAGCCGGTCATCGCGGCGGTGAATGGAATCGCGGCGGGTGCCGGGGCGATGCTGGCGCTGGCGAGCGATTTTCGGTTGGTTTCGGATCGAGCAAAGTTTGCCTTTCTGTTCGTCAAGGTCGGGCTTTCCGGAGCGGACATGGGTGCTTTGTATCTATTGCCGCGGCTGGTGGGTCTAGGAAAGGCCACGGAGTTGTTATTTCTGGGCGATCCCATCGATGCCCAGGAGGCTTACCGGATCGGTTTAGCGAATCGGGTCGTCGAACATGAAAAGCTCATCCAACAAGCTTATGAACTGGCACGTTGGCTGAAACAGCAACCGCTACACGCGTTGGGCGTTACGAAGGAACTGTTGGAACGGGAAGCGAACATGGACTTGGAACGGGCGTTGACCTTGGAGGCGGCGGCGCAAGCCGGCTGCATGGAAACTGCGGATTTTAGAGAAGGCTACAAAGCATTTGTGGAGAAGCGATCGCCGGTGTTCAACCGGTCTTAGTTTTCGAAAGCGGATGTTACCGATTCTCGATCCAGATCACTCCCAGCTCCGCGCCCGAGTGCGTCAATGGGCGGAAAAGAATCTCTTTTCTAGTGGCGGCGAAGAACAGCAAACTGACGACGTAGCGCGGCGGCTTGTGCGACAGCTCGGTAACGAAGGGTTTTTGTCGTATGCGTTGCCGAAGAAATTCGGCGGCGTGCGAGGAAAGGTCCAAGCCCGCGACCTGTGCGTCATTCGAGAGGAGCTGGCGCGCGGGTGGGTGCTCGCCGATACGATGTTCGCGGTGCAGGCTCTAGGCAGCTATCCTATTGCTCTCTTTGGCACCGAAGAACAAAAACAACGCTACCTTCCACCCTTTGCGAAAGGAACGGCCATCGCCGCCTTTGCGCTGACGGAACCCGAAGCCGGCTCGGACGTTGCCGCGTTGAAGACCCGAGCCCTCCGCCGCGACGGGGAATATGTTCTCGCGGGAAATAAGCGCTTTATCTCCAACGCCGGAATTGCCGATAGCTATGTTGTCTTCGCTTCCACCGCGCCTGAACTGGCAGGCAAAGGAATCAGTGCATTCGTAGTCGACGGCAATAACCCGGGATTGATCGTCAAGAAGCGGATTCAAGTGATCTCCCCCCATCCCATCGGCATGATCGCCTTTGAAGAGTGCGTTGTTCCCGAGAGCTCAATCCTCGGAAACCAAGGGGACGGACTCAAAATCGCCCTCGTGACTTTGGACCTGTTTCGCTGCACGGTAGGGGCGGCGGCCGTGGGATTGGCTCAACGGGCCATGGAAGAAGCTTTGGATTACGGCCGGAAGCGGCATCAGTTCGATCGACCGCTGACGGAGTTTCAGGGGATTCAGTTCAAACTGGCGGAGATGGCGACGGAGTTGGAAGCCGCACGGCTGTTGGTCTATCAAGCGGCGTGGGCCCATGACTCTGGCGCCGCCGACGCGAAGCTCAAGTCTTCCATGGCGAAATTATTCGCGACCGAGGCCGCGCAAAGAATCGTTGACCAGGCCTTGCAGATTCACGGCGGCATGGGCGTTGTGGTGGGCAGCGTTGTGGAACGGCTTTATCGAGACGTGCGCGCTTTGAGGATCTACGAAGGGACATCCGAAATTCAGAAAATCGTGATCGCGCGGAGCCTGCTGGGGAGATCGAGGATCGAGGATTGAGGATGGAAATTTGCGATCTTTGATCCTCGATCGTCCATCTTTGTCGAAAGGAAGAACTATGGACTTTGAATTATCCGAGGAACTGATCGCGGTCCGCGACCTGGCGCGTGAGTTTGCGGAGAAGGAGATCGCGCCCACCGCCGCACAAGACGACAAGGAACACAAGTTTCGCAAGGATCTACTGCTTAAGATGGGCGAACTGGGCTTCTTCGGCAGCGTCATTCCGGAAAAATACGGCGGCAACGGTCTCGGCTTTCTCGCCATGGTGTTGATTACGGAAGAAGTTGCGCGGGTTCACAGCGCCGTGCGCGTGGCGATCAATATGCAGATCGGCCCGGCGCTGGCGCTTTTACAGTTCGGTAACGAGGAGCAGAAAAAGAAATGGATTCCACCGTTGTTGCGCGGGGAGTCCGTCGGCTGTTTCGCTATCACCGAGCCTGACGCCGGTTCGGATGTATCGGCGATCAGAACAACCGCTACGCGCAGGAACAACGGCTACGTGATCAACGGAACCAAACTTTGGATTTCCAATGCGCCGGTTGCTGACAGCGGCTTGGTTTATGCCTATACCGACAAGAATCAGAAACACCGGGGGCTATCCGCCTTTTACGCTACCTTCAATCAACCGGGACTAACTCGCCGGGCACTGGAAACAATGGGCGCTCACGCCTCCCCCATCGGAGAATTGACCTTCGAGAATTTCCAGCTATCGTCCGATAACCTGCTCGGCAAAGAAGGGGACGGTTTCAAAGTCTGCATGTGGCAGCTCAACCAGACGCGTCTCAATTGTGCCGCCGGGGCGCTGGGGGTCGCGCGTGCCGCGCGCGAAGCGGCGGTGAATTATTGTAATCAGCGAGAGCAGTTCGGACAGAAGATTGGCCAGTATCAGATGAACCAAGAGCTGATCGCGCAGATGGTTGTCCACGAAGAAGCGGCGCGCCTGCTGGTGTACCGTGCCGCCTGGCTCGCCGATCAGGGAAAACCGAATAATCTCGAGACATCCATAGCGAAGTACACCGCAGCGGAGGCCGCCGCCCATGCCACGGACGCGGCGATGAAAATCCTCGGTGCCTACGGTTACTCAACAGAATTTCCAGTCGAACGTTACTACCGCGACGCCAAGTCCTACCAGATCGTCGAAGGCTCGTCGAACATCCAGAAAATGATCATCGCCCAGGACGCGCTGGGGTACAGGAAGGCGAACCGTGGAGTATGAACGGAAGGAAAATCGCAAGCAGTCCGGCGTGAAGAAGCCTTCGCTCGGTTATCAGAAGACCTAACAGGT
>Ga0137403_10006446_pt1 | contig 13433 bp, 8 predicted proteins | sample CZOMad2_1_16fung_FD_122057 | JGI IMG/M metagenome (GOLD analysis project Ga0137403, IMG submission 122057) | Vadose zone soil fungal communities from Angelo Coast Range Reserve, California, USA - CZOMad2_1_16fungal (Hybrid Assembly) | ecosystem: Environmental > Terrestrial > Soil > Vadose zone... | reverse complement strand
CGAGCAGAAGGACGATTGCTGCCGCTGCGCGCCGGTAGTGCCCGGCCGTTACTCGACCGAGATCAACATCCTGAACCCTCACAGCAAGCTGTCGGCGGTCCTAAAGAGGGTGATTCCGCTGGTACTGGTCGGCGCGGCGGCGGGTAGGGAACCAAAAGTCGTGAAGCCCGCCTCCACGGAGGTCATCAAGCTGCCGGCCCACTCGGCGACAATGGACGACTGCTGCCGGATTCTGGAGATGGCGCTCGGCGCGCAGACCGCCGGGCCGGTCCCGCTGACCGTCGGAATACTGGAGATCATCGCAACGGCCGAGATCGCCGTAACCGCCATCTACACGGCGGCTCCCGGAGAGAACGGTCTGCCATCGATGGAAGTGGAGCAGATCAGGCCGAATGTTCTGACCATTTAGCTGTCTCTGTGCGGCTTCTTTCTGCCCTTTTCAGACCGGCCCTGGCAGAACTATCAATACGGCAGCTATCCAACTGCATGAGGTCACAATCCGTAAGTTCCCCCGTCTGGTAGCTCTTTCGTTTCTCCTATTGACTGCAACTCTCGGCGTGATCCAGGCGGGGTGTATGCGGCGGGTTAATAAGCCGCCGGTGTCGGGCGAGTCACGGTTTTCCTCCAACCCGCTTTCTTGAGATCGTCAGCGATCACTTCCCCAATAACTTCACGCATCGACAGCTCACATTTCGATCCGCGCTGATTTGTAAGCAGTTTCTAAATCCAATTCGGCCAGAATCCTGACGCTGGCGTTATTACTCGAAACCCAAGTGATTTAACATCACAGGGATTCTGTTTCGATTCCCAAGAGAAATCGCGATGCGTGGCTTTCGCTACGCATTTAGCTGCAGTTGCTCTGTCGCGCAACCGACACACGCTCGAATCAAAACTTGGGTTCACTTGTGCTTTCGGTTGCCACCGGGTGACTATTTCCTTTAAGGCGATACAGTTGTAGGTCGATTTAGATCCAGCGTAACCACGAATTGAGCACTCGAGAGAGGACAGATAGCTTAAACTGCTTTTTGTGCGTCCAAGTCTTGGAATCAGCTTGGATCAGCTCGCCATTGGAAATCCGGCGAAGTGTTCGGCTTTCACTTTTTGCTCAGCCACGGCTCGGCCGACCTCTTGCATTTCGGCGATATGATCGACAGAATCCATTTGCTGGACGTGCACTGGATTGATGTGCTCAAGGCCTAGCGCGGCCAGGCCTTCGCGGGAAAGCTCAGCATTGTACCGCGCATAAGTGAATAGCTTCGGCACATCCGGAATGCCTTGCCCAATCACGGTGCCGATCTCGCGATCCAACAAATCTCCAGCCACGCACTTCCCGAAAATGCGACAGAGAAAATCCTGCTCGTGCAGCGCTGCGGCCATGAGCGCAGAAGGAATCGTGCCTGCGTTGTAGATCAGATTCATCTCCTCTGGACTCAAATTGCTGTTCGCGTTCGCGCTTGCGCCGGTGCCGACGGAAATAAGAAGCATCTTATCCTGGCCGGTCGGCCAAAGCAGGCGATACGGCTCGCTTGTCGCCATCAAAAAAAGTTGGAAGGCAGGGTTGTTATACATCGTTACACCGCCATCCACGAAAATGAAGTCGTGGTCGATGTGGATCACCTCCGGCGGAAAGTATGTCGGCGCCGCAGTGCTGGCACGCACAAGCTGCCAGACCGGTAACTTCAGATTGCAGCCGGGGCGAGTGAGATCGTTGTATTTTGCTGCGGGATTGTTGGTCAATGGCCATGGTGAATCGGTGGTTGCGTTGCGAAGCACCATCATGAGTAACGTGTGCAGTTTGTCGGAACCTAGCGTTGTATCCTCACCTATCGCATCGCGCAGCATTTGAGTGAGCTTGTCGCTTTCGAATTTCGTACGAAAGCGCTCCCAGAGGCGCGCCTTGTGAAACATTTCTGCGCCGCTCCGAAGATAGAAATCCCGTATCTCATCAGTGCTATGACCGAGCGCGATGAGCGTCGCAATAATCGCTCCCGTGCTGGTGCCTGCGACATAATCGAAATAGTCGGCGAGAACGAGCTTTGGATTCCCGCTACTCTTACGCAGCTCCGCTTCTATCCCTGCGAGGACTTCGATGCTGATAATTCCCCGAATCCCTCCACCATCGCATGCGAGCAATTTTCGCGAACAGGTTTTATTTAATTTGTCGCGGTAACTCATTGTCATCGATGATGGGCTTTCTGGTCGGCCAGGCAAGATCAATGGTCGATTTGTCTTGGCGTTCTTAAGTCACGTGCGTAAAACCAGTCTGTTATGCTGGCACAGCGGGAGCAACAACATGGCGAGTGATGTTTTCGTAAGTCATTCGATAAAGGATAAAGCTGTTGCCGAAGCGATCGTGGCACGGCTTGAAGCAGACTCGGTGACGTGCTGGATCGCGCCTCGTGATGTTGTTCCGGGCGCCGACTGGGGCGAATCGATTATCGATGCGATCGAATCCAGTCGCATTATGATCCTGATCTTTTCCCGGAACGCGGACGCCTCGCCTCAAATCAAACGCGAAGTAGAGCGCGCTGTTAACAAGGGCGTTTACATCATTCCATTTCGGGTTGATGACATCCCGCCCACAAAGTCGCTGGAATATTTTATCTCGACTTCGCAGTGGATGGACGCCTTCTCGCCGCCCTTGGAGCGCCATTTGGATAATCTGACAAAAACAGTCAAGGCGGTACTGAAGAGTCCCCCTCTTCCCAGCGTAAATGTGCCAGTTCAACCGGAGAGAACACCAATCCCAACGCCACAACCCCGTCCTCCATCTTCGCGGAAGTCAATTCTCATTCCCATCGCAATTGCAATCTTAATTGGTGTGGCCGCCGCGGGATGGTATCTCGGCCACTCTCATGTAACACCGGTCGGAATCTCGACGGTAACTTCAACGCCAGTCCAGATAACACCGGCCGCGGTCACCCCCGTCCAGACACTTGTTCCAACCCCGGTTCCGATTCTAACGACGCCATCGCCAACAGCACCGACTCCATTTCCGACTCTAACGACGAGGACACCACCACCGCTGGCCGCCAACGTGATCAACGATGACGAAGTACGGGACTTTGTGAATAGTCATTTTCGCGCAGAAGAGCGAGGGGACATCGAATACATGCTTTCGCAATATATCGACTCGTTCAAGTGGGGGCCGGAGCGGAGCGATAAAGCATCCCACCGAAATGAGCTAAGCGAATTTTTCAAGCGGTGGCCTGTCGTCGCCTTCACTGTCGGCGACATTCGTCTTGAGCATTCCGCCGTTCCAGACAGGGTCACAGCTTATTTTGACTACCGATATCTCTACAGAGATCCCACGTCGGGCCAAAGCACTAGCGGTCGCATCAGCCAAGAATGGGGAATTTCCAAAACCTCCGGGGCGCTTAAGATTGTTTCATCTAAAAGTACCGTTCAACGTGATTCGCCTGCACCATCAATTACGCCCGCGCACGGACCGTGGCTCTTTCCCGACTCAAGCACTCGTTTTCTGAGCGCGGCTGAGCTTTCAAGTCTTAGTTCTGATGATTTATGGCGCGCCCGAAACGAAATATTTGCCCGAAAGGGCTACAAATTCTCGAGTCAAAGGGGAATGGATTTGGCCCGCAGGCTGGGCAATTATTATCGCGGTGTCGATGACAATCAGGATCGCGTTTTCAATAGCATGAATCAATACGAGAAGGCCAACGTAAAGCTGATCCAATCAATCGAGAGCGGTCGATAATCGTTGTGCATTACGTCGCCGGTTTTTTGCGCAGAGGGTTGGCTTTCTTTCTAATAAGCCTCCTGGCGTTTCTTGTGGGGAGCCTCTTTTCCACGGAACCGGCTTCTTCACCAAATCAGCGGTTTGAATTCCACGACGATATTCAAGCTCTGGTGCTGAGCTTGCCCGACTCGTTTCATCACGATCAAAAGCTGGTTCCAATCCTCGCCGCCCTTGCGGCAGCCTATCCCAAGGCATTGCAGGCGCTGGAAATTAGGTCCGATCAGCGACTCCTTGTATGCCTTGCCGGTCAGAAATTCATTTATGACGACGGGATAACAAAGACACCCGAACAGCGACTCGATCATCCCGATATCAAGGACATGTTCCACGACACCTATCCGCTGGCGAATCCGACCGATCGGTTACCAAAGGACTTTGATCCGGGCCGCTACCGCGTTGATGCCCTTTTTATGGCGCTTTACGGTGATTCCGAATCGGCGGTGGCAGGTAATTGCGTTGTTGTACAGTTCTGTGGCAACTCGGTAAAATTCAACGCGCGCTACGGCGCAGCCGATGCGCTGCGTGCCGTGTCCGCGGATCTGACTCCGTTGCTGGCACAGAAGCCCGAGATACGATCCTACGTCGACAAGCTCGCCGGCACGTTTAATTGGCGCAAGGTCGCCGGCACCGAGAGCCTAAGCAATCACTCCTTTGCTACTGCCATCGACCTTAACGTAAAGAAAGCGGCCTATTGGCGCTGGGTGCCGCCCACCCAACTAGAAATTTTTTCGCGAAAAAATTGGCCGAGTGAAATAATCGAGGCGTTCGAGCGCCACGGTTTCATCTGGGGCGGTAAATGGTGGCATTTTGATACGATGCATTTCGAGTATCGTCCCGAAATTATCGCTTACGCGAAATCTGCGGCGGCATCGGCTCCAAAAGACAAATCAGCGAATTAGCCGCATAGCATTCGGCGAAGCTCGACTTTCAATTTTTGCGCCGCATTATCGACATGAAATAAGGCAACGCGGCCGGAGCGGGCGATCTCACTTACTTCGGCGGATGTCGCTGATTGACCATCGCGGAAAGCCGCGCTTACTTCGTCCGCAAATCTTCCGCTGCCTTCAATCACGAGGAGTTGCCATCCGTTGCGCACACTTTGCAAAGCTTCATCGGCCGCAATCGCGCCACCGTTGACGAGAATCGCAACGGTCGGCGCATTGAATGCGCGCGCGAGTTCCAACATTTTCGTGGTTTCGCCGCCCCATTCATCGGCTTCGACCAACACGAAATGCGAGTGATTCGGCTCCAGCACAGCACCGTCCGCAATGCGGGCCTCGCTTAGGCGGCCGGGGTAAGTGACTTTTCCAGTTGGTGCGATTCCGAGCAGCTGAGATCTCCGGCCGTCTTGCGTGACCGCTTGGCCCATCATCGCCATGACGCCGGATTGTGTGCCCCCATCGATAATGAGCGCACCCAACTCGGCAGCCGCCGGTGCGATCGCATCGATGAACAATTCGGCAAGACGAGTTTTCCGCGAATCGTCGAGTCCCTTTGCGCCACCGAACACCATGATCAATGCACGCGGCTGCGCAATGCCGAGCGCTTTCAAAATGCTCTGCGCACTTGCGTCGGGCGGTACGGTGATAACTACGGCGCAATCCCCGTTCGCGAAGGTAATGTTATTTTTTTTCACGATTTCTCTGTGCAGGTTTGAATTTCCTCACTCGGAACTCAACGTCGCGCATCAAGTTCACTGTTGATTGATCGTGTCCCATTTCGCAAGATATCCTGTGCGCGCGGCGACAGGATAGCTCGGGAGAAAACATATGCCAACACATCCAGATCCGACGGGAGAAAGTGGTACCTGCTTTGTCGTGATGGGTTTTGGAAAGAAGACCGACTTTGAGACTGGCCGGGTCCTCGATCTTGACCAGTCCTATCTCAACCTCATCAAGCCCGCGGTTGAAGCTGCCGGTCTCAAGTGCATACGCGCGGACGAGATTGTGCACTCGGGGCTGATTGACGTGCCGATGTACGAACAGCTGTTGAAGGCGGATGTCGTTGTAGCGGACGTTTCTACTTCAAACAGAAACGCTCTTTACGAGCTCGGTGTGCGGCACGCACTTCGGCCCTACACGACGGTCATCATCGCCGAAGAACAGATGATGAAATCGCCTACCTTCGATTTGAGCCACATTGTCATCCGGAAATATCGGCATTTGGGCGAAGACATTGGCGTAAGTGAAGCGAAGCGCTTCACGAACGAATTGACCGAGGCGATCAGGGAGATCATGGCAAGGGAGCCAAAGCTGCGCTGGGATAGCCCAGTATATAAATTCATCGACCGCCTTACACCGCCGTCAATCGCGGAGGAAGTGAAACAAGCAGTCGCAGCCGCCGTATCTCAGGCGAGCGCCCCCAGTTCCCCTGCGCACAGCGAGTTGATGCAACGAGTAGACGAAGCGCAGAAAAAGGGCGACTGGCTGAAGGCCAGAACGCTCCTCGAGGCAATCCGTGAGATGCGAAGGGCCGGTGCTTCGGAAACAGAAAGCCCGGAAGATCCCTACGTTCTTCAGCGACTCGCGCTTGCCACTTATAAGAGCAAGCATCCCACTCCCGAAGAAGGGTTCAAAGCAGCACGCGACCTTTTGAACCTGCTCGAGCCGCAGACCTCGAATGACACTGAGACCCTTGGCCTCTGGGGATCGGTGCACAAGCGCCTGTGGGAACTGACTAAAGAGACTAGCTACCTCGATGAAGCTGTGCGCGCGTACGAGCGCGGCTTTTACTTGCGCAACGACCACTACAACGGGATCAACTACGCCTACCTGCTCAATGAGCGCGCAGCCCACCCCGTTGGTTTCGCGGAAGCCGTCGCCGACTTCGTGCAAGCGCGCCGTGTGCGGAGGGAAGTAATCTCGATTTGCAAACAGTGGCTCGAGTCTAACTTGCCTCCAGCTCCTTTGTTGCCCGGAAGTAAGTATCCCGAAAAACGGTATTGGGTTTTGGCTACTCTTGCCGAAGCGCAGATTGGATTGGAGGAAGAAGCGCTCGGTCAGCAACGACTGGAGGAAGCTCTTGCCGCCGCTCCTGAAGAATGGATGAAGCAATCCACCCAGGAGCAGGTGACCAAACTCAAAACGCTCCTGATAGCCTCTCCGCTGAAGAAGCTCCCACTCCCTGTAACCCAGAGTTAATCCTGCACGGCCTCTTCCGTCACAGTCATCAATCGCCGGTTTGATTGCCTCGTTATATCAAGTACACCACATGTCCCTGGAAAGGCGAAAGGAGTTATTTACAAGATATCTTGCTCGATCGTGAAGTGAACGAAGATACTTCAGGTACTGGCTACGGGCGTGGTTGGTTCAGCGCTGTTCGGATAGCCTCTTTAGGTTTGCAATCGCAGGTTCGTAACCGTGTTTGGCCGCTTTTTGATAAAGTTCTGTTGCTTTCGCCAAATCCTTCGGCACGCCCTGCCCGTTTTCGTAAAGCCAGCCGAGATTATTCTGCGCGAAAGCCCCTCCTTTGTCCGCCACTTTTTGGTAAAGTTCTACTGCTTTCGCCAAATCCTTCGGCACGCCCTGCCCGTTTTCGTAGAGCCAGGCGAGAGCAGCATCGAATCCTTGGTCGGCCGCTTTTTGATAAAGCTCTACTGCTTTCCCAAAATCCTTCGGCACGCCCTGCCCATTTTGGTAGAGCCAGCCGAGGCGAACCTGCGCTACAGCGTATCCTTGATCGGCTGCTTTTTGGTAAAGTTCTGCTGCTTTCCCGAAATCCTTCGGCACGCCCTGCCCATTTTGGTAGAGCCAGCCGAGGCCCTCCTGCGCTACAGCGTCTCCTTGGTCGGCTGCTTTTTGGTAAAGTTCTGCTGCCTTGCTTAAAAGTTCTGATGCTTTCCCAAAATCCTTGGGCACGCCCTCCCCGTTTTGATAGAGCCAGCCGAGATTAGCCTGTGCTTCAGCATATCCTTCGTTGGCTGCTTTTTGGTAAAGTTCTGCTGCCTTCGGCAAATCCTTTGGCACCCCCTGCCCGCTTTCGTAGAGCGAGCCGAGATTATTCTGCGCTATAGCGTCTCCTTGGTCGGCCGCGTTTTGCCAAGATTCGGCTGCTTTCGTTAAAAGTTCTGCTGCTTTCACCAAGTCCTTGGGCACGCCCTCCCCATATTGATAGAGCCAGGCGAGACTAGTTTGCGCTGGAGCGCTTCCTTGGTCGGCCGCTTTTTGGTAAAGTTCTGCTGCTTTGCCCAAATCCTTCGGCACGCCGTGCCCGCTTTCGTAGAGCCAGCCGAGATTATTCTGCGCTATAGCGTTTCCGTGGTCGGCCGATTTTTGATAGAGTTCCGCTGCTTTCCTTAAATCCTTGGGCACGCCCTGCCCGCTTTGATAGAGCCAGCCGAGATTAGCCTGTGCTTCAGCATATCCTTGATTGGCCGCTTTTTGGTAAAGTTCTGCTGCTTTCCTTAAATCCTTGGGCACGCCCTCCCCGTTTTGATAGAGCCAGCCAAGATAATTCTGCCCGAAAACGTTTCCTTGGTCGGCCGCTTTTTGGTAAAGTTCTGCTGCTCTCCTTAAATCCTTCGGCACGCCCGCCCCGTTTAGATAGAGCCAGCCGAGATTATTCTGCGCCATAGCGTTTCCTTTGTCGGCCGATTTTTGGTAAAGCTCTGCTGCCTTGCCCAAATCCTTCGGCACGCCCGCTCCGTTTTGATAGAGCCAGCCGAGATTATTCTGCGCTATAGCGTTTCCTTTGTCGGCCGCCTTTTGGTAAAGTTCTGCTGCTTTCCTTAAATCCTTCGGCACGCCCTGCCCGTTTTGATAGGCCCAGCCAAGATTAGCCTCCTTCGCAGCATTCGCTGCCACGAACACAATGCCTAGCAGGGCTCCCAGCAGCACTGTATTCATCAATCCAATGACGACACAAAGGGCGACTATCCACCGTCGGACTCTCTTTTTGGCGGGCCGGACAAGGACCACCGAACGTACAACGAGGTCGTGCAAGGCTTGGCGCTTGCGAGTAAAGGGCTGAATGAAAAATCCGATCCCCAGGGTCATGTAAGAAAGAATCTTGGCGAAGTATCGCGCGGTCGCCCTGCCAAAATTCAGCCGGTTACCGTTCTGGTTGGTCACAAAGATTCCCAGTGCAAGCATCCCCAGAGTCGCTCGACGGCGTGAGCTAAGCATTATCGCCTGGTATAACCAGCAGACGACGAATGGTGGAATCAATAGCCAGCCAAGTAATGCGAGGCCTGAGTCAGGCAGGAGCTTGGCCGTGTAAGCCATACCGCAACCCAGAAGAAAAATCCATAATCCAACTACAAAGAGACCAAAGGCTAACACATAGGCGCCCAAACGCCGCCAGAAGCTCGCGTAACTTAGTTGAAGCGTAGAGGCGGCGTCTCGCAAAGCCTGAGCTTGCTGTGCCAACTTCTGCTCCCGGACTGCCTTGCTCGACGAAACGGTAAGCTCGTGGAGGATTTTCGCGAAGGCGACCCGGCGAAAAACCCACTTTCCAAAATAAACGAGTGCGAAGTACGCGACAATATACGGAGCTAAAAGACATGTTAGTGCCCCTAATCCCCTGGCAGGGTTTGAACTCCCGCCATAATCACGTACCACCTCCTGTAGCCCTTGTGCCAGTGGGAAGGGCCCAGCCAGCGCCGCCTGCGCCTTAACATTGGGCTTGTATCCGAACCTGTCGAACCACCACTCGAAATCTCGAAAGGCGAGATTTCTCCACAAAAAGACTCCGGCGATCAGAAGCATGATGAGCAAGCTTATGCGTTTCCATCGCCGCTCGAAGACTTCTTCGGCCAGTTGTTCGTCGCGTTCGACCCGGCTCTTCTGGAGGAAAGCGATTGCAGATTCGAAGTCTCCCCCGTAGAGGCTGGCCCATGCCGGCGTGGGCGCTTGTTCTTCCTGCCAATCGAGAGCCAACTGGAGCTCTGGGTCGCGCCAAAGCCCCGCTTTCCCCGTTTTCTCCAGTGCCGCCGTCTCCGCTAATCGCCGATAGCGGCGTGCGGAGTTAGCCTCGTCGTCCGCCCAGCGCCGCAGCCGCGCCCACACTCGCATCAAGCTTTCGTGAGAAATATCGATCACCTTTTCCGGCTCAAGCGGTTCTGGCGCCGGCGGCATCAAGAATGAGCGGCTAGGTTCGCGAAATACTTCGATGACGGCCTTCACGTCTTCTTCGCTGGCGGTTCCTGCGATTTCTCTCAGTGCCGCCAACTTCAGGGGACGCCGGATCCCGCGAGGATCGGTCCCGAGATCAGTCAGCGCTTTGAAAAGCTTCTCGCAAATTTTTGCTCTCTCGGGAGTTTCCAGCTGCTCGAACGCCTCGTTCGCGTGTTGATTGAGTGCCTCGCTCATGGTGCCGATTTCCGCGTAGTGCTCCAGCTCCAGCTCCCCTTCCGCGCCATGAAACTCCCAGCGGGCCCATGTTCGATTCAAAGCGTGCTGGAGGATGGAAAGTTGATCGGGGTTGTCGCCCACATCGTTGACCAGTCGCGTCAGCAGTACCGGGTCAATCTTTGCTCCGCCCACGGTCACGGGTCCTGCGATGCTAGCCCGTCGTTCATCACGCGTCATCCGGGGCACCAGGTACTGGCCTTCATTGATCGCCTCCGGCAGACCGTAGAACTGCGAACAGTCTCCGAGGAAATCGGAGCGCATTGTGATGACTACATAGATTGGACAATCGTGCTGCGCGCTCGCCTCCAAGAGCAGGTTAACGAAAGCGATCGCGGTTTCACTGATGCTGTGTTGCTCTTTCCCATCCGGGGTTCCCAACTTCTGATACCGGAACAGCTCCTCGAACTGATCCGCCACGACCAATAAATTCGTCCCTTCAGGCAGGCGCGCTTTGCGGAAGGTCTCGACCACTCCTTTCCTGCTCCCGCGGAGGTATGTTTCGACGATCTCCTCGATCGGCACATCTTCCTTGTACCCCGAATATAGCACCCCTTCCGCTGCCAGCGCTTCGGCGAGACTGCGGATCGGATCCACGCCTGGGCGAAACTGCGCCATGCGCCAGGCCGGACCCGCGCTGGCCATCAAACCGCGGTGCAGCGCAGGACGCAGGCCGCAATTAACGAGCGACGACTTGCCGCTGCCGGAGGTGCCGACCACCGCTAGAAAGCAAGTCGACGCCAGCTTGTTCACCATCGTATCGACCTGCTTTTCGCGGCCGAAAAAAAAGCGCTCTTCGTCCTCTCGGAACGGCCTTAGCCCAGGAAAGGGGTTTTGATTCGCGGTATCGCTTGTGATCATGGATCAAGCGCTTTTCACGGCCTCGACCAGCGGCTGCATCGCAGCCTCCGTGAACGTATCCAAACCCATGATCAAGTTCGCTTCGCCCATGTCGATGCAGTCTTGCTTGTGGCCAGTCATAGGAGCGGCCAGGTAGGTAAAGATGTTTAACAAAGGCTTTCCCGGGCGGGAGCTTTTGATTTTCTGCAAATCAGTTTCCGTGGTCCGCTTCCACGCCTCGTCCCCGGCTCCGTAAAATATCAGCACCGCGTCGCATATGGCTAAGAGCTCTTGATGAGCTTGGCGCACTCTGGCCGCGTCGCCCTCGAAGACAGGTAACTGCACTTCCAAACCTTGGCCCTTTAAAAACCTCCTCAGCGGAATCGTAGCTGGCCGATCAGCCGCGACACAAAGCAGATAGATTATGTGGCCACCTGGACCAGGCGCTACCGCTTCCCTGGGTGCCAACTCTTCGAGCTTTTTCAAGGTTACCTGCAAGATATTCTTGAATCCTTCGAGACTGTCCTCAATTAAATCACCACCCCGCTGCAATTCCTTCTGAGAGCGCAGCGCATCGATAAAGCTCTGTTGCTCCGGTTGCCCGGAGCTAACAGTCGGCAACCATATCAGGCGCGATAAACGCCGCTCCTCACTCTTCTGGGCCGCGATCTCGTTCTGTAATTGCACCGAGTCTTTCCGCCTTGGTCCATTGAGCACCACGCCGCCGTTTGCACCTACCACATGAATAGAAAGCTGACACCGGTCCAGCAATCCACCCACCTCAGCCACATACTCCACTTCCATCTCGGGCAAACGCGTTCCCTGGGCGGGCAGCACCGTGTATCCTGTGGCCCGGAGTTCGCTCCGAATCTTCTCGCGGTCGTCGCTCCGGTCCCAACTGCACTCCGCCAAATAGATAACCGGCTTCGGCGGACCCTCTGGCTTCGCCGGCGCTGCTTCGGGGATTGGATTTTCCTCCTCCTTGAGTTTCTTGATTATCTCCGCCAATTCATCCGCCATCGAAGCGACTTTTAGGTTGAAGGCCGCCTTGAACTCATCTCCAAACCTTGGATCGAGCCTCTGAAACCGGCCTCCCTCCTTCTCCGTGTAGAAGGGATAACCAAGTTCTTGCTTCAACGTCCCAGGCAGTTTCTCGCGTACGTCTGCTGTCAGCGGCATCAGCATCACTCGGTGAACCCGCAACTTGTTGCCGATCACCAGTCCGCCATGGATCTCAGCTGCTTTACAGAATTCTTCAATCTCCTTAAGGCACCATTCCGAGTTCAGATAACGCGGCGAGAGGATCGAGACCAGGAGCGCGGTCTTGGGAAATTGGCTCACGATCTCCTGGCTAAAGACATCGCCTCCTTCCAGCTTGAGATCGCGCCAGATCACGGCCTCCTCACCGATTGAGCTGCTGAGGAAAGCCTTTAGTGACCTGTGAAATCGATCGACCCAACCGAGATCGTTCTCTTCCGTCTGCTCGTTATCGATGTGCGCATAGCTAATGAATAAGTGGTTCGTGAACTTCATCTAGGTCACATCCTCTGTGTTGAAGTCTTTGATACCTGTGGTACTTGTTGTCTTGCCTGCCGTAACAGGTGCCTTGTCGGCCTTTTTAGGGATAGAGAACCAAGTGGCGGCCGACATTTTGCGTGCGCTCAAACCATCCAACGCGGTAAGCCCCTCAGGGTCTACACAGACGCTCCATACGAGCTTTTTCGTTTTAGCCTCCCGGTCTTCGGATTCCAGCTCAAAGTAACCGCTCCCCTCAAGCGCGGCAAGCGCTACCCGAATGTCCTCCCAGTCCATCCAAACCTCGCGATCGCGCCAGATCAACGCCTCGCGCAGCCGGCGCACGAACTCCTTATCGTTGCGCAAATGCGAGATGAAGACCTGTTGTGACCGCGGCAGCTGCTGATCGCTGGTCGCTGCTGGCATGAGATGACCCCTTTAAGTATGCTAACAACAGTTGGCCCCAAGACAGAAGCAAACATTTTGGGATCTTCTTTATCGGACGCTCGGATTCGCAGTGGAGCCGAGACATAATTTCAAGCACGATTCTCTCCTTTGGGTGGTGTCATCATGGATTGCGCCCAATCAGCGTTCTCTTTTGACAACAGAGCTTCGACGCGTTGGACGAGAAGATGGAAGGCATCATCCTTGTCGTAGGGATCCGTCTCGGTGAGAAATAAAAATTTCTCTTTTCTGAGCGACTCCGCTGTAGCTCGATACTCGATCCAATGTTCGTGAAGTTGCAGCAACCCAAGGAGGGACGCGATTAAAGCGACAACAACGCCCAACGAGCCGATTGCGATCTTGATCGGCAACGAGTCGCCCGCGAAGCCGGAGAGGAATGGAATTGTGGCAGCGGCCACAATCTCCGCAAAACGCAGTCGCCTGAACCAGCGCTGATTCGTGCTGCTCTTGCGGTCATACCAGACTATCTGATCGTTCAGACGCTGTTCGATGTACTCCTCGGGCGCCAT
>Ga0137403_10006445_pt1 | contig 13433 bp, 14 predicted proteins | sample CZOMad2_1_16fung_FD_122057 | JGI IMG/M metagenome (GOLD analysis project Ga0137403, IMG submission 122057) | Vadose zone soil fungal communities from Angelo Coast Range Reserve, California, USA - CZOMad2_1_16fungal (Hybrid Assembly) | ecosystem: Environmental > Terrestrial > Soil > Vadose zone... | reverse complement strand
AGAATCTCCTCATTTGCAGCCTGGAGTTCTTCGTTACTGGCTTCTTTGTCCTCGACAATGGAGTGCAGATATCGCTTGGTAGCAGCAAGTTCCTTCTTCAAGTGGCTGCTTTGATCACTGCGTTTTTCCTTTCCTCCTTTGCTGGGTTTTGTCTCTCCGGCCCCGGTTTCCGCTGCATTGGCCCCACCAGCGGGTCTCGCATCCTCGAACATGATCAAGAAATGGCGCCCTCCATTAGAATTGACCTTGAAAGCGGTGATTTCAAGATTCACATCCTTGAGTTCACCATTGCGTTCGATCTGTATATTTTCCTTTCGGACCGGAACACTCTCCTTCTCTTTTTTGGCATCGCTGATCGCAGCTTGTAGATCGAACAGCAAACCTTCTCGAGCCATCTTCAAGATGTTGAAGCTAGCTCTGCCGGGCGCGAGTTCAAGGTAAAGCCCTACGTGTCCACGGGATTCAAGGACTTCCATATCGTCATTAATCACCACAGCGACGGGGGCGTATTTCGTTAAGAGGATGCGATCGGCCTCTTTGTGTAAATCCAAGAGGCGCGCACCACCTTCACGCTGGGGTGCTTCCCTGCCGCCCGCTATGTTTCCTGCTTCGGTCGAGTACCGGCTAGCAGCGAAATCGAAGTGCAGCCCGGACGATATAGATTTTCGGCAGTAAATCTTATGCTTCCTATCCATCAACTCAAACAAATCCGACGCCGCGCCAAGGATGCCTTCCGCTCCCCCCAGCATCAGAAATCCCCTTGGCTTCAGGGCATAATGAAAAATGGGCATGATCCTTTTCTGCAAAACCGGCCCGAGGTAGATCAGCACGTTACGGCAACTGACGACATCGATCCGGGAAAAAGGTGGGTCTTGAAGAAGGTTTTGTCTGGCGAAAACGCAGATATCGCGGATGGTTTTGTTAATTCGATAGCCACCTTCCACTTTGACAAAAAAGCGTCGCAGCCGTTCCGGCGAGACATCGGCCGCAATACTCTGCGGGTAGATCCCTGCGCGGGCTTTCTCAATGCTTCCCTGGCCGAGGTCCGTGCCAAAAAGCTGGATGGGAATATCGACGCGTCTATTTCCCAAGAACTCGAGCAGCGCAATTGCCTGCGAGTAAGTCTCTTCGCCCGTTGAACAACCTGGCACCCAAACTCTGATGGGCTCCTCAGGTGACCTGTGCTTTAGAATGCTAGGAAACACCTCCGTCTTGAGCGCTTCAAAAGCATCGGGGTCGCGGAAGAAGCTGGTGACCTTGATGAGGATGTCCTCGTACAGGGCCTCCACTTCAGCCGGATGTTGCTCAAGAAACTGGACGTATCCTTTCAACTCCCCGACCTTGTGCAAAGCCATACGGCGGAGAATGCGCCGCTTGACGGTGGCGGGCTTGTAATCGGAAAAGTCAACTCCGTTTGCCGTCCGCAGCAAATGAAGGATGTCCTTTAATTGGGGATCGCCGTCGGGCACCAATTCAGCCGTTCTTGAGGACGAAGAAGTGGCCAGATACGGATGGGCACGAATCCTCGCCAGCTCCCCGGCAATCGCGTCAGGGGGGAGGACGAAATCCACACAGCCGGCAGCAATCGCGCTCTGTGGCATGCCATCGAATTTGGCCGATTTGTCATCCTGGGCGAAAGTAATGCCCCCCTCTGCCTTGATCACTGCCAACCCCAAGGTACCGTCAGAAGCAGTCCCTGAGAGAATTACCCCAATCGCATTGCTCCTCTGGTCCTCCGCGAGCGAGCGTAAGAAACGATCGATAGGCATATGATGGCCATGCGTCTCTGTACGGGGTGTTAGCCGCAATATTCCCTGTGAAATGCTCATGTCCACGTTGGGCGGAATAACATACACATGGTTAGGTTCCACTTGCGTGGCATCAGTTACTTGCCTGACAGGCATCTCGGTCGCCTTCGCAAGGAGCTCAGTTAGTGCGCTCTCGTGGCTCGGATCCAGATGCTGAACAAGTACATACGCCATCTCTGTCCCCGACCCTAAGGCCTGGAGCAATTGTGTGAATGCCTCTAAGCCACCAGCCGAGGCACCGACACCGACGATCGGGAATGAGGCGCGTCTGGGCGGCTGAGGTTCTGGACGTTGATGGACGGGGCCGGATTTCGCCTTGGTCAATTCTCGAGGACTCATTTTGGGGCTCCTGCGGAAGACCCGCTATCCAAGAAAATGCACATTATGTCCTACGGAGGGTGGAATGCACTAGCGTATTCAATGAGACCATAGCAGGGTGTGTTGGCTGTCAAACTATTCTGGCTTCTGAGTCGTGGTAGGCCCCCCGAAGCCGAGTAACGACTCTCACAGGCTTTCGCTTTTCAGCGCGACTCAACACTTGGTGAACTGCTAGAAGCATGAACTCGACCCGATCTCCTTTGGCGACAAATTCATCAACTAGTCGAAGCGCGCTTTCTGGCAGTGACACCCAGCCGGAAAGCATGAGAATCGGAATTTCCGGATTCGTCCCTTTCATTTCGGCCGCAACCCGTTCGCCGTTCATCTCCGGCATTTGATAGTCGAGAATCACGGCATCGATCGCATTCGAGGCAAAAACCTCGAGTCCTTCCCGACCGCTGCTGGCGGTTAAGACCTTGTAGCCGGAGTTTTCCAGGATTATTTTGCAGATCTTGAGGCTGCTCTGATTATCGTCGACACACAGAAGAGTTTTCTGCCGCCTGGCCATGTCAAACTCCTTGCGCCGAGACCGAAACTCGGGCGCGTAGCCTTGCGACGTGTACCGCTCTCCGCAAGGCAGTGGAGAGCTTCACGAGGAGGTTTTTTTCTACGCCCGCTGGCTTTCAAAGTCGAGCAAGAAATTTGCCATTCTATTTGCCTTGTTTTCCACGACATGCACACTCTTTCCACAGCCTTATGACAAGAAACGGTGCAGTCGTTTCGCTTGCTGTGTTATGGCACCGGCGTCGCGTCTGATTTTTCGCGCCGCTCCGCCTGTTGAGTCCCGCTTACGACCCGGCCGGGGCGCAATTCGGAATGTGCAAATTGTGGCAAAATGGCGGTCACAAGCGGACTTCGCAGGTGCTACTGCCCTCGCTTATGAGAGGCAAGTGTGATCAGGTCAAGGAGCAATGGGCGCACCAGAGACAAATGATCAAGGTGGGGAAAGGTACCGGTGGCGGGATCATGAAACAAGTTTCCAACGGACCCTCGGGGTGGCTCGCTTACGTTGAAGTGGATGACATTCGCGCCGCGACGAAGAAAGCGAAATCGTTAGGCGGAGAGGTCATGAAGGACGTGACCGAAGTAGCCGGCATGGGTTGGCTCAGTTTCATCCGAGATCCGACCGGCGCCGTGCTCGGACTGTGGCAGGCCAAATCGAAATGAACCCGCGCCCCAGAAGAAGTCAAGGTCGCCGCTATGCTGATCGAAAGCCAAGCAGAGGGGCCCCTAGCCCCCGAACGAACCTCGGAGATTCGTTTCGCATCTCATGTAACTAAATACGGTCCAAGGCGAGCGGCGCTTCATGAAAACTGATTGCATCAGCCCATTCGAAGTAGACATCCCCGCTGAGGTATTGAGCGATCTGCATCGGCGGTTGACAATCACTCGATGGCCCCACGCGGTGGAAGACACAGGTTGGGATGCCGGCACTGAGCGTGAGTATCTAATCGAACTCGTTGGTTACTGGCGAAATACCTATGACTGGCAGGAGCACGAGGCGGCTCTCAATCAATTCGCGCACTTCAGAACAGAGGTAGATGAGATCACAATCCACTTCATTCATGAGCGCGGCAAAGGGCCGAAGTGAACAGTGGATACAAAAGGAAGGAGCCTACGCTCTGATCCAGTCCACGAAACCGCAGAGTCTCGCCCCCGGTCTAAGTGATTCACCCGCTGGACTGGCCGCATGGATTGTCGAAAAGTTTCGCGCCTGGAGCGACTGCGGAGGCGATATCGAATCACGCTTCACGAAGGACGAAATTCTGACGCACGTCATGATCTACTGGGCGACAAACTCTATAGGGACGTCGTTTCTCCCTTATTACGATTACTCGAATGCGAGCGCGTTGACCTGGGCAAAGGAAGGCATCAAGAGCTGGGGCGGCGGTTCACGCAAGGTCCCGGCCGCGTTCGCCCTCTTTCCAAAAGATATCAGTCACCCGCCACGAGAATGGGCAGAGAGATTCTTCGATGTACAACGTTGGACCGAAATGCCGCGCGGTGGCCATTTCGCCGCAATGGAAGAACCGCAACTATTGGCTGAGGACATCCGGGCTTGGTTCGGGGCATTGCGTCAGCAACGATCGACCTAAACCAGGTTTCCGGCCCGCAGCTTCGTCAGAAGATAGATACCTATAGATACATACGGAATCGTCCCCGCGAAAGTGCAGCTGTGACATTGATTTGTCGGAGGGCTCGACTTCCCGCGCAACCATGGTCCTTTTCCCTTCCGTTGCCGAGCCGAGTACGCGAAGCTGCAATGACGCGGCGGCCCAGCGCGTTCGGCTCGTGGCGGGATCTGCGAACAATTCAGCGACCGCGGAAATGGAACGAAATCGGCAGTTGGTTGATTCGTGGCATGCTCGACAAACACTCCAAGGGACAAACTCAGCCCGCAAAAAGCCGGGTGCTCCTTTCGTAGGTCATGATGTGAACGATCACAACCTACTCCTAAAGGGCGCCCTCTTATAGTGCGATTACAACAGTCCAGCTGGGGAGATCACGCACAAGCCGACTTCCCAATACTCGAAGAGCAAATCGAACTACTTCTGTTGCGCTGTGGCTGTCTCTTTCTGGTAGGAGACTGACAGCGTGCCCTTGCTCTTGGCGATCGGCAGCAGAGTTGGATAGAACTGGACAAAGGTGGTATCCACCGCCGCGTGCGCGGCGTGGCAGCTATAGCAGTCGGCAGAGGTTGGGATCACCTTCGCGGTCTTACCGTCGCCAAAGGCGAAAAACGCCCACTTTCCAGGAAAACGCGCCTCGTCCTTCAGGTGGACCTCAATCCCCATGATCTCGACTCCCTGATAGTTTCCTTTCTGGTTAATCGAGCCTTTGCCCTCTGCGCCGCGGCCTTCCAGCACGAGCATGGTTTTATCTGGCCAAGTTCCGGTCTCGACGAATACCTTGTATGCCTCAGGATTCACAAAGACATTGTCGAACATGTGGTGGCCGCCCATCCGCATGGCTGGGTTGTAACTCATGTCAAACCCAGTAGTGAGATACACCCACTCGCGATAATGCGCGGGGAGTTTAAGCTGGGCGTCGCCGGTATACTCCGGGACCGAGCCTGAAGTCGGTGAGTATTGGCGGAAGGCGGCCGAGGACATTAGAGCCACCCCAATGAGCAATGCGGTTTTTGCTTTGCTGATCATGCGGCAGTATCACGCGGTGGTGTTCGGAAGGCCAGATCGCCTACTGCAGGGGGCTGGCGATTCGCTGCATTGTTGGCATCTCCGGAAGAGTCATAGAATAGGATTCTCTATATGGCTGGGCCCCGCACACGCTCGGAGTCGTCACGATGGTTGTGGATTGGCGTGATCTGGTTCGGAGTCGGGTTATTCGATGCGACGCAGAACGTCTTCATCATGCGGGCGGAAGGCATGCACCACGCCTGGGCCCACCTGTTCGTGACCCTGCTGCTTTTGTGGCTGCCGTGGGCATTGGCGACTCCGCTCGTGCTGCGTCTGGGCCGCCGATATCCACCCGTGCGCTGGCAAAGCGTCATTATGTGGGCTATTCACCTTGGCGCCTGCGCCGCCATCGGTCTGGTTTCCGCCTTCTGGAACGCCGGTCTGGAGGAGCTGCTAAACCCGTGGGCGAAGTCCCCGGCTCCAGATCCATTTGGGGATCTGTGGTTGCAGAAGTTCGAGAATGGGCTGCTCTCGTACCTGATCCTTTACGGCATCATCCTCCTGGTCAGCCACATGCTGGAATCCCGGGAGCGATTAGCTCAACAACAGACCGAGACCGCGCGCCTCAACGAGCACCTTTCGAAGGCACAGCTCAGTGCTCTCCGCAGACAAATCGAGCCGCACTTTCTGTTCAATACGCTCAATGCCATCGCTGGCCTCGTGCGCGAGAAAAGGAACGATGCGGCCGTGAGCATGATCGCTGGACTGAGCGACTTTCTACGCCGGGTGCTGGAGGATTCCAATCGGCAACAGGTGCCACTGGAAGAAGAATTGGAGTTCGCCATGAAGTATTTGGACATTCAGAAAATGCGGTTTTCGGAGCGGCTTCAGGTAAGCGTGAATGTTCCGAGCGAACTCTTTGCTGCCCAAGTTCCCAGTCTGATTCTGCAGCCCATGGTCGAAAATGCGGTGAAACATGGTATCGCAAAACGAGTCCAGGGAGGCGCGATCCGCATTGCCGCGTTTCGCTCCAACGGCAGCCTCACGCTCAGCGTCTATAACGACGGCCCCAGCCTGCCAGCGGGCTGGGAAACGACTCACTCCGGGATTGGAATCTCCAACGTGCGGACTCGCCTGCAAGGTCTATACGGCGACGCGTTCGAACTGAGTATGCGGAATCAGGAACCAGGCGGCGTGGAAGTGTTGGTTTCTGTGCCCTTCGTTTCCCCGTCCTGCAAGGAGTGATGCGTGGCGCCCGACGAAGGTTCCGCCAAGATACGCACGGTCATTGTGGACGACGAACCGCTCGCGCGCAGCAACCTATCCTTGCTATTGCGGCTTGATCCGGAAATTGAGATTGTCCGCGAGTGCGGCTCTGGCGTGGAGGCCTTGGCCGAGATTCGCAGAGCGAAGCCGGACTTGGTCTTCCTCGACGTTCAGATGCCGGAATGCGATGGCTTCGACGTGCTCGAACTGCTGGGAAAAGACCTGCCTGCCGCCGTCGTCTTTGTGACTGCCTACGACCAGTACGCCTTGCGAGCATTCGAGGCGGGAGCGCTCGACTACCTGCTGAAGCCGTTCGACAATGCTCGATTCAATCGGACGCTTGATCGCGCCAAGCAGCGGATCGCGCGTAAGGATCTGCCGCGAAAACTGGAACGCGTAGCCATCAAGAACACCGGGCAGGTCTGGTTCATTAAGGTCCCCGAGATTGATTGGATCGAGGCAGCCGACTACTACGTGTGCATGCACGTGGGACCGAGGTCGCACCTGTTGCGCCGCAGCATGTCCGAACTGGAGCGGGAACTGGATCCGGAGGTTTTTTGCCGCATTCACCGCTCGGCGATCGTGAACCTCGACCGCGTCCGCGGTCTGAAGCTTAGTAAGGAATGCGAATACGAGGTGCTGCTCGAAAACGGCGCCAGGCTGCGGTTGAGCCGACGTTACCGCAAGCTGTTGCAATCTCGCCTGGAAGTACGCGATGTGGACCGCGCGTGACGCGCATCTTACTGTGAACTCATTCGCTACAAAAGGTCGTTGGAAGTTGGAAGTTCGATTGGTTTGCTGTTATTCGGAGGCGGGCCACCGGCCACCCGGTACTTATCGGTTCGCTCATCAGATTAGTATGGACAAACGCGCCAACGGTGACTGACCGATTCGCGCCGAATAGCCGACTTATCGTTGCCGCCTCGCTTCTTGTAGGCATCGGATCCCGCGTGCAAGAATGCCCACAGATTTCACGCTGGCACTGTGTTGCGTTGGTGGCGCTGGAGTTGCGGGGGCCAAAACAAAATGCTGAGCTTGAGTTGAGCTGATGCTGGAGGGGACTTGGCGCAATGATACGAGCACGCCGCGATCGCGCTAGCCCTTCGGCGGTGCGCGGTCCGGTACTGGGGCCGCTGTGCATACGGCAACTTCCGTTGCTATCGCCGGGGACCGAAACACCGCGCTTCGGCGTAGGAGTCGGGCAGCAACTCCTAGATCCCGTAACCTCCCAGCAAAGAGAAATCTCGCGCGACCTTTGAGTGGGTCTTGAGCGCTGTTGCCTTTTTACAGCAACTGACTTCTGAGATAGAGTCACCCGGCGAAAAAAAGGGCCGAACCGACGGCAAGGAACGCTCCAGCTCACGAACAATCGAAGGGGACGGCCTATGCATTCCAGATTAGCTACGTGCGTAGTCTTAATCGCCGGATCGCCCAATATTCCCAGCCTTCTCCTCTTGGGGATTCTCGCTCTGAGCTGGACTGGGTGCGGGGGCAATAGCACACCCCCGCGCTCGTTGTTGACCATTGCTGTACAACCCCGCAACGGAGAAGCCACCACACCCACGGGGACCTTGCCGTTCATTGCGACAGGTACGTTCGATCAACCGCCGACGACTCAAGACAACCTAAACGCCCAGTGGTCGTCTTCCGATACGACCGTCGCCACGGTAGACCCTAACACCGGACTTGCAACATGCGTGAGTGCTGGCGGTCCAGTAGTCATCACCGCTTCTTCGGGTGCGAAGCAGGGAACAGCACAGCTCACTTGTTCGGCTTCAGTGTCCCCGGGATCTGGTAATTGTGCTTATATGTGCGGCAGCACACGATGCGGTGCGCTGACGGGCTTTTGCTCCAGCACAGATGGCAACGCTTGTCGGCAAGTCTACGATTTAGGAAGCTGCCCGATCGGGAAACCCGCGGGAGGAACGGCGACGGACTCCTGTGGCGTAGGCATCGATACGACCCGAGCCTGTCCGTAACTTGAAGCACCAGGTTGTTGTTGTAACATCGCCAATTACAGTCACAACCCGTAGGACTTTGTCGGCCAACCCTAGACCCACCCGCTCTGCCGCTCGAATGCCAGGAGAGGGCATTCTCTTCCGATCGCCACAGGTAGGACCGAGAAAACGGGTGGCAGCGGATTCTCTAACTCGATGTTGTCGTAGACCGACTTATCGAACTTGGTCACTAGCGGAGATCACTTCCTACAGCCGACCAATCGGGCGTTGAGGTGAATTGCGGGAGAGCGGTCGCTGGTCACGAATCTCGGGCTTCGAATCACACAGCTACTTTGATACTCGCAGATTCGAGAAGTGCGCTACGGATCCCACACTGATGAACAGGGCTACCGCGCCCTTTGTGCTGCCATGCAAGAGATGGTTAACGATGAGCGTGGGCTCAGGCGCACCGTTGACATACAGGCGAGCCTTATCACCCTTCACTTCGATTTTCATCTTCGTCCACTCACTGGGCACTAGGTCGACATAAGTCTCGTATTTCCCCGGAACTTCTTGGCGCAGTCGGTTCCAAGGATACTCTGGGCTTGAGATGTACTGAGCCGAGTGGTTGCGCTGCAACTGGTCGTCGGAGCGTCCGTTATAGGTGCGCAGATAGAAGGCCTCGAAGGGTGGTCCATCCTGAGCGACTCGAAAGGCAACGCCGACAAATCCGCGTGCGACTTCGGTGGCACCAGGAAATCTGTTTCCCGCAACATCAACTTCAATTAGCCCATCCTCGAACTGACTCCCCGAGACGACCACGAATCTTCCATCATCCGAGGTGCCTTGTGGCGCGGTATCGGTGACGCGAATCGCCTTACGGCCCTTGTACATTACTGGTTCGACCTTTGCGTTTACGGGCTTTAATCCCTCAGCCGAATCAAGTGGAAGGGTCACTGTTTTCGTTTGTGCTCTGCTAGGAGCAACGCTGAACAGAACCGCCAATGCAGCAGTGAGTGTTCTGTATCTCATCTCACTCATCTCGGAACCGCGCCAATTTGCTGCAGTAAACCTAGCAAATCGGGCTGCCCGCGTTTTTCCACGAATTGGCCGCCCGACACAGTGTAGAAGTTCATCGCTTGTACCTCGATTGGCTTGCCGGTTGGCGGAACGCCGAAGAAGGGACATCGATGCGTCCCCCGCATTGTCAATCGTGCGGCGACCCTGTCACCTTCGGCAATCATCTCCTCCAATGTCCATTGAATGCGCATAATTGTCTACTCTAGAGTTTGGCGTTGCGCGGTGACCTTCTTCAACACTTCATCGAGAGAGCCCGGAAAGACCAGAATCTTAGTTTCCATCGCTGCGCTTGCTCCCGGCGGCAAGGGAATTTGCGGATCCACGTGCTGGCAGGTAAGCTCGGGGTTACTCCACACGTTACCCGTTGTCCTCGTAAAGCTAGCCACCACCCATTTGCCGTCGGTTGAAACCGTCGCAACTAACGGTTCGTCAACGGAACGCGACTTGTTGTAGTAAGTGATGCCATCATCTCTCTTTTCGACTCTTTTGGGCGGGACCGGCCATGTGAAGGAAGCCAGATAGCGTGCGGGCAGCCATTGATCCAGGGGCATGGTCAACCTGCCGGGGGTTTCGGAGGCTAGGAGATCGAATCCGTCCTTGTCGTGAACGTAGGTGCGCTCCAGCCGAACGTCGTGGAAGATGGAAGTAAGCCTTGGGTCGGTAGGTGCATAGATCATTTCATAAGATGCCTTGGACCGATTTACGAATTCGTAGTGAAGACGCACCCCATCGTCTTCAAGCGTGGCGCGCGCAAGCATGTGCAGCCCGCCCGCGAAATCCTTCTCGTACTGCAAAGACTGGCCAACCTGCCGCCAAGCAGGTCGGTCTCCTTGTTGGCCAGGTTGAAACAGAAAGAGGTGCTTGCCTTCCGTTTCACCGTGTTTTCGCACCGTGACGTGCTCGGGGAAAATCACTTCGATGGCTCTATCGCTGTCGGGATGCCCGGGAAGGATGATGCGCAGTGTAGGATAAGTGTTTTCGCTGGCCACGACTAACCGCATGCCGCTCGCATTTTGCACGACGGAAGGAGTTTGCGCGTGCGTGGTGATTCCCGCACCAAACCAAGCAGCTAAGATAAAGGTAAGGCATAGGCGCATTCGTTTGTCCTCCATGGAAGCCGGCGGCATGCAGGAATATCAGCACCGTAGTAGACTAGCCCTACTCAAAGCAATCGAGCAAATTCTTGTTTTTTCTTTCTTTCACGCGATCGGGCCGCTTGGTTTGCTGATCAAAGCGAATCGAGCCAAGCCAACAGATCGGTGTCACGTTTCCATCTCGGCGGCTTGCTGCCGCGCAGGGATGGATCGGCTTGTTCCAGTGCCTTTCGCTTCGTCTCCAGCTTGGCCTGCGCATAGTGGTTCGTCGTATCGAGGTGCGCGTGACCCAACCAACTGCGAATCACCGTAACATCGACGCCCGCTGCCACGAGATGGACGGCAGTTGTGTACCTAAACACATGGGGTGTGATTCGTTTCTGAGATAGCGTCGGTTGCTTCACAGCTGCACTGCGAACGTACTGGCGCAGACGAAATCTGAAGCCGGAGGCGGTCAGTGGCGCGCCGTAACGATTGCGACCATAGAATTCCACGCGTCGTGGTCACACACGAACAGGAGAATTTGGATCTCTACCTTGCGGCTGTGACGAAGGGTCCTTGCGATGTGATCGGGTCTCCCTAGCACGAATTCGTTGTGTTAAGGGCGGCAGAGGCAAACGTACAGCGAGAAGCCCGAAGCGCAAGTATCCAGTTTAGACGGAACCTTCCGTCTCCAAGTGCGTATCATTCCTGTGCGGCCGAACCAACCGGCTCAGACCGCGTCTAATCCGGTACCTCCCTGGCTTGGAGAACCTCCATGAGAACTCTCTTGCAGGATATCCGCTACGCATTTCGCCTTTTCCGCCGCTCGCCTGGATTCGTTCTCACCGCTGTGCTCTCCCTCACCCTCGGAATTGGCGCGACCACTGTCATCTTTAGCGTTGTCTACGGTATCCTCCTCGATCCCTATCCATACAAAGACGCCAGTCGCATGGTGCACGTCGAACTGCGCGACAAAACCGGCCGCGGTCCTCTATTGCTAGTCAATGGCACGCAATATCAAGACCTTCGAAAAACCTCGTCCATCGACGACGTGTTCCTGATGAGGAACATGCAAGAGAGCCTGACCGGCGCTGAATTCCCCATCACGGTTCAGGTCGGACTCTATACACCCAATTTGTTCACTTACATGGGCGTGCCGCCGCTCTTGGGACGCGAATTCGGCCCCGCCGACGCACTTGGGGGGAATGCCGCTCCGGTTACGGTGCTTAGCTACTTGTTTTGGCAGCGGCAGTACGGCGGTAGTCGCGACATCGTGGGCAAGACCATTGAGCTGGACCACACCCTGTACACGATCATCGGTGTCGCGCCACCGCGCTTCACTTGGGGCGACTCGGACGTTTATCTGCCTGTGAATCCCACCGCTGATCCGCACGAGTATTGGCTATCCTTCGTCAAGCTAAAGCCCGGCACGAAATTTCCAGCTGCCACAGCGGAGCTGCAGGCGCTCGTGGACAGCTTCGCCAGGCAGGATCCCAAAAATTATCCGCAAGACCGCAAGGCCGTGATTGTCACGCTCAATGAAGAAGTGCTCGGCCGCTTTGCCGGCACGTTGGTGCTTCTATTTGGGGCCGTGGTGGTTTTGTTGCTCATCGGCTGCGGCAATGTTTCCATCCTGCTGCTTGCGCGAGGCATTGCGCGGCAGCATGAGCTTGCTGTCCGGGCTTCTTCAGGCGCGGGTCGCGGCCGATTGATCCGCCAGCTGCTGACCGAGTCCATCCTGTTGTCGGTCACGGGCGCCGCAGTCGGCGTGTTGGTTGCCTACCGCGGAACGAAGGCCATCTCCACCATGTTGCCCTATTACTCTTTTCCACATGAAGCCGCAATCCACGTGAATGGCATGGTGATGCTTTTTAGTGCCGCAGTAGCGTTGCTCACCGGGATTCTTTTTGGAATTTCGCCGGCTTGGCAACTTTCCCAGCCGCAGCTCGGGCCGCTGATTCAGTCCAGCAGCACCAAAATGACCGGAAGCACTCGCGGCCGTAACTTGCACCGGCTCCTCATTGCCGGCCAGGTAGCGCTCACACTTCTTTTGATGGCGGGAGCTGGTTCGGCCATGAAATCGTTCATAGCGCTTACCCACATGCCGCTGGGATTCGACCCGGACCACATTCTCTCTTTCGATGTAACGCTGCCCAAAGGGGCAAAATCGTCGTGGCAAGAACGCCTGAACTCGGAGGAAGCTGTACGGCTGGCACTTGAACAAACGCCTGGAGTGTCTTCGGCCGGAATCTCTGCGTCATGGTTCCCGCCCGTTGGCGGTTTCCGAGCGAAAGTCGAAATCCAGAGCAAACCGGCGCTGACCGACTCAGAGGCCGTAATGGCGCTTGTGAGTCCTGAATTATTTTCGACTTTGCACATTCCGCTTCTGACTGGTCGGGTATTTAACCAAACTGAAGTGATGAACGCGGCGCATGTGGCGCTTGTCAATCAGGCTTTCGTAAAAGAGTACCTTGCAGACCGCAACCCGCTCGGCCAAAGCGTTCGCAGCCCGATGCTCAAGTTTGACCAACCGTCTTTCGTGTTTGCGCAAGCTCCGGATAATTGGCTGCAAGTGATTGGAATCGTGGGTGACACGAAAAACGATGGCTTGCAGCGCCCGGCAAAGCCGATGATCTTTCTTCCATACACGTTCGTCCTCCCTCCGGACCAGGTGTTTTTTGTTCGCGCCAACGGCGATCCCGAGACGACAATTCGTTCGATTCGCCAGCGGCTTCGGGAAATCAGTTCCGA
>Ga0137403_10006444_pt1 | contig 13434 bp, 13 predicted proteins | sample CZOMad2_1_16fung_FD_122057 | JGI IMG/M metagenome (GOLD analysis project Ga0137403, IMG submission 122057) | Vadose zone soil fungal communities from Angelo Coast Range Reserve, California, USA - CZOMad2_1_16fungal (Hybrid Assembly) | ecosystem: Environmental > Terrestrial > Soil > Vadose zone... | reverse complement strand
TATCCAGCCGGGCGGAATCGAGAATGGCTTTCTTCAGTGGCAAGGCGGGACACGAATTCCGAGGAGACTCAATCCGGACGAACACTGGATTTTCGATATAGGCACGCGAACACGGGAACCAAATTCCCCAGCTACTCTTTTAGCCTATTTTGTTAAGCAAGATTTGCTCAGCTGTCAGATTCCTCCCGGCAGCTATAAATTCATACTAGCTGTTTACGGCGAGAACATTCCTTCAAAGACGCAGGCTGTTTCCCTCAGAATAGGAGCAGCGGCAGCGGATATTCAAATTTCGTTAACGAAGGCATAACCGGCGATGAATAACACAACTCGATTTCACATCATTTTGTTCGGCGCATTGTCCTTCGGTGCTCGCATTGTATGGGCGGGGACGGACGCGATTTCGGTTGGCGGCACTACTATTTCGCTTCCACCCCCCGAGGGTTTTTTCCGATACGATGGAAAGAGCGCGAAGGTCGACAGGTTTGAGGAACGGCTCGTTCCGACGAATAACCGTCTCCTCGCAGCGTTTGGCTCGGAGGGGACATTGGCTGAAGTGCTGATGGACCACCTTCCAAAGATTGAACGCCACTTCGCCGCCGAATCTGAGCGCAGCCTCGAAACCCGTGACATCACTGCTTCGCTTTTCGCGCAGTTGAAGTCCTCACTGCGGAAGACCGTTTCATCGCCACTCGACGAAAAGTATCGCAGCGTCATCAAGGAGATCGAGAGCAACGCGTCCTCAGATATCGGGGCTAGTCTCAGGCTCGGAGAGATGATTCCGCTCGGCGTCTTTGACGACACTAGCGATTCGCTATGCTTTTCGGCGCTCACGAAGGTACAGGTGGAGACGACTTCTCAGAGCTACGTTTCAATTGCAGCGTGCTGCGTCATTCGAGTTCGCAATCGAGCTTTCTATCTCTTTGCTGACTCACCATACCACGACAAGTCCGATATCGAATGGGCGCGGCGGAGCGTCAAGCGCTGGAGAGACGCAGTCCTCAAGGCTAACAGTCGATGATCTTCGACGACCAGTCCCTGAGCAAGACCACATCGGCGATTTCTAAGAAATTGGTGATGGTTTTCCTCCGGCCTCGCTGAGCCATGTCCAAGTGGAACAATAGGGGCAGCCCTGATTTTGACACAAACAATGCTGGTGCAAACTGGACTTTAGCGTTCATCCTCGATTTGTTCGGGACTCGGAGAAGCTTTCGGTTCCGTCGCTGACGTTGGCTGTACCCAAGGGCGATGGATGCGGCGTTCGTACCCGATGAATGCTATCGCAATCAGAACGAGCATAGCGATAAGCACGACGCGCTGTTCGTTTTTCGAGAGTTCGAAAATGCGGAACAAACGTTTCATCTTAGTGTGGCGCAACTTCCGTGTCTGCGTAGTTCGCGAACATGGTCGTTGCTCATTCCGATCCCACAATCTGTCATTTTGAGCGAAGCGAAGAATCTCGGATCTCTTTGCACCCGCTCACCGAACCAATAGCCGGAGATGTTTCGCTTCGCTCAACATGACAAGAACAGGCACGTCATTTCTTCGCGTAACGGATCGGATCCTTCATCCCGGCTTCGCGAAAGCCTTTCAGTCGGAGGAGACAGGAATCGCATGCGCCGCAGGCGAGACCTTCGGGCGAGGGATCGTAACAGCTGTGTGTGAGCGAAAGATCGACACCGAGCTCGACGGCTTTGCGGATAATTTTTGCCTTCGAAAATTTGATGAGCGGCGTGTGGATTTGAAAGTGTCTGCCTTCGACGCCTGCTTTTGTCCCAAGGCTAGCTAAGGTCTCAAACGCCTCGATGAATTCCGGCCGGCAATCCGGATAGCCGCTGTAATCGATCGCGTTTATGCCGATGAAAATGTCGTTGGCCGGAACCACTTCCGCCCAGGCCAGCGCGTAAGCGAGAAAGATGGTGTTGCGCGCGGGAACGTACGTGAGCGGAATCCCATGCCCAATTTCTGCTTCCGAACGCTTCTTCGGCACATCAATATCGTCGGTGAGCGCCGAGCCGCCGAAGATGCGCATATCAATTTTTGCAACGCGGTGTTCCTTTACGCCTAACGAGTTAGCAACACGCCGAGCCGCTTCGGTTTCGATTTGGTGACGCTGGCCGTAATCGAATGACAACGCGTACGCTTCATAACCTTCCGCAATTGCAATTGCCAGCGTGGTGGTCGAATCGATTCCGCCACTTAAAAGAACGACCGCGCGTTTCATTTCCTACTTGGCTTAAGACTTCGCACGAAGTCCACAAAGGACACAAAAAAGGTTTAATTGTGACTACGTTGTGACCGTTGTGTCCTCTGTGAGAGCTCTTTTCCAATAAGTGTGTCAGGGTACTCGGCGCGAACTGTGAGCGCGATTCCGCCGCGCGCGGAGAATTGCGCGGTCACGATCGCTTCGCGCGGCGTGCACGCTTTTACGAAATCGTCCAGAATGCGGTTCGTGACGGCTTCGTTGAACGCGTGCTCGTTTCGATACGACGCAAGATAAAATTTGAGCGATTTGCTTTCGACGCAGAGATGGTCCGGCACGTAATCAATGTCGATCCTGGCGAAATCTGGTTGGCCCGTGACCGGGCAAACGGAAGTAAAATCGTCCGTTTCGAAATGAATCCAATAATTGCGGCTGGGTGCTGGATTTGAGAACGTCTCGAGGCGCGCCTCGGCTGGCGAAGCGGGAATTCTCGCTTCGCTGTGCCCAAGCAATGTTAATTGGCCTGTACGCTTCGTTTTTGCCACAGCGACGGCAACGTCCGCTTTTAGGCGATTGAGGTCAATCGCCTCTACCTTGCTGGAACGCGCGCAGATCGTTAGCGACGTCTGGATATTTCGCCGCGAGCGCTTCGACATCGCCGATTTCCACGTCGACTTTCTCTACGCCCGGCCATTCTGTGCTCGCGCCGAGGAACCAGCGCCTTTGACCGATGACGCGTGCAGTGTGGAACGTGTTACCTGGGATCAAAAGCTGTACGCATTGGCCCGCTTGCAGATCCGGACCGACCACAACGCGCTCGCTCGTGCCGTTTTCGTGCAGCAATAGAACTTCAATGGGATCACCCAGGTAGCGGTGATAAAGCTGATCGTTATGGATGCGATGCAAGCGCACTGGCGCATCCGGGGTGACCATGAAATAGAGCGCGGAGCCCGCTGGCCGGCCATCAAGAAACGGTGCTGGGAGGCCGCCCGGCGCAATTCGTTGGTTGCTGATAAATGTGACGCGCACGAAACCGCACGTGGCATGCGGCTCCAGCTTGAGGAGCTGACGAACCTCGTCTGCTGTCAAACCCCCAGTCATCTGTTTCTCTTGAACATTGAACGCCAGAGATCCAACGTCCAATGTTCAATTGTCTGAATGAACACTGAAGATCGAACAGCAAAAGCCAGGCATCGAACGGGCGTGATCGATCTGATCGCACAGGACCCGAAAACGGGCGAGGTGGTTCTTGTGATGGACGAGTGCGAGGAGTGGGACGGCTCGGATGAACAATTGCTGGCGTTGCAGGAACGGTTCAACGCCTACGTTTCATTTTTGCTCGACGGCGAAATGGCAGCTGATCATCCGGATCTGGCTGGCAAAGCCGCGCGTATTGAGTTGCGGTGCGCGTACCTGCCCGACACGCGGGCGCTTGAATTGCTCGGACTGATTCACGATCAACTGGCATTCCAGGATATTAAGCTGGAAGTGATCGTCGAGAATGATCCGCCTTCGCAGAAGGCTACGGCATGACAGGCGAAGTCCGAATGACGAAGCGAGCTCGCGGGCTCGTCACATGCTTTGTAGCCGCTTAACCCTTGGACGATTCCAATCGCGCGAAGAAATCCTCGAAGAGCGATTCGTAAGCCCGGCTGCGTTCTGGATGATACTGCACGGCGAGTCCGAACGGATGATTGCGCAGGCGAACTTGCTCAATGATGCCGTCGTGCGCGGCCCAGGCTTCGACTTCCAAATCGTTGCCGAGTTGCTCGATTGCCTGATGGTGTGCGCTGTTCACTTTTGGAAAACGATGGGACGCGGCTGTTTCGTGACGCAGCGGTTGGATCTCACTTTCCTTTTGCTCCGGAAGATTATGACCGGGAATATCGAGTTTGAGTGTGCCGCCCAGCGCGACATTGAAAACCTGAAGCCCCTTGCAGATCGCCAGAATCGGCAGACCGCGCGACACCGCTTCCTTCACCGCCTCAAACTCCCAGCGGTCGCGCGCTGGATCGACGTCTCTATTAATCACGTTTGGGTCCGCAATTTCCTGGCGTAAGAACTCCGGGGAAATGTCGGAACCGCCGGAGAGCAAAAGCCCGTCCATCTTATTCAGTGCAACATTTCGAGTGCGCGCGTTCCAGATTTCGATTTCAGGGTGCTTGGCGAAAATTGGGCGAAACCAATTTGCATCTTTTGCTCGAATCCACGTTGCCAGATTGGGCATCGGCGAATTTGCGACTTGCCTGACGGCATGTAAAGAGCAGCTCCATGTCAAATCCAGACGTCTCCAGTTCGTTGAATGAACAGCTCGAGAGAGTGGCTATCAAAAGAAAGGCGCGAGCGATCGCAGTAGCCATTCACGATCTGGAAACTGATTTTCGGTTTTCGCTTAGCGGCGATCGCTGGTTTCACGCCGCGAGCACGATCAAAGTTGCCGTGCTGCTTGCTGTGTTTCGGGCGGCTGACGAGAGCCGGCTCCGCCTGGATGACTCGTTACACGTGCGAAATCGTTTTTTCAGCGCAGCAGACGGCTCTATTTTTCACGTGACTCCCGATCGGGATGCGACGCCGGAACTTTATCACTCCATTGGACGGACGGCCCGGATCTCCAGCCTTGCGCACGCTATGATTTCCGGGAGCAGCAATCTGGCGACGAATTTGCTGCTCGACTTCGTCGGCGTGGAATATGCGCGAAAGGTCCTGCGCGACGCGCAGGTTCACAGTGTCGAATTGCGCCGGGGCGTGGAGGACCACGCGGCGCATGAGCAGGGAATTAACAACGAAGCAACTGCGAACGGCCTGGTAACGTTGCTCAGCGCGATTCGCGGTGATTTTCTCAGCAACGAAAGCAAACAGGAAGTGATCCGGATTTTACTGGAGCAACGATTCAACTCAATGATTCCCGCCCGTCTTCCACCGCATGCAGCGGTAGCGCACAAGACAGGTGAGATTTCGACTGCCTGCCACGACATCGGCATCGTGTATTTGCCCGAGCGCGAACCGTACATAGCAGTCATTTTGACCGAATTTGATGCGGACAGAAATGGACGGCGTGAAACAGTCGCAGCTATTTCCGAACTGATTTATCGCTGCCTGTCAGGCGACGTATCGAAAGCAAATGAGAACTGAGGCGTTGCGTGCGATCGATGGTTTGCGCCTCAGCGAGGAGTACCGCACGCTGCTGCGACCGGCCGAAACGGAAACAGATGTTCTCGGCAATGTTCATCGTCTGCCGCGTTTCTTTTATGAAATTAGCAGTTGGCAGGAAGCACAGGAGACACGGCTGGCGCCGCACTTTACGCTCGCGGAATTGATGCTTGTGGACTGTCGTGAGGCGACACTGCTCCTGACGCAATTTCCTCATTACGTGCCGTGCGCAATTGTCGTTCTGGCGAGATTTCTGGAGGATTTTCGTCGCGAAGTGGACGCGCCGGTGTTCATCAGCGCGAACGGCGGATATCGATCGCCGGCGCATCGCATTGGCGGTGCAAAAAGCATTCACGCCTGGGGCACAGCGGCCAATATATACCGGGTAGGGGACACCTTTCTCGACGATGCAAGGGCCATTGAGAAATATCGCGCGATCGCCGCGTCGCTCAGTCCTGTTGTGTTTGCTCGGCCGTTCGGACGTGAACGCGGGCAAACCGATGACCATCTTCATATCGATTTAGGTTTTGTGAGTTTAACTCCGCGCGAATCCACCGAAGCGAGTTGACCCCGGGTTGATCAGATGAAGGACCGTCGAACAGCAAGCGGCACACGTGTTTTTCGCGAGCGCGCACAAATCACAGCGCCGCCGCGCGCTGTGATTGGGTTGGAAGCGGAATTCAATCTGATAGTTGATGGACGCAGACGGCGTCCGGAAAAGGTGTTTGGCGATCCGAGCCGTTTGGTGCGACGTCGAATGATTCCGCGCACCGGCAAATCATTTCAATTGCCAGCCGGCGGCGCGATTTACTTCGACACTGGTGTCATCGAAGTTGCCACACCCATTGTTGAACTCGAGCCTGGCTGTTGCTACCGAGCGACGCGTTTGTTGTGGGAGCAAATCCGCTATTTGCGACGGGAACTGGATCATTGGCAAAAGCGACATCGCTGCAATTGCCGTCTACAGGGTTTTAGTGCGCATTACAATTTGTCCTTTCCGAGCACGCGCCGATCAAAGCTTCGCAATTCGACGAAGCTTGCATATCTGCTGGCGCATGTTTTGCCTGTGCCAGTCATGTTGCTGGCGACCAATCGGCAGAGCAGTGCTGTCGGGGTGCGGCCGCGCGGAAACCGGATCGAAGTGACGGTTGATTTTACCCCAGATCCCGCGTTGATGCTGGGGACATGCGCGTTCATCGCGGGCGTTGTGCAAACTGTCGTGCGCTGGGAAGATTTTGGGTTGCGACAACTGGCGCGGCATGGAGTCCCTCGGATCATGCCATTTCGCCTGCGAAAACATTCTTCCCGGCGTGGCTGGCGGATTACCGCAGACTCGTTAGGCCGAAATCCATTTGCGTCTGACATCAACGCGCCGCTTTGGAAAGTACGCGACGGCCGAATGCTGAGCCTGCGCGATGTTGCGGGAGAGATTTTGACATTGTTTCGCCGCCGAATCCAGCAGTTCAGCGACTTCCGCACTCTGGAGCACATTAGCGCTGTTTTCGATGGAAACGCGCGCTCGCTTCTCGACTTCGAAACGCGTCCTAACGGTTACGACGATGTCGGAAGAACGATCGCCTGGGGACGTCGCCGGATGCGACGTTTGTCGCGCTCAAAATACGAAAAAATCATCCATCGGGTGATTTCACACGAACCGGTGCGCATTGGGCAAAAACGGTATCGAGTGGACCGCATGAACGGCTGGTATCAGGTCGATTGCCGAGAACTAGGAACAAAACGGCGCCGGACGTTTACTCTCGACGAACTGGTGCAGATGTCGGCTGCGAAAAAGCGCGCTGCCAAACCGTCAACCAAACGAAAACCTGGCAAGAAGCGTCGCGTATGAGCTCAAGGAATGACGGTTTCCCCCGTCACACCTACCTCGACGGATGGGAAGCCGTCGTTCCTTGAAGCATTAACTCCCGCACGTATTTCACGGGCGGGCTGCCGTATGAAATCACCTGGTCGTTGTATTTCTTTAGATCGAAATCCCTGCCAAGTTTCTTTTCTTCCGCTGAGCGAAGATCCAGATGCTCGGTCGCACCCACAAAGTAAGTGGAAAGCTGCGCCGAGGTGAGCCGAGCGCGTTTCCATTTCGCCACTGCTTCACCTTCCTGTTGGAAGGTTTGTTCCATCATTAAATCCATCGCTTCCTTCTCAGTCATGTTCCCGGCGTGAATGCTTTGATCGAGAATTGCGTTGGCGATGGCGCGTAGCCGCATCTTCAACTGCTGCATCTTAACCTCAGGACCGCCGTAGCCCTGTTCCGCCATCATCTGTTCGCAGTACACAGCCCAGCCTTCGATGAATGTCCCGCTGCGAAAGATTGCGCGGACTAATGTAGGCGCGCGGAATTCGTTAGCGTGCGCCAACTGCAGGTAATGGCCTGGCATCGCCTCGTGCACCGTCAAATCGCGAATCATGAAATTGTTGTATTCGCGAAAGAACGATTCCTTTCGTTCTTTCGACCAGTCTTTTGGCGTTGGCGCAACCGCGAAAAATGTTTTGCCATTTTTGTCGAGTGGGCCGGGCGAATCACAATAGGCAATGGCGACACCGCGCTTGAATTCAGGCATCGCGATCACGTCCAGCGGAACGCTCGAAGCGGTAACCAGGTTGTGCTGTTTTACGAAATCGGTCGCTTCACCAAGAACTTTTTGCGCGTAAGGGACGACAGTAGCGTCGTCGGGGTGTTGCTCAGCGAGTTTGTCGAGAACTGCGACCGTCACCTTATGTTTGTCCGCGAGAGTTGCAGAGTCTGCGTCGGGAAAAGATTTTTTGTAGAGCGGTAATGCAGTCTGGTAGATCGCGGTTTGCGTCTGCTGCAGGTCGGCTTGCGCTCGCTTCATGATTTCTTCCATCGACAAGTCCGACGCGAGCGCGAACTGCAGCTTCTTTCGGAACTTCTCGACGCCGAGGCGGAAATCGCCGTCTGAGCGCGGAAGCAGATCGTTCTGGAGCCATTTCTTGTAATCCTCCAGGGCAGCCGCGGTTTTTTCCTGCAAAGGCGCCAGCTCCTTCTTCATTGAAGGCGCAGAGTCGAGAAGCGGAGAGAGGCCTTCGCGCACGAGGCTAATGGCGCCCTGTGTTTGCTCAATGGCTGTCTCTGTGTGAATGCGCGGAGGGTGCTGTAGATTGTCTTTTGCCTGGGCGATGACGCGCGGAATCTTCTCCATGCGCTGGCGTAGGTTTGGAATCCGTTTTTCTGCAGGAGCGAAATCGCGCGCGACCAACAGGTAAAGGCAGTTGGCCAGGCTCTGCATGTAAACCAGCGGATTCCACTCCGGCTCCTTCAGCTCCTCTGCCTGGAAGATTTGGTAGTCGATGTTCTCCTTCAGGATGCGAAAGTCTATGTTGTTTGCACCGGTGAGCTGCGATCCGTCGACGGCGTTGAGCCTGTCGCGAAATTCTTTTTGGGTTGCGAGATCTTTCGCCCGCGCATCGGACGAGTAATCGGTTAACTGGCCATCAAACCGATGGTCACCGAGCTCGGTCGCATCCTCAGGATTAGCCCGCAAATATTGCTCGATGTAATCGCGCGCAATTTTTTGAAACTGATCGTCCTGCGGAGTCGCCGAGGCGGTAACGAGCACCAATGACAATATCGACGCAGCTGCGACGATAAACTTTTTCATTTGGATTAACTCGGCGTACCGGCGGCAAGGATCGGTTCGGTTACGCGTTCGTCTGGCGGTACTTCCTGCGATTGCAAGTGAGTGCGTTCCTTGTAAACGCGTGCGACAAAAATGTAGATGATCGCCGCGCCTAACATGAGGAGGGTGAAAAAGCGGAAGTAATTTGCTCCTTCCAAGTTCATGCCCATCGACTTCAGCTTCGGAATAAGAAAGCTGATCACGGATGGCAGTTGATTGCCCAATGCTACGGAGAGCAACCACATCGACATGAGCAAGCTCTTCATGCGGTTAGGCGCTTGGGTGTAGGCAAATTCAAGGCCGGTAATTGAAACCATCACTTCGCCCGCGGAAAGAATGATGTAGGCGAGCAACTGCCACCCGACATTCGGGCGTCCGCCGTGATCAATGTTGAGCTGAATCGCCCAAATCACCACGAAGGACAATGCGGTGAGGAATAAGCCAATGCCGATTTTGCGTAGAGCTGTGAGAGGGAAGACGCTGCTGATGGCCGGATAGAGCAAATAGTTGAACAGCGGAATCATCGCGAGGATGAAGACGCCGTTTACGACGTTCACTTGTTCCGGAAGAAAACTGACCCCAAGAAAATGCAGATCCATCTTCTGGCACTGGATCGTCCATTCGCCGCCGCTGCTCTGGTCCCACAGCGCCCAAAAAATCATCGTGAAGGCGAAGATAGTCCAAACGCGCCCGAGCACGCTTAGACCTTCTTTACTCTTGAGGTCGCGCAAAAATCCTAGTCCCGCCGGCGGGATATGCACCATCTTCTTGCGACCGAGCCAGAAGATGATCGTCGCGACCAACATCAGCAGCCCGGGAAGGCCAAAGGCGTAACGCGGTCCCCAGTTCGGGCTGCGCAGCAAAACGGGGCAGAGCCAGATCGAAAACGACGAGCCGAAATTAATTGAGAAATAGAACCACCCAAAAACGCGCGTAAGCAGATGTTTGTTCGACTCGCCAAACTGGTCGCCAACGTTTGCCGAGACACATGGCTTAATCCCACCCGCGCCGGCCGCGATGAGAATCAGTCCGATCGCTAGCACCCATTTCTGTCCGAAGTGAATTGCGAACGAAGTGTCCAGTAGCGCGAGCGTGAATTGGCCAAGGCAGTAAACGATCGACAGAAAAAAGATTGTCTTGTATTTGCCGAGCCAGCCGTCGGCGATAATCGCGCCAAAGAAAGGCATCCAGTAGACCGACGACACAAATTGATGAAACCAGCCCTGCGCTTCGTTCGCCGGCATGCCCTCCAAGACACCGGATTGGTTCACCATAAATTGCGTCATGAACCCGATCAGGATCGTGCGCATTCCGTAAAAACTGAACCGCTCCGCGCCTTCGTTGCCAATGATGTAAGGAACACCCGGCGGCATGCCGGTGAGGTTGGGTGGCGAAGTCAGATAGTTATGTTTGGCCATGTGCTCTCCTTTGCCTAATGAGATTCGTGCGAACGTTCTCCGGATGCCGGCTCATCTTTCTTCCCCGTCTTCGACCAGACCTTTGCTGGGTCATGCTGTTCGCGTTGAACCTCAGGCATCTGGCCTAGAGGATGTTTTTCGCAGGACATGCAAAACAGCAGTGTGCCGAGCGCAACAGCAATGACGCCCTGGCGAAGGAAGAAGCCCATAATGCGCAGGCACAGTTATCAGTCTCTGCTGGGTAGTGCAAGAATGAAAGCGGGTAGCTAATAGGATGTCAGCCAGCCTGGCTGGCCTGGCGAATCGAGGATAGCGGCAGGCTGGCAGCCCGTCCGCCGAGGCAGGCTCGCAGCCTCACATCCAGTTTGCTCCGAGCACAAGCGTCTCTACAAAACATTGAAAGACGCGGGCATGGAGTTACTATCAGACGCGGTGGCCCGCACGGACAAACAGAGCGCTTGGAGCGAAGTCTTCGCTCTGATTCTGCTTTTTGTCGGTACTTTGCTGTTTTTTGCGCTGATTTCCTACACGCCAAAAGACGTACCGTCCTGGATTTGGTTTAGCCACATCTCGCCTTCGAATCATCCCGCACAAAATTTCATTGGGCCGGTAGGCGCGATTGTGGCGGGAATTTGCTATCAATTGATTGGCGTGTTCGCTTCGCTGTTGCTGGCGGCAGTGCTACTGGGATTCGGCGCGGCGAAATTATTTTATCCTCGGTTGCGTGTGACGCCCCGAATTCCATGGATCGTTCTGTTTATCTTGTCGGGAGCCTGCCTCGACCAATTATGGGACATCAGTCACTCCCTTGGGTTGAAGGTCCCGGTGGACATTCAGGGGGCTGGCGGCCTCATCGGCTATCGTTTGTCCGATGAACATCGCGGATTGCTTCGCGCAGGGCTCGGGCCGGTGGGTTCGCTTATTCTTTTGATTGGAATTTATGCGACCACGCTGATTTTAGTCACGGGGCTGCGCCCCATACATCTTGTTCGGGAGACCGTGAGCGCCACGCGCCGAGTCGGAACAAGCCTGCGCGAATGGCAATTGCGTCGCAAGCTTCGCAGGTCGGATCTCAAGGAAAAACTGGAAATCAGTGGGAAGCAGCTCGCGAAGCAACGACGAGCACTCGAAAGGCAGCTTAAGAAAAAAGGCATGTCTGTGCCTGAGCCGGTGGGGACGAGCATTTCGCCAGAGGAGCTGGCAAACCGGCCAACGCCGAAAGTCGTCGATACAACTGCGTTACCGAGTGAGCAGGTGTCGGTCGGCAGAAAACCGTCTCTGGCGGAATTGCGTGGGAGTGCCCAAAAACCGAAGCTGGATTCCGGCGCAGAAAGCGCCCCTTCAAGCTGGGAAGATTATGTCTTGCCAGGGTTCGATCTGCTCGACGAACACAGTTCTGAAGGTCGGCCCGCCACCGATCCCTCCGAGTTACAAGAGGTCCAGCAAGTCCTGATTGACACACTGGGGCAGTTCGGAATCGCAGTGGCACCTGGTGACATAACAAAAGGTCCGACCATTACGCGATACGAAGTGTATCCGGCAAAAGGCGTCCGTGTGGACAAGATCGTAAGCTTGGAGCGAGACCTTGCTCGAGCGACTCGCGCCGAGCGAATCAATATTCTCGCGCCGATTCCCGGAAAAGACACCGTGGGCATCGAGCTGGCGAATACTCGAAAAGCGACAGTAAAACTGCGCGATCTCTTGCAATCACAGGATTGGGAGGAGGCAAAGACACACGCGAAGATTCCGCTCGCTCTCGGCAAAGATGTTTACGGCAAGACGATCATCACTGATTTGGCACAAATGCCGCATCTACTTGTGGCCGGCACCACTGGCAGCGGGAAGAGCGTCTGCATCAACTCCATGATCGCGAGCATGCTCTTCCGCTTCACGCCGGAAGAACTCCAGCTCATCATGATCGATCCAAAGGTGGTTGAGCTACAGGTTTACACCAACCTGCCGCATCTGCGTTATCCGGTCATCACCGACCCGAAAAAGGTGCTGCTGGTTTTGCGGGGACTAATCGAGGAAATGGAGAAACGTTACAAAATTTTCGCACGTGTCGGTGTGCGCAATATCATGAGCTTCAATGCGCGCCCGGCAATGGTAGAATCCAGAAACTCTGGGGTGCTCTGTGCCTGGCATTGGCAGATCCGAAGACCTAGTCCGGTTTGAGGACTTCGAGTTAGATCTCCGGACCGCGGAACTTCGCAAAGACGGTGACAAGACGGTCCGTCTCTCTGAGCAACCTCTGCGAATCCTGATCACGCTACTGGAGAACCCTGGCAAGCTCGTACTGCGTGAAGATCTGCGCAAGCGGTTGTGGCCGAACGACACTATCGTGGAGTTCGAGCACAGCATCAACGCCGCGATGAACCGTCTGCGGCAGGCACTGAGTGACTCCGCAGAAAATCCCCGCTTTGTCGAGACTCTGGCGCGTCGTGGCTATCGCTGGAAAACCACCGTGGAGTGGGCGCGGGCTGCTCCGGATGCCAAGGAGTCGCCCCGACGATCAGCAGACCAGGACCTGGTCGGCAAAAGAGTTTCGCACTATCGGGTATTGGAGGTGCTGGGTGGCGGCGGGATGGGGTTGCTATACAAGGCAGAGGACCTGAAACTCGGCCGCCGCGTAGCGCTCAAATTCTTGCCCGAGGAACTCGCGGCCGACCCGGTTGCACTGGAGCGGTTCCGGCGCGAAGCTCGTGCTGCTTCGGCCCCGGACCATCCCAACATTTGCACAATTTATGAAGTCGCCGAGCACGAAGGAACACCCTTTATATCCATGCAACTGCTGCATGGGCAGACGCTCGGTGAGCGCATTGCGGCTGGAACCCCGAAAGCGAACGGTTTGCCTCTCGAAGAGGTAGTGAATCTTGCGATCCAGGTGGCCGATGGCCTTAACGCCGCACACAGGGAAGGCATAATCCATCGCGACATCAAGCCCGCTAACATTTTCGTTACGAACCGTGGCGATGCCAAAATTCTGGACTTCGGCTTGGCAAAGCTGGCTGAC
>Ga0137403_10006443_pt1 | contig 13435 bp, 11 predicted proteins | sample CZOMad2_1_16fung_FD_122057 | JGI IMG/M metagenome (GOLD analysis project Ga0137403, IMG submission 122057) | Vadose zone soil fungal communities from Angelo Coast Range Reserve, California, USA - CZOMad2_1_16fungal (Hybrid Assembly) | ecosystem: Environmental > Terrestrial > Soil > Vadose zone... | reverse complement strand
CATCCCTGGGTTTGGTCCCTCGAGGCGCTTCCTGTCTACGATGGAATCGCACGCATGAAGAGCCAGGCGCATTGGCAATCCGATGTCATCGCGGGTTGGCTACTGGGATCGGCGGTCGGCTATTGGACCACGACCCGGGAAACGCCGTTTTCCGTGCAAATCCTGCCGCGCGGAGCGTCCGTCGGTTTTTACAAACGATTCTAGCCGGGTCACACTCATCGCCATGACCACTGATCCTCTGGAATCCTTGCGGCCCTCCGCCATCGCCGGGCGTTATGGGTCCGGCGCCATTGCGTTTCATTGGTCGATGTTCGTACTGGTGGTCGTTGTCGGCATCCTGGGACTGCTGCACGATGACTGGCCAAAAAAGACTCAGGCGTTTTGGATCAACGTGCACGCGATGATCGGCCTTCTCCTCTGGTTCGTGCTCATCGCACGGATCGGGTGGCGTATGCGTCATGCACCGCCGGGGCTCCCCGCGGAGGTAGGCGCCCTCTCGCGCCGCCTATCGGGCCCCGTGCACTGGGCGCTGTATTTTCTGCTGTTCATCACCCCCCTCATCGGGGTGGTTACGTTCGTCTATCACGGCCGGGTGTTCGATTTCGGTCTTTTTCAGATCAATCCCGGAATTAAATCCAACCGAGCCATTTTTCATCCGACGGAAGACATCCACGGCTATCTGGCCTACGCGATCTTTGCGCTCGCCGGCCTGCATGCGCTTGCGGCCCTATGGCACCGCGTCATCCTGCATGACGGCGTGCTCGCGCGCATGTGGCCATTCGGTTGTTCGAAGCCGACGGGTTGACTCAATGCGTGGGCCCGGGAGCGCTCCGGCACGAAGTCGCAAACTCTATGCGCTCCGATTCCGCATCATGAGGCCAGCTTCCGCTAGAACTTCACGGCGCGCGTCAACCGGCCCGGCGTCGATCGCCACTCGCCTTGATCGGCTGCATATGCCGCGTCATACTGGCCCTAAATCAGCTTGCCCCGCCGCGGTCCGGCTGATCCTCTTCATACATATACCCACGGTGATGTTGGCGTTGATTTCCGCGACGAAACCGGTGTATCGCTCCAGCGGCCAACGCGGATTCACGCGCAGCGTTATCGATGACGGCCGCCATGTTAACGCCAGGAAATTCGAGCGTGAAGTCAGGGTGCGCTTCGCGACGGAGCCCTGCATGGTACACACGCCCGAGGGCCAGGTTCAGGCAAAGCCCGGCGATGCCGTCATTACCGGCGTCGGCGGCGAGCACTGGCGTGTGTCGCGCGCGCATTTCACGGATAAGTACCGGCCGGTGCCCCCCACCGTCATGGGCGAATCCGGAGTCTATGCCAGTCTGCCCTATCGAATCCTGGCACTGCGGATACCGCAAGATTTCGACGTTTGGCTTGCCGACGGCGTCTCCCGCCTCGCCGGACGCGCCGGCGATTGGCTGGTCGACTACGGTGACGGCAGCTTCGGCGTGGTGGCCGACTCAATCTTCGCCACGACCTACGAAATAGTCCCCTGAGCCGCCCGCATGGCCCTCCACCAGCTCATTCAACGCCTGCTGCTCCTGGGCGCGGATCTCGGCTCGGGACAGCCGCCGCCGGTGCCGCCGCCGCCGCCCGCGCTGGCGCCGCTCATCGATTCCATTGCAGCGGCCCACCGCACCTACGACGAGCGCGCCATCCAGTGCGGCCACCGCTACCGGAGCGGGTATTGGTCAATCTATATCTTAAGCTCGGTGGCGGTCGTTTTCGCCGTGCTGCCACTGGCGCTCGGTTGGGACGACAGCCGCCACACGCTGCACCCCTTCGTCGGCTTGTGGGCCGTCGCGGAGGTGATCGTCATCGGGGCGGTGGGCGCGATTTATTGGCTGGGTCATCGGCGCGACTGGCAGGGACAATGGCTGCATGCGCGCACCACCGCCGAATTGACCTGGTATCTGCCCCTGGTGGCGCCGCTCGTCGATTTCGCCCGCAGCGACGGGAACGCGAATTGGTATCTGCGGGTTTTCGATCCGGGTCAACATCTGCGCGCTGCCGGCGAGGTGGAGGCGCTCTGTATGCGCAACGAAAGCATGACGCGCGAAAAGCTCGTCGGCGCATGGTCGGACCACGCGTTCATCGCGAGTTACGCTGCGTGGACAGTCGCCATTCTCGAGAGCCAGCGCCACTACCACCAGCGCGTCGCCACGAGGCAGCACGCCCTGCTCCACAGGGTTCATGCATTGAACATCTGGTTGTTCGGTTTGACCGGCCTGGGAGCGTCCATCCATCTAGTCATGCACACCTTGTGGCTGTCCCTCATCACGACTTTTTTCCCCGCACTGGGCGCATCGTTGCACGGAGCGTTGGCGCAATCCGAAGCGTACCGGCTGAACGTGACATCGGAACGGTTGGTCGGGGAGTTGCAGGGCGCCATCAAGCGGATCCGAGCGTCGCTGACGACCGAACCGCAGAACGGTCCCAGCTCTGGCGCGGATTCAACGGCGATCAAGACATCGATACAGGCGGCGATCGCACTGATCCTGGAGGAACATCAAGACTGGCACATGCTGGTTCGGCCGCATCGGCTGCCGCTGGGGTGACCGGCTTCGCCCACGTTTACTCGCCGAAGTGAAGCCCGGGCAACACCGCGGTGCCTTCTTTGCGAACCGCGTCCAGATCATTGGGATCGAGTCCGAGGATTTTCAGGACCGTCGGCGCGACCTGCGCGGTCTCGACGAAGCTCGTCACGGTTCGCGGCTTGAGCGAGGGGTTCGATACCAGAAGGATCACGTTGGTATCGTCCTGGGCAAAGCCGCCGTGTTCCGCCTGCTTCTTCAGGCTTCCCGTGTAAATCACACCCACGTTCGGCTGAACGATGATGTCCGGGGTGCGCGGATCGCCGCCAGCGGCCGGTAGACCCGGCTTGCCATAGATTGCCTCGAGCGAGGGGCCGTAGAAAATCTGGCCGATTCCCGCCGCGTTCGCATTCGCTTCGAGCAGGCCGACCGCCGCCAGTGTGCTCGCCCCGGGCTTCAGCCACAGCAAAGAAATGTCATCCTCGGTCGCACCGATCTGGTTGATTTCCGAGTCGGGCAAGAACGCTGCCCCGAGTAGCGCCGACGGCGGAGTGCCATTCGTGCCGCTGTGGCCGGGGATGGGAAAGAACCGATGGGTATCGATCGGCGATTGCCCGTGCTTGGCGGTGATGATGATGGTGGTTGAATTCAAAAGATGCTGTTTCTTCAGCTCGTTGACCCACTGACCGATTGCGCCGTCCACGAATTTGATCTCACCCTCCATGCTGAAAGTCGGCGTGCCGGCCGCGTCGGTGTAACCGCCGTTGACGCCGGATTCGATCAATTTCTGACCGACGCTGACGGACTGGAAATTCATCCCGAAGATTTCCGGCACACGGCCCTTGGGGCCGCCGAGGTGAGTCTTGCCTTGGATCCAGTTCAACACTGCATTCACCTTGAGCTGGTCGTAGCATTTGATGTTGTCGAAATCGGTGGTCCAGTCGCCTCCGTTGTTATTCGGAAGGGAGCTGCAATCGAGGCCGGTCGCCGTCTTCACGCCGGGCAATGGGATCGAGTTGGAGTTCACCTCGGGTGAATAATAATCGTCGACATTGCTGGGGACCGACGTCCCGGTGGGTCCGGAGACCACCGCATAGACCGCATGCTTGTCGGACCAGGCGGTGTAGCCGCCCGCCTTGTGGATCACACCGTAGATCGTATTGGCACGGACGAAATTCCATGGATAAACCGGAGCGCACCCGTTGAACGGATCCCGCACCAGTTTGTTCGGGTCGATGGACTTCACGCCGCCGTCGTAGGGACCGTAGGGTCCGCCTCCGTTGAGCTTCGTCTGGTCGATGTCGTCGCCTTCCTCATATTCAGTACGGGTGCCATTCGGCTGCCCGGCAATGCAACTGCCGTGGAGTACGCCATTGCCGGTGTCGGCGGCCGGCGGCGCCAGCACACGGTCGTACGCGACGTCGTAGTAGGCGCCGACCAGTTTGGGCGTTCCGCCGGTCACGATGGACATCAATCCGGGAAAGGAGTCGGACGGTTTGGCTGTCGAAGTACGAACGTAGTTCACCCCGGCCGCGGCCAATTCGGCCAGGTTCGGACAGGTGTTCGCAATTGCGCAATTGTGAAAGTCGAGCGCATGCATGCCGTCGATGCTGACCAGCAATACATGGCGGCTGGCGGCCTCCCCGGAGTCGTCGGAGAAAGCAATCGGAGCGGCAAACGCCGAAAATCCACAGATCAAGGCGATTATTCTTCGTCCGGTCGACATGAATCCACTCCTCTTTTGTTGCGATTTCTTATCGCGGCGGAGTGTACTTACGGACCGTGACGGAAATTTGACAGGCGCGTGTCGGGCAACGCCCGGACCGGCGACCTAAGCCGCAACCCCTGTCTCGACGAGGAGAACCCTAAGGTCGGCGGCCGCCGATTCGAATTCGGCGCTGATGATGGTGAGCTCCCTTTCGTCGACGGCGCTCACCGAGCTTATCAAACAGGCGCGATCGCGGCCGCGGCGTTTTGCCTCGTAGAGGGCCTTGTCGACCAGGCTGATGGCATTTTCCAATGAGATCTCCGTTGCCGAGCCGGTCATCGGGAAGAACGCGTATCCGATCGAAATCGTGCATTGAATGGCCTGTCCGTTCCACAATACGGGATCCCGGCGCACCGTGTGCAGCAGCCTTTCGACGGTCGAATCCGCCTGGTCGCGAGTGATCGGATCGAGTATGGCGAGAAACTCCTCCCCGCCCCAGCGCACGAGTTTATCGTTTTCACGCAGGGCTGCGGATAGGCGATGACTCACGGTCGCCAACACCGCGTCGCCCGCGGGGTGTCCCAGCGTGTCGTTGATCCGCTTGAAGTGATCGAGATCCGCCAGCAACACGCAGCCGCCCACCGGCCGAGCGCCGTCGACGGACAGCACGTACTCGTTGAAATAGCGGCGATTGCGCAAGCCCGTCAGCGCATCACGCTCGCTGTCGAAGCGCAGGCGATTATTGGCTTTCCGCACGCGCGCGATCGCCCACATCAGGGCCGCGCACAGGCATGTCACGAAAAAGGCGCCGCCCAGAATGAGCTGTAGCCGGAGCCGCTGGCCGTGCATTTCCGACGCCTTGAGCTCATTGTCACGCCGCAACAGTTCGAGCTCGCGAGCCTGGCGTTCGTCGTCGAATTTCGCCGACAATTCGAGAAAAGCGCGCTGACGAGTGATCGTCATGATCTTCTCGCTGACCTCTTCATAGCGATGATAAACCTGGATCGCCATCATCAGGTAACCCGCATGCTCCAGCGCATCGGCATATTCCCGCAGGAGCTCCTTGACGTCGAGGAGGTTGTCGCCGGCAAGGGCTTCCGCTATCGCATCCTCCGCCAGCTTCTCGCCGGGCTTGATGTTGCCGAGGCCGATATACGCCAGTCCCTCGTTGAACATGACGATCGGCGTATCGCCGCTTTCGCGCAGTCTCAGCACAATGGGCAATGCTTGTTTGGAATACTTGAGGGATTCGGCGAAGTCGCGGGTCTTCAGATACGAATCACCCAAATTCACCAGTGCGTGGGCAATCCACTTGTTGCTTTCGGCGCGCTTGGCGTGATCGAGCGCCGCCAGACTGGCGCGGCGTTCCTCGGCACGATGGCCCTGCCGGTCTGCGATGTCCGACGCGCACCCTTCGACTTCGACCAGCGCGGCCTCATCGCCGAGCATCATCGCCAGGCGGCGCGCACTCTCCAATTGAGCGGCGGCGCGCTCCAGATTGCCGGTGTTCAGGAAAATATGCGTCAACCAAAGCATGGCGTGCAGACCGCGCACTTCATCCCGCATTTCATGCGCCAAATCCAAGCCGCGTTCGAGAAACGGCAATGCGGCCTCAGCCTGTCCCAGCATGCGCAGCGTATTGCCGTGAAGAATCGACACCCGGTAGCGCTCGGCGGCCAAGGCGATCGATTCGATGTCGATTCGCTTGAGCTCGGTGTCGGCGGCCGAGTATTGGTCGCGCTGATAAAGCGAGTAGGCACGAACGTAGTGCTCTGCGACCGCCGCCGATTTGTCGCCTTGCTGGGCCAGCATTTGCAGTCGAGCAATCGTCGCATCGACATCCAAGTCACGGTGCACATCGGCAAGCACCATGCCGCGAACTTCGAGCGTCTGGATTTCCGGCGCGTGCCGCTCCGCCGGACTCGGCACCGCATCGATGAGTTGTGCCGCACGCTCAGGGTCCGACCAATCGACCATTTCGACGCGCTCAGCGAAGCTCTGTTCGACGGGAGCAGCCGCGCCACCGGCGGCGCCGGCGGTGGCCAATCCCAAAACACAAACCAATGCGCCGTTCTTTATATGCCGCATACCCGGTTATAGCCTGACTGCAGTGCAGCGCGAATGAGCAATTGTGGTCACGCCGCCCCCGTTACGGCGTGATGAAGGTCATCTACCCGCATGTTGAGCCGGTGCGCAGGCGACTATTGGTGCAGGTTGTGACTCGGGTCCGAATTCAGGGTTATGCCTACAGCCGATTCCAGTCTGATATTACCTGAGAGCTGGAAAACCCGCTGCTGCCGCAGCGAAACGATTGGCGATTCCGACGCGAGTTAGACATAACCTGCCGCCCAACTTACGCGGGTTCCAGGCACCGCACGGCTCGTTACGGGTCAGCGATCGGCGGCGAGTTGATCGTCGGCCGCCGCCGCCCGGGCGCTCCCTGCGATTTTGTCGAACTCACCAGCTTCGATTTGGCGGAGAGGGTGAGATTCGAACTCACGAGACCTGTGAGGGTCCGCCGGTTTTCAAGACCGGTGCATTCAACCGCTCTGCCACCTCTCCGGCACGTCGCAAAATTTTACCTGACACGGCGGCTACGCGCTCCGTTGCGCAACGGCGGCCGGCCGGCCGCCTCCGGAAAGCGCCCGAAATCGCAATTTTGGCGCCCGGGGCATTGATTCGGCGCGCACTACCCTTAGATAAAGGCTTCCCGGGCGGTTTCGGCACGCGCTGTTCGGGAATGGTAAAATGCGACCGAGGACTTATCTATCACTGACTTCGCGAGGGTTTGCGATCATGGCCAATTTTCCGAGTAACGCTGCATTTCCGCGTGGCGCGGTCGACAGCCGCAGCGTTTTCATTACCCGTACCTATACCCATCTAGTCGCCGGGATTCTCGGCTTCATCCTGGTGGAGCTGGGACTGTTCGAATCCGGCCTGGCGGTACAGGTCGCCCGGTTCATGTTCAGCTTCAACTGGATGCTGATCCTGGGCGCCTTCATGCTGACGGGGTGGCTGGCGACGCGCACGGCGCAAACCAGCACGTCGATCGGCATGCAGTACTTCGCCTACGCGGTCTACGTGGTCGCCGAGGCTCTGATATTCGTTCCGCTCCTGTACCTCGCCGACGCGAAGGCCCCTGGCACCATCGACAGCGCCGTTCTGGTCACGGCACTTGGGGCCGGCGGACTGATGTTCGTTGCCCATCGCACGCGCAAGGACTTCTCGTTCCTGCGTGCCATCCTGATGTGGGGCGGCGTGCTGGCGCTGGTGGCCATCATCGGCGGAGCCATCTTCGGCTTCCAGCTGGGTACCTGGTTCTCGGTGCTGATGATCGGGTTCGCGGGCGCCGCGGTGTTGTATGACACATCCAATATCATCAATTACTACCCGGAAGATCGCTACGTCTCGGCGGCTATGCAGCTATTCGCTTCGATCGCACTGATGTTCTGGTACGTGCTGCGCCTGTTGATGGGCAACCGCAACTAGTAAACTGCGGTCCGTCATTGGAAACACGGGGCGCGGACTCTCTCGCGAGGGGCCGCGCCCTTTTTCATGGCGCGCCGTCAGGTAAGCGCGATCACCCCGCCCATATAGGGCGCCAGCGCGGGCGGCACGGCAACCGAACCGTCTTCCTGCTGAAAGTTCTCCAGGATGGCCACGAGGGCCCGGCCCACCGCCACGCCAGAGCCGTTCAGGGTGTGCACCAACTCGGGTTTCCCGGTCGCCGGGTTTCGCCATCGCGCCTGTAGGCGCCTCGCCTGGAAGGATTCACAGTTGCTGCAGGATGAGATCTCGCGATAGCGCTGCTGCGAGGGCAGCCAAACCTCGAGATCGTAGGTCTTAGCGCTGCTGAATCCCACATCCCCGCCACACAACGAAATGACGCGATACGGCAATTCCAGCGCCTGCAGCACCTTCTCGGCATGCCCGGTCAATTCCTCGAGCGCGGCGTACGACTGATCCGGCCTGACGATATGCACCAACTCCACTTTCTCGAATTGGTGCTGGCGAATCATGCCGCGCGTATCCTTGCCTGACGCGCCGGCCTCCGACCTGAAACAGGGCGTATGGGCCACATACTTCAACGGCAATTCTTCCGGCGCGAGAATCTGGTCGCGCACCAGATTCGTCACCGGCACTTCGGCGGTCGGAATCAGAAAAAATCCCGGATCGCCGCGCACTGCGAATAGATCCTGCTCGAATTTGGGCAGCTGCCCCGTGCCTTCAAGGGCGATCGCATGCACCAAGTACGGCACATACGCTTCTCGATACCCATGACTAGCGGTGTGCATATCGAGCATGAACTGGATGAGGGCGCGATGGAGCTTCGCCAGGTTTCCGGTCATCACCACGAACCTCGCACCGGAGATCCGCCCCGCAGCTTCAAAATCCATCCCGAATCGTTCGCCGATCGCCACGTGATCCTTGGGCTCGAAGGGGAATCGTCGTGGGGCGCCCCAGCGGCGCAGTTCGACATTCGCCGCCTCGTCGGCACCGTCCGGCACGGTTGCATGCAATAGGTTGGGCAGCCCGAGCTGGAGGGACTTGAGTTCCGCTTGGATCACGTCGAGCTGTTTCTCAACCGCCTGCAATTCGGCTCCCAGCGCTTCACCCCGGGTCAGGAGGGGCGCGGCATCTTCCCCCTTGGCCTTGGCCTGCCCCACGGCTTTCGCGCTGGCATTGCGCTCCGCCCGCAAGCGATCCGACTCGATTTGAACCGCCTTGCGCTGCTCCTCCAACGCCGCAAACCCGGCGACATCCAATACGAAATTGCGGCGCGCCAACTGGGCGGCCACTCCGGACAAATCGCTGCGCAGCAGCCTCGGATCAAGCACGATGAATTCCTATTTTTTTGGGCGAATCCTGCAGGGGGCACTAATCCTACCAGCCTGACGTCGCGCGACAGGCGTTTCCGTGGAAACGTCGTTTGACCGATGGACGGTCGTCGGACCCGCCGACTTACTTAGAATCGCTTCACCTAGGAACGCTTGGCGCCGTGAGATTCCTTTGCGTCCCTTGCGTCCTTTGAGTCCTTAGCGTCCCTGGCGTCCTTTGTGTCCCTGGCGTCCTTATCACGCGCGCGGCGCGCCTCCAAGGCCTCGCCGATTTTGATTTCCAGCCCGCGCGGTGCCGGCACGTAGTAGCGGCGATCGGGCATGTCGTCGGGAAAGTACCGCTCGCCGGCCGCGTACCCGCCGGGCTCGTCGTGTGCGTAGCGATAGCCCTTCCCATAACCGATCTCCTTCATGAGCCGCGTCGGGGCGTTGCGTAAGTGCAGCGGGACCTCCAGGGACCCGAGGCTGTTCGCGTCGCCGGTGGCGGCCTGGTACGCGGCATAGACGGCGTTGCTCTTGGCGGCACATGCCATGAAGACGATGGCTTGGGCGATCGCGAGTTCGCCTTCGGGACTACCCAGCCGCTCGTACACCGCACATGCCTCCAATGCCATGGTCAAGGCTCGCGGATCGGCGATGCCGATGTCCTCGCTCGCCATCCGTAGTGCGCGGCGGGCCACGTACAACGGATCGCAGCCGCCGGCCAACATGCGGCACAGCCAATACAGGGCGGCGTCGGGATCGCTGCCGCGCACCGACTTATGCAGGGCGGAAATCTGGTCGTAGAAGTTTTCACCACCCTTGTCGAATCGCACGTAGGTGCTGCCGATCACCGCGCGCATGGTATCGGCATCAAGGCGCCGCCCCACAGGGTTCCCCTCGCCGTCCGGAACGCTCAAATCGGCGGCGGTTTCGAGCAGGTTCAACATGCGGCGCGCATCGCCGTCGGCCGCGGCCAACAGCAGCTCGCGAGCGGCAGGGTCGATGTGCAGCTTCAAGCGCCCGAGGCCGCGCTCCTCGTCGGCGAGCGCACGATCGAGCAGTTTGCTCAAATCCGAAGGCGTAAGCGGTTTCAAGACGTAGACGCGCGCCCGCGACAGCAAGGCGTTGTTCACCTCGAACGAGGGATTTTCGGTGGTCGCGCCGACGAAGATCAGCGTTCCGTCTTCGACGTACGGCAGAAAAGTGTCCTGCTGCGACTTGTTGAAGCGGTGAACTTCGTCGAGGAACAATACCGTGTCGCGGGTTCCTCGTAGCGCGCGCGCCTGCTCGACCACGGCCCGAATGTCCTTGATTCCCGCAAGCACAGCCGAGAGGGAGATGAACTCGGCTCTTGCACCTTGCGCAACCAGACGGGCGAGTGTGGTCTTGCCCGTCCCCGGCGGGCCCCATAGGATCATCGAGTGAGGGCGGCCGGACTCCAGGGCGCGCCGCAGCGGCGCACCCGCCCCCAGCAAATGCGACTGCCCCACGTATTCGTCGAGAGTTTGCGGCCGCAGTCGATCGGCAAGCGGCCGGTACATGCCGTCGCCGCGCGGACTCCCGGCCGCCGCACTCACTTCGGATGGAGTGTGTCCGATCACGTCGGCCTCCGCGTGCTCACTTCGCGTTGCGCCCGATCACGTCGACTCCCGGCGGCGGCGTGAATGAAAACAGATCGGCGGGAAACTTGGCATTGCGTGACGGATGGGTGAAGGTCAACTGCGTCACTTGCCCGAGCTTGTCCGCCAGGAACATCGATGCCAATTCACCCTTGTCGAAGCCGATGCGTACCAATTGAAAATCCGTATCGGCGCGCTTCGGAATGAGCTGGAACCACTGCAGCCCGCCGGAGGGAGGCAGCGCCTTGATGTCGAATTGCGTGCTGACGGAACCGCCACCCGACAACAGACTGGCGGGAGTGCTGGCCAACGTACTGTCCATGTCGCGCACATTGGCCTGCGCCAGGTCCTTGTCGTAGAACCAGATCTGCTTGCCGTCCGCCAACACCAACTGCTCGGAGGGCTCCACGTAGTCCCACCGAAACTTTCCCGGCCGCTCCAGATAAAGCTTTCCCGCGGCGCTGCGCAGCACTTTGCCGTGGCCGTCGTCGATGGTCTGAGTGAAATCAGCGGACCACGTCGCCAATCCGGCCAGGTATTTTTCAACGTCGGTTGCGGGCGTGGCATAACCGGAGGTGTTGCCGGCGGCGAAGAGCACGAGAGCGAGTGCCGCGGCCTGCACGAATCGCGTGGCCGCTTTCACGCTTGGGCCTTCTTGGATTGGAATTGGCACGCGTTACTCCTGCGGCGGCGGTGCGCCGAAAATTTCGCGGGCGCCGTTCGACTGCAAGGGGCCGACCAATCCCGCCGCCTCCATCGCCTCCACCAGCCGGGCTGCCCGGTTGTAGCCGATCTTGAGGCGGCGCTGTACGCCGGAGATCGACGCCTTGCGAGTTTCGGTGACGATGCGAACCGCCTCGTCGTATAGGGGGTCGGCCTCGGCATCGACCAGGCCGCCCTCGCCCTCCTCGTCTTCGGATGGAAATCCCGGAATGGGAGTGCGTGGACCTTCCAGAATTTCATCGATGTAGATCGGCGGCGACGCGGCTTTGAGGCCGGCGACCACCCGATGCACCTCTTGGTCGGAGACGAAGGCCCCATGCACGCGCGTGGGGATGGACGTGCCCGGGGGCAGATACAGCATGTCGCCGTGGCCCAGCAACGACTCAGCGCCGCTCTGATCGAGAATGGTGCGCGAGTCCACCTTGGCCGACACCTGGAAGGCGATTCGCGTGGGAATGTTCGCCTTGATGAGGCCGGTGATCACGTCCACCGACGGTCGTTGTGTCGCCAAAATCAAATGGATGCCCGCGGCACGCGCTTTCTGCGCCAATCGCGCGAGCGCAATTTGCTGTTTTTCTTGGTGAATCTGCGGGTAGATGGCTTCCGCCCGCCGGGCAATGGTCTCGCGGGCAGCTAGCGCTGGCTGCATGCACGGATGCTGCGAAATTTTCTGTAGGGAAAGAATGTCTACGGGGTTGGTGGACGACATAGGAGAATCTCCTGTAGGATGATTACGTTGGTGGAGACTGCAGTGTCTTACAAGTGGCGGGGGATGTGGCTACTTTGATAGTCAGCAGTCTTATTTCCTGTCCGTTGGCTCGCACAATACGAGCCGCTTCAATATCGCCACATCGGCTTTCACCTCGGCCAGCTCGGCTTTCAGTGCGACTGAGTTTATCCCGATTAAACGTTAAGTGCCGACAGAACCTGGAAATACGGTACTACGGTGCAAATGTCGTAACCTCCTGTTTCCTAGAGTGTCAGAAGCCTGGTGAGCTTAAATCGAGATAACCTCAAAAGACCCGTGCAGTGGCCCGAATGCCCAAGCCCTCAGCCAAGCACGCCAGCACGCGCACGATCAGCTCCACCGCCGCTTGCTTGCCATGAAAGATCGTGCCGTGATGCTCTGGGAAATACCCGTTGCAGCCGAGGCAGTGGAACTGCCGCCACGGGCCGCCACTGGGATGGCCATTGGCCCGCAGATTCCCCAGCCCTCACCAACCGCGATAGGCACAATCGGTGTGGGGACAAAAGTGCATCGAGGTGTCCACGGTACGGGGGCGGCGGTGCGTTGGGGGCATGGGAGCGGGCCGTAGCGGAGGCGCTGGCGCGCGCGCTCCGGCCGCTTGCTCACACAAGGCACAATGGGGCTTGTGCGTGAGGCCCGCGAACGGTTTGGGCTCGGTGGAACGCGTGCGCTTGGGCTGAGCTGGTACAGGTGGGGTGGGCAGACCTGGCTCAGACCAGGTGACATGCAACATGACGAAGAACCATATGAGGGCTCACAGAGTGAGTTGGTAGTAAAAAAGGTGTGAGACCATGGCCTTGCCCCCTCCAAAACGGGTTGAGTTGGGGGCATTGTACCCGGTTTGGGGGCAAAATAGTTATCCGCAGTGGTCGGGTACACGACCGCCGGGGGACTCTCAAAGTTTGACAGTTCCGGGAGTCTGCCGTTCGTAGTCTTCTCGGTTTTGGGTTTTGACTTTGCGATTGCGGTCAGGCCCCTTTGAGGGGCCAGCAATCGTAAAACCTCCGGCTTTGCCGGAGGATACTTATTGTATAGTATGCAAGAGACTAACACCATTGGTGAAGTAGCGCTGGGTTCCTCTGGCCGTTTTGCCGCGTTTGACGCTCTGGTCACTCTGACAGTGCGGGCAGCGGACCGCAATGAACGTCATGGGCCATGCCTTCCTAAAGGAGACGACGAAGATGAGGCCCAGTGTGACAGCAATCACAGTCCATCTCCACTTGTGAAACACTCTCCGCTGCCTGTCACCCTTTGCAAGAGGCCTCACA
>Ga0137403_10006442_pt1 | contig 13436 bp, 13 predicted proteins | sample CZOMad2_1_16fung_FD_122057 | JGI IMG/M metagenome (GOLD analysis project Ga0137403, IMG submission 122057) | Vadose zone soil fungal communities from Angelo Coast Range Reserve, California, USA - CZOMad2_1_16fungal (Hybrid Assembly) | ecosystem: Environmental > Terrestrial > Soil > Vadose zone... | reverse complement strand
ATCGTGGCTCGGTCACGCGACTGTGCTGATCAATTTTGTCGGCATAACGATTCTGACTGATCCCACGCTTTTTCCGCGCGTTGGAATTCGATTGCCCGGATTCACAATTGGTCCGAAACGTTTAATCGCGCCCGCGCTCGGATTCGACGAGCTGCCGAAGATCGACATTATCCTTCTTTCGCACGCGCATTTCGATCATTTTGATCTGCAAACCCTGCGCAGGTTCGATGAACACACGCGTGTCATCAGTGCAGCGCACACGAGAGACTTGTTACGATGGACGCGATTGCGCGATATAACCGAGCTTCACTGGAACGAGCAAAAGTCGATCGAAACTTCTGCAGGCAAGATCAACATCTTCGCCTTTTCCGTCAAACATTGGGGTGCGCGAAAGCAACGAGACACTTACCGCGGTTACAACGGCTACGTTTTAGAAAGAAACGGCCGGCGCATTTTGTTCGCTGGCGACACGGCACTGACGAACAGTTTTGCCAAACTGCGCGAACGCGGTCAGATCGATCTCGCGATCATGTCGATCGCTGCATACAATCCGTGGATCCGCTCGCATTGCACGCCAGAACAAGCGATCGACATGGCAAATGCCGCCGGCGCGCAATTCATCATGCCAGTGCATCATCAAACCTTCCGGCTCAGCTTCGAACCGTCGCGTGAACCGATCGAGCGCTTCGAAGCCGCGTTGCACAAATCGCCTGAGCGAATTGCGCTACGGCAGATTGGCGAGACATTTGTGTTGCCGACGTAGGCGCGCTTGCCGCAAAGCGCCTGCCACAGAATTTGCCGGCGGCACAGCTCGCGTTTTAGAACCTTCGCGCTTGCTCACGCAATCCGCGGATGTCATCTTTGCCGCTCGTGCCGACGTAGCTCAGCTGGTAGAGCAGCGGTTTCGTAAACCGCAGGTCACGGGTTCGAATCCCGTCGTCGGCTCCACGTACCAAATGTCCAACACCGACAGCTCAGTCTCAATCATCGTCCCCACCTTGAACGAGGTGGAAAACATCGCGCCGCTCGTGTCGCAAATTATCGCGAGCGCAGTCCCTTTTCGCGAAATTCTGTTTGTCGACAATAATTCAACCGATGCGAGCCGAGATATGATTCGGGTTCTCGCGGCAAGTCATCCGATTCGATTAATCGAGCAGGATCACGCAGAGCTTGGATTAGCTGCCGCCATCATGTCGGGTGCGCTCGCCGCACAAGGAGAAATTCTTCTCGTGATGGATGCAGACCTCAGTCATCCGACGGAACGGATTAAAGATTTGCTGGCGCCTCTCTTTGCGGGCACGGCGGAAATGGTGATCGGAAGTCGATACGTCACCGGTGGATCGACGCCGGGCTGGCCGCTTTGGCGACTGTTATTGTCCCGGGCCGGCGCGGCGCTCGCTTATCCACTCACTGGTGTGCATGATTCGATGTCGGGATTCTTTGCGATCGGGCGTTCTCGATTACTGGAACACGCGCCGCCAACAGCGGGCTTCAAAATTGCCTTCGAGACGATTGTGCGAAGCGGTCGCACCTTACGCGTATTTGAAATTCCCATCGCTTTTCATAATCGGGTACGTGGGAAATCCAAAATGTCGTTCGGCATCGCGCTGAGATTTTTTTTTCGATGGCTGCTCGCGATGTTCCGGCATCTCATCTGGGGGCCGTATCGTCCCACCGAAATTGCGAGATCGACAATAAGCAACGCCTCGATCGATTGATTAGGAACCGGCCGGCCTCTGTGGAATCGGAATGGCTGGGGGCGCGGCCATTGGTCGGCCTGCTCGCTTGCAGCGCAAGAGCTCAATCGAGAATCCGATAAATAACAATAGGGCAGCAAAAAAAGTATTGCCGTAGATCTGCGCGCCACGTGGGAATGGCAAAGGCAGAGCCAGGATCGCCAGTGCCGGCAAGCTCCACCACAGGATGGTTGAACCCTTCCCCGCGAGAACCTGTTGCGTCACGACCGCAAACGGCAGTATCAGCCATGAAAAGAGATACCCAAACGAGAGCGGTGTGATCATCAGCATCATTAAGATGAGCAGCGAGAATTCGATTGCATCACTTTCTGCCGTCCGCATTGCGCGCTGAGGCATGGCTGAGATAAATAAGATTCCCAATGCCAACGCGGCGCTTATGATAATCGTATTGACTGTCCCAAATTTAAGGTCGACGAGGTTTACGTAGATGGGTGTATGCGGCGCGGAAGCAGCATCCGCATCCACGTGTCGAAACAATCGGTTGGTGACGCCCACAAGGGATTGATTTTTCCAGGTGTAGCTGCGCATCGGGCGCTGGGCCACCCCGGCCGAGTCGTATTTTAACATCCCGACGCTCCATTGCTCCAGATCACGCCAAGCTCGTCCCAATCCACGGAACGGCGCCGGCAAAACGAGAAGCAAAAACACCAGCGCCACAACGAGACTGGCAGTCGCCTTCCAGTGACGCCGATAAATTAAATAAATAATCGCCATTACTGGAAACGCTTTGATCGCGGCCGCGAGCGCAATCAGTGCGCCGGCGGAAATTTCCCGTCTCGCGCGCAACAAAACGAACGCGCCAAGCATCAGTGCGAGGAGCACCAAACTCGACTGGCCAAGGTGATAGCTGGACCAGATATAAACAATTACCAGCAGACTCGGCATCAGATACAGCCAAGCACTTTTTGCGTGACTCTGGCCGGCGGCGAGCGTCGCCGCCAGTTGAATGCTAGCGAGCCAAGCGGCTGAGTTGATCGTGACGAGCAGAAGAATCAGTCCCGCTTGACCCAGCAAGCTGGCGCTTGCCAGGAAAAGTGCGCAGGGCGGAGGGTACATGAAGTCGTATTTCCCAAAACGGAGAAAAAAGATCTCCTGGCCAGCGAGCACCTGTTTGCCGGTATCGTACCATAGTTTGTAATCCATGATGCTGCGGCCACGGAGATAATGGAGGAGCGGAACGGTCGAAAACGCGATTGCGATCACGACAAAGATGAATATCAACACCCGAAGTCCAGCCGGGCTGTTCAGGCGCCGATCAAGCGCGGCCCATTCCCGCCTTACGGCCGAACCTTTCACGCGTTTGGCAAAGTTGCAGCGATAGGCGAACGGGCTTTGTGCCAATCGGTGCTCTGCTCGTAGGCATGCGCGATTTGCAAAATGCGCGCTTCATCGAGCGCTTTGCCTAACAACTGCAAGCCGATAGGCAAGCGGTAACCATCGACGTCCGCGAAACCGCACGGCACGCTGATTCCGCAAATACCGGCGAGATTCGCTGGGCTGGTGAAGATATCGGCGAGATACATTTGCAACGGATCGTCCGTGCGTTCGCCCAGTTTGAAAGCTGGGACCGGCGAAGTCGGAGAAATCAACGCGTCGACTTTCTCGAACGCCTTTGCAAAATCCTTTCGGATCAACTCGCGCACTTTTTGCGCGCGCAAATAATAAGCATCGTAATAACCAGAGCTCAAAACGTAAGTGCCGAGAATGATCCGGCGTTTTACTTCCGGGCCGAAACCTTCTTCCCGCGTGCGGCCATAATGATCGAGGAGATCTCTTGGATTTTCGGCCCGGTGCCCGTAGCGTACGCCATCAAAGCGGGCAAGATTCGCCGAAGCCTCCGCCGTTGCCAAAATGTAATAAACTGCGATGGCGTAATCGGTGTGCGGTAAAGAAACATCGATAATCTCCGCGCCTAACGAATGCATGTGTTTCACCGCGGCATCGATGGCGGTTTTCACTTGCGGATCAATTCCTTCGATCATGTATTCCTTTGCCAAACCTAATCGCGCGCCGCGCAAATCTTTTCCCAGCTCCTCAGTGTAATCCGGCACCGGTTCGTTCAATGATGTTGTTTCCTGTGGATCGTGGCCGGCGATCGCATTCATAATCATTGCCGAATCGCGCACCGTTTTTGTTAGGGTGCCAACTTGGTCGAGCGAGGAGGCGAAAGCGACGACGCCGAAGCGCGAAACGCGTCCGTAACTCGGTTTGAGACCGACAACACCCGAAAGTGCAGCTGGTTGCCGAATCGATCCGCCGGTCTCAGTGCCGAGTCCCCCGAATGCTTCATCGGCCGCAACCGCCGCGGCCGACCCACCACTGGAACCACCTGGCACGCGCGACAAGTCCCACGGATTTCGCGTCAACTTTACGCCGGAATTTTCGGTCGACGAACCCATCGCGAACTCGTCCATGTTGGTCTTGCCAAATGGAATTGCGCCCGCCGCGCGTAATTTTCGAATGACGGTCGCGTCATACGGCGCAAGATAACCGTGCAAAATCTTTGACGCGCAGGTACAAGACTCACCGCTTACGCTGATTATGTCTTTAATCGCGATCGGCACTCCGCCCAGTGGAAGGTCGACATTCGCTTTTTCCGCCTCCTTAGCGGCAGCTTCAAAATCGATTGAGAGATAAGCGTCGATTTTTCCATCGACACTCTCGATGCGCGCTTGCAAGACATCGAGCACTTCCCGGGGCGAGACTTCCCGGTCACGCAACAGACATTGCAGATCGGCGATATTCAGCGCCGGCAAATCTTTTCGCGTCATTCCACGACTTTCGTGACGATGAAAAGGCCATTTGCCTGGCGTGGCGCATTGCTCAGCGCTTGTTCCGCCGTAAGCCAATCGCGCCTCTCATCTTCGCGGAAAACGTTGAAAATTGGGATCGTGTGCGCTGCAGCTTCCACGTGGCTCACGTCCACTGCGCGCAGTTTGTCGACATATTTCAACACATCGCCGAGTTGCCTCTGGAAAAGCTCCGTCTCTGCGTCGGTCAAATTTAGCCGCGCCAGCTTAGCAACATATGCGACGTCGAGATCGGAAGGTTTGAGCATGATTGCCGATCAAAAATGCAGATGACTCATTAACCAGATGACCACTGCCGCAAGCCCGGTCACAAGAATGAGAAAGATCATCCGCCCCTCACGTCGTTCTTTGCGCAGCGAGCGTGGTCGGCGCGTGCTTCCTTTCTCATCGAAGTAGCGTCTGTCTTGCGGCGCGACCGAGACGTGGAACCGGCTGTCGGGTTTTGTGCGCCGCTCTTCTTGTCCCCAGCGAGACGCCTCCTCGGTGACTCGCGGCGCCTCTGAAATCATCCGTTCGAGATTGTCGACCTTATCGCGCAGCTCCAATTCCTGACGGGCTAATTCTTCCTGCCTACGGCGAAGCGGTGGAGCCGATCTAGGCGAACGACGAAACATGGCCATTACCGGCTGGCCATCCAGAAGAAAAGAGCAAGGGCAACAAGACCAAAAACGATCAGCGGCAAAGTGAGCGCAACGCCGATTTGCATCCACTGAGAAAATGAGCGTCCGCCGTTGAGCTCGTAAGCCGATGCAACCTCAGGTAAGACCATACCGCCGGCGCTCTCGTCACCTGCCTGCAGCCGACTGCGCTGCTCGCTGTACTCCGTGCGCGCGTCATCCACTGTGCTCAGAGCACGGCTCAGTTCCTTGTGCAAGTCGGCCGGGTCCCAGCTTTTCGGATCGATGGCTTCAATTAATTCCAAGTGCTGCCCGAAACTTTCCCGAGTCGTACGAAGTTGTTCGAGTCGCTTTTGTGCGTTGTACGCTTCGCGCTCGAGCACAACGAGCGAGCGCGCCAACTTGTCTGTCATTTCCGCGCGGCCGCGATCCAGTTCTTCCTGGCGACGGCTCAGTTCTTCGAGTTCGCGCTTTTGTTTTTCAATCTGCTCCTGCTGGCGCTTGAGCTGAAGCAGTTGCTCCTGCGCTTTTTGCATTTGCGAGTCGAGATGCTCGGCAGAAAGCGCCTCTTCCTCGCTCAATTCCAACATCTGTTCGATCGGTCGAATCTTTTCTGCCATGACAGTCGTGAACTCCCCCGCAGCTTAGCCGCTCAAGGCTCGATCAGCGCCATATGCCATATTAATTAAGCCACCCCGAGAATGCCAGATATTTCCAAAGGAAATTTCCGCTGCAGCTTGTCGATTTCCTAACGTGCAGGGCACTATCTCGAGCAGCATTTGGAAAATAGGAATCTTGCCTGTGCGGACAGCGGGCTTTCCGCCTGTTGTTTCTTTTCAAAAAGACAGGCGGGATGGCTCTGTTCCTACCTTCCCGGCATCATTTCGAGCAAAACGCCTTTGAAATATTCCGTCTCCGGCAAAGTGGGGAGCACCGGATGATCGGGCGCTTGCTCGAAACGGCGAAGCCGGCGAGCCGAACGCCGTGCGTCCACCAGTGCATTGGTGATCATGTGCGCAAACGCATTTTCACTGACATGATGCGAACATGAAAATGTTGCGAGGACGCCATCGCGAGAAAGCAATTTAAAGGCACGAACGTGGAGATCACGATAACCGCGCATCGCGTCGCGGAGCCCGCCTTTTTTTTTCGTAAATGACGGTGGATCGAGAACGATCAGATCGTACTGTGCTTCCGCTTTTCCAGCCTCTCGCAGGAATTGAAAAACATCCTGCTCCTTCAATTCTACTTGTAACTGATTACGCTGGGCATTTTTTTGCGCCACGGCAATGCTCTCACTATTTGCATCCACGCCGGTCACCTCGTTTGCGCCAGCGTGGGCGCACGCCAACGCAAATGCTGCCTGATTCGTGAAACAATCGAGCACGCGCCGTCCTTGAGCGTTTCGCGCGACGATCTCGTAGTTCTCTCTCTGATCGAGATAAAAACCAGTTTTTTGCCCGTGAAGCAGATCAACCTCTAATTGGAGGGATGTCCGCTGTGGGGTTCCATTTATTTCGATCAGGATCGGCCCCGGCGGAGCAGGGCCCTCCAAGACGCCGGTGCGCAACTCCAAGCCTTCTGCGCGGCGGATCGGCGCATCGTTGCGTTCGATAATATTTTTTGCACCAAAAAGTTCGATAACCGCATGCGCGATTAATTCTTTTCGCATGTCCATGGCGAGAGTCAGCGTTTGCAACACAAAATGTTCACCGTAACGATCGATGACTACCCCTGGAAGTCCGTCGCTCTCGCTCCAGACGACCCGGCAAAGTTGCGGATCGACCCCGCGGCGCGCGCGGTATTCGGCCGCTTGTGCGATGCGCCGCTTAAAAAAGTCCAGATCGAGATCCTGTTTCCGCCGTGAGAAACGACGCGCCACAATCTGAGATTTTGAGTTGTAAAGTGCGCTTCCGATCAAATGATCCTTACCATCCTTGAGCGAGATCACATCGCCGTCGGCGGGATTACCAAAAACTTTCAGAACTTCGCTGGAAAAAACCCAGTCGTGTCCGTGTAAAATTCGTGCACGTGGTTTGACGACGATTCCAGCCATGCAGTAATGATGTCGCACTTATGGCCGTTGCTTTACAATCCTTTCTCGATCTTCCCGGAATCAAAAAGCTGCGTAGCGGAAAGGTACGCGAAGTTTTTGATCTCGGGGAAACGCTGCTCTTCGTCGCGACCGATCGCCTCTCTGCGTTTGACGTGATTTTGCCAGATCCGATTCCCCACAAGGGCGCGGTCTTGAATCAGCTCTCTGCGTTTTGGTTCAGGCGCTTTCACAAGATCGAAAATCACTTTATCACCGCGGATTTCGACGATTTCCCAAAGCAGTTACAGCCGTTTCGCTTACAGCTCGCCGGCCGCTCGATGATTGTGCGGAAGGCGAAGCCATTAGCGGTGGAATGCGTCGTGCGCGGTTATCTGGCGGGCTCGGGGTGGAAAGAATATCAGCAGTCGCAAAGTGTATGTGGCGCGAAATTACCACCAGGGTTGACGCTCGCTTCGCAATTGCCGGCGCCAATCTTCACTCCGGCGACGAAAAGCGACTCGGGACACGATCTCAACATCGATTGGGAGGAATGCTGCCACATTCTTGGCGACGGGATCGCCGATCGCGCGAGAGCCCTCAGCCTGCAAGTTTATGCAGAGGGCAGCGACCATGCCGCTCGGCACGGAATTATTGTTGCCGACACAAAATTCGAATTTGGAATTGTAGACGGCAAATTGGTTTTGATTGACGAATGTTTGACGCCGGATTCGTCTCGTTTCTGGCCGGCCGATCAATACGTTGTTGGGCAAAGTCCGCCGAGCTTCGACAAACAATTTGTCCGCGATTATCTCGAAACCCTCGATTGGGACAAGACGCCGCCGGCGCCGAAATTACCAGGGGATGTCATCGCGAGAACGGCCGCCAAATATGTCGAAGCGTTCGAGAAATTAACCGGAACAAAATTGAGGTAACTCGCGAACGCCGGATGCGCCGGAGGCGGAGAGCACCGTGAGCCGGCCTCTCGTTCGATTCTTTTAGCTAATCAGTTCGCCTATCAGCGATTTTTCTTCCTTTAGCTCCGCGACTGACTTGTCGATCTTATCGCGACTGAATTCGTTGATTGGAACTTCCTGCACAATTTCCCATTTCCCCCCACGAACACGTACGGGAAAGGATGAGATCAAGCCTTCATTAATGTCGTAACTCCCGTCGGAACAGACCGCGACGCTGTGCCAATCCTCGCGTGCCGTGTCGTTAATTAAAAACCCAACCGTATCGACGATAGCGTTCGCGGCCGAACCGGCCGAAGAAACCCCGCGCGCTTTGATCACTGCCGCGCCGCGTTGCTGCACGACTGAAATAAACGCTTCTTTCAGCCATTGCTCGTCACCAATCACTTGGTCAGCGGGGCGGTTATCGATCTTTGCATTATAGAAATCCGGGTACTGTGTCGCGGAATGATTGCCCCAAATCGTCATGTTCGTGACGCGGGTGATCTCAACGCCCGCTTTGTGGGCGAGCTGCGCGCGCGCCCGGTTTTCATCCAGCCGCGTCATGGCAAACCAGCGATCACGCGGAATTTCTTTCGCGTTGTTCATCGCGATCAGACAGTTGGTGTTGCAGGGGTTTCCGATCACCAGGACACGCACATCGGCTGCGGCATTTCTCTCGATGGCCTGACCTTGCCCGATGAAAATTTTGCCGTTGATCCCGAGCAGATCTTTCCGTTCCATACCGGCTTTGCGGGGAATGCTGCCAACCAGCAACGCCCAGTTGATGTCGCGGAAGCCTTCATCGAGATCAGCCGTTGGCACAATCGATTGCAGCAGCGGAAAAGCGCAATCGTGCAATTCCATAACCACGCCATCAAGCGCGCCGAGCGCATTCGGAATTTCAATCAGATGCAGCGTGAGCGGTTGGTCCCATCCGAACATTTCCCCGGAGGCGATGCGAAAGACAAGCGAGTAACCAATCTGTCCGGCTGCGCCGGTGACAGCGACCTTGAGCGGAGACTTCATTTCCGACTTTCAACGCTTAACGCTCAAGTCTCAAATTTCTTGAAGCCACATCATCTAACTCACCCGCGTTTACTCATTCGCGCGATCTTCCTGGCAAGATAAGCTGAGAAATAGCCAGAATAGCGTTTTTGCAATTCTGGACGCTGCCAATCTTTGCCGGTGAGTGTGCCGCGGCAGTTGGCGGCGCCGCATTTGCACTTCACTGAATAATTGTCGTCGTCGGTGGTCGCCCAATCGTGAGTAAGTTCTTCACCAGCTAGGATGTCGCGCATTGCTACGAATGTGATCTCGCCGCGAATGCCGAGGTTCGCGTCACACGAATGGTTGCTATAAAGCATTGAGCCTTCGCGCTCATCGTGTGTCACCGGCGCGATGAATAGATCATCGTCGATCTGAATTTCCACCGGACCGAGCTGCGGCGTGATTTCTTCTAACTGTTCCCGCGTGACGATGTGACCGCCTTTTACCGCCACGATTTCGTCTTTGGCAATATCATTCGTGGCAAACAAACCGTGTCCATGGATTGGACTCGGCCGTACTGCGGTCTTTACCGAACGATAAGAGAGCGAATTCATCCGGGGACTTATAAAGATCTCACCAAGGCTGGTGGCGCACCGATTCGCTTGTTCGCGATTACTGCGCCACGGCCGAGACATGGCCAGCGGCGAGACGCCAGTGGCCGTTTTGTTTGACCAGGGTATCGGTGAATTGGACAACCTTGTCGATCGGTTTGCCGTTGTAGACGCCCTTTAGTTTCGTGCGGCCCGTGACGACGGCTGTGGAATCGCCATAGAGACGCACCTTCATATCGTAATTCTCAAATTCGGCGTAGCGAACTTTTCCCGACATCGCATCGGCGATATCATCAGCGCGCGCGCTGATTTCACCCTTCGAGTTGGTGAGGGTATAATCCTCCGTTAAGAAGTTTGCGATTTTTTCTGCATCGCCGTTCAAATAAGCGACGCATCCGTCGCGTTCGGCTTGGAGGACCGCAGTCGTTTCCTCGGCGGGCGTTTGGGAAAAAATGGTTGCACCGCCCATGAAGGAGGCAATCAACAAGCCGGGAAATAATTTCATGCGTTAAGGGTAATGCCGGCAACGGAATTCCGCCGTCAAAACTTGATCGGAAAAGTTACAAGTGAAAAGGTTGCTGCTCTCCACTTTATCGCTCGTCACTCGCCACTATTTACTAGTTCAGAATGAAAGCACGCAAAGCCGCGGTCGTTTTTATCTTCATCACAGTCATGCTCGATATGTTGGCGCTGGGGTTAATCGCGCCGGTGCTGCCGAAGTTGATTCTCGATTTTTTGGGCGGCAATATGAACTCAGCCGCAAATTGGAACGGCGTTTTCGGCACGGTCTTTGCGCTGATGCAATTTTTCTTTTCGCCAGTCCTCGGTGTGTTGTCGGACCGATACGGACGGCGACCGGTGATCTTGCTATCAAATCTTGGTCTTGGCCTCGATTACATCGTGATGGCGCTTTCGCCTACGATCGGCTGGCTCTTTCTCGGCCGCGTAATTTCTGGAATTACCGCGTCCAGCATTCCAACAGCGATGGCCTACATCGCCGACGTCGTTCCGAAAGAGAAGCGTGCGGGAGCGTTCGGCATGATCGGCGTGGCATTCGGTCTCGGTTTTATTCTTGGACCAGGCATTGGCGGTCCGCTGAGCGATATCGATGTTCGGCTGCCGTTCTGGGTCGCTGCTGGATTTAGCCTGGCCAACTGGCTTTACGGTTACCTCTTTGTGCCGGAATCACTGCGGCCGGAACATCGAAAAGAATTCACCTTCCGCCGGGCGAACCCGGTCGGGTCGCTCGCGTTGCTGCGTTCGCATCCGGAACTGTCCAAATTGGCGACGCTGCAATTTCTCGCTTACATCTCGCACGAAGTTTTCGTTATTTGGGCGCTCTACGCCATCTATCGCTACACGTGGAGCCAAACCATGATTGGTGCGTCGCTCGCGGTCGTGGGCATCTTTACGGCGGCGATTTCCGGTGGCCTCACCGGACGACTCGTGGCGTGGCTCGGCGAACGACGAACACTTTATATCGGCCAGTTTTTTGGCGCGGTCGGCATGGTCATTGCCGGTCTCGCGAGAACCGGGATCGTTTACATGGCCTCCATCCCAGTAATTTCGTTGTGGAATATTTCATTCCCCGCAGCGCAGGGCATGATGACCCATCGCGTGAGCGAACGGGAACAAGGTGAATTGCAAGGAGCGATCCAGAGCCTGCGCTCCATCGCGTTTGTCATCGGGCCGTTCCTGTTCTCAGGAATATTCGCCTGGTTCATTAATCCGAAGCATTCGTTTCATATTCCCGGCGCACCGTACTATCTGGCGGCTGCATTATTGTTCACGGCAATGCTGTTGGCGACGCGCATCGAGCAACCGCAATTTGCCGCAAAATCGACAACTCCGTCCGACGTTCCCGACGTTGTGCCGCCGGAAGGCGTGACCTCCGGCTCGGTTGCGCCCGAAGCGCCCCATTCCAATTAGCGCGTCTGTCCTCTTTTCTGGACTTCGGAAAGCTCCTTCGTCATTCGCACAATCTGCAAGCTCAATCCGTTGGCGAGTGGAACGTCAAATTCTTCGCCCGGAATGTAACCGAACGCAGCATAGAACGGCACGCCGGTTAAGGTCGCAGCAAGTTCGATCGCCGTGAATCCGGCGTCGCAAATGGCCTTCTCACATGCTTCGAGAATCGCCCGCCCAATACCGCGGCGTGCGTGATCAGGATGAACGAAGAATGCACGAATGCGCGCGGCATCTGTCATTGGATCGAGTTCCGCATCGTCGCGAGTCGTGTGATGATCGCTGCCGAAAAGTGTTTTGCGTTTGCTCCAGCCCCCGCAGCCGATGAGCTCGTCATCAAGCTCGACAATGAAATAAGTTCCATCGCGAATCAATTGTCGATCCACGCCGAAGACGGAGCCGAGCGCGGCATCCATTTGCGCAACGGAATAATGCGACGCCTGCAATCCGCGAACCGAAAGCGGGATCAACTTTTGCAGTGCGGGAATGTCATTTTCGCGCGCGAGCCGTAATTTCCAATTCTCTTTCAACAAGATCGATATCTACTCCAGCAAAGGTGAAAGACCGAGGGCCGATCGATGATCCAAAAGAAAACGTTTGAGCGTTCGCCGCGATTCGGCGAATAAAGTAATCGTGACCGCGAAACGGACTTCGGCGCGCTGCGGGATCGCTCTAGTCACGGTCCTATCGTGGCTCGCGATTTCGAATCACTGTGCCTTTTCTTCAATCGTGACAAAAAAGGATACAGCGCAAAGCGGATGTCCATTTCATTCCAAGCCGACGGCGCCACAAAAGCAATCAGCGGGAATCCAATGCTGCAAAATCTTGCGCGCGGTTGTTCCTACAGTTGCAAAAAGCTGGCTGCGCGACGCTGATTTTTCCAATGTTAATTTCTATTTCGAGGAATTGGCGCTCATCGCAAACTCGGGAAACGCATCGCCGCCGCTGGTCTTCGATACTGGGCCGCCCGGCACGACACCGTTCGCTCAATTAGTTGGGAGCATGCTGGCGCACGCTCCGCCGTCTCGGGTTTAACTGTAGTGGCAGGCATGTCGCCTGCATTCCAAAATCCCGCGGCAGATACGGCCGCCGCTACAGCCTTTTTCGGGGCGGAGCGCCTGCCTCCAAATCTTCGAAACCAAATTCAACATGACATGGGAAAACACATTTTAATTCTGATCAGCGCAATCGCGCTCGGCACGAGCGTCGCGGTTGCGCAAGGGCCCGAGCACGAGCAAGCCAAGCAGAAATACACGTGCGTGATGCATCCGGAGGTTGTGATCGATCACGCGGGAAATTGTCCGAAATGCGGGATGAAACTCGTGCCCCTGAAAGAAGAAAAACCGAAACCAGACGCTAAGATCGAGAATCACTCGATGAACGGGATGAAACACGATGAGCACGAGCAAGACGTGCATGGCGAGCACAAGATGCAGATGTCGATGCGATCGTCGGTGAACATTGCCGATCCAATGAGCCGCGAAAGCTCGGGCACAAGCTGGGTCCCGGATTCCACACCAGTGTATGGCAAGATGTTCATGTTTGGCGACGACATGCTGATGTTGCACGGCGCGATTTTTCCGCGCTACACGAATGTGAGCACGCGACGCGGCGACGACCGGATCGACGCGCCGAACTGGATCATGGGAATGTACTCCCATCCGCTCGGCGAGAGTGCGCAACTTGGCGGCCGCTTAATGA
>Ga0137403_10006439_pt1 | contig 13438 bp, 13 predicted proteins | sample CZOMad2_1_16fung_FD_122057 | JGI IMG/M metagenome (GOLD analysis project Ga0137403, IMG submission 122057) | Vadose zone soil fungal communities from Angelo Coast Range Reserve, California, USA - CZOMad2_1_16fungal (Hybrid Assembly) | ecosystem: Environmental > Terrestrial > Soil > Vadose zone... | reverse complement strand
TCAGCCCACCAGATCAATAAGCTGGTGGTTCGATTCACGCAGCGAATGGGAACCATTCGTTGCGATCGAACCACTAGCCCGGCTGCCCGCCGCTGGGTGAACGGACAGCCTCCTTTCCGGCCCTGAAACCGTTCCCTCCCGAGCGCAGACGTACCGAGTCCGGTCAACGTTACTTCATTGTAATTGAAGGGTTATTTTTCGATGCATGGGGTTGTTTTGCAGAATCGCGTCGTGGGTGCTCCCGCCCCCCGCCGGGAGCATCGCGCGAACTGAGCGTCGCGGCGACGCGCCGCTTGCATTCGGGAGAATCCAGGCCGATCTTGAGACCATGACCGTCGCCTCGGCCGGGCGGATCACCGCCGTCCTGGGCCCGACAAATACCGGCAAGACCTATCTGGCTGTCGAGCGCATGCTCGGCCACCGTACGGGAATGATCGGCTTCCCGCTCCGCCTGCTGGCGCGCGAGAACTACGACCGCATCGTCAAGCTCAAGGGTGCCGCCGCCGTCGCCCTCATCACCGGCGAAGAGCGCATCATCCCCGCCCATCCCGCCTACTTCGTCTGCACCGTCGAATCCATGCCGGTCGATCGCCGCGTCGGCTTCCTGGCCGTCGACGAGATCCAGCTCGCCGCCGATCCCGAGCGCGGCCATGTCTTCACCCAGCGGCTGCTGGCCGCGCGCGGCGCCGACGAGACCATGTTCCTCGGCGCCGACACCATCCGTCCGCTGCTGCGCCGGCTGGTCCCGGAGGCCGAGGTCATCTCGCGGCCGCGCTTCTCGACGCTCACCTACGCCGGCGCCAAGAAGCTGACCCGCCTGCCGCGGCGCAGCGCCGTCGTCGCCTTCTCGGCCGCCGACGTCTACGAGCTGGCCGAGCTGATGCGCCGCCAGCGCGGCGGCTGCGCCGTCGTCATGGGCGCGCTGTCGCCCCGCACCCGCAACGCCCAGGTCGCCATGTACCAGGCCGGCGAGGTCGACTACCTCGTCGCCACGGACGCCATCGGCATGGGTCTCAACATGGATGTCGACCACGTCGCCTTCGCCAAGCTGGTGAAGTTCGATGGCCGCGCCCCCCGCCGCCTGACCGCGCCGGAGATCGCGCAGATCGCCGGCCGCGCCGGTCGCCACATGAACGACGGCAGCTTCGGCACCACCACCGAGGTCGGCCCGCTCGAGCCCGAGCTGGTCGAAGCCATCGAGAGCCACCGCTTCGATCCGCTGGCGGTGCTGTTCTGGCGCAACACGGATCTCGACTACCGCTCGCTCGACGGCCTGCTGCGCAGCCTCGAGCGCCCGCCGCCGGCGCCCGGCCTGATGCGCGCCCGCGAGGCCGACGATCAGGCCGCCCTGGCGACCCTCGCCCGCGACCCCGAGATCGCCGCCCTCGCCCGCTCGCGCGCGGCCCTGCGCCTGCTGTGGGAAGTCTGCCAGATCCCGGACTTCCGCAAGACCCTGAGCGATGGGCACACGCGTCTCCTGACTCAGGTCTTCCGCCACCTGACGAGCCCGAGCGGCGTGCTGCCGACGACCTGGGTCGGCGACCAGATCGCCCGCATCGATCGCACCGAGGGGGATATCGACACGCTCGTGCAGCGCATCGCCCATATCCGCACCTGGACCTACATCGCCCATCGCGGCGACTGGCTCCAGGACTCCAAGCAGTGGCAGGAGCGCGCGCGCGCGGTCGAGGACCGCCTGTCCGATGCCCTGCACCAATCGCTGACCCAGCGCTTCGTCGATCGCCGCCACGCCGTCCTGACCCGGCGCCTGACCAGCGGCGACGCGCTGATGAGCGTGGTCACGGCCGCCGGCGACGTGCTGGTCGAGGGCCACCCGGTCGGCCGCATGGACGGATTCCGCTTCCTCCCCGATGCGACCAGCGGCGCGGAGGCCACGCGCTCGCTGATGGCCTCGGCCCGCCGCGCGCTCACCCACGAAATGCCTGCGCGCCTGCGCCGGCTGGAGCTGGCGCCCGACGAGGCGTTCCGTCTCGACCCCGATGGCTGCATCCGCTGGGAGGGCGCGGTCGTCGCCAGACTCGCTCGTGGCGATCATCCGCTGACGCCGCGGCTCGAGCTCGTGGCGGGCGAGCTCGATGACGGGCCGTCGCGCGAGCGCCTGCGCCGCCGCTTGGCGCAGTGGCTGGAGCGCAGCCTGCGCCAACGCCTGCGGCCCCTGTGGCGAGCGCGTGAGGCCGATCTCGCCGGCGCCGCCCGCGGCCTGGTCTTTCAACTGGTCGCCGACCTCGGCGTCATGCCGCGCGCCGCCGCCGCGGCACAACTCGCCGGCTTGAAGCCGGCCGACCGTGACGCGCTGGCGCGGCTCGGCGTCCATCTCGGCCGCGAGAGCATCTGGCTGCCCGGCCACGGCAAGGCCGCTGTCGTTATGCTGAAGCGGCTGCTATGGGCCGCCCACAATGAACGCCCGTTGCTCTTCGGCACTCCCGATCAACCCCTCAGCCTGCCCTGTGAGCCGGGAGTCCCGGAGACGGGTTATCTCGCGCTCGGCTATCGCCCGATCGGCGGCCGTGCTGTGCGCGTCGATGCCCTTGAGCGCCTGTCGAAGGCGGCCCACCTGCTGGCGCGGCAGGGTGCCTTCGCGCCGACCGATGCGCTGGCCGGCCTGATCGGCTGCTCGGCCGAAGAACTCGCGGCGGTCCTGCCGTCCCTGGGATTCCGTCGTCACGTCAGCGACGGCGAGGCGACCTTTGCGCTGCGCGGTCGCGGCGGCCAGGTCGACACGCCGGCGGTCGCCAACGGCCACACGCCGCCGCGCCGCCGCCGGCGCCGTCGGCCGGTGAAGATCGCGCCGGGCGATACGCCGTTCGCGCGCCTCGCCGATCTGAGATTCGGCAAATGACCGAGGAGGACGGCCGGCGGCTCGACAAATGGTTGTGGTTCGCCCGCTTCTGCAAGAGCCGCACGCTGGCCTCCAAGCTGTGCGCCGCCGGCAAGGTGCGCATCGGCGGCGAGCTCGTGCACAAGGCCCACTATCTCGTCCGCCAAGGCGATGTCCTGACCTTTCCGCAAGGCCCGCACATCCGGGTCGTCCGCGTCGTTCAACTCGGCATCCGCCGCGGTCCGGCTCCCGAGGCCCGCACGCTCTATGAGGACCTGTCTCCGCCAGTCCCACGGGCGCCCGCCGACTTTGAACGCGAGCCCGGCGCCGGCCGGCCGACCAAGGCGGAGCGCAGGGCCACCGATCGGTTTCGCGGCGGAGATTGAGGCGGCGCGCTGCGGCTGTTGCACCCTGGGGCGACGGCGTGCTAGGCAAACCGGCGTTCACGAATTCAGGGTCGTGTCGCGGCGAGACTGGCCGGCGGTAGCCGATGCCGGCGCCTGCGACCGCCGGAGGAAGCGGAGTCTCACGATGACCTATATCGTCAACGATGCCTGCATCAAGTGCAAGTACATGGACTGCGTCGAGGTCTGCCCGGTCGATTGCTTCTATGTCGGCGAGAACATGCTGGTCATTCACCCGGACGAGTGCATCGACTGCGGCGTCTGCGAGCCGGAGTGCCCGGTCGAGGCGATCCTGCCGGATACCGAACCGGGCACCGAGAAATGGGTCGAAATGAACCGTCAATATGCGGAGGCCTGGCCCAACATCACCCGCAAGGGCGAACCGCCCGCCGATGCCGACCAATGGAAGGGCGTACCCGAAAAGTTCGAGAAGCACTTCAGCCCAAACCCCGGAAAAGGCTGAGCCAAGAGCGCGTCCTCGTCGGGATTCCACGACAGACAGTCGCGGATTGGTTGAATTAACGGTATCAGTTTGATATAGTTATAGTTGCGTTGCGCGCGGTTAGTTACCGGCGCGTAACTGCGCGACGGTGCGGGTGCTTGGCATCTGCTCCCCGTTAACTGGAATTCGGTAACGGCGCCGTGCGGGGGCATGGCGCCAACGGGAGGGATTTGGCGGCATAACCCGTTGTCTGGGAATGTTTTTTGGGCGTGCCGACCGGAAGTGCGAACGAGAGAGAGTGACGTATGCCAGCAGCAAAAGACATCGGATTTAAGAAGCACGATTTTGTGGTCTACCCGACCCATGGCGTCGGCAAGGTTCTGGGTATCGACACCCAGGTGATCTCGGGCGTCAGCCTGCAGGTGATCACGATCCTGTTCGACAAGGATCGCATGACCCTGCGCGTGCCGGTTGCAAAGGCGAAGAATTCCGGCCTGCGCAAGCTGTCCAGCCGCAAGATCATGGATTCGGCCCTGCAGACGCTGAAGGGCCGCTCGCGCACCAAGCGCGCGATGTGGAGCCGGCGGGCGCAGGAATACGAGGCCAAGATCAACTCCGGCGATCCCGTGTCGATCGCCGAGGTGGTGCGCGACCTCCACCGCAACGCCGATCAGCCGGACCAGTCCTACAGCGAGCGGCAGATCTACCAGGCCGCGCTCGACCGTCTGGTCCGCGAGCTGGCGGCCGTCGAGGCCATCGACGAGACGGCCGCGACCAAGAAGCTCGAGCAGGTGCTGAAGGCCGCCTGACCGGCCGCCCTCGCGCTGCGACGATACAGCGCAAGGCCCGCGCGCTCCCGGATGGGAAGCGCGCGGGCCTTTTGCATTGGCGGATTTTCTGTGCCATGTGAAGCGCGGCGATTCGCAAGGGGCGGATCGCGTTCATCGCATCGACTGCACGACGCTTCGGGGAATCGCCTCGCATGTCCGATCGCGACAAGTTTGCCGTGTTGCGCAAATGCAAGCGGGTATGGGCCGTCGCCGCCATCCACGGCGAGGCCGGGAAGCTCGCGACCCTGCATCGCGCGCTCGAGCCGCGCATCGTCGCCGGCGACCGCCTGGTCTATCTCGGCAACTATCTCGGCCACGGCCCCGACGTGCGCGCTACTCTTGATGAGCTGCTCGCATTCCGGCGAGAGCTGATCGCGCGGCCCGGCATGTTCGCCGCCGATGTCGCCTACCTGCGCGGCAGCCAGGAGGAGATGTGGCAGAAGCTGCTGCAGCTGCAGTTCGCGCCCAACCCGCGCGAGGTGTTCGCCTGGATGATCGAGCATGGCGCCGGCGCCACCCTCACCACCTATGGCGGCGAGATCCAGCAGGGCTTCGTCTGCACCCGCGACGGCCCGCTCGCCATCACGCGCTGGACGAGCAAATTGCGCTCGGCCATGCAAGCCGTCCCCGGCCACTACGCGCTCATGAGCGCGCTGCGCCGCGCCGCCTACACCGACGACGGCGCCCTGCTGTTCGTTCATGCCGGCCTCGATGCCGATCGGCCGCTCTCGGCGCAGAGCGACTCGCTGTGGTGGGGTACGGGCAGCTTCGCCAAGCTCGATCGTTCCTATGGCGGCTTCATCCGTGTCGTGCGCGGGTTCGAGCGCGCCCATGCCGGCATCCAGACCAGCCAGTTCACCGCCAGCATCGACGGCGGCTGCGGCTTCGGCGGCCCGTTGATCGCCGCCTGCTTCGACAAGCGCGGCGACGTCGTCGACTCGATTGAAGCATGACGGGCGAAGCATGATGGGCGAGGTATGACGGGGCAGCGGACCCGGCGCGCGTGACTCTGTTCGCCGGCCACGATCTGGCATGCCGGCGCGGCGAGCGCCTCGTCTTCACCGGGCTCTCGTTTCGCGTTGCTGCCGGTTCGGCTCTGCTGCTGCGCGGCCCAAATGGCAGCGGAAAATCGAGCCTGCTGCGCTGCATGGCCGGTCTGCTCGCGCCGGTCGCGGGCACGCAGACCTGGAACGACCGGCCGATCGCGCTCGATGCGGACGCCCACCGCGGCCGCCTGCGCTATCTCGGCCATCAGGATGCGGTGAAGCCCGCGCTGACCGTCCTGGAGAACCTCGTGCTCTGGCAGCAGCTGCACGGCCGCCACGACGTCGCCGCCATCGGCCGCGGGCTTGCCGGCGTCGGCCTCGATCGTCTCGCCGAACTGCCGGCGCGCCTGCTTTCGGCCGGCCAGCGCCGGCGCGTGGCGCTTGCCCGCCTGCTGGCGTCGCCGGCGCCGCTGTGGCTGCTGGATGAGCCGACCACCGCGCTCGATGACGACGGCGTCGCCTGCTTCGCCCGCATGGTGGGGGATCACCGCGCGACCGGCGGCGTGGTCGTGCTGTCGAGCCACGGCGATCCCGGCGTCGCCGGCGACGTGCTGGCCCTCGCCGATTTCGCGCCTACGGCCGCGGAGGCGGAGTCATGAGCGCCTTCCTCGCCCTCGTCCGCCGCGATCTGCAGCTGGCGATGCGGCAGGGCAGCGATGCCGCGCTCGTGCTGATCTTCTATTTGCTGGCCGTGCTGCTGTTCCCGTTCGGCGTCGGGCCGGAGCCCAACATCCTCGCCCGCATCAGCACGGGCGTGCTGTGGGTCACGGCGCTGCTGGCGGCGCTGCTGGCGCTCGAGCGGCTGTTCGTCTCGGAGTACGAGGATGGCAGCCTCGATCAGCTGGCCCTGTTGCCGCTGCCGCTGTCGCTGGTCGTGCTGGCCAAAGTGCTCGCCCACTGGCTGCTCACGGGATTGCCGCTGACCTTGCTGGCGCCCTTCCTCGCCATCGCCCTCGGCATGGACCAGGCCGGCTATCCCGTCCTCGTCCTGGCGCTGGCGCTGGGCACGCCGAGCCTGAGCCTGATCGGCGGTCTCGGTGCCGCCCTCACCCTCGGCGCCCGCCGCGGCGGCGCCCTGCTGGCGCTCCTCATCCTCCCGCTCTACATCCCCACCCTCATCTTCGGCGTCGCCGCCGTCGATGCCTCCCTCTCCGGGCTGGCCGCCCTGCCGCACCTGGCCATCCTGGGCGCGCTCCTGCTGGCCGCAATTCCGCTCTGCCCGTGGGCGACGGCGGCGGCGCTCCGGCAGGCGCTGGAATAGGTCGAATGACGCGGTGGAAACCGTAGGGGCGACCGGCAGGTCGCCCGTCCATCCGCCGTACCACCCCGCGGGCGACCTGCCGGTCGCCCCTACATCCTCCGCTTGATTCCTTGATCGGCGACAATGCAATCCTCCGCCAACCTTGGCACAAGGCATCCGCACCCCCATAATTCAGGGACCATGCATCGCTTCGCCAACCCGGCGCGCTTTCAACGGATCGCCAACGCCGTGCTGCCGTGGTTCGCCGCGGCGACGGCGATCCTGCTCGCGCTCGGCCTCTATTTCGCGCTCTTCGACTCGCCGGCCGACTATCAGCAGGGCGAGACCGTCCGCATCATGTACATCCACGTGCCGGCCGCCTGGATGGCGCTCTTCGTCTACAGCGCCATCGCCGCCGCCAGCGCCGCCGCGCTCATCTGGCGCCATCCGCTGGCCGACGTGGCGGCCCGTTCGGCCTCGCCGATCGGGGCCTGCTTTACCTTCCTGGCGCTCGCCAGCGGGTCGTTGTGGGGCAAGCCGATGTGGGGCGCCTGGTGGGTGTGGGACGCCCGCCTCACCTCGGTGCTGATCCTGTTCTTCCTCTATCTCGGCCACATGGCCCTGCTGCGCGCCTTCGACGATCCCACCCGCGGCGCCCGCGCCGCCGCCATCCTGGCGCTCGCCGGCTTCGTCAACGTTCCCATCGTCAAGTTCTCGGTCGACTGGTGGAACACCCTGCACCAGCCCGCCAGCATCCTGCGCCTGGGCGGCCCCTCGATCGATCCCTCCATGCTGCTGCCGCTCCTGCTGATGGCGCTCGGCTTCACGACCTTCTTCGTCGTCGTGCTGCTGCTGCGCATGAAGGCGGAGCTGCTGGCCGCCCGCCTGCGCGCCGCCCAGCTGGCGCGCCTGCAGCCGGCGGCCGTCGCGCACTGAAGAAGAAATGAACCGCAAAGACGCAAAGACGCAAAGAATCGTAGGGGCGACCGGCAGGTCGCCCGCCCATCCGCCGCACCAGCCAACGGGCGACCTGCCGGTCGCCCCTACGCATTCTTTCTTTGCGTCTTTGCGTCTTTGCGTTTCAACGCTTTCGAGCCGAAAGGCACCTTCGACACCGTGACAAACACGATCCAAACCTTCATCGCCATGGGCGGTTATGCCGGCTTCGTCTGGCCGGCCTACGCGCTGGCGGCGATCCTGCTGGTCGGCCTGGTGGTCGTCAGCCTGCGCCAGCTGCGCAAGGTCGAGGCCGAACTGGCGGCGCTCGGCCTCTCCCGGTCGCGCGAGCGCGCGTGAAGCCGAAGCGCCGCCGCCTCTATTTCGTCGTCGCCGGCATGGTGCTGCTGGGCGTCGCCGCCGGCCTCACCCTCTACGCCATGAACGACACGCTGGTGTTCTTCTACAGCCCGAGCGAACTGCTGGCGAAGCAGATCGCGCCGGGACGCACGCTCCGCATCGGCGGCCTGGTGGAGACCGGCAGCGTGGCGCGTGAAGGCGACGGCGCCACCGTGCATTTCCGCGTCACCGACACCGCCAAGACCGTGGCGGTCGTCTACAAGGGCATTCTGCCCGACCTCTTCCGCGAGGGGCAGGGCGTGGTGGCCGAGGGCACGATGGGTCAGGACGGCGTCTTCGTCGCCGCCGAGGTGCTGGCCAAGCATGACGAGAAATACATGCCGAAGGAAGTGGTCGACGCCCTGAAGAAATCCGGCCGTTGGCAGGAGGGAGCACAGGCGCAATAGCCGTCTGCTGCATCGGGAAACAGATGAACCGCAGAGACGCAGAGGCGCAGAGAAAGTGCTTTTTGCGCCGAAGGCGCAGGAAATCCTTATCTGTGTTCATCTGCGTTCATCTGTGGTTTCATAACTTCTTGATCCTCTGCGCCTCTGCGCCTCTGCGGTTAACTTGAGTCAGCCATGAACCTCCCCGCCGCCAATGTTTCCCTCGCCTTCGGTCTTCCTGCGACCTGGTATCACGACCCGCAGATCTACGAGCGCGAGCGCCAGGCGGTGTTCCGGCACGAGTGGATCTGGCTCGGCCGCGAGGACCAGCTGCGCAACCCCGGCGACTACATCGCCATCGAGTTCGCGGGCTGGCGGCTCTTCGCCATCCGCGATCGCGACGGCGCGCTGCACGCCTTTCATAACGTCTGCCGCCATCGCGGCGCGCCCATCCTGAAGGACGGCCCGGGCCGCTGCGACGTGCTGCGCTGCGGCTATCACGGCTGGACCTACGATACCTCCGGCCGCCTGCGCGCCACGCCGCATTTCGGCAACGCCGTCGATTTCGACAGGAAGGATTTCGGCCTCCATCCCATCCGCGTCGCGACCTGGCGCGGCTTCGTCTTCGTCAATCTCGCCGAGGATCCGGTGCCGCTCCTCGATGGCCTCGGCGATCTCGTGCGGGAGGCCGCACCCTATCCGCTCGAAGACTACGGCTTCGTCGGCGAGGAAACGTTCGAGATGGACTGCAACTGGAAGGTCTATACCGACAACTACGTCGAGGGCTACCACATCCCGGGCATCCATCCGGCCTTCAACGCCGTCATCGATTTCGAGAAGTTCACCACCGAGGGCCGCAACCGCACCGTCATCATGCAGGCCCCGCAGAAGGACGGCGCCGTCTACAGCGGCACCTGGCTGTGGCGCTATCCGAACATGACGCTCTCCACCTTCCCCGGCGGCATGAACATCTCGCGCATCGTGCCGCTGGGACCGCGGCGCGTGCGCCAGTACTACAATTTCCTGTTCGCGGACACCTCGTCCGAGGCGCTCGAGCGCCACCGCCGCACCATGGCCTGGACCTGCCAGGTCATCCGCGAAGACTTCGCGATCTGCGAGGGCACGCAAGCCAACCTCGAGGCCGGCATCTTCACCCAGGGCCCCCTCAGCCCCCGCCACGAAGACGGCGTGCGCTACTACCACGATCTGCTGCAGCGGGCGCTCGCCTGACCCTTGGCTTGTAGAGCATGATCAAGATGAGTGGAACCACCTGACTCTCATTGTCATGCCGGCGAAAGCCGGCATCCATATTCACAGGCCTGTGTTTATGGATACCGGCGTGCGCCGGTATGACAGTCAAAGCGGATCCGTGATTCAACTTGTGCCGATACCGCGCTGACGGCGCGTCCGCGCTCGCCTAAACCGAATACACCTTCAAGACCTCGTCGCCATAGTGATTGATCACCTTGACGGCGAGGCGGCCGCTTTTGGGCTTCGGGAACGGCCGGCTCTTCGCGCTGTGGAGCGTCGCCCACGCCGCCGCGTCGATCTCGGCTCGCAGCGTACGCTTCAGCCGTTCGTAGGGGTCCTTGGCGCCGAGGAAATAGGCGTGGCGCACGAAGAAACTCTCCTCGTCGTAGTCGGTGTCGATGAACCAGCACGCGATGTCGTCGGCGGCGCTGGCGCGCACCTCGCCGGTCGTGGGATCGAACACGTCGACGCCCCTGATCTCCACTTCGACCATGTCGTCCTTCGCCGTGCGGATCGCGATGTCCGGCTCGCCGAACACGACGAACAGGTTGCCGGCCCCGGTCTTCTTCAGCTCCTTCATGTGCAGGTCCTGGTTCATGCGCGCCTTCAGCACGACGAGCCGGCCGAGGCTCATGGTCTCGTCGCTCACATGCGGCTCGAAGGCGAAGCCGCACACGACCAGCACGTCGAACAGGTCGCGCGCCTCCCGCGCCGCGTCGCGCACCAGCTGATAGCTGACCGTGCCGTATTCCGGCCCGATGCAGATCGCCGCGCGCCGCTCGACCCCCTGTCCCTTCGGGCTGCTTTCTTCGTAGCGCCCTTCGGCATGGATGTATTTGCCGCCGGCCCAGGGCTTCAGCCCGGTGAAGGCCAGCCTCTCGCCCTTCTTGGTGTTCTGCACGCCGGAGACCTTCAGATTCTCCAGCACCACCCGCACGAAATCGTCTTCGCCCATCGTCATGGCGCGCGCACTGGGCAAGTCCCCGTCCGCCTCGTCGGTCGGCAGCACCCGATGCGGCGACAAGCTCTCGACCGTGAACGGCCCGCTCACCCGCACGACAGTCCTGTCTTCAAACGGCCGGTCGTAGAGATGCTCGATCTCCGCATTGCGCGCGATCGACCCGTCGATCTCCGTCTGCCGCGCCCGGCGCTCCGCCCACCACTGCGCCAGCAGCTTCTCGGCCGCGGGATTCACGCGCGGCATCTCCCACTCTTCCCAATTCTTCCCGCACAGCCGGTTGATCTCCGCCCGCAGCGGCTCCAGCGTCCGCTGCGCCGTCTCATGGATCGCGTCGATCTCGGCATTGTTGGCGATCGACGTCAGCGTGATGTGCGGCACCCGCTCATAAACGAAACCGCGCCGGATATCGCCCGCCGTCGCCCGTGCGGCTGCCGGCGCGGCGGCCGCTGCCGCCTCCTTGCGCTGTCCTTCCGGCGTATCGGCGAGGATGTAGTAGGGGAACCGCGCCGCCATCAGCCGCGTGCGGGCGAGCGCCAGCGACACCCGGCTGGTGTCGATGGTGATCCAGCGCCGCCCCCACTGCTCCGCGACATAGGCCGTCGTGCCGCTGCCGCAGGTCGGGTCGAGGACGAGGTCGCCCGGGTCGCTCGTCATCAGAATGCAGCGCTTGACCACCTCGGTATTCGTCTGCACGACATACACCTTGTCGTCGGCGCCCGCCGTGTCGAACCACGGCACGGTGAGATCCGCGCTCTGCTTGTCGTCCATGAAGAGCAGGTAGTTGAGGAGGTTGCCGAGCGGCTCGACCCGGCCGGCCTTCACCAGCGTCGCCATTCCCTCAGGGTTCGTCGCATAGCCGTTCTTCGGGTGTCCGTAGGTCTTGCCGCCGAAGGGGTACTCGAACTTCCCGGCTTCCATCGGACCCGATGGCTCGAGGGACTTCAGGCGGTAGAACCGCGCGCCTTCGGGAATGGGAGCGCCGCCGCTGCGTTCTTCCCGGCTCAACAGCCGGCGCTCGCCCTGTGCGTCCTCGATGAACTTGAAGTTGGCGTCCGGCCGCTGCTCCACGACGCGAAACAGCTTGCGATACTTGGCGAAGGGGCGGCCGGACGAATCGTTTTTCTGCCGGGCGTACCACAGGATGAAATCCGCCATCTGCTCGACGAAGTTCGTGCCGAACGGCATGGTCTTCTTTCGGAACGGGATCAGGCTGACGAAGTTCGCCGGGCCGAAGACCTCGTCGAGCAGGGATCGCACGAGATGCAGGTTCTCGTCGCTGATCTGCACGAAGATGCTGCCGGTCTCGGTCAGGAGTTCGCGCGCCACCGTGAGCCGGTCGCGCATGTACGACAGATAGGAATGGATGCCGAGCTGCCAGGTGTCGCGAAACGCCCGCAGCACCTCCGGCTCGCGGCTGGAATATTCGGCGCGGCCGTCCTTCACGTCGGAAGACTTGGTCGATGCCTGCCAGTTGGAGCCGAAATTGATGCCGTAGGGCGGATCGAGGAATATCGTCTGCACCTGCCCGCGCAAGCGCTCCTTCTCCGCCAGGCTGTTCATCACGAGCAGGGAGTCCCCGAGGATCATCCGGTTCGACCAGTTCAGGGGATGTACGTAGAAGTCGAGCTTGTCCGCGGGCGCGATGCCGTCGAAGTCGCCGAACAGATCGGATTGCGGCTGACCGCCGTGGTCCCGCAGCCGCATCAGATCGTCGACGATGGCCTTCGGATGGATCTTCTCCTGGATGTAGATCGGCACGGTGTCGACGGCGAGCGGGCCGTCGTCCTGCTCGTCCTTGCCGCGCCACACCAGCTGCGGGTCGAGATCGGGATTGCGCGGATAGCGGCGGGCCTTGGGCGCGCGCTCCTCCTCGGCCAGGAAACTCTGCGTCTCCGCCGTCGGGATGTTCTGGCGCTGTGCCTGCCTGTTGCTCAGCCCCTCGACACGCTTCTTCGTCTGGTCGCCGCCCGTGCCCCCGCCGCGTGGCACGTCAACGGCCTTCGCGCCTGTCGACTTCGGCTATCATCGCCTCGATCGCCTGCCGCAGCGGCGTCACGTGCTGTTTCGCGATGGTCCAGATCACCTCGTCATACACTTCGTCATAGTCGTGACGGAGAATGTTGCCGACGCCACGAATCTTGGCCCAGGGAATTTCGGGATGAGCATTGGTCAGGTCTTCCGGCAATCGCTGCGATGCCTCGGAAATGATCTCGATGTTTCGCTCGATCGCGCCCCTGAGCAGCTTGTCGGCGAGATAGTCCGCAAACTCGCGATTGGCCGCCTGCTCCTCGATGAAGAGGATCGCATCGCGGATGTCATGGAGGCGCTGGCGCGGCGACCGCGGCGGCATCGGTGTTCCTTCCGGCATTGGCTGGCGATAACCGGGGCGAGGAAACACCTCGACGGCTTCGGCCAGAATATTGTCTTTGAGAAACCGCTTGAGCCGTCCCCGCTCGGCGAGCTCAACCTCGCGGCCGAGCAAGTCGCATAGCAGGAGGCGAATCCCGGCGATGTCCAGGAGCGACTGCACCTTGCTCTTGTCATAGTCGACAAGAACATCCACGTCGCTGTCGGCGCGTGCCTCGTTCCGCAAGGTGGAACCGAACAAGGCAAGCCGTGTCACGCCGTGCGCACGAATTTCGTCCTCGTGTGCGCCGAGAACGCGAATCGCCTCGTCGCGCGTCAGGGGCTTCGTTTTGACGAC
>Ga0137403_10006438_pt1 | contig 13440 bp, 7 predicted proteins | sample CZOMad2_1_16fung_FD_122057 | JGI IMG/M metagenome (GOLD analysis project Ga0137403, IMG submission 122057) | Vadose zone soil fungal communities from Angelo Coast Range Reserve, California, USA - CZOMad2_1_16fungal (Hybrid Assembly) | ecosystem: Environmental > Terrestrial > Soil > Vadose zone... | reverse complement strand
CCTCGGCCACATGGACCTCGGCGAGGTCATTGAGCACCGCACGTACTTGAAGGACAGCGCCAGCATCCAGAAGCACTTACTGGGCGGCATGAATAAGCTGTTCACGGTGCAATATAAGCCGCTTGGATTTTCATGGATGATCTTCGCGGATCGCGACGAGTTTGACCGCGAGCACTACGAATTCAAGTTCATCCGCCGCGAATTCCTGGGCGATGTACGCGCGCTCGTCTTCGACGTGACCCCCAAGAAGGAAGCCGGAAACGGCCGTTTCCTGGGACGCATCTGGGTCGAGGATCAGGATTTCAACGTTGTCCGCTTGAACGGCACCTACGCGCCGCACCAGCGCAGCGAATACTTCTTCCACATGGATAGCTGGAGGCTGAACCTGATCCCCGGCTACTGGGTGCCTGCGTACATCTATAGCGAAGAAGGCGATTTCCGCTATGGACAGAAAAACAAGTTTGCCTTCCGCGCGCAGACCCGCATGTGGGGCTACGACTTGAAGCGTGCCGGTAGGGAAGACGAACTCACGCAGATTCTGGTGGATTCGCCTTCCGTGCAAGATCAGAGCGCCGCCGCTCAAGATGCTTCGCCGGTGGAAAGCCAGCGTCTCTGGCAACAACAGGCGGAAGACAACGCTTTGGATCGCTTGGAGAAGGCCGGATTGTTGGCTCCGCCAGGCGAAGTCGACAAGGTACTGCAAACCGTGGTCAACAACATGATGATCACGAACAACATCGATCTGCCACGCCCGGTTCGTTGCCGCGTGCTGTTGACCTCCCCACTGGAAACCTTCAGCGTTGGCAACACGATTGTGTTGAGCCGTGGTTTGGTGGACGTCCTGCCGGACGAAGCCAGCCTGGCCATGGTGCTATCGCATGAACTGGCCCACATTGCTCTCGGCCAAAACGTGGGCAGCAAGTACGCCTACAACGATCGTATGTTGTTCGAAGATGAAAACACATATTCCAACCTGGGCTTCCGTCACGACGACGTGGAAGAGCAATCGGCAGACAAGAAGGCTTTAGACCTGCTGAAGAACTCTCCCTACGCGCAGAAATTGGATTCCGCGGGATTGTTCCTAAGAATGTTGTCAGCTCGCGGCGAAGCGTTGCCTGGACTGCTCAGCGCTCACCTGGGCAATCCGATCGCCGTGAACGGCCAGCCTACGCGTTTGACGGACATCATGAACCGAGCTCCGCAACTCGACATGAACAAGCTGGACCAGATTGCGGCGCTGCCCCTCGGCGGACGCGTCAAGCTGAATCCCTGGGATAACAAAGTGGAACTGATCAAGTCGGCGGCGGTGGCATTGACGTCGGTTCGGGAAAAGATGCCGTTTGAAGTTACCCCGTTCTTCCCGCGGCTTTCGCGCCTGAGCGTATCAACCGAAACTCCGGCAGCGCCGAACACCGCTGCGGTATCGGTTCCGCCTGCACCAGCTGCGGCTACTCCGGCAACGCAAGCCGCCTCAACGCCGGATACTTCCACGACTGCACCCACGACGGTTACACCTGTTTCCACGTCTAACCAATAGCGTTCGGTCACGAACAAATACTTGGCCGGGAACCGGGAGTGAAAGCTCCCCGGTTCCCGGCCAAATTCATTTTGCGGAACAGAGCACGCCGAACTCCCAGGCGGGAGTGCTTTCGGTCGCCGTACCAACTTCCGTTCGTTGGATACTTCTAAGATGCTCCGCGGGTATCGGTCGAGTGGCGATGACCCTGGAGGGAAACTCCGAACGGTTGCGTCAGGTTCCCGATCGGCACGTTGCTCGAGTGCTTGACGGACTCCGGGAAACCGCAGGGACGAAACGCAATCTTTCTTCGCGCCGAACAAGCTGTTTGTTATCAGACGGTTACCATGCTCTGCCTCCCTGGAAACATTTCAACGCTTGGTCACGACTCGGCGCGGCGACTCGCGGTAGTATTAGGTTGCATCTAAAGAACGAAAAGGGGTCTGTGCGACCCGAAGGCGGCGACTATGACCCACGTTGGAATCGGTCGTTGGTTAACAGGTCTATTGGCTGGATTCTCGGTCATCGTACTCGCCGCCCCCTCGTTTGCCGACTCCCAAGCCAGGATCGTGCGCTTGAGTAACGTCGAAGGAAACGTGCAGATTGACCGGCGGACCGGAGAAGGCTTCGAGTCGGCGCTGGAAAATTTGCCGGTCCTGCAAGGCACCCGCATCTCCACCAAGGATGACGGACGCGTAGAGATCGAATTCGAAGATGGCAGCACGGTCCGTCTCGCCCCTGACACCAGCATCGAGTTCACGCGGCTCTCATTGCACGATTCCGGTGGCAAGAACACAGAGCTGGAAGTCAGCGAAGGCACTGCTTACTTCAATATCAACCCCGGAAAGAGCGACGACTTTGTCGTTGACCTGGGCGACCGCTCGATCAATCTGGAACATCCAGCCCGGTTCCGAGCCACCGTGGACCGGTCACAGGCGCATGTCGCCGTAAGCCACGGTCAAGTGGACCTGTCGGCGCCGGGCTCGGATACGGTATCAATTTCCAAGGGAAGAACCGCCAGTTTCGACCTGCTCGATCAGGACAATTACACCTTGGCGCACGAGTATGACGAACTTCCCTACGACGCCTGGGACGAAAATCTCGACGAGTATCACTCGCGAAACTTCCACCATGCAAACAGCGAGACGCCCTACGCCTATGGTTTTAGCGACCTGAACTATTACGGCAGCTACATCTCCGACCCCGGCTTCGGCAGTTGCTGGCGCCCTTACTTCGCCGGTTACGGCTGGGACCCATTCGCCGACGGCACCTGGGTTTGGTACCCGGGATTTGGATATACCTGGGTGTCGTCCTATCCGTGGGGATGGGCTCCGTACCGATATGGCAGCTGGAATTTCGCGCAGTCCAGCGGATGGTGCTGGCAGCCGGGAGCATGGAACCAGTGGGTCTCGGTGCCAAGATTCGGGCGACCGCCGGTGGGCTGGAAGCCTCCCGTGCCGCCTGCGGATGGCCGTGGACGTGTACCGCGGATCCGCCAAGAGCCGGTTGCGGGCGGCGCAGGATCGCGGTTTGGCGATCCCACGCGGCGCGTAGTGCGCGAGGGCCTGAACGGGGGGATCATTCTGCCGAGCCAGGGAGCGCGGGGGGAGGCTGGACTGGGCGTGCCGCGCGGCCGGGTCAATCTTAGCAATTTGCCGGCCCCGCCGACGCCTGGGTCGCGAGGGTTCGTCGATGACCGGCGGGATGGCGTAGACCGAAGGACGGGAGGGACAAACACGCCAGTTTCGAGACCGCAGAATCGTTCTTCCGCGCCGACGCCAGCGCCGCGGCCTGCGCCTGCTCCCCGAATGTCTCCACCGCCCCCGCCTCGTTCCCCATCGCCTGCTCCACGTGGCGGCAAGGGCCTCTGATGGCGCAAGGCTTTTTCCATTCGCGATTCAGAGTGAGAACGCGCCGTTTTAGCGTTATCCTTTCTGACGATACCCTGCCGGTCTAAAATACCGCATGCCCGCAATGCCACCGACCGCCGAGCACGCGCGCCTGCAGCAGGCGCACGACCTCAAGGCACCCTGGAAGAAATGGGGCCCCTACCTCAGCGAGCGTCAGTGGGGCACCGTGCGCGAAGACTACAGCCTGGACGGCGCTGCCTGGGACTCCTTCCCTCATGATCACGCACGCTCCCGCACCTACCGGTGGGGAGAAGATGGCATCGCGGGCTTCTCCGACGAAAAGCAGCGCCTGTGTTTCGCGCTGGCGCTTTGGAACGGGAAGGACCCGATCCTCAAAGAACGCCTCTTCGGCTTGACGAACCGGGAGGGCAATCACGGCGAAGACGTAAAGGAAGTCTACTTCTACCTCGATTCGACGCCGACGCATTCCTTCATGAAGTATCTCTATAAGTATCCGCAGGCGGCGTTTCCCTACGACAATTTGGTGTTCACCAATCGTGATCGTGGGCGAGGGGAGCCGGAATACGAACTGCTGGATACGGGCGTTTTCGACGGCGACCGTTACTTTGACGTGTTTGTTGAGTATGCAAAACAGGATGCCGAGGACATTCTCATCCGCATCACCGTCTGCAACCGCGGGCCGGAAGCTGCGCAGTTGCAGGTGCTGCCGCATTTATGGTTTCGGAACACTTGGTACGACTCGAAGCGGCCGGTAATTCCTACGCTGACTGCGATGCATGGCATCGGCAACGTCACGTTGGCGGAAGCCAGTCACCACGACCTTGGTGACTGGTTATTTCATTGTGACGGCGATGTGCCCTTGCTGTTCACGAACAACGAGACGAACCGCGCCAGGTTTTCCCAGCAGGCCAATTCCACGCCTTATGTGAAAGACGCCTTCCACCGCTACGTCATCGGCGGAGAGACCGATGCGATCAATCCGGCTGGGACGGGAACCAAGATGGCAGCGCAGTACAAGATTACAGTGCCGGCTCACGACAAAAAGGTAATTCGCCTGCGCCTGACTCGGGCCAGCATAGCCAATCATATTGGAACGCCGTTTTCCAGCAACTACGACGCCGTCTTTTCCCTGCGCCTGAACGAAGCTGACGAGTTTTACCAGACCCTTACTCCAGCCGCGGCCTCCGAGGACGAGTGCAGCGTCTACCGGCAAGCTCTTTCCGGGCTTTTGTGGAGCAAGCAGTATTACTTCTTCGATCTGGAAACGTGGCTGGCGGATCACGGGCACAATCCTCTGCTGGGCATCCGCAACCCTGGCGTGCGCAATGCCAATTGGTTCCACATGTTGAACGACGATATCATCTCCATGCCTGACAAGTGGGAGTATCCCTGGTATGCGGCATGGGACCTGGCATTCCACTCAATCGCGTTGAACGAGGTGGATCCTGATTTCGCCAAGAGTCAATTGCTGATGCTGTTGCGCGAGGTTTATCTCCATCCGAATGGCCAAATTCCCGCCTACGAATGGAGATTTGGTGATGTAAATCCGCCCGTCCAGGCCTTCGCCGCTCTGACGATGTATAGCAACGACAAGGAGAAGTATGGAGCCGGGGACAAAGCCTTTCTCAAACTGGTGTTCCAGAAACTGCTATTGAATTTCAGTTGGTGGGCAAATCGCAAGGACCCTTCTGGCAGGAATCTCTTCGAAGGCGGATTCCTCGGTCTCGATAACATCGGCGTCTTCGACCGCAGTCAGCCTCTGCCCACCGGGGGATACCTGGAGCAAGCGGACGGCACGGCTTGGATGGCATTGTATTGCCAGAACATGTTGGAGATTTCTCTTGAGCTGGCCATGGACGACCCCACCTACGAGCCCATGGCTTTGAAGTTCATGGAACACTTCCTGTGGATCGCGGGAAGCATGGACCGGATCGGAGAGAATCAGGACGAGTTGTGGGATGAAGAGGACGGATTCTTTTACGATCTGCTGCATTTACCGGATGGGACCGCGGGACGGCTCAAAGTGCGGTCCATGGTGGGTTTACTTCCGCTATGCGCGACTTCGATTACCTCTCGCGACCGCATCGAAAAGTTTCCGAGGCTGCGGCAGAAGGTCGCGCAGTTTGTGCAAAAACATCCGGAACTGATAGCTAACATTTTTCCGCCGGACCGGGCGGGACGAGATGGAGGGTATTTGCTCGCGGTGGTTACGGAGCAAAAATTACGGCGGATACTCTTCCGCATGCTGGACGAAGCCTGGTTTCTTAGTCCTTATGGCATTCGATCGCTGGCCCGCTATCATCTGGCCAATCCGTACGAGTTCGACGTGCATGGGGTGGAATACTCGGTGCGGTACGAACCTGCCGAATCTCAGACTGGTCTGTTTGGCGGGAACTCGAATTGGCGCGGGCCGATATGGTTCCCTATCAACGTGCTGATCATTCGGGCGCTGCTGGGCTTTTATCGCTACTTTGGCGATGATTTCCGAATCGAGTGCCCGACGGGATCAGGCAAGCTGATGACCCTCCACGAGGTTGCCGTGGATTTAAGCCAGCGGTTGACGCGAATTTTCTTAAAAGACGTGAACGGGCGACGTCCCGTGTACGGAGCGACGGAGAAGTTTCAACGCGATCCACTGTGGCGGGACAACATTCTATTTTTCGAATACTTTCATGGGGACAATGGTGCGGGACTTGGGGCTAGCCACCAGACGGGATGGACCGCCACGGTTGCCAGAATGATCCAACTAGCCCATATGAGGCAGGGCGAAGACATAGCCGCGGCCGCCGGGAACAACGGAGTGGTGGCTCGGAAGGGTTAGCGGAACTTGCCCAGCCCCCTCGCCTGGTATGACCTCCGCGGAAACCACTCTATTCATCTTTTAGAACGGCGCGCCGCACCCGCGGCATAGGCTTCAAGCCTTTGCGGTCGCGCCAGAGAATGGCGTTCAGGACTTGGGAATCGGCAGCGTCCGCATGGGAGAAATCAAGTTTTGCGGATTCCATCGCACCGCGGCCCGTCGGAGAATTGGCCGTATAAATTAAGCCATTCTTTTGGTTGCGATAGTCGGCGGAGAACGATGCCTGGTCGCCCTTTCCGGTAAATAATCCAGTCATGAGCGGGGCATACGCGTCATTGACGTTCATCGGAGGCAACCCTATTAACGCCTCGAGTGTGTGTACCAAACTCACCGTCGTGAAGAACTCGTGGTGCACCACAGGGTGTGCCGCCGATCCGGGCGCATACTTGCTGATGACGAGCGCCGTACTACGATGAGCATCCACATGGTCGGCGCCGTCCTGCGCATCGTCTTCCACGATGAAGATCGCGGTGTCCTCCCAGTACGGGCTGTGGGAGATCGCCTCGACCACCCGGCCCACAGCCAAGTCATTGTCGGCCACTGAAGCTGCCGGAGTTGGCGAATTTGCTTTCTTACCAGCGGTGTGGTCGTTGGGCAAGCGGAGAAAGACGTAGTTCGGCAATTCCTGATCGCGCTTTCCTCGATTGCGAACGAAGCCAGAAAATTCGTTCAGGAATTCGTCGACGCGAAGCTGATCCGGGTAGTTTACTTCAAAATCTGCGAAGTTGGGATCGAAGTGGCCGCTCAGCTCGGGTTTTGTCGCGACGTCCCGCCTCATCCGCGGAATTGGCCAGTGGTAGGGACTTGGGGAAGCCTTCGGTTGTCCCAAGTTGGCCGGAAGTGGCTCCCCGAAGGCGATTGCGGAGTTGGAACACTCATCTCCCGGCGGAGGCGGCGTTCCTTCCTTCGGCGAGATTGAGTCGCGCTTGTGAGGTTTCTCGCACCACTCCGTAGCCACGAACTCACCGTAGTGGCGGAACGTAATGCCGTGAGCAGCCGCGTTGCTGAAGAGGTACTTCGACTGTGGCTCGTTGACATCGGGAAGATTGTGCTGGAGCGGGTACTCATCGGCTACCAGGCCCTCAAAGTCGTAGGTGCGCTCACTGTTGCGGTAATTGATCTGCCAGGTCTTCTCGTTATAGTCCGTGGTTGCGGCCGCAAGGGACCACATGTGACCGTCGCCGGAGACTTCGCCGGAATCGTAGAAGTTGTCGAGCACGCCGAATTGCAGCGCGAGCTGGTGTTGGTTGGGCGTAACGTCCTCGCCGTAGAGAACCAGCGAAGGATCGCCGTCTCCAACGTTGAGGTCGCCAAGAATCTGGTCGTAGGTGCGGTTCTCCTTCACGATGTAGATGACGTGGTGGATCGGGTTGCGACCCGAGGCAAAGGCAAATTGAGCGGTATCGTCCAACAACAGATTCTGATCTTGGGCTGCATGAGTCAGCTCGGAAAGTTGCTTTTCAACGTTCGTGATCTTCAGGCGAGCGATGGAACCGTGCAGCAAAGTGGGAATGTAAGGAAAGTCTTTGCGGTGCTTGGAGCGGTTGTCAGGGGCATTGCGCTCCGCATTGGGGCTAGTGCTGCGGCCCTTGCCGGAGGCAATCAAGAGTTCGCCAGCCTGAACGGCAACCGCGGTGGGATACCATTCGGTGGGAATGAAACCTAAGGCGGCTTGTGGCTTGCCAGCTTCGCCAGTCTTCGTGTCCAACACGGCGGTGTCAAACACCGCGACCGAATTGGTGCCGGCATTGGCAACGAACAGCCGGGCGCCGTCTCCGGAAAGAGCAAGTCCATTGGGCACACTCCCAGTGGAATGCTGACCAGGCAAACTCGTCGAGAACCAGGATTGCGCTTCTCCCTTGGCTGTATCGATGGCAACGACAAGGTCCGTGTTCGACAGCGCGACGTAGAGCCGGGAGCCGTCTGTGCTGAGTACCATGGCCGTGGGATGCGACCCGGGGTCGGTCGCAACACTTGGCTCCCGTAGCGTAATCCAGTGCGCCACTTTGCCCGTCACTAGATCAAGCTCCGCTACCTTGGAAGCGTTCCAAAGGCTGCACCAGGCGCGCTTACCATCGCGCGCAACCACCGTGTAGGGGAACTCGGCGGGTATGAGCCGATGCTGGCTTAAGTCGACATGCTGGAGTTCCCTGCCGGATTCTGCATCGATGAGGATGACATTGTCGGCAAGATTGTTGGCAACCAGCAATTGATCGTGTCCGTCATGCGCGATGACAGCGATGCCAGCCGGATACGGGATGGCTTGGCTGCGGCCCAGTTTGAAGAGGCCCTTGGCGATGAATTTGTCCTTGCCGACGGATTGCGGAGCGATCTTTATGAACCGCTCGGGCGTGATCTTGCCCTGGTCGAAGCGGTAAACAGCAATACCATTGCCCGTGTCACCTTGTTTCAAACCCTTGGGATCGGTGATGGAACCGAATGAGGCATAGAGGCGTGTCCCGTCGGAAGAAAACGCCAGTCCTAGAAAGTAGCTTTGGTGCGCATTCTCCGCGAGGCGGTCGTCGGGGAAATCGGTGATCTGGTTTGTTGCGAGGTCCAGAATGCCGATGGATTGTTTAGTTCCGGAATCGGCGGCGCCATAGCCATTGTTGAGCAGGGCGGCGTAATGGCCGCTGGGATCCACCGCGATGGCTGTGGGGAGGCCGTTCGTCTTTTGAGGATTGCCGGGCATGTGGAGCGACAGGTGGCGTCCCGAGGGCAGGATCGTGGCGTCGCTGGATTTTTGGGGCTTTGCAATCACCAGCATCGCGGAGACAAGAAAGATGGCGACGATGCAAATAATAGCCAGGCGGCGGTCTGGACGCATGAGTGCCTCCATTAGAGATTGGACCGTCCAGTATAGACGCGGAGGACCGGGGAACTTGCGATCCTGGACGGCTGAGGCGGGCCGTCCCCACGCGAGCAACTGCTAGGCGTCTTTGCCTTCGGCGGTTTGCGCCGCTGGTTCGGCACTCACGTTGTGCCGGACATCGTCGCCGCGCACCCAGAAGATGACGTCCTCTGCGATATTGGTGGCGTGGTCTGCGACGCGCTCAAGGTTGCGTGCTATCAGCAGGGCGTCCAGAGCTTGACGGGTGGTAGCGGGATTCAGGTTCATGTTCTTGACCAGCACGATAAAGGCCTCGTCGCGCATGCGGTCGACGACGTTATCCATTTCGAGAACAGCCTGGGCGAGTTCGGCTTTACCTTCAACAAACGACTCCAGAGACCGCCGCACCATAGCGGAAACAGCCGTAGCCATGCGGGGTATATCGACCGGCAATTCCACCGCCGGAAGCTCGACCATATCCATGACGCGCTCAGCGATGTTAACCGCTTGATCGCCAACGCGTTCAAGATCGGCGTTAATCTTTACCACGGCAAGCAGAAAACGCAGATCCACGGCCATGGGCTGCTGCATCGCCATGAGGTCGAAGGCTGCTTCGTCGATCTCTCGCTCGGCGGCGTTGATGATCGTTTCGTTCTCCAGAACCTGGTGGCAACGGTTGAGATCGCGGTCTTTGTAGGCCTGGCAGGCGCGTTCCACCGCCTGCTCCGCTAGTCCGCCCATGCGGAGTAGCTTCTCCCGTAAATCCTCGAGACCTTGCTGGAAACGCGTACGCATTATCCGAACCTGCCTGTGATGTAGTCTTCCGTCCGCTTATCGGAGGGATTGGTAAAGATCTTCGTCGTCTTGTCGAACTCGATCAACTTGCCCAACAAGAAAAATCCAGTGTACTCCGCCACGCGAGCGGCTTGCTGCATGTTGTGCGTCACAATGACGATGGTGTAGTGCTCTTTGAGCTGGAAGATGAGATCTTCAATTTTGCTGGTGGAAATGGGGTCGAGCGCCGAACAGGGTTCGTCCATGAGGAGTACTTCGGGTTCCACAGCAAGAGCGCGGGCGATGCAAAGCCGCTGCTGCTGGCCCCCGGATAAGCTCGCGCCGGACTTCTTCTTCAGGTCGTCCTTGACTTCGTCCCATAATGCGGAGTTCTTGAGCGATCGCTCGACGATCTCGTCTAATTGTTTGTTGCCGCTGAAGCCATTGAGCTTGAGGCCCGACGCAACGTTGTCGTACACAGACATGGTGGGAAATGGGTTCGGCTTTTGAAACACCATGCCCACGCGGCGGCGGAGTTGCGTGGAGGACGTGCCGTTGTAAGCATCGACTTCGCCAATCATGATGCTGCCCGCGGCCCGGGCCTCTGGAATCGTCTCGTGCATGCGATTGATGCAGCGCACGAATGTGGATTTGCCGCAGCCGGAGGGCCCGATCACGGCGGTGCAGTGATTGGCCAGAGCCGACATGTTGATGTCGTACAACGCCTGCTTCTTGCCGAACCAGGCGTTCAAGTTCTTGACTTGGATGCCCACGCCCATAATTTAACGAGCTCCACGGAGGTTGCCGCGGTTAACGGCGACGCGCACAGCTGAAACCGAAAGAACGATCATGACGATCAGCACCAAAGCGCCAGCCCAGGCTTGCCGGTGCCACTCATCAAAGGGCGAGTTCGCGTAAGTGAAAATCTGAAGAGGCAAGGCGGCCGTGGGCTCATTCAGATTCAAGCTCCAATACTGGTTGCCCAAGGTTGTAAATAAGAGAGGAGCGGTCTCGCCGGCCACGCGCGCGAAGGCCAGCATCACCCCGGTAATTACCCCAGAGAGCGCCGTGCGCAGAGTTATCGAAAGCGTCGTGCGCCACTGTGAAATCCCAAGACCGAAGGCTGCCTCACGGATTTGCGTGGGGACGAGCAGCAGCATCTCCTCGGTGGTACGGGTAATGGTGGGAATCATCATGATGGCGAGCGCCACACCGCCGGCAAGCGCGGAAAAATGCTTTTGCCGAATTACGACGATGGCATAGGCCACAATGCCAATGACAATCGACGGTACGCCATTGAGCACATCCGAGGTGAAACGAACGACCGATCCAAACCGGCCACCCCGTCCGTACTCCGCCAGATAAATACCCGCCCCGATCCCGGCGGGGACACCCAGCAGGCTGGCGATCCCCAGAATCAGTGCGGACCCCGCAATGGCGTTGGCCATACCTCCGCCCACTTCGCCCACGGGCTTCGGCATTTTTGTCAGCAAATTCAGGTCGAGCGAGCCGATGCCTCTGTAGACGAGGTAGCCGAAGATCGCGACTAGCGGCGCGATCACCAGGATCATCGCCAGCACCGAAAGGAACGTCATCAGATGATCCGTGACACGACGGCTCAAGCTCACGTTCAACATTTCGGCCGGGTGAGGAAAGCTCGTGGCTGGATTGGGAGCCAGGCTAGACATTTGCCCTCGCAGGTTGTCCTTTCGTCACCGACCACACCAGGAACTGGGCAAAAGCGTTAACAATGATTGTTACAAGGAAAAGTGCGAGGCCAATCTCGATAAGGGCACTCGTGTAAAGGTCTCCGGTCGCTTCGCTAAATTCGTTGGCGATCACGGAGGCCATGGTGTAGCCGGGGGCAAACAGGGACTTCGCGATCTCGGGCCGGTTACCAATCACCATGGTCACGGCCATGGTCTCGCCCAGTGCGCGGCCCAAGCCTAAAATGATGGCTCCGACTATGCCTGTACGCGCGTTGCGTAATACTCCCAAACGGATCATTTCCCAGCGCGTTGCTCCCAGCGCCAGAACGCCTTCCCGTTGATGCGACGGAACGACCGACATCACTTCCCGGGTGAGCGACGAAATCACGGGAATGATCATGATCGCCAGTACTACGCCGGCAGCAAGCATTCCGATGCCGAACGGCGGCCCTTCAAACAAGCCAGTCCAACCCAAGGTCTTCGCCAGGAATGGCTGGATATACACTCGCAAGATAGGCACCAGTACAAAAATTGCCCATAAACCATAGATAACGCTAGGGATAGCCGCCAACAGTTCAGTGAAGAAAGAGAGTGGTCCGCGCAACCAGACGGGGCACATTTCGGTAAGAAACACCGCCGTGCCGATCGAAAGCGGGACCGCAATCAACAACGCCAATAGCGACGAAACGAGCGTGCCGTAGATGAAGGGCAACGCGCCGAAGTGGTCCTGTACCGGATCCCAGTCCTGGCCGCCGAAAAACTTGAATCCGAAAGCGTTCCACGAGAGGCGGGAGTTCAGTACGAGTTCATAAATGATCAGTCCGAGGATCACAAGCACGAACGCAGCGCAGGCCCACATAGCATAACGAAACAGCTCATCCGGCCAACTTGCGTGCCGAGCGTGCGCCAGCGGCGAGGGACGTCGCTCGATCGGCGCCGCGAGATGAGGTCCGGAGGCGGGGTGCGCTTGGAAGGATCCGGACATAGGAAAGGCAGGGTCTGCCATCGCGGCATCCTAGCATGGCCGTGTTACAAGGAGGTTAAAAAGAACCTCGGGGCGGTGTCTGAAATAAGACACTACCGAACCTCGGGGCGGTGTCCGTACCCTACCAAACTTCAGGTAGTTTCTTGCTCGGTTTAGACACAGCGTCCAACGTCGCTCCACGAGAATCTGGGAGCTTTCGATGACAAAGAAGGGTTTCCTGAGTCCATCTCCCGGTACAATTCAGACCGTAACGCCGAACCCCTAACTCTAAGACCGCATGCCAGTCTTCGCCGCAGTCGACATTGGCTCCAACTCCGTGCGCCTGAAGATTTCCCGCCTTCAGGGCAGCAAGCTCGTCGAGCTTCACGAAGACCGGGCCGTCACGCGCCTGGGCGAACTGGCTTTCCGCACCGGATACCTCGCCCCGGACGCCATGGCCGACACGGTCAAGATCCTGCGGCGCTTTCACAAGGCCGCACAGAGGCTGGGCGCAGATCGCGTGCGCGTTGTGGGCACCAGCGCAATGCGGGATGCCCGGAATTCCCAGGCGTTTTTGGAGTGGATTCGCTCCGCCACGGGTTGGACGGTCGAAATCATTTCCGGACAGGAAGAAGGCCGCCTGATTCACCTGGGGCTGGTTTCCAACCTCCGGCTGCCGGCGGCTCCTGTGCTCATGATGGACCTGGGGGGCGGAAGCTGCGAACTCACAATTTCGAAGCAAGGACACATCAAAGAAACCACGAGCCTTCCGCTGGGCGCCGTACGGCTTACGAATGAGTTCTTGCGGCACGATCCTCCGCGCGACGGAGAGCTCGACCGTCTGCGCGGCTTCATAGCGCGCTATGTCGGACGGGTTGCAGGACACATTTCAGGCGCCGGCGCAAAGGCGGCGATT
>Ga0137403_10006437_pt1 | contig 13443 bp, 19 predicted proteins | sample CZOMad2_1_16fung_FD_122057 | JGI IMG/M metagenome (GOLD analysis project Ga0137403, IMG submission 122057) | Vadose zone soil fungal communities from Angelo Coast Range Reserve, California, USA - CZOMad2_1_16fungal (Hybrid Assembly) | ecosystem: Environmental > Terrestrial > Soil > Vadose zone... | reverse complement strand
GCGGCTGTCTCCATGACCACGGATAGATCGATCATCCTGCGATGTCCCTTGCACAGTCACCATATTGGTCGTGTCCCGCACCTGGGCCTTGTCCAGGTGTTGAGGGGGAGACACGCCGAAGACGCGTGGGCGCCCCTCTCCGGTCCTCCTTGCGCTCTACGCGGCTCGCTCCCTACCGGTTCTGTCGGCCCAACGCTCGCAGCGGTTTTTCCTCGCTGCGCGGGATGCCGCCGCGGACAACCCATACGGTGAACATCAATTCGCCCTGAGGCGTGGTCGTATCGATGTGTTCCTGGTAGGAGATGAAGTCCACGCCTAGCTGGTTGGAACGCTTTCAAGGCGTTGACGAGCGCTTGCGTCGAGCGCGCAAACCGAGCATCGCGCCACACCAGTACCACATCGATCTGACGCGTGCGAGCCGCTTTGAACAAGGCCTGGTACTGAGGACGGTCGTCTCGTCTCCCACTGGCATCGTCGACGTACTGGCCGACGAGGATGAACCCTCGACGCGCGGCATATGCCCGCAGGGCGATCAACTGCGTCTCAGGATCCTGCCCCTTGGCAACGGTCGAGACTCGAGCCTAGATCGCGGCACGTTTCTGCGGTCTCATCACCATCCTATCCAGGAGGAGATCCTTCGTGACGGCCTATTCATATCTCAAAAACGCGTTGATTTCCAGGGCCTCTATCGCTCTTTGGCTGCCACCCTTTTTGGCCCAGTAACACGGAAGCTGTGACCAGACCTAATAGGGGGCGATGGGGAGACAGAGCTTTTCCCTTTTTACATTCTGCACTGGCACTGTGAGGCGACAATGGGTGAAAACGGGTTGCGTTGCAACAACGCCTGGGCGTGTGAGCAGAGGGTCGTGAGCGCTCGTCATGCGGCCAAGCCACTTGAGTGTACATGAAATGAGTTCAGACTCAAAGTACCACAAGCAGGCAGTTTCCGGGTGAGAGAGACCCTCCGTCTGTGGTAGAAACCTGGGAACATCTGCGCAGTGTTCCGATGGTCGACCACGTCAGGAGGATCCCCATGGAAGCGCTCGATGTCGAGATGAGTATCGCGGAAGGCGAGGAAGCTCTCCAGGCGCTGATGCAATTTGCCAGGGACCAGGCCAGCAAGCTCGAGGCGCATGAAGCGGAGAAAGGCATCTTCAAACGGCTGTTGCCCATGGGGTTGGCGGCGATGAAGCTCTACTTCGCTCAGAGAGGTACGGGAGATATGGGAGCGGCCATCACGCGGGCCGACGGCGTGATCCTGCCGCGGGAGCAGAAGCTGCGAGGGCGGGACTACTTCTGCCGCTTCGGCACGTTCGATGGAGCCCGGACCTGCGACCGCACGCCAGGGGAGCCGGGGATCTTCCCGCTGGACGAGCAGGTGAACCTCCCCGAGCGGTGTTACTCGTACTTCCTGCACGAGTGGAGGACCCTGTTCGACGTCGAGCACCCGTTCAAGGAAAGCGCAGGCTTGTTCGAGCAGCTCTTCGACCGCGATGTGGCCGAGAGTGTCTTGATGGCGGTGGCGAAGGAAGCCCCGCAGGACTACGAGGCCTGCTATGCGCAGCGGCCCGTTCCCCCAGAGGCAACCGCGGGAGAGTTCCTGGGCGTGAGTTGTGACGGTAAGGGCGTTCCCATGATCAAGGCGGAGGCGGTCAAGCTCAAAGCGAAGTTGGGCACTGGAGAGAAGCGGCAGCGGAAGAAGGAAGCCTTGGTGGGGGTCAGCTACACCGTCGATCCCAAGCCGCGGGTGCCCGAAGCGCTCGCGGAACTCCTGGTCGATCCAGAAGCGGCGCGCGCACGCCGGCAGCGGGCAGACATCGTGGACGATGCGCCGAGAGCCCCGCAAGTTCGTCGTCTCGCCAGCCTGGTGCGGACGAAGGAGGCGGTGATGGAGCGCATCAAGGCCGACGTGGAGCGCAGAGATCCCCAGCACCGCAAGCCCTTGGTCGTCCTGCTCGATGGCGCCCTCGGCCTGTGGAGCCTGGCGACCACGCGCTTCAAGCCGTGGAATCGCGTGACGTTTGTCTTGGATATCATGCCCGTTGTGGGCTACCTGTGGGCGGCAGCCAACGCCTGGTGCGGGGAACGCTCCAAGGACGGAAGACGCTGGGTACAAGCGCAGCGGACGGAGCTGCTCCGCGGGAAGGTAGGAGATGTCATCGGCGGACTGCGACAGATCCTCACCAAGCGGCGGCTGCGGAAATCTGTCCGGGAGACGCTCGCGAAAGTCATCACGTTCTTCCACAACCACCGACGCTGGATGAAGTACGATACGTACCTGGCGATGGGTTTGCCCGTGGGGACCGGCGTCGTGGAGTCGGCATGTGGCTCCGTGGTGAAGCATCGGATGGAAGGAGAAGGCAAGCGGTGGAGCCTGGAAGGGGCCGAGGCCATTCTGACGTTGCGCTCGCTCAAGAAGAGCCATGACAATGATCTCCGGGCCTACTGGAGGTTCCGTGCCCGCCAGGAACGCGCTCGCCTGTACGCCCGCAAGCCGAAATACAGGCCCACTGCACGATTGAGGCGTGTCGCCTAACTCGACTCAAAACGGTCACGCTCAACCCGAACAGGTGGTCAATGACACGGTTCTGAGCGATGACCTCCCCCTGAGCGAGTCCTTTGAGCGGGCCCTTGTGGAGCCTGTGCATCGCTTCAGAGCCCTGGATGGTCCGCTGTGCCGTATGGAAGCCCCCAAACCCCAACCCGGGATTCACGAGACGTTTCACCAACCGGTGGCCCTGTTCTAGCATATTATTCAAATACTTGCATTGCCTAAGCCGACAGGTCTCCGGGAGGGGGCTATCCGGCTGGAGGGCTTCGAAGGCCGGTGGGTCTGCCGCGTTCCTGTCGACGGTGATGACACGCGGCACCGGTGTATGACCGGCATCCAGCACCTTCCGAAAAAACTGTTCGGCAGCGTCGGCATCACGGGTGGCACTCAGCCTGAAGTCCAGCGTGGCCCCCGTCGAATCGACGGCGCGGTCGAGAGAATACCAGCGCTTCTTGATCTTGACAGAGGTCTCATCGATCCGGTACGAATCGGTAGCCGCCCGCAGATATGGCCGGCCTCGCGTATCCAGCTCCGGCGCGTCGCGTTGGACCCAGCGAAACACCGTGGCGTGGTCGACCCGCACGCCCTGTTCCCGCAGGAGTGCTTCCACATCGCGAGAGCTCAAGGCATAGCGGAGGTATGGCAACGATTCGCTGGAACATGGGCCGCTTTGGTGTAACAGTGAGTTTTCATGTGGAATTTAAGAAGACAGCTTACCGGCAAACGGGATGCTGGCCGAAAACTGATGTTTTCGGCCATGCCTATGAATAGGTCAAAAGCCCTTTAAAATCAATAGCGGCTTGAGCCTCCATGGTGCAGGGTTTTTGGCCAGTGCCACAAATGGCCCAATTTCCGGTGAATCGTTGCCATACCTCGGTTAGATCGTCTGGGGCGCTCGATGGCGCATCTCGTGACGTTGATCGAGGGGTTACTCCAACGGCAGGTGGGGTTTCGCTCCCTGAGCGATGGCGCCATCGATACTACCACGGCGTCCGGCGAACTCGTGTTCCACATCTTTTCGGCCCTGGCCCAGTTTGAGCGGCGCCTGATTCAAGAACGCACGCGCGCGGGCCTGGCCGCTGCACGGGCGCGTGGCCGCAGCGGAGGGCGCGGCGCCCTCCAGTCAGGGGATCCGCGGGTCCAACTCGCGTATACCATGTATGTTGACCATCATTGGACCATTGACGAACTCTGTGACACCTTGAGCATCTCACGTGCCACGTGCTACCGCTATGTGGCACTGGCACGCCGTGCTGTTCCCGAGGGCTAACGGAGAGAGGGAGTCTACTGGGCATGACTCCGCAGAGGGGACGGTGGGGTCATGCCTTAACCGTCAAAATTTCGCGATTACTATCGGAAAGCCAGTGCCCGGCGGAGCGGCGGAGACTTTCTTCCAAGCCGATGACTATCAACGCCTGCATTTCCTATCCGCTCCGCAAGCCCGCGGACCTAATCTCGTATGGTTGAAATAAACGGCCGCTTCTACCCCGTTGAAATCGCTCAGGTTGAGCGTATACTGGAGCGCACCATCCCGTCACGGCTTTCAACCCGAGGAACCCCATGATCCTGCACGTCCTCATCGCCATGATCGCCGGCTGGATCCAGCACCACCAGCAGCGAGTGATCACCTATCTACACGAGGAAAACCGTATCCTCAAAGCCCAGCTCGGCGGTCGCCCACTACGGCTTACCGACACCGAGCGCCGACGCCTTGCTGCTCTGGCCCACCCACTCGGTCGCAAGCGCCTCAAAGAGGTGGCGACCATCGCCACCCCCGCGACCCTCCTGCGGTGGTACAAGCGACTGATCGCACAGCCGTTCAACGGCAGCCGCCACCGCCGCCACCTTGGCCGACCGCGTGTGGCCGAGGAGATCGAACAGCTCGTGGTCCGCATGGCCGAGGAGAATCCAACCTGGGGCTATCGACGTATCCAGGGCGCTCTGGCAAACCTCGGCTGCCACATCGACGCGATCACGGTGCGGAACATCCAGCGGCGCCACCACCTGGACCCAGCACCTCGACGACGCCAGACCGGCATGCGCTGGGGGCAGTTTCTGAAGCTCCACTGGGAGGTCCTGACAGCGACAGATTTCTTCACCGGAGAGGTGGCGAGGCTTCACAGCTTCGTCACGGATGCTCTCCGCGGTGTGATGGATCTGGCGACCCAGTGCGTCCAGCGAGCGGGCATCACCCCGCCGCCGCATTACGCCTTCCTGGTGCCATGCCCACCACTGGTGACCGCTCCCTCCGCCAGGTGCTTCGTGGGCACACAAGGGGTGATCCACGACTGGGACACCCCATGCACCCATGCGTTCGATCACGCCCGCAGTCCGCCCTCACACAATGGTGATAGGCGAGCGGGCAGGCACAGTGGGCTCCGGCAGTCCCTGACGGGCTCTCATCACGTGTGGCAGCATGCGGGTCTTGACATCCGACTGCGGACATCACAAGCAGGGAGGGTGTCACGAGGCCATCCTGGAGCGCGGCGTGCTCGTCTCCATGGCGTGTTCACCTCTGATGATCGCGACGCGGCCTGACTCGGTGCAGTTTTTCAACCATACGGCATCCTGACCGATGGCTTCGACAGTACGGTCAAAAGCGTCCAGACACGGTTCCCTGGTGCGCGCCTCGGCAACTGTCTCCGCCATGCGATCAACAGGCTCCCCGGGAAACTGACGGCCATCGCCTCCCCAGTCCGTAAGGCCCTCCGTACGCAGTTCCACACCCTGTTGTACCGGGCGCGCCAGCGCAAGAGCTTGCGCGTGTTTGCGTTCGGCCAGAGGTTACGCCGCTTTGCCGACCACGTCGCCACCATGGCGGGGATGGCCAACGGCGCGCGCGTGCGGCAGTGGTTCCACGACAAGAAGGCGGGCTGGTATGCGGTGCTCGAAGACCCGCAGATGCCGGTGACCAGCACCCTCCTGGATCAGGCCCATCACGCCATCGACCGCAAATTATTCATGATGAAAGCCTTTCATCATCCCATAGGGCACCAACAGGCCTTTCTGCGAGGGCTGGCACACCTGTACAACCTGGTGCCGTATCAGCGTCGGGCCCAGCATGCCGGCCAATGTGGGGTGGAAGTGGAAGGCGGGCGAGTACCGACACGGGACTGGTTCCTCAACCTTCAAATCCTCACGTCTGGAGGCTTTCGATGAGCAGTGACAAGCTCTACCACTAAATCCGGTGGAATGTGGAATTTGCGACACAACCCCATGCTTGCCACAGCACCTCTGACACAACCCATATGACAGCCACTCGATATTTGGGCCTATTTCACGGTCACTGCCAAGCGGAGATTCAGCGCGTCTAAGAGTGCGGTCAGGCTCGAGAGTTGAGGATTCCCCTGCTCGGACAGCATGCGGTAGAGACTTTCGCGATTCAAATGGGCTTCCGTCGCGAGGTGGCTGATGCCTTTCGCTTCTGCCACATTCCGCAACGCGAGCAGGAACAAGGCTGTGTCCCCTTCCTCCAAGGCGGCGTTGAGATATGCCGCTGCTTCAGCAGGGTTTTGGAGGGCAGCCAAGAGTGACTCTTGATAGCTTTTAGTGAGCTTCGTCATGCTCACGCCTCCTGCGTTGATACTCCACCCAGTAATCTTGGGCTTTCCGGATATCGGCAGCTTGGGTGCCCTTATCGCCACCCCATAAGAGTAAGAGGGTGGTGGGACCGCTCTGCGCAAAGTAGATACGGTAGCCAGGCCCATAATCGATCCGGAGTTCCGACACACTCGCCCCCACTGGATGGGCATCGCCAGGATTCCCCAGGCTCAACCGGTCAATCCGCACGCGAATCCGGGCGCGGGCTCTGGCATCCCGCAGGGCCAGCAACCACTCCTCAAACGGCACCCGGTCATCCGGGGTGACATACATCTCGATGTGTTGTGGCTGTGCTTCCCCCATAGCGAGCAATGTAGCTTATAAGCTACGCGATGACAAGGCAAGAAGAGTATGACGGGGTACTCAGCACATCCACCCAAAAACGTCACATTGAACTGGTTGCGAGTTTTAGGTCACGCAGCAGCTTCTCACATGGCTCGAGGTATAAGCCAGCCACTGCCTGCCATAGAGGTGCGGCCAGATCAATGCGTGGAACTCCGTTTCGGATCGGTGTACAGGAGTGGGCGTTGTGGCCGCGTTTGTTGCACGTGCGCTCATGGTTCAATGGCCGCGTTTGCAGCGTGTGAAGTCAAGCACCTGAATCACTGTTCTTCAAATATGACAATAGACTTCATCACGATTTAGATCATCGGTGTCCACGACGGCGTTAGACGGACGCGAAAATTATGCAGGGCACAGCCAATTTCCATCACCATGTCGCGAATCCCTGCTTTCCACAGCCGGATCGTCTCTTTGAGCATGCGGCAGCGTTTCACACTGCTGTTGACGTGTTCGATGCGCACGCGCCGCCGAGCGACCTTCCGATTCGCCGCTCTTTGCGCCCGTGTCAACGTTCGCCCGCGGGGCTTCTTCGTGGGTTGGATGATGTCCACGCCATCCAGTGTGAAGGCTTGAAAGCCTAGATCTTGCAGCAGCTGACTCCCAGCCGGCAGTGGATACGGTGTTGCGTCGGCGATGCGCTTGTCATGGATACTGCCCGGATGGGTCTCACTCAGGAACAGAATGCATAACGCGGCATCGATCAGGAGGAGGTTTTTCAGCATGTGCCGCTTTTTCTTGCCGCTATAACACGCCTTCTGTTCAATCGCGTCTTCGGGGCGCGGGATGGATCGCTCGGTGCCGTCATGACAAAAAGGGGGGCGACTGTGGATGGCTCGGTACGGACAGCTTCCCCGGGTGATGATTCTAATGGCAGCGTCTGTCCTTCCCCGAGGCGGTCGCGCAAGGCCTCCAGATTGCGAGAGGGCGCATCCCCCAAGGCGCGTAGCGTGTTACGCAACACAGGCAGCAACACATGGATCCATTGCGTGGCCTTAGACTGGCGCATGCCGAATAAGCGTCCATGCAGCAGTTGCGTCGGGTTCTGCTTGAGATAGACCAGAATGAACAACAGCCGATCTTCCGGGGTCGGCAGGGGACAGTTCTTATAGGTCGTATAGCGTCGTGCCTGTCGGCGCCGTCCATGCAGGGTCCAGTCGGCCATATAACCCAAAAACGCTGTTTCAAAGGGCGGCACCAGCGCCGCAAACTCATCCACGGTCAAGCTCGTCAAATCTAACACCTCGGTGGTATGGCTGGGGAGATCGCGATACCGTAACATGACCTGTGCCTCCTTTCGTGAAAGGCACAGTATAATCCAAATCGTGATGAACTCTAATATGTTAGGCCGACTTGCAAAACTCGCAACCCGTTCAAACGGAACATCTTGCTCCCCGAACCCCATACGCGGCGCATCCATGGCGCGGCGCTGCACGTAGGGGGGCCAGGCCGTAAGATGGATCACCCGGGACGGCATCAGGCCCACGCTCATCCAGGCGAGTGTCTTGAGATGCCGACGGTCCAGCCCGTTGCGAGGTTGGCTTCACACGTGCCCCATGGTAGCATACAGACAAGGCGGGCGTTCCCTCGGGACCTTCCCTGGCAGGCGAGAGTCCCACGACCACCCCAGGGAAGCGTCATCCCATCGGGGGGATGGTGGAGGGCAGGCCTCGCTGACTGTTGTCAGGCAATCAGGTCACAGGCAACCAAGGGACGCCACCCGTCATCGGCTTGGGTCGTGTGCCCACCACACGCTCGCATAGTTCCCTCACTGCGGTGACGTGGAGCCCCGTGAGCGGGGCTGATCCCCTGGCGTGGCACGGTGGGGCCACCTGAGAGGAAGGTAGACCGGATGACCTGGCCTTTTCTCCCCGCGAGTCGTGTCTTGAGGCGACAGAGCCCCCGCCCGCACACGCGGTGTCTGCACGTATGGATGGTGGCGGTGGTGGTGGGCATCACAGGGGGGATGCCCTGCCTCAGGTACGCCTGGGGAGCCACGCTGGAGGTCTACCTCACAGATCACCGGGACGCCATCACCGACTTTCGGCAGCTCGAGGTGGGCATTGAGGCGCTGCGCCTGCGTCCGAACCCCGGGCTCAAATTCTGGCAGCACGGCTGGCAGAACCTGCAGCCCTCCGTCGCCACAGTGGATCTGACACGCTATACCGGCACACACGCAGCGCTGATTTTCCGCGGGGAGGTGACGGCAGGCGCCTATGAGGGCCTTCAGGTCAAACTGGCCGGGGGCGCAGGTCTGCTCAAGGAGCAGGAGAGCACCATCCCGATCCGCAGCGTGGTCGAACCCCTCCAGCTGGCCTTCACGGTGGCTCCCCAAGGGATCACCCGGATTGTGCTCGACCTGACCGTGGTCGACATGCGCGACCATCCCCCCAGGGGCTACGAACTCCAGGTGAAAGGGTACGCCTGGTACGCCAATGGGACGTTGGTCACCAAGGTCCCGCCAGGATAACGCCGTGACGGTGGCCATGGCAGGACGGGTGGTCGACCTTCAACGTCGCCTCGATCGCGACGCGAGCGCGGTCGTATCCCTGGAGCCTGCGGCCCGGCATGCGATGACCCCACAGCGCCGGGGGCGCCGTGCGGTTCCACGGGGTCCCCGTGCTTTCTTGCGGGTCGGTGTCGCCGCTTGGGGCGGCACATAGGCGTCATGCCGGTGTTCTGCAGCGAATGCGCGGGCCGCGCCGAGGATTAACTCGGGCAGACCAATACTGACGACCATGTCGCTACTGACCGTCTTGCCGGCAGCCCGCGCCCGGCGCGCGGCCTCCGCCGTCAGCCGCTGGCACTCCGGGTGGTTCGGCTCCCTTGGGTGCCCGAGCGAGGCGGCCAGGTCGTGCGGGCCGCCCGTGATGCCCGTCAGCCCCGGCACGGACAGGATGCCGTCCAGGTTGTCGTATGCTGTTTTCGACTCGATCTGGGCGATCACTATCATCTGACTTTTCCGCTATGTTCCTCCTGGCAGCATTCATGCGGCCTCTAGGCTGAGGTCCCATGAAAGTGCATGTCATTCCAGAAGGTCTGAGGTGAGGAAGCGCCAGTGATGCTTCAGACTGAACAGCATCGCTTCCATCGTCACGCGGCCCTTGCAGAGGATACGGGCTATATAGAGCAGGACAATGCCAGCCAAGAGCCGCAAGACCAGATGCCCATAGTCGGCCGCGTCCGTCTGCACCTGGCAGGCCTCGGTGGCCAATAGGTGCTTCAACGTGCGGACATGCTGTGCAATCCAGCTGCGTCGCCCCCAGGCCCGGATCAGACGTGGTGCCGAGAGGAGTGTCTCCCGGCAGAGCAAGGAGAAGCGCTCGTGTCCAGGTGTATCGACCATGACGAGCGTGACCCGCCCATCGGTGGGGCTGGTGGCGGTCAGTCGGGCCTACCGGACCCCTGGCACCTGGGAGCTCTCACGCCAGGGCCAGTTGGCCAAGGTCCGGAGATCCTGGCCCGTCATCCGGCGCCCATCACGCAGGTGGAAGACGGAGGAGCGCTTCCCCTCCACCAGCAACATGCCTTGCCGGTGGCCGGCTACATGCGCCCTTATCGTCGAGTCCCCGCACCAACGATCGGCCACGACCAGAGGCGGGGGCAGCCGCAGACCCAGCGGCTGCAGGGCGGCCCAGGTCCGGTCCAGCATGACCTGCAGCCCCGGCCGCTGGTCGCGGCCGGGCCGGCCGGGCCCCACCGGGTCCGGGCGGCGCACCACCAAGTCCACCGGGACGACCAGCTTCCCGTTCCCGATCACCACCACCAGGAGCAGGCCATCGATCCCCCGTCGGACCCGATGTTCCTGGCCGCTGTACCAGGCGCCTACCAGGCCCAGCTGCTGACCAGACTTCTTGACGACACGGTCATCGCCCACCCAAGTCCATTGCCAGCGACTGCGGGTCGCGGAACTCTTGTCCTCCACATGATGCCACAGGGTTGCGAAGAGATCCTGCCTGCGGTGCTGCAACTGCCGCACCCACTTCTGCTGGGGCAGAGCGCCCAGTATCCGCGAGGGCAGGTGCTGGTCCCACACGCGCCCCTGGGTCAGCGCGTGGGAGGTCCGGCCGCTCAACCCCGTGGGGAACATCAGTCCAAAGATTTTACCCAGCCGCTTCGCTGGGGCCTTCAGCCGCCACTCGCCCTCGACCGCCAGGGTCTCTGGCCGACCCCAGTCGACCAGCGCCTGTTCGAGGGCCCGCAGATAGCTCTGCGCGCGCATGTGCTCCTGTTGGAGACGCTCACGGTACTTCCGGACGCGGCGCCGCGTGGCGCGCTCCTCACGTCGTTGGGCTCGGGTCATGCTGGCCATGGGCTCCTTCTGGGGTTTGGGGTGGTATGTGTGAAGGAGACCATGACCAAAAGTCTATAACTGGTTGCAAGTTTTGCAAATACTCCTAACCTCTTGTAGTATCTAAAGTAATTCGCTTCTCCAGTGCACATCACCATTCCGCACATGAGGCCCTTGCATGATGAGCACCACGGCACAAAAGCCTGCAACCACGCCCATTCCCGTCCAACTCTCCGAAACGGAGTTCAAGGCATTTATCTTCCCGCACCTCTCGAGGCCCAAGCGGGGGCCGAAGTGCAAACTCGGCTCTCATCGCGTCTTTCACCTCATCGTGTGGGTGCTCTATACGGGGATGCCGTGGAAGTGCTTGCCTGTGCCGAAAGACGCCCATGGCAAGCCGGCCATCCATGACACGACCGTCTACAGAGCCTTTGCCACATGGGCCGATGATGGGTTGCTGTGGCAGGCGTTCATGGCCAGTGTGCAGCATCTTGCAGCAGAGAAACACCTTGACACCAGTGTGCTGCACGGTGATGGGACCCATACCGTGGCAAAAAAAGGGGCGATGGCATTGGGTACTCGGGGTACAAACACCAGAAGGGCGAGAACATCATCGCCATTACGGACAAGAATGGCTATGTGTTCGCACCATGCCCAGTCGCTCCAGTCAATGAAACGGAGATGGTCTTGCTTCCAGATGGTCTGAACGCATTGACGGACGTAGCAAAAAAGACGGGCTTCGTACTGGAAGGCGCGTATCTCAACCTCGATGGCGGCGTTGATTCCACGCGCAATCGGAAGATGATCTTCAATGCGGGCATGATTCCGAATATCACAGAGCACCCTCGCCATCGCAAAGCCACTAAGCGTGGGCGCAAGCGGCTGTTCAACGAAGCTCTCCATGCGTTACGCATGCGTGTCGAGCGGACCTTGGCGTGGGAAGATAAGTTCAAGCGGCGGCTGCGGTTTGAACGCATGCAGCAACGGCACTACGGGATGAAGTTGATGGCGTATACGTTGCTGAACCTACGAGAATTCTGCGATGTCTAAAACTCGCAACCAGTTATTAGACCTACTGTCTCTCCCCCTTCTGACCCCTATTGCATCACGTAACGTCTTGTTGTATCAATCGCTTCCAACGAGCGTCCGCTATCGGCATGCCAATTTCAGGAGGCGAAACGATGACACCGGCGTGGGCACAGCGGCAAGAAGAATGACGGAGGGACGGCATCGTTTCCCCCGACGTGTTCAACCCCATGGTGGACCACCTGCGCGATGTTGTCGTGCCTTACCAACGCGCACTGGAGGCCGAGGCCGGCGGGCGCCATGTGCACCTCTACCTCCAGGGGCTGCTGTCCCACGTGGACCGCAAGAATGCCGAGAAGATCGCCGCCTTGGTCGATGTCGAGCGACAGGTCCTGCAAGACTTCGTTGGCACCGCCCTCTGGGATCATCGGCCATTGGTCACCGTGTTGGTCGGACAGGTGGTCGAGCAGTTGGGGGAATCCGCTGGCATCATCGCCTTCGATCCGAGCAGCTTTCCCAAACGCGGCACACGTTCAGTGGGCGTCAAGCGCCAGTGGTGTGGCCACCGGGGCAAGGTCGACACCTGCCAGGTGGGTGTCTTCATGGGATACGTCTCTGGTCAAGAGCATGCCTTGCTCGACTTCCGCTTGTCCCTCCCTGAGGAGTGGACACGAGACGCGCCACGACGCCAGGAATGCCACGTGCCGCCGGAGGTGCGGTATCCAACCCGCCACGAGCCGTGTTTGGAGAGGCTCGACGCGTGGGGTGATCAGGTGCCCCACGGCTGGGTGACGGGTGACGATGAACTGGGCCGCCACACGCGGTTTCGCCACGACCTACGCGAGCGCGGCGAGCGCGATGTGCTGGGGGTGCCCTGCCACACCACGATGCGCGACCTGGAGGCCCGGTTGCCCAAGTACCAAGGGCGTGGACGGCGCCCCAAGGCCCCGTGGCCATCGGTGACGGATGGGCGGACATGACTCCCTGCCGATGCGTGGACACACGTGACGGTACGAGACGGGGAGAAAGGCCCGGTGGAGATCGAGATGGTCAAGCGCCGGGTTCAGACTCGCCTGGAGCGCAAACGCACGGGACCCGAGGAGTGGTTGGTGGTCACCCGGCGACCGCTCTCGGACGACCGTCCCTTGGAGCCCCGCGCCTCTCGGGATGCCACCGATCCGGACGCCCAGCATCGCGACCCTTATGACCTCACGCCGACCGGTGAGTCTGAGGCGGCGCTCAAGGAACCGTCTCTTGGGGAACTGGCACGGGTCATCAAGGCGGGCGCCTGCATTGAAGCGAGCTTCAAACGAGGCAAAGGCGAGGTGGGAATGGACGCGTATCAGGTCCGCACCTGGCAGGGTTGGCATCACCACATGGCGTTGTCGCTGATGGCGGTGTGGTTCTTGATCGGTGAAACCCATCGGGGTCAACAGTTGACAGCGGCCTTGACGCTGCCGCCAGTCCGCTCTGGGCTGAGCTTGCTCCTGCTGGAGGTGTTTTACACGCCCGGCATTGACTATATCTGCCGTCAAGTACAGCGTCAATGACTGCGCAATGAGTCAGCGCGATTCTACCATCACCGCACCCGTAAGTGCATACCACCGCGGAAGTTACGCCGAGAGATACAGTAGGT
>Ga0137403_10006435_pt1 | contig 13448 bp, 10 predicted proteins | sample CZOMad2_1_16fung_FD_122057 | JGI IMG/M metagenome (GOLD analysis project Ga0137403, IMG submission 122057) | Vadose zone soil fungal communities from Angelo Coast Range Reserve, California, USA - CZOMad2_1_16fungal (Hybrid Assembly) | ecosystem: Environmental > Terrestrial > Soil > Vadose zone... | reverse complement strand
CCAGGCGTTTGCGAAGCAGCGCGCGGGCGCGCGACAAGCGCGACATTACCGTGCCGACCGGAACATTCGCGACCTGCGCAATTTCTTCATAGCCGAGTTCTTCGAGTTCCCGCAGCACGATGACTTCGCGATAGACCGACGGAAGCCATTCGATGGCTTCGTCGATGCGGGCACTTTCGACCTTTCGTGACAACTGCGCGACCGGATCGCCGGCGCGGGATTCGGCCGTACCCTCGACGAATTCGCTGTCGCGCTCCTCGTCGAATTCGACCTGGTCGCCAAACTGGCGGCGCTTGCCCAGCAGCGAATAACAGGTGTTGCGCACGATTGCGAGCAACCAGGGGCGCGCCTCCTCGCCCTGCAGGCGATCGAAGAAGCGAAACGCGCGCAGGTACGCGTCCTGCACCGCATCGCGTGCGCCGTCATCGTCCTTCAGCAGCCAGCGGGCCAGGTTATAGGCCGCGTCGAGATGCGGCAGCACCACCGCCTCGAATTGCTGTGTCCTGTTGTCCAACCTTGCCCTTTCGCGTTTGCGGCTGCGAGGGGTGCATTGTAAGCCGTTCAATTTGCCATTCCCTTTGTCGATGCGTTTTTCCCGCGCTTTGGTGCAATACCGGGGAACGTGGCGTTTTATTCCCGCTTTATTTTGAACCGCGCCAGGAATAGTTGCCGGCGGCACCCGGTATTGCACTCCTGAACGTGGCGGCACCCGCCGTCCCAGTCAATTCAAGGAGAAATGCAATGATCGATCGCCGCCGTTTTCTGCAACTCGCCGCCGTGGTCGGAGGGGCCGTATTCGCTTCCGCCCTGCCAGGTTCGCTGCGCGCTGCCGGTTACGAAGAGTTCTTTTTCGTGCAGTTGTCCGATACCCACTGGGGATACAGCGGCCCCGCCAATCCCGAAGCCGACACGACATTGCGCAAGGCGGTGGCAAGCGTCAATGCGCTGGAAATCCAGCCCGACTTCATCGTGTTCGCGGGCGACCTGACCCACACCACCGACGATTCCGCCGAGCGGCGCCGGCGCATGACGGAATTTCGCGGCATCGTGGGCGGACTCAAGGTCAGGGATGTCCGCTTCATGCCGGGGGAACACGATGCCTCGCTCGACAGCGGCGCCGCATACAAGGAATTGTTCGGCGAGACGCATTATTCCTTCGACCACAAGGGCGTGCATTTCGTTGCGATCGACAACGTTTCCGATCCCGGCGCCAACGTGGGCGAAGCCCAGTTGCAGTGGCTGAAAGCGGATCTTGCGAAGCTGCAAAAATCCGCGCCGATCGTCGTGCTCACGCATCGGCCGCTGTTCGACCTGGCGCCCGCGTGGGATTGGGCGACCCGCGACGGCGCGAAAGTGATCGACATTCTCATGCCCTATGCGAACGTCACCGTGTTCTACGGCCACATCCACCAGGAGCATCACCATCAAACCGGGCATATCGCCCATCACTCGGCGAAGTCGCTGATTTTCCCGCTGCCCGCGCCCTTGTCCCAGCCCAAGCGAACGCCGCTGGCATGGGATCCGGCGCAACCGAACAAGGGATTGGGCTTCCGGGAAATCGAAGCGGAAGTCAACGAGGCCCGCTACAAGATCGCGGAACTCCAGGTGACCAAGGCATGAATGGGGATCGCCGCGAAGTATTGGTACGCGCCGGCGTCTTTGCGCTTTTCGCTGCGTCTGGAATGGGCACGCTCGCCAGGCGATCGGCGGCATCCGAACCGCAAGTCGTCAAGGTCGTGGCGCAGCGCTTTCAATTCACGCCGAACGAGATCGAGCTGAAAAGCGGGCAACCCGTCGTACTGGAAATCACTTCGCTCGACTTCATCCACGGCTTCAACATTCCTGCGCTCGGCATCCGCACCAACCTGCTCCCCGGCCCGCCAACGCGAGTCGCGATCAAGGCCCTGGCACCGGGCCGCTACGACTTTCTGTGCGACAACTTCTGCGGCAGCGGTCACGAGGAGATGAACGGGACGATCGTCGTTTCCGGCTAGGCGGTTACGGCGGCGCGGCGCATCCCGGGCACGCCGCGATTGCCGTGTCCTTGCGCCTTTGCTGAGGAATGATTCATCTCACGATCGTTCAGAGAACCGTGACGGTCGTAACGGCGTGACGATCGTGACGGCGTAAGTTTTTTCTACGAGCCTTTTCTTATCTTATTGCCCTTACCTCGTCACGATTATGGCCGAAGCCCGGTACCCCCTTGCGGGGCGTCACGTCCGTCGCGCCGTCACGTTCTCTTCAGCACCCTCCCCGACCTCGCCCCCGTCGGCTTGCCGCCGCGCCAGACGATTGAGCCGTTGACGATCGTTGCGTCGATGCCACGCGCGGAGTGGATGGGTTTCTCCCAGGTCGCGGTTTCAGCCACGGTCATCGGATCGAAGACGGTGATGTCCGCGTAAGCCCCCTCCCTCAGCACGCCGCGGTCTTTCAGGCCGAAGGTGTTCGCCGTCAGTCCGGTCATCTTGCGCACGGCGGTTTCGAGCGAGAAAAGCTTGAGGTCGCGGCTGTAGTGGCCGAGCACCCGCGGGAAACATCCCCACAAGCGCGGATGCGGCGCGATGTCGTGCGGCAATCCGTCGGAACCGACCATGGTGTGTTCGAAGGAAAGGATGCGCTGCACATCGGCCTCGTCCATCGAGAAATAGATCGCCGACGCGGGTTGCAGCTTCGCGATCGCCTCCTCGGCCGGCAGGCCCATTTTCTTCACCACTTCGTCGAGGTCCATGCCTGCGAACTGCGGAAAGGGCCGGGAGGAACTGACGATCACGCGCGAGCAGATCAGGGTTCGCGCGTAACTCAGCATGGTCGAAGAGGCCATGTATGGATAGCAATCCAGGCGCACCGGCTGGCCGCGCATCGCTTCGGCGATACGCGGCAGCGTTTCCCTGGATCGGCCGTGGCTCTTGCTTCCCACTACCTTGTGGTGGGAGATCACCACCGGCACACCCAGCTCGCGGCCGACCCTGAAACTCTCGTCGAGTGAATCCAGGACTTTCTCGGCTTCGTCGCGCATGTGCGTGCAGTAGATGCCGTTGAATTCCTTCAGAGGCTGGGCGATTGCCACGACCTCTGCGGACGGCGCCGCCTTCGAAAGCTCGTAATAGAGGCCGGTCGAGAAGCCTATCGCGCCCGACATGAGCGCCTCTCGCGCCAGTTCGCGCATGCGCCCGATCTGCGCCGCCGTGGCGGCACGGTCCAGGTTGTCCATGGTCGCCACGCGCAAGGTCATGTGGCCGACCAGCAGCGCGCAGTTGGTCGCCGCGGGATGCGCACCGAGTTCTTCGACATATGCACCAAAGGTCGGGAAGCGAAACCATCCGCCTTCGTTGTCGAGCAGGTCGAGCGGCGCGGGCACCACGCCCTTCATGCCGCCCGGCATCGGCGACAACGAGATGCCGCAGTTGCCCGCCACCACCGTGGTCACCCCCTGGCTCACTTTCGGCGCCATCTCGCCGGCGGACAACATCAACCGGTCATCATGCGTGTGCGCGTCGATGAAGCCAGGTGCCGCAACTTTCCCGGACGCGTCCACCTCGACTTCGGCCTTGGCCCGATCGAGCCGGCCGATTCTCGCGATGCGGTCTGCACGCACGCCGATATCCCCATCGAAGCGCGCCACGCCGCTGCCGTCGATGATGCTTGCGTTCCTGATCAGCAGATCGAATTGTTCCATTCCCCTCTCCCTGGCGTGCGGACACGTTAGTGATGAAATCACCCGTCTGCGGGTAGCACGCCTTGGAATCGCTTCCCGCCCCACCCACAAACCCCATTCGCCGAGTCAGCGATTCCCTCTCCCGCAAAGGGAGAGGGGGGGTCTTCAATCAATCTTTGCCCCGGCGCGCTTGATGATTTCCGCCCAGCGCGGCCGCTCACGCCTGGCAATGGCGAGAAACTGCTCCGGCGTGCCGCCGTCGATATCGGTATCAAGTTCGGCGAAACGCTTGCTCACTGCCGGCGAATGCAAGGCCGCGACTATCTCGCGATTCAGCTTCGCGACGATCTCCGGGGGAAGGTTCGCCGGGCCGACGACTCCACCCCACGCCACCGTCTCGTAGCCCGGCACACCCGCTTCGGAAATGGTCGGGAGGTCAGGAAACAACGCGGAGCGATGCAGGCCGGACACCGCCAGCGGCCGCACCCTCCCGGACTTCGCGTATGACGAGAGCGAGGTCAGGTTGTCGAATATCACCTGTACCTCGCCGGCAATCAGATCGTTTATCGCCTGCGGACTGCCCCGATACGGGACGTGCAGCATCGACACGCCGGTCATTGCCTTGAACAACTCCCCGCCAAGATGTCCGGTCGTGCCGTTGCCGGCCGAGCCCATGGCCAGCTTGTCCGGATTCTTGTGCGCGTAGTCGATCAGTTCCCTGACGCTGTGCACTGGAAGATCCCTGTTCACCGCGAGCAGATTGGCGACACGCAGGCAGTTGGAGATCAAGGTCAGGTCTTCGATGCGATAGGGCACGTCCGCCATCAGCCCGTGAACGATCGCCAGAGACACGATGTTGCCGTAACCGAGCGTGTAACCGTCCGGCGGCGCACTGACGATTTCCATGGTTCCGATCACGGCGTTCGCGCCCGGCTTGTTGATGATCACGAACGGCACGCCGAGGCGCTTCGACAATTCCGCGGTAAGGATGCGCATCAGGACGTCCGGCGAACCGCCGGCAGCGGATGGCACGATGAACCGGATCGGCTTGTCCGGATACTCGGCGAGCGCCGGCCCGGAAAACGATACCAGGAGGGTGAGAAAAAGGGTCAGGCAACGAAAAGTGCTGCGTGCTGGGTGCTGCGTGCTGCGAGAGGTCGAAACCAAGAGGTGCAAAAACTCGCCAAGACGATTCAAAAATACCCGACCCTTCGGCCTTTTCTCAGCATCCAGTACGCAGCACTCAGCACTCAGCACCGTTATCGCCCCGTCACTGCAATGCAAATACGGTGACCGTCATCGACCCCGGCGTGCCCAGCCAGAATCCCGCCGCCATTCCGGAGACGACGGCGACATATTGCTTGTCGTCGACCGCATAGCTGATCACGCCGCCGACGATCGAGCCGCCTCCGGTATACCGGTATACGACTTTGCCGTTGCGCGCGTCCATTGCGAGGAAATCGCCGGTCAGTTCGCCGGTGAATAGCATGTCCCCGGCGGTTGCGGTCACGGAGGCGAGCATCGGCCGGCTCGAATGATATCTCCACAGCTCTTCGCCGGTGGTCGCCCTGACGGCGGTCAGCCAGCCGCTGGATTTTTCCACCGGATCCCAGGTGAAGGACCCGCCCAGGAACTGCTGGCCGGCGACAAAGCGCGCCTCCTCTTCCTTCTTGAACACACCGCACCAGTCCACCGCCGGCACGACCATCATGTCGAGCTTCGGGCTGTACGAAGGAACGCTCCACTCCACGCCGCCAACCAGGCCGGGACAGGTGTAGACGCCTTCCTCGGTGGGTTCGAGATCCGCATTGGTGCGCGTGGCAACGGCGACGGAATAAAATTCCTCGCGGCTGTTGCGGTCGACCAGGCGCATCAAACCGTCCTTTGCCGCCATCGTAACCACATCGTGCTGTTCGCCGCCGATCGAGGCGGTGAACAAGGGCGCCGTGACCGGCATGTCCCAGTCGTGCGTGTCGTGCGGGACCGCCTGCTTGTGCCACAGCAGGGCACCGGTGCGCACATCGAGCACCACGATCGAATTGGTATACAGATTGGTGCCAGGCCGCAGGTTCGCGAACATGTCCGGTGCGGGATTGCCGACCGCGACATAAAGGTGTCCGTTGGCGATGTCGAGCGCCGGGGTGGTCCAGATGCCGCCGCCGCCCTTGAGTCGCGAATCCGCTTCTCCCCAGGTCTCCGCACCAGGCTCGCCATCATCGGGAACGGTGTTGAATCGCCACACCGGCGATCCGTCCTCGAGTTTGAACGCGCCGATCCAGCCCTTGACGCCGAACTCAGAACCCGACGGGCCGATGATCACGAGGTCTTCGAACAGCAGCGGATTGATGGACAGCGCCTCGTACTTCTCGGCGTTGGCCGCCTTGACTTCCCACAGCAGCTTGCCGGTCGGCGCGTCCAGTGCGAACATCCAGCCATCCTGCGCGCCGCGCACGAGCTTGCCGTCCTTGATGGCGACGCCGCGGTTCTTGATGGAACCGTTCGCCTCCTTGCCCTTGGGCTTCCACTCGTGCCGCCATTTCACCTTGCAGGTCGCGGGATCGAGCGCGATCGTGGAATACAGCGTGGTCACATACATCACGCCGCCATAGACGATCGGGTTGTTCAGGGCGCGATTCAGATCGGCGCCCTGGAACGCACAGACAGGCCGCAGGGAAGCTGCGTTCTCCGGCGTGATCTGGTCCAGGTTTACATAGCGAACGCCCGCGTAATCGTGGTTCGGCAGCAACCATTCGGTGCGGCCGCCCGCCTGGTTGAGCTCTTCCTGCGTCGGCCCGTCCGCCGCACGCACAATGCAGGCCAAGGAGAAAGAAAGCAACACTGCATAAATTCTTCTCATTGTTATTCTCCCGTCAGTTCCTTCGATGTAATTTCGCCATGACCTTCTGCTCCCTCTCCGCCCTTCCAAGGGAGGAGAGGTTCCGCTGACTCGGCGTTCGCGAAGCGATCCGGAGCGGGAAGCGGAACATGCCACGTTACCCGCAAACGGCCGGCTCCGCCGGTAACGAGTCCACGTGGCGGGGTGAGGTGGGTCTTCAGTGCGGCTGCAGCACCACCGCCTTCATTGCCGCCGCCTTTGGAACGAGTTCCGTTTCGCCCGCCGGATAATTGTTGACCTTGAGAATGTACGCCACCACGTCGGCGTACTGCGCCTTGCTGAGCGAGCCCGGTGCGTTGTTCGGCATCAGGCTGCGGATAATGTAGTACAGATCGTCGAGGGTGTGCTTGCCATCCTCCCAGCGCCCGCGAAAAGCTTCTCCGGTCAGCGGCGCCGCCGGCGTGCCCTGCAGGCGGGCGCCGTGGCATACCGCGCAGTATTGCTGGTAGGTCTCTTCCCCCCGCGCCGCTTGCGCCGCCGAGTAAAGGCCGTCATCGGCAGCAGCCGCCAAGACGGCCACACAAAACAGCACGACGGAAAAAAGGGATTGGAAACGCAGCACGGAATTCATCTGGGTCTTTTTTCGGGACTTGCCTGCCGGCGCAACCTAGCCCGTCACCTGGGAAAGCATCGCGCCGCCGAATGCGGTCAGTGTGACGATGATCCATGGACTGACGCGCCATGCTACAAGAAGCAGGTATGCCACGAGGGCCAGCGCGAGATCCACGGGCGCCAGGATGGCGGAAGTCCACACCGGCTGGTACAGCGCGGCCAGAAGCAGTCCGACGACCGATGCATTCACGCCCGCCAGCGCGTCGCGTGCCGCCTTTTTCCCCCGCAATGCATGCCAGTGCGGCAGGGCCGCAAGCACCAGCAGCAGGGAAGGCAGGAAAATTGCGACCAGACACAACAGCGCGCCCGTCCATCCATTCGGCGATACGCTGCTCGCTGCACCCAGATAGGCCGCAAACGTAAACAGGGGGCCGGGAACGGCTTGCGCGGCACCATAACCGGCCAGGAAAACGTCGTTGCTGACCCAATGCTTGGGGATCAGTTCCGATTGAAGCAGCGGGAGGACGACGTGCCCGCCGCCGAATACCAGCGATCCGGCGCGGTAGAAGCTGTCGAACATTCCCACCGCGGCGGAGCCGCTCCATCCGGCCACGATGGGCAGCACCGCGAGCAGAACGAAGAACAGAATCGCCGCTGCGGCCGACACAGCGCGCGGCACGCGTATTTCTTCGACGGCGGGCGCGAGGTCCTGTTCAACGCGCAGCAGTTTCCAACCCACCAGGCCCGCCAGCGCGATGACCAGAAACTGCGTCAGTGCGCCGGGAGACGACAGGATCACGGCCGCCGACACCAGTGCAATGGTCAGGTGCAGGCGGTCCGCGCACATCGTGCGCCCCATCGACCATACCGCCTGGGCGACCACGGCGACTGTCACGACTTTGAGTCCGTGCAGGACACCGCCCTGCAGCAGGCCCGCATTGGACTCGACGCCATAGGCAAAGAGAACCAGCATCGCCGCGGACGGCGCGGTAAATCCGATCCACGCTGCAAGCGCGCCGGGAACCCCGGCACGAAGAATTCCAATCGACATGCCCACCTGGCTGCTGGCGGGCCCGGGCAGAAACTGGCAGAGGGCGACGAGGTCGGCATAGGCCTTCTCTTCGAGCCAACGCCGCCGCGCCACGAATTCGTCGCGAAAATATCCCAGATGCGCAACCGGACCGCCGAAAGATGTGAGTCCAAGCCTGAAGAATACCGCCAGCACTTCGAGAACCGCACGGGTACGGGAGGTCCCGGCCGCAATTTGGTCCGCCATGGTCACCCTACCGGAATTGCAGGACCGTCTCCGGCGCATGCGTCGCGGAGACGAATATTTTCCAGCCGTCGGCGGTGTGCCAAAGCTGATAGGTCACGGCAACCCGTTCCAGGATCGATCCATCGGCGCGGTAGCGAATCGCAACACCGCTCGCCAGCGCCGTCTGCTCGTCGAGCAAGCGCGCATCGAGCGATTCCCATTCGCTGCGCTCAAAGCCGCGCCCGACGATGGCGCGCAGATAGCCGTCGAAGAAGGTTTCCTGGTCGGCGCGGGTCGCGCGAATCACGGGCCCGCCCTTGCTGACACGCATCGCCGGCTCGTTGTAGAAATCCGCGACGGCATGCGCGTCGTGCCGGCTCCATGCCTGCTCGTAGGCTTGCAAGGCCTGCCGGACCTCATCCAGGGGATCCACCGCGTGCGCAGTGCCACAAAACCAGAACGCAGCGAAAAACGATGCCGCGACCCTGCCAAATGACGCCATTCGACCTCCCGGGACAACGCATACGTAAGCGCAGCACTGCCGCGCCTGCTCGTTTGCCGGGCGCATCGATTGGCTCCAGATCGCCCGGTCATGCGGAATTTACGCCGGTTGAACGCCCCCTGCCAGCAATGCGTGCAGGGTGGGACGCAAACCGATTCGGCGAAAATCCAGGTGCATCCCGCCCCTTCGGGGAACCCTGCGATGTCCGCGTCGTCCAATTTCGGCGACAATGAACCGGATCGGCATCCGAACCGGGCAATCACCCAGGGAGTGAAGATGTCCGCTGCACCGCAGAAACCGGTCGCTGCCGTGAATGCGGCCAGTCCGCGCGATTTTTCCGCGCGGATGGCGATTTCCCCGGACCTGGTCGCGGCGTTGTACGAAATCCTGGACGCAACCATCCTGCTCATGGATGGCGATCTGGGAAACATCCAGCTCTACGATCCTGACCGCAAGACGCTCGAGATCGTCGCGCAACGCGGCTTTCCGGCGGCGTTCGTGGAAATTCTCGGCACGGTCACCATCGACGACGAAACCGCGGGGGCGCGTTCCCTGCGCAATCGCGAACGCGTCGTGATCCGGGACGTCAACGCGGACGCAGCCTACGCTCCCTATCGCAACCTGGCCGCGCTCGCCGGCTTTCGCACCGTGCAATCCACGCCGCTGATCGGCCGCGACGGCGAATTCCTCGGCGCCCTGCTGACGCATCTCCACGAACCGCGCGATTTCCTGCCGTATCAAGTCCGCGTGCTCGATCTGTATTCGCGGCAGGCTGCGGATGCGATCGCACGCGCGCGCATGGAGCGCGACCTCGCCACCGCGCACCGCCGGCTCGAATCTGCGCTGAGCGCGGGAGAGATTGGCATCTTCGACTGGGACAGGAGCACCGACCTGGTCTACGGCGATGCAAACTTCCAGCGCCTGTTCGGCATTCGCTTCGATGAGAACGGCAACTCGCCGCGGGCGGCATTCGAAAAGATGATCCATCCGGACGACCGCAAGGCGCGATCGCTGCGCGTGCAGCATACGATCGATACCGGCGAACCCTACGAGGCGGAATACCGCATCATCGACGGCGACAAGATCCGCTGGGTTATCTCGCGCGGCCGCATCGAAACGGACCCATTGGGCAGTGCCTCTCACTTCATGGGCGTGCTGCTCGACATCACCAGCCGGCGCCAGGCGGAACAGCAGCGCCAGGACGTTTCGAACGATCTGGAACGCCTGTCCCGCGTACACGAAACCATCCTGGCGACCATGGATGACTTCGCCACGGTAGTCGATCGCGACGGGCGCTTTCTCTATGCCAATCCCCGCCTGCTCACGGTATGGAACAGAACCATTGGCGAGGTCATCGGCAAAAACCGCCTCGAGATCGGCTATGAAAAGGAACATCACGACAAGCACGTGAAAGAGATCGCGCAGATCCTCGAGACCAGGCAGCCGGTGCGGGGCGAGACGGCCTTCACCGGCGCGAGCGGGATATCCGGCATCTATGACTACATCTTCACGCCGGTGCTGGGGCCGGATGGCGAGGTCGAATCGATCATCGGCATAAGCCGCGACATCACCGATCGCAAGCGGGCCGAGGAATCATTGCAGGAAGCGGACCGTCAGAAGAATACTTTCCTTGCGCAACTCGCGCACGAACTGCGCAATCCACTCGCGCCGATCCGCAACGCTGCGCGTATCTTCCGCACAAAGCAATCCGCCGAGCCGGATGTGCTGTGGGCGAGCGATGTGATCGATCGCCAGGTCGACCATCTGACGCGGCTCATCGACGACCTGCTCGATGTCTCGCGCATCAGCCGCAACAAGCTCGAACTGCGCAGGCAGCGCATTTCGCTGCAGGATGTGGTGTGGGGTGCGGTGGAGATCGGCCGCCCGGTGATCGACCAGAACCGCCACGAACTGACGGTGAAGATGTCGGCCGAGCCGGTTTACCTGCTCGCCGACCTGGCGCGATTGACGCAAGTTGTGATGAACCTGCTCATCAATGCGGCGAAATACACCGAAGCGGGCGGGCACATCGAACTCGTCGCCGGCGTGGAAGGTGCGGACGCCGTCATGCGCGTGAAGGACGATGGCATCGGCATCGATGCCGCGACGCTGCCCCGGGTGTTCGACATGTTCTTCCAGGCCGATCCTTCCCTGGAGCGCTCGCAAGGCGGACTGGGCATCGGATTGTCGCTGGTGAGATCGGTGGTGGAGTTGCACGGCGGCACGGTGACGGCACACAGCGCCGGCAAGGGCAAAGGCAGCGAATTCATAGTGCGCGTTCCCGCGCTGGCCGTGACGGTGCCGGTGCAGGCACAGAAGAGCGTCACCGGCGGGGGTGACAAAACAACGACCGCGCGGCGCGTGCTGGTGGTGGACGACAATCGCGACGCGGCGGATTCGCTCGCCGTATTCCTGCAGATTGGCGGGCATACCGTGAAAACGGCCTATGACGGCATCGAGGCGGTCGAAGCCGCGGAGAGTTTCCGGCCCGACCTCATCCTGCTCGACATCGGCATGCCGAACCTGAACGGCTACGAAACCTGCCGCCGCATTCGCGATACGGCGTGGGGCAAGAACATGACCGTGATCGCCCAGACCGGATGGGGACAGGAAGACGACAAGCGCCGCACGCGCGATGCCGGATTCGACGACCATCTGGTCAAGCCCGTCGATCCGCTCGCGGTGATGAAGCTGGTTGCGGGCCTGAAAGGACCGTAAGAGCCGTGAAAATGTCTTGAATGCCGTAAACACCTGAGTCCGCACCAGCCGCAAGCCGAAGCGGAAAAATTAATCTCGCGTTCGCTGCTATGCTTTAAGGCTCGAAGAATATTCACGACATTCACGGCCTCAAGGAGCTCCCATGCCATCCACTGACAATTCCCCCGTCTGGTTCATCACCGGCTGCTCGACCGGCCTGGGGCGGGCGCTGGCCGAGGCCGTGCTGAAGCACGGCCAGCGCGCAGTCGTCACGGCGCGCAATATCGCGCAAATCCAGGACATCGTCGCGCAGTATCCGCAAACGTCGCTTGCGGCACAGCTCGACGTCGTCAATTACAGCCAGATCAAGCTGGCCGTCTCCGCCGCGGAGAAAAAGTTCGGCCGTATCGATGTCCTGGTGAACAACGCGGGCTATGGTTATCTCGCCGCGGTCGAGGAAGGCGAGGAGCAGAAATTCCGCGACATGTTCGAAACCAACTTCTTCGGCCTCGCGGCCCTGATCCGCCGCGTGCTGCCGGGCATGCGCGCACGCGAGCACGGGCACATCATCAATATCTCGTCGGTCGGCGGATTGCTGGGCAATCCCGGCGCGGGCTACTACAACGCCAGCAAGTTTGCAGTCGAAGGCCTGTCGGAAGCGCTCGCGAAGGAAGTCGAGCCGCTCGGCATCCGCGTCACCGTGGTCGAACCGGGCCCCTTCCGCACCGACTGGGCCGGCCGTTCGCTCAAGCAGGTGCGCAATCCGATCGAGGCCTACGCGAAAACATCGGGTGCGCGCCGCGCGCAAATCAGCGGCTACAGCGGCAAGCAGGCCGGCGATCCGGCGCGTGCCGCGCAAGCGATCATCCGCGTCGCGGAGTCTGCGACCCCTCCGATGAACCTCGTGCTCGGCAAGGACGGGTTGAAGCGCGTACGCGACAAACTCGATAATTTCTCCGAAAGCCTGCGGCAATGGGAAACCGTGACCGTCGGCGCCGACTTTCCGGAAGGCTGAAGACCATGCAGAATGAAAGAATCCGCGTTGCCGTGCTGGACGACTGGCAAGGCGTCGCCAGGCAAAGCGCGGACTGGACGAAACTGCAGCAGCACGCCGACATCGTTTTCTTCGAGGAACCCTTCGCCGGGCCGGACAAGCTCGCAAAGGCGCTGGCGGAGTTCGACATCATCATCGCCATGCGCGAGCGCACGAAGTTTTCCAGGGAACTGATCGATCGTCTGCCGAAACTGCGCATGATCGCGCTGACCGGCGGGCGCACCTGGACGACGGACTTCGCTGCGCTGAACGCGCGCGGCATTCCCATGTGCCATACCGGTGGCGAGAAATCCGGCGCGGCGACCGCCGAGATCGCGCTGGGCCTTCTGCTATCGGCTGCGCGATTCATGAACCGCGGCGATGCCGCGATACGCAAAGGCGGATTCCAGGGCGGCGTGCCGGCCGGTGATGTGCTCGACGGCAAGACGCTCGGCATCCTGGGCCTGGGCAAGATCGGGGCGAGAATGGCCCGTTATGGCGAGGCGCTCGGCATGCAGATCGTTGCGTGGAGCGCGAACCTCACCGAAGAAAAAGCAAAGGCCGCCGGCGCGCGCCTGGTGGACAAGACCACGCTGCTTACGCAATCAGACGCGATATCGCTACACCTGGTGCTGTCGGACCGCACGCGCGGCATCATCGGCGCGCAAGACCTCGCCAGGATGAAGCCCGGCGCGATCCTCATCAACACCTCGCGCGGTCCGCTGGTCGATGAAACCGCGCTGGTGGAAAGACTGAAAACCGGAAAGCTGATCGCGGGCCTGGATGTGTTCGAGCAGGAACCCCTGCCCGCGGACCATCCGCTGCGCAGCATGCCCAATACCATGCTGACGCCGCACC
>Ga0137403_10006434_pt1 | contig 13448 bp, 15 predicted proteins | sample CZOMad2_1_16fung_FD_122057 | JGI IMG/M metagenome (GOLD analysis project Ga0137403, IMG submission 122057) | Vadose zone soil fungal communities from Angelo Coast Range Reserve, California, USA - CZOMad2_1_16fungal (Hybrid Assembly) | ecosystem: Environmental > Terrestrial > Soil > Vadose zone... | reverse complement strand
TCGCCGATGTCGCGAGCCGACGGCGTGATGATTGTTTTTGGTCCGACGTAAATCTTCTCGCCTTTTTGAATTGCGCGCTTCACATCGTCTTCACTAACAAACTCGGCAGCTGCGTGTCCATTTGATGAAGCCGTTGCCGGCGGTCTGCCTGCCTGCGATTTGTTAGCTCCGCCATTGCCTGCGGCGCTCGCAGACTGATCAATTTTTTGCGGCGGCGGACTGGCCAAAGGCGACGGCTCGGGCTGACGATTCGCAAGAAAGCGATCGACTATGGCGGCGATCTCCTGGCGACTTACTTTTGGAGCAGCTGACGACTGAACAGGGGCGGGCGCACTGGTAGCGATTGGTGGTCGCGACATGGCCGCCGGTTGCGTGGTGGCTGCCGGACGCTTGCTGGCGACCGGGCGCGTTTCAAAAGCTACGCGCTTGATATCCATCAAATGCAATGGCGAGACATTGTCTGAAGTTACATTGCCGCCCCACGATCCGCAGCCAAGCGTCATCGACGGCGGCAGTGCGGTCGAAAATCCAATTGCCCCATGCGTCGTCGGCGTGTTGACGGTGATGCGCGAGGCCGGCATCTCGGATCCATATTTAATTGCTGCTTCACGCGATCGCGTGTGAATGCCGGCGGTGTGACCCATGCCGCCATAATGAAGAACTTCGTTGCAGCGCGCCGCGCCGCGTTCCAACCCATCTTCGACATAGAAAGCGAGAATCGGCGAGAGCTTTTCCATCGACAGCGGAAAGTCACGGCCAACTCCGCCCACATCAACCATCAAACATCGCGTCCCCGGCGGCGCCGTAATGCCGGCCATCTTCGTAATGACTTCGACTGATCTGCCGACAATCCCCGGGTTCAAACTTCGCTGAGGGGTGGCCACGATCTTCGCCAGTTGATCTGCTTCCGATTGATTGAGAAAGTGCGCGCCCTGCAACTTGAATTGTTCGCGCACTGCCATCTCGATTGGCGCATCGACGACGATTGCCTGCTCTGAAGCGCAAATCGTCCCATTGTCAAAACACTTGCCGGTCAGGATGTCTTGCACTGCTTTGGGAACATCAGCCGAGCGTTCGATAAAGACCGGCACATTGCCGGGACCGACGCCGAATGCCGGCTTACCTGACGAGTAAGCCGCGCGCACTAAACCGATGCCCCCGGTCGCCAGGATGACCGCAGTCATCTTGTGCTTCATCAAAGCTTCCGTGCCTTCGATGGTCGCGGTGGTCATGCAACCGATCGCATCGGCGGGCAAGCCTTCTTTCACACCCGCTTCGCGCATTACTTTCGCTGTTTCGTTGATACAACGCGCGGCCGACGGATGCGGTGAAAGCACGATCGCATTTCGAGATTTGATCGCGATCAGAATTTTAAAGATTGCGGTTGAAGTAGGATTGGTAGAAGGAATGATGCCGGCCACGACGCCGCGCGGACTGGCGATTTCAACTACGTCTTTAGTTTCTGAGACGACCCCGACGGTGCGCAGATTCTTGAAGTAGTTCCAAACGATTTCGGCAGAGAATTGATTCTTGACCTGCTTGTCTTCAGCAACGCCATAACCGGTTTCTTCCACGGCCAGCGCGGCGACGCGGGGCGATTCGCGCAGCGCGGCTTTAGCCATCGCTTCACAGATGCGATCAATTTTTGCTTGATCGAAACGCGCGACTTCGGCCTGCGCCCGGTGAGCACCCTCAACCAGGTCGCGTGCCTGCTGAACCGAAATTAGATCTTTGTCGGCAGACATGAAAAATCTCCGAGCTTAGAAGTTTAGAGCTTAGACTTTAGTCTGGCGGCTATCCTCTAAGGTTCGCCTCGAAACTAAATTCTAAGCCCTAAGCTCCAAGCTCTGCGCGCTTACTTCGCTCGTTCTCGCGACGCTTCGCGAGAGTTCAGCGAACGACCGGCGTCGCCCTGTCCCAACTGACCGCGCGCGCCGCCTGGCAACTGCGTCTGTTCATCCGGGCTAAAGCCAGTGCGGCCACTTACCGGCAACACGCGCTCGACCTCAGCATGTGGCCGCGGAATCACGTGCACACTAATCAATTCGCCAACTCTGCGGGCAGCCGCGGCGCCAGCGTCAGTCGCCGCCTTTACTGCGCCGACATCGCCACGTACGAACACGGTGACGTAACCCGCGCCGATGTATTCTTTGCCGAGTAGTTGCACGTTCGCCGCTTTAACCATTGCGTCCGCGGCTTCGACGGCGCCGACGAACCCTTTCGTTTCGACCATTCCGAGTGCTTCAAGGGGCATCTTCGTCAGTCCTCACTTTTCAAGATTGTAGAAGTTAAAAAACAAATCAGATTACCACTCAAGCTACCACCGCGCGTCTGAAGAATCAAGAGAGGTGAAATCCGAAAACTATAAAGTTTGACAAGGTTTCCAAGCGAGCGTTATAGTGCGCGCCAACGCACAAGCTGCTGCATGCACGAGCGATTTTGTGGGAAGCCGCTCGCGCTTCGATCGAACGAAACCGGCTTGTACGTCCCCCGCACGAACCAAGTCCGACTGAATCGAAATGGCAGAAAGCACCGGAGAAAAGCTGCGACTCGCACGCGAGGCGCGGGGGATTGCTCTACGCGACATCTCTGAGCAAACGCGAATCTCGATTCGATACCTCGAAGCGATTGAAGCTGACGATTACCGGCGGTTGCCGGGTGGAATTTTCAATCGCAGCTTTATCCGCGCCTACGCGAAGTTCATCGGCTATGATGAGAACAACGCGCTTGAGGACTATGCGCGAACGTTGCGCGAGCGCGGCGAGTCCGATGATGAAGGATCGAAATCACACCAATCGCTGGTTTACACTGATGACGGCAACGCTCTGCGCCGATCACCGCTGAAGACTTTATTTTTAGCGATTCTGATTCTCGCGGCGCTGTCGGCGGCAGTGTACTTCGGTTTGCGTTTTTATCAGCGCAGCCAACATTCTCCTCGCCGGAGCGAGCAAAGAATGAATGACGTTCTGCACGATGCATCCATCACTCGAAGATCGGTTATGATCCTGACGGCGAATCAGAAAACAAAGGAGGGGCAGCACGCTGTTTTTGTTTAGAGGGTTCGAGCAAAAAAATGCTGCGATGTTTCGCAGTGTGCGCAAAGTCGGCTTGTTTGCGTTCAGGACTTATCAAACTGCCCGCATGAACTGCGGGCTTTTTCTTTTTGAAGTAGAGTACAAACCGAAAGATTAAGGAGTAATCGAAGCAATCATGATCATTGAGAAAATCCCCGAAGGGCTTACTTTTGACGATGTTCTGTTGGTTCCCGCGCGTTCAGACGTGCTGCCGACTGAAACCGACACGTCCACACAATTCACTCGCGCAATTCGTTTGCAGATTCCCCTCTGTTCCGCCGCGATGGACACAGTGACCGAAGCATCGCTGGCCATAGCGATCGCGCAACAGGGCGGCATCGGTGTAGTTCATAAGAACCTGAGCATTGAGCGGCAGTCGGAAGAAGTAGACAAAGTGAAACGATCTGAGTCCGGCATGATCGTCGATCCGGTCACGATTCGTCAGGACCGGCCGGTGCGCGAAGCGCTCGACGTGATGCAGCGATATCACAGCAGCGGTGTTCCGGTCGTCGATGAAGACGGTCACCGGGTTGGCATCATCACGAATCGCGATCTGCGATTCGAAACGCGGTTCGAATTGCCGGTTTCAGAAGTGATGACGAAGCAACCGCTGGTCACAGTTTCCGTCGGCACGACCCTCGACCAGGCGAAGTCAGTTCTCCAGGAGCATCGCATCGAGAAACTTCTGGTCATCGATGGCGACAAACATTTGAAAGGCTTGATTACCGTCAAGGACATCCAGAAAGCGATTAAATACCCGACCGCGGCGAAAGATGATCTGGGACGCTTGCGCGTCGCCGCAGCGATTGGCGCGACCGGCGATTTCAGAGAGCGCGCGGATCAATTAGTGAAAGCGCGTGTCGATTGTTTGGTGATTGACACGGCGCACGGCCATTCGGTACGTGTGATCGAGGCGGTGCGAGAGATCAAACGCAGACATTCCGACACCCAGTTGATCGCCGGCAACGTAGGCACCGGCGACGGCGCGCGCGAATTGATCGACGCGGGCGTAGACGCCGTGAAAGTCGGCATTGGCCCAGGATCGATTTGCACCACGCGCGTCGTGACTGGCGCGGGCGTACCGCAAATCTCGGCAATTCAATCCTGCGTCGAAGCCGCGCGCGGCACCGGCGTGCCAATTATCTCCGACGGCGGCGTAAAGTTTTCCGGCGACATGGCCAAGGCGATCGCCGCCGGCGCCGACGTGGTAATGATTGGCTCGCTCTTCGCGGGCACGGAAGAAGCACCGGGTGAAGTAATTCTTTACCAGGGCCGCAGTTTCAAGATGTATCGGGGCATGGGCTCGATTGGTGCGATGCGCGAAGGCTCACGCGATCGTTACTCGCAGGAACGAATTGAGGTCGACTCGAAACTGGTGCCCGAAGGAATCGAAGGCCGCGTGCCTTATCGCGGCACGCTGGCTGAAATGGTCACGCAACTCGTGGGCGGTTTGCGATCAGGCATGGGCTACACCGGCTGTCGCACTATCAACGAATTTCAGGAGAAGACTCGCTTCCTGCGCGTGACCGCCGCCGGTTTGCGCGAATCGCACGTGCACGATGTGGTGATCACGAAAGAAGCGCCGAATTATCGACTGGAATAAGACTTAGACAGGATGAACGAAATTAACCGGATCTAGATAAGGAAGAACAACTCGCGATACGTTTTCTGGTTTGTGCTTAATCGTGTGAATCTTGTAAACCCTGTCGCGCCATCAAAGAGGAGATCGTTCATGTTTGCGTTCAGAGTGCTTTTGGTTACAGCGGTTTTGATCTTCGCGTTGCCCGGTTGCAAATCAGCGCACGACAAGATTCGCAGTGTGGTGACCAACTCAAACAATTCATCTTCGTCAGGCAAGCCGGACGATAAAGGACTCATCCATTCCGGCACCGGCACAGAAAAAGAGAAACCCGCCGCCGGTAAGACCAACGTCCAGGGCAAAGTCCTCTTCAATCAAAAGCCGGCCGCTAACATTGAAGTAAAGTTGTGTGAAAAGTTCAGTCAGTATTTCGGTGGCTGCGGCGGCCAGACCTATACAACCAGGACTGATGGCAATGGCGAGTATCTGATCAAGAATGTGCCTCCTGGAATTTATGAAGGACTGACGGCGAAGGTCTTCGACACGCCCTACTACGTTTTCGCGACCTCCGGGTTTATCGCGTCAGCAAAATACCAGCTCGAACCGGATGAGACTTTCTTTGCGCCTGATTCAAAACTTTTCAAAAGCGATTTGAAACTCGTGAATCCAAAAGCCGGAGCTAAGCTTGGGCCAAACAATATTGAGATTAAGTGGGAGAGCTATGCGGACGCGGCTTACTACAAGTTCAGTATAAATCCGGACAGCTCAAGTGGCGCCCAAACCAATTTCGACTACATCAATAAGCGAATTGATGGAACGTCGTATGTTTTGGATAAGCCGCTTGAGGCAGGCTCATACCGAATCAGTGTCACGGCTTATAACGCGAATGACATCAAGTTGGCCGAGAGTGCGAGCGATATTAAGTTCATTATCACGGGAGCGGCGTCGCACTAATTCATCGCATCAACACGAGAACATCAGTGAAACGATTGACTACCGTGAGCAGCGTGTGTTCGGATGGATCGAATTGGCCAAGGTCTATCGAATCCCACCTATACGACGTAGTGATCACGAAAGAAGCGCCCAATTATCGTTTGGAATAGCCGGGAGCGCGGACATCCTTCCGCACAAGCTCCGCTGCTGTCTTGCTGGCCTGAGAAGGTGACAAGTGATAGTTTTACGCGGCCATGTCCTCCAATCGCAGCTATTGGCGTTCGCTTCTTATGTTCTCGAAGAGAGTGCTTCATCCAGCATATCTAGTCATTTGGGGTGGGGTAAGCGCCCTTTCCACGATTGCCACCTTCGCTGGCCCAAGGCTGCTCAAAAACTTTACCGTAGAGATTCGCTGGTGGCTCATTATTATGCTGGGCTCCAGCCTTGTATTGATATTCTTTGGTGCGTTTAGATTTTACCGAAGCTCATCGAGGATTGTCGGAGAGTTGGCCAACTTAATTGAGGATGCTAACAAGATAATTGAAAGTTGCGGAAGGCGAGACCCCATCGGGGTAATCAATCATGCTGTTTCAGCGTGGGACTCTAAGGTCGATTTGTTTCTGCGGCAACCGGAGGTGCGAACAAAATTACATACTCGATATATGGAACGTTATGAGACCGCTATGCCGACACCTCCCGATCAGCTATTCACAACAGTCTACACAAACATACAAGCACCAGACCATTACAAATATTGCATGAGGCTCACAAGCCGGGTTTATCGCCTTCATGAAATCCTGCGGGAACTGTGTCTCACCTAATTGTTGCGGTCATTTTATTCGAGCGAATGCCCACTTGAGATAGGCGAGTGCTTCATTAAAGCCGAACACGTTCCATGTCTCGGTCGGAGAACCTTCCGGCCATCTATTGAATCTTGTGGTGACGGTTTTTGCTTTAGCGATTCTTCCGACAATCTTATCGCTAATGATCGGAGAGAAAGCGCCGCTAAAAGCTTTGCTGTTGGCACTTATCGGCGCATCTTGATCAACGCGAATAGTGATTTCAGAACTAGGGTAATGATGGTCGCCTATATGTACGAAGGTTTTCCCATCGCCAAAAACCGTGATGGAAAAGTCACCGTGATTCATCCAACAGCTCTTGGTATCTGTGATTGAGTCTTTGCTACATCCCACCATCCAATCTAATAGAGAACTCGTCTCCTGTGGATCAAAAGTGCGCTCCGGACTTCCGGCAAACCGTCCACTGCCATCTGAATAATAGATTTCATAACGGACGCCATTGAGAAGACCGCGCTCAATCTTTAACCCACCCTCTAGCTTAATAGTTGACCCTGCCCCAAACGGCGCGTCGGAGGCGATTAGATTATGTTTCTGGGCAGAACAGGGCGTCGCTAACAGGATCAGGAACTGAAACAGAATGGCAGCTTTTCGAAACAAGTTACTGCTCCCTCATCGAATCAAGACCAGCACATCCGCCAGACGATTTACTACCGTAAGCAGCGTCCGTCCTGATTGATCGAAGTGCCCGGCGGCTGCCTGCGCTTCCGCGTCGGCGGCGCCTGATGCTGAGCCAACCAGCTTGACGTAATAACCCTGCAGCTCCGGCGTGCTGCGAAAATAGATTTCCAGTTGATCCAATCCGACGCGCACATTCTCAAGGCTCGTTTTCACCACCGCCTTGTTCTGCTCGTTCGTTTGCAGCGCGGTCGGTGAAGCTTGATTACTCTTCGCCGCTAAGTCTACGTCTTCGATTCCCCTGGCCACACCGCCGAGTATGTAAAGAAACCGCGTCAGGTTCTTAATCTGCTCGGCGACTTTGGTCGCGCCGTTGATCTTTACCTGAGAAACTGCGGGCGTCGGCTCAGGCTTTGCGGTCTTCGAAGTTTGCGTTCCGCGTCGCGTAGTGCGCGAACGCGTTTGCGCGAAAGCCGCGGTTGACAGGACCAGGAGCACGCATATTGAAACGATGATTCTTTTCATATTCACCCCACCAATATTTTTGCCCTCAAGCGTGCGTCATAATTTGTTCGCTAGTCAAGTGGCGCGTGTCAGAAGCCCGACCGTGAGGGAGGGCCAACCTTCGTAACGGAGCCCTTGCTTACACGCGGGCTTCTGACACGCTGATGCTGCTACAATCTCAATTCTCAATTGATGAGCAGCAGAACCCTGAAAGTTGAACGAGTGGGCCGCGTCGATTACGCCGCCGCGCTCGATCTGCAAAAGCAAACCGAGCGTGCGGTTTTGACGGGCGCGCAACCGGATACGCTGCTTTTGCTCGAGCATCCGCACACGTTGACTCTCGGCCGTCGCTCAGCCCAAGACGGAATCATCTCGACCGAAGAAGTGTTGAAATCGCGCGGCGTCACCATCTTTGAAACCAATCGCGGCGGCAAGACTACTTATCATGGACCGGGCCAGATCGTTGGTTATCCGATCATCAAGTTGAGTCCTGATCGCGAAGACGTACATCGCTATGTGCGCGATCTGGAAGAAGTATTGATCCGAACGATGCGCGACTTTGAGATCGAAGCTTTCCGTATTAAGGGATTAACGGGAGCGCACACCGAACGCGGCAAGGTCGCGGCCATCGGCGTGCATATCGCGCGCTGGATCACTACGCATGGGTTCGCGCTGAATGTGAATACGGATCTCAGTTACTTTGATTTGATCGTCCCGTGCGAAGGCGAGCCGGTGACATCAATGGCCGGATTGCTTGGTCGCGAAATTGAGGTGAGCTCGGTTGAAGATCGGATCATCGAGCGTTTTGCTGAGGTATTTGAAAGGGAATTAGAAGCTGTTGCGATGGTCGTCTGACACGGCTCTGCCGCTCGATGTGCGGAAAGGCTTTGCCTTTCCGTCAGGCGGTAAAGGATTCTGAGGCTGCGCCTCAGAGATCAATAGCGAGGCATAGCCTCAAGAAAGATATGGGTCACGGAAAGGCCGAGCCTTTCCACACATCAGGTGGCAAAGCCACAAACCAGATCACAATGCTGACAATCGATCTAATCAAACAAGCCGCCGCGCGAATCGCCGGCCGCGTTCATCGCACGCCGGTTGTTACTTCTCGCTCATTCAACGAAGTTGCGGGCTGTGAAGTCTTTTTCAAGTGCGAGAATCTGCAGCGCGCGGGCGCCTTCAAAGCTCGCGGCGCGACGAACAAGATTCTTTCGCTGACGGACGACGAAAAAAAGCGCGGCATCATCGCCGTCTCTTCCGGCAATCATGCGCAGGCCGTCGCGCTCGCGTCGCGCGAAGCGGGCGCGCGCGCAGTGATTTGTCTTCCGGAAGACGCCCCGAAAATGAAAGTTGCCGCGACCCGCGGCTACGGCGCCGACATTCGGTTCTTCGATCGGCACAAAGACGATCGCGATGGGTTCGGCCGCGAAATCGCGGAGCGCGAGAACCTCGTGATGGTTCCCGCGTACGACGATTACCTGATAATGGCGGGACAAGGAACTTGTGGTTTGGAGCTTCTCGAAGAAGTGCCCGATCTTGATTCGATGCTGGCGCCTTGCAGTGGCGGTGGATTGTTCGCCGGAGTTAGCACCGCAGCAAAATCGATGAAGCCTTCGATCAAATGCTTTGCCGTGGAACCCGAGACCGCTAGCGACACTCAGCAATCAGTCGCGAAAGGCGAGCGCGTGAAAATCTCTCCGCCGCCCACAATCGCTGACGGGTTGCGCGTGCAAACTCCCGGCGCGCTAACGTTTCCAATCACGCGCGCAAACGCTGATGATGTATTGACTGTCAGTGACGATGAAATTCTCGCGACCATGCGTTTCATGCTGTTTCGCATGAAGCTGCTGATTGAACCTTCCGGCGCTGCGGCGGCGGCCGCAGTCTTTCATCGCAAGGTTCCGAACGGTTCTCGGAAAGTTGGCGTAGTCCTTTCAGGCGGCAACGTCGATCCGGAAGTGCTGACGAGAGTTCTGCAGGAAGAAGGTGGGAATTGATGTCTCTGCAAATTCTTTTTGACATCGCGCCCGATCCCGTTAGGAGCGGAGCTGCGCTGGGCGTGGCGCTCGTGGTTATCGTTTTTGTGCTTGTCCTGGTCGGGGTAGGAGCGCTGGTTTTCTGGCTCTGGTTACGCAAACGTGGCCAGGGCGCCCAAGAGATGATTCGTCCGGAATATTCTCAGACAGCCAGTCCGGTTCAGGTAAACAATCCAAACCAACCGTAAGCATTCAAAACTTCGCCGCCTAAAAACGAAGCGAGATTAGCGATGACAATCGTGGCGAGGTCCTGCCACATCGATCGCTTGCCCAGCTCTTCCGCTTTTCCGTAAGCGAGCCAGAATAAAACGCACTCGGCGACGGGCGCGAAAGTTTCCGCGACGATCAAATAAATCGTGCGTGATGCGTTCGCAAACATGAGCGGCATCACCAGTACGACGATCGGATACGTGCAGGCCGTCAGCCAGACTCCCGCGAAAATTCTGCGTTTGATCGAATGTCGTTGAGACAGACCGAGCAGCAGAACCGGCGTCTCGATCAGAATCGTGAACGGATAGCCGATTAAGAGGAAGCGCCAAAGATCGGAAGGTGACATTCTTTTACAACCCAAGCCAACTTAGTAAGGATCCCGCCAACTCCTCAGCATCCACGGAAGAAATCGAACCGACTCTTCTAAAAGATCAGATCCTGATGAATAGTGAAGATGCCTCGCTTCACCGCCGTTGCGACGTTAAGACCAGCAGCTTGCCAGTCTTGCATTATGAATTCGCCTGGCTGGAGGCGATTGAGCTTGCTTGTAAGTGGAACTATGAAAATGTCTTGTGACTGGTGAGGAGTGCTGACAGCAATTGCGGGTCGGACTTTCGCGCCGGCGAGATCCGAAAACGGAAATCGAACGAGAACGACACTACCTTTCGAGTAGCTCGCCATAAACGTCGTCCTCGGGATTGTCCCAGATTGCTTCGATAGATGGACCGCTGGCATTCAGCCAGAACTTATCGCCGTTCGACACCACCGTAACTATTACTTCCGTGCCTTCAGGCAATGAAAGATCTTCCAGGGGTTGAATCCTTCCATCAGTGACAATGGCCCTAATTCTTTCCTGCATAACGTGGTTATCTTATTCGATTTTTCACGGCACGGGTAGGCCGTACTCCACGTCGAACTAAATCATTCGCAACAGAAACGGCGCTTCCGCCAGCACATGGGCCATCGCGATCGTAAAGTAAATATCCCGCGTCAGCGTGTAGTTGGCAGAAAAGCCAAACCACAACAGCGCAACCGCGAACAGGCCGAACACTAGAATTGCTCCGATCAATTTCGGAAAGCCGCGCGAATGACTGGCAACCGGAATTGTCTTAACTTTCCAAATCGCCCCCGTCGCTCCGATCGATGGCAGCGCCACGATCCAAACGCCGTAGTGCAGCATCTCCAAAAAGACATGGGTAGAGACGAGCATATGACTCGAAACATTCGGCAGCAGTTCCGCGCCGGCATGTTGGGTGATCCGCCAGAACAATCCGTTGTCGTCCGCCAATGACGACGTGCCTGAAAGCTGCCACAACATCGCCGCCATTAGTAACGGCAGGAACATGAGGCAGCGTCGATACACCGGCAACCATTCGGACTTTGTTCGTCGCAAGTGCCGATCTAAAAACCATAGCGCGACCAGCGGATGCACATAAACGATCGCCAGACTGAAAAACTCCGGCGACAGCCAATTAATGCTGCAAAGCACGAACGCGAGCGGCAGCACCCAAAACCAATCACGATTCGCTTTCTGCTTTCCGCGCATCAGTACCAAAGCACCGATCCACAAAATCATCAGCGTGTTCCAAATCGCGATCGCGTTGGACCAATTCGCGCCCGACCAAATGTTCGCGTAATAAAGTGCCGGCAGCGAAACATACGTCAGCGTCAACAATCCAATTCCCACAAACGCGACGATGAAGAAGTTTCGCGAGCGGCCAAAGCGCGCCGGCAGGCGCATGAGAAAATAACGAGCTTCGAACCAATTGTGCGGACCGGCAAAAAGGAAGACGGTAGCGATGGACATTTGCAGTGGGAGCCAACTTGCGAATGCCGCCGATAGGCAGGCGCTGCCGATCAAAATTGCGGCAAACGCTCGCGCCGACACACGCGTTCGTTCACGCGCGCGCGGACTGGTCCATGGACCAACGGTTATGTCTTCGACTCGTTGCATATGGGAGCGCAGGCATCCTTGCCTGCGGTTCGCGAGCATCCTGCTCGCCACCCTTACCCGCTTGCTATCGCAAGCAGTTCTGTAACTACTCCTCGCCGGGCTTTCCTGATTTCCGCAGCGGGATGATCAATTTCATATTGTCATCGCCGGGAATAACTTCAATCATCAGGCCGCCGCTCGTGTCCTTGCCATCTTTCAAAGACTGCGGCAGGTTCTGCCAGCGAATGTATCCCGGCGGTCCCGCGTTGGCGCGCACAATCACGGTTGCGACTCCAAAAATAATCGCGATGAGCAGCACGCCGGCGACTGCTTTATGGTTGCGCCGCTGACTGGATCGCGCGAACCAAACTCCCGCGAAAGAGATCGCCAGGAACATGAACAGCCCGGCCATCATCGTGCGGCCTGAGCTGTGCATGATGCTTTGCGACAGCGAAGTGGTTTCACCTTTAGGGCCGGCCGCTTCCTGCAAACGCCTCAAAGTATTTTCGGAGATTTGCAGGGTGGCTTCGTATTTCTTCGGATCTGACGTTATGGTCATGCCGGTATAGAAAAGGCTCTTCGGCTCGACCGGCGTCGGTTTGGGGCGCGCGATATCAGCAAAGGCGTAGATGGCACTGGCCAGTAAAGCGAGTATCGCAGCGGTAGCGAATAGCGTTCGTTTCATTATTTCTCCTTAAGATCAAGCGACAAGAATTCTTCTCAGGGTGTGTCCATCGGTGTGATCTATGGACGCTTTCAAAGTCGGCGCAGTATAACGCAAAAGCATTTCCTGGATGCTCAAATCGCACTAATGACGAGTAATTGTCTGATTTGAAACTCTCACCCTCTGGTTGGGCTGGCGGTGTCAGAGTACCGACTTTAGTTAATGAGGTCAGTCCCGGCGTGTTCTGGTTTCAATTCTCCGGTGTATGATTTTGTACGCCACGTTTCTTTTCTTGCTCAAACTCCCGGCGCATTTCTTTGATTTCAGTCATGGCATGCATGTTGATATTCACCACCTCGCATGCGGGCTGCTACCAAGCCCATAACTTTCAATCAATCATCAAAGGGGAGGACAGAGATATGGCAGACGATAGAGAGCGCAATGAAGGAATGAAACAAGGCGGCGCGCACGAGGCGCCCGGACGCAATACCGGCACAGGCTCGGAGGCCGGTGACAAGGGCAACCTCGGTGGTCAACAACTCGGTGGCCAACAAGGTGGCCAGAAGAAGCCAGATCAGGAAGGCAGCTACAAAGAAGGCGGCCAGAACGAACAGACGAGACGTTAAGGGTGGCGCTGTCCACACCGGGGCTCACGCGTGATGTTTCTGCAAGGAGATGTCACTCGTGGGCCTTTTTGTATTTGAAGGAAAGCTCGTCCACAGATTACGCAGATGACACAGATTAGGAAAGACAGAACGGCGGGCTAATTAGGATCGTGAACTATTTAATGTCTTATCTGTGTAATCTGTGTAATCTGCGGATGATTACCTACTTATTAATTCTCTTCGTACTGCCGCCGCCACTAATCGTCCGGCTCATCTTCCGCGCTACGATTTCGGCCTGTGCAAAGACCCGCAGAAAATTTCCACCGAGAACCTTTTCGATGTCCTGTTCGCTGTAACCGCGCTTCAGCAATTCGTAAGTTATGTTAGGCAGCATCGAAACATCGCGGGCGCCTTCAGGAAAATCATTGGCGCCGTCAA
>Ga0137403_10006433_pt1 | contig 13450 bp, 10 predicted proteins | sample CZOMad2_1_16fung_FD_122057 | JGI IMG/M metagenome (GOLD analysis project Ga0137403, IMG submission 122057) | Vadose zone soil fungal communities from Angelo Coast Range Reserve, California, USA - CZOMad2_1_16fungal (Hybrid Assembly) | ecosystem: Environmental > Terrestrial > Soil > Vadose zone... | reverse complement strand
TGGGACAGTATCTGCCGAGCGACGAGATCCCAAAATTCCAGCAACCGCCCCCCAACGTTGCCCAAGGTCAGTACGCGGTAAAGATCGCCCTGGACGATCCTGATCTGTTGAAATTTCCCATCGGCGCGCAAGGCACCGCGGCCATCTACACAAGCGGCGAGCATGGCGCGTGGGCTGCGCTGCGTAAGATCTCGATCCGCGCCCACTCGTGGTTCAACTGGCTCTACCCAATCAACTTCTGACGGTCAAATTACACACCACGATGTGACTTTGATCTGTCAGTCGTTTCGCATTGCGGGCGCATTTCCCTTGCCAGTTCATCAACGGCCTTACCTCCGCAACAGCACAATCAATCCGCGCGGCACTTACACCTTGGTTTAGCGACGCGGACCAAAGGACAATAGTCTCATGGTGGTGCGCGTGCGCAAAGTGGCGATGGACGCTGCGCGCGACGTTGTGCTCGGACGTTGCGCGTTGGACGTCGAACGCGTGCAAAGTTCGGGAGGACAGTCATGAGACGCACAATGCCTATCAGAACCACCTGGCTCCTTGTGTTGACATTGCTCGTCGCCATGATGGCCCTGAGCGGTCCGGCGGCCGCGCAGCAGCAACGCTCGCCAAACATCCTCGTCATCATGGGTGACGATGTCGGCTGGTTCAACGTTGGCGCCTACCATCGTGGAATGATGTCGGGGAAGACGCCGAACCTCGACAAGTTGGCGTCCGAAGGCATGATGTTTACCGACTATTATGCCGAAGCAAGTTGCACGGCGGGTCGGGCGAATTTCATCACCGGCCAGTTGCCGATCCGCACCGGCTTGACGACGGTAGGACAGGCCGGCGCGGATGTCGGTATCCCCGCCGAGGCGGCGACGCTTGCTACCGCTCTGAAGGCGCAAGGCTATGCCACGGGGCAGTTCGGTAAGAACCACCTCGGTGACCTGAACAAGTATCTCCCAACGGTGCACGGCTTCGATGAGTTCTTCGGATACCTGTACCACCTCGACGCGCTGTCCGACCCATACTGGTATTCCTTCCCGGCCGACGAGAAATACTACAACACCTACGGCCCACGTAGCCTGATCCACAGCTATGCGACCGACACGGATGATTCGACCGAGCAACCGCGCTGGGGCCGGGTCGGCAAGCAGAGGATCGTCGATGAAGGCCCGCTGCCGCCGTTCCCGGACATGTCGAACGTTCAGAACATGCACGACGTGCCGTTCATGAAGGCGAAGTACGACATGACGACGTTCGACGAGGTGCTGGTGAAGGCGTCCAGTGATTTCATGGACAAGGCCAAGCGCGACGGCAAGCCGTTCTTCGTCTGGCACAACACCACGCGCATGCACGTCTGGACCTTCCTGGCGCCCAAATACAAGGCGATGCAGAACAGCCACACAAACTATGGTCTCGAAGAAGCCGGCATGGCGCAGTTGGACGATAGCGTCGGAGCCTTGCTCAAGCATCTCGACGACATCGGCGAAGCCAACAACACAATCGTCATCTTCACCACGGACAACGGCGCCGAAGTATTCACATGGCCGGATGGCGGCATGACGCCGTTCAAGAACACCAAAGGCACTGTCGGCGAAGGTGGCTTCCGCGTACCGGCTCTCATTCGCTGGCCGGGTCGGATCAAACCGGGCTCGGTCGAGAACGGCATCTTCTCTGGCCTCGATTGGTTCCCCACTCTGGTGGCTGCGGCCGGAAATCCGAATATCACCGACCAGCTGCTCAAGGGCATCAGGCTCGGCGACCGGACCTACAAGAATCACCTCGATGGCTACGACCAGACCGATCTTCTCACTGGGAGAGGTCCATCCAAGCGCCACGAAATCTTCTACTTCGGCGGTGCGAGCCTGGGTGCTTTGCGCCTCGATGACTTCAAGTTCACGTTCTACGCGCAGCCCTACGGCTGGCCGGGCGAAAAGACCACGACCGACATGCCGGGAATGGTCAACATTCGCCAGGATCCCTTCGAGCGTACGCCGATGATTCGCGGCGAGTCGACCAATACCGGCGCCTTCGGCTACGGCAACGACTTTTTCGCCCGCGAATTCTGGCGCTTCGTCCTGGTCCAGCAGTACGTCGGGAATCTGGCGAAGACCGCAATCGAATATCCGCCGATGCAGGCCCCGGCCTCGTTCAACCTTGAAGCGGTGAAGCAGAAGGTTGAGGAGACGGTGAAGAACCGGCCGGGTCAGTAAAGTAATGGCCTGATGCGAAGGCCCGTGCGCCTGCTGTGGCGCACGGGCCGATTCCGAATGCAGAACAACATGTGGAGAAGCACGGGGACCCGCCATCCAGCAACTAGCTGCGTCGTCGCATATTTCGAAGGAGGCAAGCGTGGATCCGAGCAAACATTCCTCCATCAACCGCCGCGTCCTGATTTCCAGTCTTGCGACGCTTCCGGTGTTGTCCGGCACGCTGCTGCCTGGCGCCGCGCTCGCACAAGCGCCAAGCGTCCCGCTGCCGTCGTGGAACGAGGGGACGGCAAAGCAAGCGATCCTTGATTTCGTGCGCTTGACCACTGACCGATCGAGCCCGAGCTACGTCGCTCCGGAGGAGCGAATCGCGGTGTTCGACCAGGACGGCACGCTGTGGGTCGAGCATCCCATGTATACGCAAGTGGTGTACTGCCTGGAGCGCGTCCCGGCGGTGGTGGAGAAGAAACCGGAGCTCAAGGATGTCGAGCCATTCAAGACCGTGCTCTCCGGCAACCGCGAGGCCATGGCGAGGCTCTCGATGCGAGATCTCGAAGAGATTCTCGCCGCGACGCTGACCGGGATGTCGGTCGAGGAGTTCAACGCCGACGTGAAGAAGTGGCTCGAGGCAGCGAAGGATCCGCGCTGGGGCCGACACTACACCGAGCTGATCTATCAGCCGATGCTCGAAGTGCTTCGCTATCTGCGCGACAACGGTTTCAAGACCTATATCGTGACCGGTGGCGGGCAGGACTTCGTGCGCGTCTATGCGCAGCAAGTGTACAGCATCCCGCCCGAGCAGGTGATCGGCAGTGCGGGCGGAACGACGTATGGCTACGACAGGGACGGCAAGCCGTTCCTGACCAAAGAGCCGAAGCTTCTGCTCAACGACGACAAAGCCGGCAAGCCGGAAGGAATCCACCTCATGATTGGTCGCCGACCCTACGCGGCGTTCGGCAACTCGAACGGCGACCGCGAGATGCTGGAGTGGACCGGCGCCGGCACGGGCGCGCGGCTGAAGATGTTGCTGCTGCACGATGATCCCAGGCGTGAATACGCCTACGGCCCGGCCCAGGGACTGCACGACAGCAAGGTCGGCACCTTCACCCAAGCGCTCTACGACGAGGCGAAGCAGAAGGGCTGGGTCGTGATCAGCATGAAGAACGACTGGAATGAAGTCTTTCCGCCCACCACCGTCGGAAGCACGACCAGGTGAGGCGGACGCGAATGACTTCGCATCTAAACCAGGAGGTGACGTCATGAAAGTGACCGCCACTTTTGTCGTCGCCGTCTCGTTCCTCGGCACCCCATCGGCGCATGCAGGCCCCTGCAGCAGCGCTATCGCGCAATTCGAACAGGCCGTGCGCCAATCCGGAAAGAAACCGACGGCAGGGCCGACCGCATCCCAGACCGTCGACGCACAAACTGGCCGCCAACCGACGCCCGATTCAGTGAAGCGGGCTGAGGAGAGTGCGCAGGCAACGTTCGAGGCAGCCCTGGCGCGCGCCAAGAGCCTCGATGCGCAAGGCGATGCCGGTTGCTCGCGTGCCCTGGCCGATGCCCAGCGCATGTACAGTTTCCGATGACCGAACGCGGACACGGCGCATCTTCTACGATGAGCTAAACCTTTGTCGCACCACCGGCCCAAGCCGCCCGCACCCAGCCGATCCAAGAGCAAGGACGGTGTCGGGAAGCCTATGACTCCTGCGGATGGTCCGGCGCTGCGTGAAGAGCATGTCAGGCGGAAGTCGACATTATCCATCTGGCTCGCTGCAGCGGGCGCGGTCGTCCTCCTCGTCGGTCTAGCCTACGGCGTTCTCACTGGCGGGATTTCCTCATCCGACAGTGACAGCCACGCATCAAGTGCGCCGACCTTTGTCGGCAGCGAGACCTGCGCCGGCTGCCATCGGGTCGAAGCAAGTCTCTGGCGCGGCTCGCAACATAGCCACGCGATGGCCCATGCCGACGACAGGTCTGTTCTTGGCGATTTCGCCGACGCGAGTTTTGACTATTACGACGTGCACTCACGCTTCTTTCGCAAAGGCGGCAAATTCTTCGTCGAGACCGACGGGCCAGATGGCGCACCCGGCAGTTTCGAGATCAAATACGCCTTCGGTGTCGACCCGCTGCAGCAATATCTGATCGAGTTTCCCGACGGCCGGCTGCAGGCGCTATCCATCGCCTGGGACAGCCGCCCAAAGCAGCAGGGCGGCCAGCGCTGGTTTCATCTCTACCCGGACGAGCAGATCAAGCACGACGATGTCCTCCATTGGACAAAGCTGAACCAGAACTGGAACTTCATGTGCGCGGAGTGCCACTCGACTGGCGTTCGCAAGAACTACGATGAAGTCAGCGATCGCTTTGCCACGACTTTTGCCGAAATCAGCGTGGGCTGCGAAGCGTGTCATGGCCAAGGGTCGCGTCACGTCGCCTGGGCGCGCGATCAGAAGCGCTTGTGGCCGCTTCGAAAACCCGACGATCCAACCATGGGGCTGGCGGAGCGTTTGACTGAACGGCGTGATGCGACCTGGTCGATGAATCCCGTGACCGGCAACGCAATCCGCAGCAGCCCGCCGCGGCTGTTGCGTGCGGAGGTCGAGACCTGCGGTCTCTGTCACGCGCGCCGTGGCCAGTCCTCCGAAGCATGGCTTCCAGGTCGATGGCTGTCCGACACGCACATGGTCGCGCCAATACGCCAGGGTCTTTATCACGCCGACGGGCAAATGCTGGACGAGGTCTACAACTACGGCTCGTTCAAGCAGAGCAGGATGTTCGCGGCCGGCGTCACCTGCAGCGACTGCCACGAGCCGCACAGCGGCAAGCTTCGCGCTCCTGCCGATAGTGTCTGCCTGCAATGTCACGCCTCCGACAAGTATACGGTGGCCGCCCATCAACGACACGAGGCGGTGGATCCGCCCTTGTCCTGCGCGTCGTGCCACATGCCGGAGCGCACCTATATGGTGGTCGATCGACGGCACGATCACAGCTTCCGGGTGCCCCGGCCTGATGTCTCGGCAAAGCTCGGAACACCCAACGCCTGCAACGATTGCCACGGCGACAAGACCGCGGAATGGGCGGCGTCGGCGGTCGAGCATTGGCATGGTCCGAACCGAAAGGGCTTGCAAAACTACGCCGAGGCTTTCCACGCGGCCTGGACCGGCCGCAGCGACGCCGCAGCCTTGCTTGGCAAAATCGCCGCCGATCGCAATGTTCCGGCGTTTGCGCGGGCAGGCGCCCTGACCGAGCTCAGGCCACACGTCTCGCCGTCGAATGCCAATCTGGCGCGCGCCGGACTGTCGGACCCTGATCCGATGGTGCGGATCGGGGCGCTCACAATGCTCGAAGACATGCCACCCAATCAGCTTTGGCCGCTCGTCGCGCCGCTTTTGTCCGATTCCAACCGTGGCGTGCGTATCAGCGCCGCCATGCTGCTCGCGAGTGTGCCGAACCTCAGCCAGCCACCCGCCGACCGCGAGCGCTTCGAGCGCGCGGCAGCCGAATTCGTTGCGGCCCAGCGCCTCAATGCCGATCGACCGGAAGCGCGTTCGACGCTTGGTTACTTCTTTGCCCGGCGTGGCCTCGCAGCCGAGGCGGAATCCGAATACAGAGCCGCGCTCCGGCTGAGCCCGCAATTTGCTCCCGCGGCAATCAACCTCGCCGATCTCTATCGCCAGCGCGGTCGGGATCGTGATGGTTTGGAAGTCCTGCGGACTGCCATCGACGCCTCACCACGGCTCGCTGGGCTGCATCATGTACTCGGACTCACGTTGACGCGTCTCAAACGGAACGACGAGGCGATTGCTGAATTGCGACGGGCGGCCGAAACCGAGCCGGAGCGTGCGCGATACACATATGTCTATGCGGTGGCACTGCATTCCGCTGGTCAGACTGAAAATGCAATGACAGCCCTTGAGGAAAACATCGCCCGACATCCGGGCGATCGTGACACCCTGATGGCGCTTCTCAGCTTCCATCGTGGGGCAGGGCGTATCGATTCGGCACTCAGATACGCCGAGCAGCTTGCTCTGGTCATTCCCGAAGACAAGGATCTGGTCGAGTTGATCGAGGACCTTCGGCGACAAGGCAAAAAGTCCATCGATCAGTAGGGCCTCGGGGACCGGCGCTGGCGCCGGCGGCGCTTTCACCGGCATGTCGGCTGCTATCGCTGAAGTTGCCAATGCCGAAAACGCGAATGCAATAATGCGGCGCATCGCTTCGGCACTTCGATCTCGTCCCACAGGTACTGTGAAGTAATATCGTGTAACGCGCATTGCGGAGCGAGCAGAGAACATCTGCGTGAGGGCAGGGACTGAATCGCATCCAGTGCGCTGCGGGCAGCTTTCCCAACTGATGGGCTTGCCCGCTGCTGACGCGCCGCATTCTTCGATGCACCATCTGCGACTGGCACCTAAGAGCAAATGATTGGCGCCCTATAACAAGATCGTTGCAGATGATAGTTGATACCAAATCCCGTCGAGAGCAAGCGCGCGCCGAGCGCGCGGGCAACTCTGATCTGCAGCGAATGAGAGATGGAAGCTTACCAGTGGTTTTTATTCGGGATGATGGCAGGGTTCATCCCCTGTTTTATCGTACTCGTACTCATCGTGAGGAGGTCTTGTCGCTGCACCATCCGACTCCGTCACGACTGTACTGAGGATTGATCACCCCTGACGTGCCGCGCAGCCGTCAGCCAAACAGCTTCGCCCGCTTCGGGGGGAGAGCGGGCGGGGCGACGGCGAGCGCGCGGACAAAACTTCCTGCGCGCTCGCCCGGCGGGTGATTAAGTCAACACAGCGGGTTTTTCGCTGTGAGTTGGTACAGGTCGAAGCATTAGCTTGGACTGTTGTCCCGAAGCGCTTTGCAAGAAGCCCCGGCCGCTTGAGAACCATGCAGATTCGCGGCCGGAGCTCCGTTGAGCCTGCGGGAGATCGGCGTAAACGCGGACGAATTGCAAGGAATATTTCCGCTGACGGTCAGCGGTCCGACCATGATCCACTGCACGACCGTGAATGCCGTCTCGATCAGGCACCAGTTGTCGCACCAGATACGTCCCGCTTTCGTTCCGCCGTGGGATCGCGCTGCGACCGTCAGGCGAGGACAGCCGCGATAGCCTGCACTGCATGGTCGATTTCCGCAACGGTGTGATAGCAGCCGAAGCCGATGCGCAGCCGTGTGCCGCGCACGTCAGTGACGATCCCCGCCCGCTCCAGGCGCGCGTGGATCGACGTCGCCTGCGGCGTGTCATAGCAGAGGAAATGGCCGCGCTCGGCCGTTCCCATCGGCGTCAGCAGGCGTGCCTCGCGCAGTGGGGCAATGTGCGCAACGTCCACGCCCTTGAGGAAGCGGTCCTGAAGCGACAGCACGTGCGCATGGATCGCCTCGACCGTAAGGCCAATCCCGGTCATCCAGTCGAACACGGCGGCGAGCCGGTGAAGCCCGCTGGGGTCGAAGGTGGCACCCATGAAACGCGAACCGTCAGTGCCGTATGAGATCTCGTCGGACGCGGCGCTGGTGAGGGCGCCGAAGCCCGCGAACCATCCGGTGTCGCGTGGCCGCGGGGCATAACCGGGCGGGCAGTGCAGGAAGCACGCGCCTTCGCCCGCCATGGCGTATTTGTATCCGCCCGCGAGATAGAAGACGCGCGGCGCGACGCGCTGCAAGTCAGTCGGCAACGCCATGAAGCCGTGATAGCCGTCGACGGCAATAAGCGTTTGCTGCGATGCGATCGCCTCCGTCAACGCGGCGATGTCACCGCATGTTGCGCCGGAGTTATAGAACACCTGACTGACAAAGATCAGGTCGTGCTCGCCGGTGCGCGCCGCCGCCAGAAACCGATCGGGAAAGCTATCGCCCGGTGCAGTCGCGACGCGCGTGACCGCCACCAGATGTTCTTCGGCGAGCCGGCACAGCTGGCGCTCGAAGGAATGAAATTCCGAATCGCTGGTCAGCACCCGCGGCGGCCTGGTCAGCGACAGCGACGACAGCAGGCGACATACCAGTTCATGGGTGTTGGGGGCAAACGCCAGCGTTCCTTGGTCCGGAAGATTCAGGATGCGGACGATACCGCGCCGAACCCGCGGCATCAGTTCCTGAAAGATGGGCGCCCATTTGGCGTCAGCCAGGCGCGCTGCCTGCTGCACGGCCTGCTCGTGTGCCCGGCATGCGGCGTCGGGCCAGTAGTGATGGCTGTGCGCAGCGAGGTGTATGCGTCCCGGCGCAGCGTCTCGGAAGATCGAGAAGTGCTGATGAAGGTCGAGATTCATTGCTGCGCCCGCTCGGAATAGACAAACCCCATACGGGCCCTCACGGCGGGCGGCAGTGGGGGAATCAGCGAGCGCGGAATAAGGTAATTCGAGAGCTGGAACAAGTCGCCGAATATCTGGTGCCGGTCGGCCGTCTGCTTCAGGTAGTCATAGCCCGAGGAGCCGCCGGTGCCGACCTTGACACCAATCATGCGCCGCACCATCAAGGCATGCCGGTAGCGCCACAACGTCAACGTCTCCTCGATGTCCATGAGCGCGGTCAGCAGCCGAAACGGCAGCTGCAACACCGGTTCGTCGCGATAGACCGTAATGAACAGCGCCGCCTGCACGCCGGCGAGCGACATGCGCCAAGGCGAGGGCTCGGCTTGCGGCTGGAAGATCGCATTGAAACGGGCCAGCGCCGCGGCAATGGCGCGCGTTTCAGTCTCGCGCTGCGATTCACTCATGCCTTCGGTGGCGCGTATCAGGTCCGAATCCGCAGCGAGCGACCGGATCACCGCCTCACGATAAACATTGCTGAACGCGTAGCCGCTGAGTTCGACGAAGGGGGTGCGCGCGAGCCAGCGGTCGAGCTGATCGACCAACGTGTCGCCGTGCTTGACTTCAGCAACTCGCCGGCGGTCGTTTTCGGAAAGCCGGAGGTCGAACGGGGTGTCCTCCAGCTTCAGGCGGCCTTCGAGCCGCAAGCCCAGCCGTATCTCGATCAGGCGGAACTGCACCGACTGAAAGCCTGAGGCCGGAGTGAGCAGGTCGCGGAAGTCGAGAAAATCGAGCGGGGTCATGGTCTCGAGCACGTCGAGCTGATGGACCAATAGCCCGACGATCTCGTTGATGCGCCCGAGCCCGTGCACCACTCGTCCCAGGCGATCGTCTTCGACCACGTCGGCGCCGAAGTCCTCCTGGATACGGTCAAGCTCGTGCAGGATGAGCTTGAACCAGAGTTCGTAGGCCTGATGCACGATGATGAACAGCATTTCATCATGCGCGGGTGCGCCGGCGCGTTCGCTCTCGCGCACCTGCTGCGCCAGCAGCGATTCCAGCCGCAGATAGTCGGAATAGTAACAACGGCGCCGCGGGTCACGATGGGTAGTCATGGTGGACACTCCGAAACGGCGGGTCACATCTTCCGAGACTTCGCTTGCCGCGGCAACTGCGGCGCTCCCGCCCGGGACAACATGCAGAGAACGCCGCTCATTTCGCGATTACTGCCGAGGCCTCGATCTCGACTTTCGCTCCATCTTCGACGAGTGCGACCACCTGCACCATGGTCATGGCCGGGAAATGTGTCCCCATCACGCTGCGATAGGCTTCCCCGACCTCAGCCAATCTGGACAGATATTCCTTCTTGTCAGTGATGAACCAGGTTAGCCGCGTAATGTGCTCCGGCGCCCCGCCGGCCTCTCGCACGACCGCAACGATGTTCTGCAAAGCCTGGCGGGTCTGCGCGACGAAGTCCTGGCTTTCGAATTTCTGGTCGGCATTCCACCCGACCTGGCCTGCGACAAAAACGATCCGGCCCTCAGCGGCAATGCCATTCGCATAACCCTTCGCACGTTTCCAATGGCGCGGGTGCAACAACTGATGGGGCGATTGCGCAGCAGTCATTGGCTGGCCTCGGATGACTGTACACCGTGCCGCAGTCTGAAACGCTGGATCTTGCCAGTTGGCGTCTTGGGCAGTGCATCGATGAACTTCACCGACCGCGGATACTTGTACGGCGCGATCGACGCCTTGACATGATTCTGCAGACGCCGAGCGGTGTCCGCATCGTCGACGACGCCGTCCTTCAACACCACGTGTGCCTGCACGACTTGCCCACGTTCATCGTCCGGGATGCCGATTACCGCACACTCCTTGACATCGGGATGCGACAAAAGGGCGGCCTCCACTTCCGGACCCGCAATGTTGTAGCCGGCGGAGATGATCATGTCGTCGGTGCGGGCGGCGAAATGGAAATAACCGTTGTCGTCCTGCCAGAATGCATCGCCAGTGAGGTTCCAGCCTTCCCGGACGTAGGTCTTCTGCCGCTCGTCGGCGAGATAACGGCAGCCGGTCGGGCCGCGGACCGCAAGCCGGCCGATCTCGCCACGCGGCTTTTCGTTCATGGCTTCGTCAACGACCTTGGCCTCGTATCCGGTGACTGGCCGGCCCGTAGATGCGGGCGCGGCATCGCCGACCCGGTTGGTAATGAAGATGTGGAGCAGCTCAGTCGAACCGATGCCGTCAAGGATCAGCTTGCCGGTCTTGCGCGTCCAGTCGTTGAACACCGGCGCCGGCAGGGTTTCTCCTGCCGATACGGCGACCCGCAGTGACGACAAGTCCGCGCCTTGATCCATGGCGGAGAGCATCACGCGGTATGCGGTCGGCGCCGTGAATGCGATCGTCGCCTTATAGGTCTCGATGATTTCGATCATATTCGCGGGAGAGGCGTTTTCCAGGAGCGTTGCCGTTGCCCCGAAGCGCAGCGGAAAGATCGCGAGCCCGCCGAGACCGAATGTGAACGCGAGCGGCGGCGATCCCACAAAAATGTCATCCGGTTTCACCTGCAGGACCTCCCTGGCATAGCCGTCGGCGATGATCAGCAGGTCGCGGTGGAAATGCATCGTCGCCTTCGGCTCGCCGGTCGTGCCTGAGGTAAAGCCGAGCAGCGCCACGTCGTCGCGCCCGGTCCTTACAGCCTCAAAACGCACCGGCTTGCTGAGCGCGATGCGGTCGATCTCGGCATCGTGATTGGCGGTGCCGTCGAAGCCGATCACCTTCTTCAGAAACCGGCTGTTCTTCGCGCAGGCCACCAGCTCATCCATCAGGCGCGTGTCGCAAAGCGCCAGTGTGATCTCGGCCTTGTCGACGATCTTGGCCAATTCGCCGGCGCGCAGCATCGGCATGGTGTTGATCACCACGGCGCCCGCCTTGGTAGCCGCCAGCCAGCAGGCGACCATCGCCGGATTGTTGGCGGAGCGCACCAGCACGCGATTGCCGGGCTTGACGCCATAATCCTCAACCAGTGCATGGGCGATGCGGTTGGTCCAGTCGGAGAGCTCCTTGTAGGTGCGCCGGCGGCCATTGCCGATGAGCGCTACCTGGTCGCCGAAGCCGCGTTCGACCATGCGGTCGGTAAGCTCGACCGCGGCGTTGAGCTCTTCGGGATAGTCGAAGCGGTCGAGGGGAAGGTGCGGCCATTGCTCCGGGGGCGGGAGATTGTCGCGTGCGAACGTGTCCGTATGCGCCGTCTTTCCGAGCATGATCACCCTCCGGAAAGTGTCTGCCTTGCGATGATGACCTTCTGGACTTCGGAGGCGCCCTCATAGATGCGGAGGGCGCGGATTTCACGATAGAGGCGTTCGACAATGTGCCCGCGTCGGACGCCATCGCCACCATGGATCTGCACCGCCTTGTCGATCACGTCCTGCGCCTGTTCGGTGGCAAACAGCTTCGCCATGGCGGCCTCGCGAGTGACGCGCTGGGCGCCCATGTCCTTGGTCCAGGCGGCGCGGTAGACCAGGAGCGCCGCGGCATCGACGGCGAGCGCCATGTCGGCGATGCTGGCCTGCACCATCTGGAGGTCGGCAAGCGGTGCGCCGAACAGCTGGCGTTCGCGCGCCCGGCTGGTCGCCTCATCGAGCGCGCGGCGGGCAAAGCCGAGCGCTGCCGCCCCGACCGTGGTGCGGAAGACGTCGAGCGTCGCCATGGCGATCTTGAAGCCTTCGCCAGGCGCGCCGATCATGGCGGAAACAGGTATGCGCGCATGATCGAAACTGATGCGTGCAAGCGGATGCGGCGCAATCACCGCGATGCGTTCGACGACCGAAAAGCCGGGCAAATCCGACGGCACAATGAACGCAGAAATCCCCTTGGCGCCCGCAGCCTCTCCGGTACGGGCAAAAACCACGTAGACATCGGCAATGCCGCCATTCGAGATCCAGGTTTTCTCGCCGCTGAGAATGTAGTCGTCACCGTCCCGCTCGGCCGTCGACGCCATACCGAGCACGTGGCCACCCGACCCGGGCTCGGTGACCGCGATGGTGGGCAGGCACTTTCCGGCCGCGATGGCCGGTAGCCAGGTCTTCTTCTGTTCGTCGTTGCCGAAGTGCACGATCTTCGCCACACCGAGCTGGGATGCCTGCACCATGGCGCCCATGGCGCCGCAGACCCGCGACAGTTCCTCGATGATGATGGTCTTGGCCAAATGGCCCAGTCCCATTCCGCCATATTCCGGATCGATGGTGACGCCGATCCACCCCTGCTCCGCGATCAACCGGGAGAGTTCGTACTGAACGGCCCTGGTAGCTTCCATCTCCGGCACCCGGGGGGCCACTTCGGTGGCCGCGAAACGACGTACGGCTTCCCGTAACGAATCGTGGCGCTCGGTCGTGAAGTAACCCTTGGCCGGGGCGGCCAGGTCCATGATCGCTCCTCTGGTTACCTACAGTCACAGAGGCTATACGGTAACCAGCCTACGAGGTACCACCTAAATGGTGACCTGCGTCCTGTCACCGGATGTGCTTCCGCGATTGGTCTCATCCAATCGGTGACACAGGTTTCGTTCAGGTGCCGTTGTTCCGAATCGTGTCGGTCGGCGCGGCTTCGGGCAAAGGTGTCAAGTCGGACGTGCCGAGTTTTATCCACTGTGGACATGTCCATTGTGGATTGCCGATGTAGTTGTCGGCCGGCGGGTCCCGAGCAAGATCTGAGAGCGCTCTCAATTGCGCAGTTCGGGCCGGTTCCGCAACTCGTATCCGGACGATCGTGACCCATCGTTGCCATCACGGTATGGGCACCTGGTTAACGACAAGTTACGGTCATCCCTTCCCTCGGGTAGCTAGATCGGTCTAGTGTAATCCGTGTGAGAGCGCTCTCAACGCTGTCTACCTGGGAATTTCCCCTCTGCCTGGAGGTGTCACCGCATGAATCGGAGCCTTGAGCGCCGCCATAGGTCGCGCTGGCGTGCCAGTCTGTTCACGCTCGTGCTCGCCGCGCTCG
>Ga0137403_10006430_pt1 | contig 13450 bp, 8 predicted proteins | sample CZOMad2_1_16fung_FD_122057 | JGI IMG/M metagenome (GOLD analysis project Ga0137403, IMG submission 122057) | Vadose zone soil fungal communities from Angelo Coast Range Reserve, California, USA - CZOMad2_1_16fungal (Hybrid Assembly) | ecosystem: Environmental > Terrestrial > Soil > Vadose zone... | reverse complement strand
TCTGGGCAAAATATTGGTACCACGAGGTCGCAAGATCGATATCGTTCCAGCCCTACCAACCGCGAGAAGGAAATGTTCCAGACCGTCTCCGCGAGATTTATGAGCAATGCCGCGAATGTTACGAAAGGCTTTACCAACACCGACTCTCATGAATCAGGAAGGCAGGAAATAAGGAAAAGTAAGCGAATCAGACAGGTATCTTTTGCGCTTTCTGTTTCCTGCGTTCCTGTTTTCCTAATTCGATTTTCCTACTTTCATGCTGCAGAAATTTAATCCCAAGAACCGCGACCTGATCGTTAATATCAATGGTGAGCTCGTGCATCGGGACAAGGCCGGGGTCAGTCCGTTCGATTCGGCGGTGCAAGGCGGCGACGCGGTTTGGGAAGGGTTGCGTCTTTACAACGGCCGGGTCTTCAAATTGCACGAGCATCTCGATCGACTCGAGCGCTCAGCCCGCGCCCTTTCGATTGTCGATCTTCCACCGCGCGAAAAAATCATCGAGGAACTCAAACGCACGCTGGCGGCGAACAAGATGCGTGATAGCGTCCACATCCGGCTCACGCTCACACGCGGTGTGAAAATTACTTCCGGAATGGATCCGCGGCTCAACCAGAACGGTGCGACCTTGATCGTTCTGGCTGAGCACAAGGAGCCGGTTTACACAAAAGATGGTTTGAAATTGATCACCGCATCAATTCGCCGGCCGCCATCAGAAGTTCTCGATGCCCGAATTCATCACGCCAACCTGCTCAATTCGATTCTGGCCAAGATCGAGGCCAACGAGGCCGGCGCGGACGACGCGCTCATGCTCGACATCAACGGGTTCGTTGCCGAAACCAACGCCACCAACGTTTTTATCGTGCGGAAAGGCGACCTGGCCACGAGTAAAGTCGTCGCGTGTCCGGAAGGAATTACTCGCGCAACTGTGATCGAGATTGCAGCCGCCGAAAAAATCCGCTGCGTCGAAGCCGATCTGTCTCCGGTCGACGTTTATAGTGCTGACGAAATGTTTTGCACTGGCACAATGGGCGAACTCGCCGGCGTGGTTAAGATCGACAATCGCGACATCGGCGACGGCAAAGTCGGCCCGATGACAAAACGCCTGAGTGAGCTCTACGCAATGCGTACAGCGACCGAGGGCGTGCCAATGGTCGACGCTGATCCCCCGTCAGTAATTCCTGACCAGGCGCGTCACGGCAACGAGGGCCGAGATAATCGGCCAGGCTGAAATTCCACTGATAAGGGCGAAGAGCAGGAGCTCTGTTGCATGATGGCGCCTGTTTTCTGCGCTGAAGAATTCGCTGCTTAGTTTCCAGAACGTACGCAACTTTTCCTGAGAAATTGTAGAGACGCTGCCACACGCTTCGGTGGTCGATTGAGAGTTGTAATCAGTTGACGGGAAATTCCGGGAATCGTCCGGGGTGCGGTTGTCGCAGCGTGAATTCCGCTGATCGGGACTAATTTGAGGTGTTGGTTTCATAAAGTTTCTAAATTTGTTGAAAGCTATTGCCGAATCCGATTTGGAAGATGCGCGCAAGGCTAACTGGCTGATTCGACCACTGGGGTGCTGCGAAAGCGGGCTCCAACTTAGCGTGATGGGCGCGCCCTTATCCGGCCTGCCCGCCATGGCGGGCGGCGCGGTTTGGCGCGTTAGTCATTTTCATCTGTATCTAACTACAGTCGTTTGTATGCGTGTCCAGGATGCGGGGCGGATTCTAGTTGTAAGTGCCGCTTACAGAGCTAGAAACAGCTGACGAAATGTGTTGTCACTGAGCTCGAGCACCTCCTGAGTCTCTGCTCACGGGCCCAGCAACGAGAGCGAGCGAAAGATCCACGTAATGCCTACGAAGGCGTACCGGTCATTGAGTAGTTAAGAATGCAAGATTTATGAGGATTGACGCGGAGGTGGCAGCTGAGTCAAAATAGAACTCGCCTGATGAAAGTCTGTCTATTTGTAGCCGTTGCTCTGTTGACATTGGCCAGCTCTGAAGCGGTCCGAGGGATAACTATTCCAATAAACTTAGGACCTCCGGGTACTCTCGCGACTGATACGACAATTTCATTCAGCGACCTAAACGGCACCGGTTTGGTTGGTCAGAATCTGTCAGTGGATTTTGTATTCACGGGTTCGGAGTTCGTGCGTCTTTTCACCGTGACGACCGATTTTTCGGTATTTATGACGCTGCAGACTAGTAGCTCCATCCCCCTTGGGGTTTTTCTTCACGGAACAGGTTATTTAACCGCCCTAGAGCCGTCGGAAACTTTGGGAAGCGCATCTTCGTCGAACTCGCTGTCGGTCGGCTTATCCCCGACAGTGGGCAGGCCACTTGACTTCTACGACGTGCATTTAGACCTGACCTTCCCGACAAATCCCGGGGTGGTAACTGAAGGTCAGTTCCGATTACTCAGCAACACCGGACCGTTTGGTATCGGCCCCGGTCTGCCCGCAGACATTGTTCCGGACACCGGAAGCACCGCTATTTTGCTCGGGTTGGGTTTTTTCGGAATTATCCTGGTGACACACTGCTTGGATCGAAACGTACGACGCCACTATTGAAAGTCGTCGCGTCGACAAGCCCGGCGAATCGATTTCTTCGGTCGGGGAGCGTTCTGGCAAAACTGTAGCGGCGGTCTGTGACCGTCGCAATAATTTCAAAGCTTATTCCGTCCGCAACGCCTGGACCGGATCAACCAGCGTGGCCCGCCGGGCGGGCAATAGACATGCGACCAGCGCGGTCGTCGCGAGTAAGAGTGTTGCACCCGCTAGGAGCGAGGGATTGTGTGCCGATACTTGATAGAGCTGAGTTGAAATTAATCGACCAAGGGCGAACGCAGCAGCGACCCCGATCGCCAATCCAATGACGACCGGCTTCATTCCCTGGCTCACGACCAACAAGAGCACATCGCGGGTTTGCGCGCCGAGCGCCATGCGAACGCCGATCTCGCCGGTGCGTTGCTCAACGGTGTAGGCAACCGCCCCATAAATTCCGATGCTGGCGAGCAGCAGCGCGACGCCGGCAAAAATTCCAAGCAGCCACATCATCAACCGCGTTTGTCCGACGGCTTACGCGACAATTGCGTCCATCGATTGCGGAATAGCGATTGCCAATCCAGGATCAACCGTCGCAAGCGCCGACTGCGCCAATTTCGTCACTGCATCCGGTTTGAGCTGGCTGCGTACGAGAATGCATGGGAACGGAAAATTTTGCTGGGCCCAGGGCCGGTAAATTTCCACCGCGTCCGGCTCGGAAACTTTGCGCGAGCGCACATCGCCAGCGATACCGACGATCTCGCAAGGCACGCTGGCACTGCCGACGAGTAATGTTTTACCGATCGGATTCTCATCACCAAAAACTTTCTTCGCGCCGGCCTTGCTAATGATGGTCACGTTTTGCCGATCAGCCGTATCGTGCTCGTCGAAATCGCGGCCGGCCAAAATTGGAATGCCCCAGGTTTTGAAGTAATCCGCGGCGATATTGTGGAGCACCGCCGCCGCACGTTTGTCGATGGGCAAGACTTCACCATCCGGGCGCGCATAGAGCACGTTCGAGACGGCCGCGGCTAGTAGCGGAATGTCGGCACTGATCGTCGCGCTTTCGAAGGCCGGAACGCTATGGAGCGCTGCGAGCGTTTTTTCGACGAAATGCTGACGGGCGGGGAGATCGGGATATTGCGCCTCGGGCAGTGTAACAAAGCCGATCCAACGATTTTCGGCATGAAAACCAATATTTTGCTGACTCAGTCGAACAAAGCTGGTGATCAACAAGGCCGCGCCTGCGAGCAACGTAACGGATAGCGCAACTTGCGCGCCGATTAGAACTTTGCGGAATCGTTGCTGATGTGCGCTGCCGCTGGTTCCGCGCCCGCCTTCTTTCAATCCGTCAACCAGATCGGCGCGCGAACTTTGCAACGCCGGATAAACTCCCATCGCGATTCCGGTCAAGATCGACAACATGACTGTGAACGCGAGTACCGGAATCGAGAGCTCGACCCGTGTCATCGGATCGAACGGAAGAAAATTGGCTGCCATCTTCGGAACGATGGGAACCAGTTGGCAGGCTAAGAGCGCGCCAACCGCACCGGCGATCGCGCTGACCAGCAGACTCTCGAAAACAAATAGCCGGACGATGCTTGCTCGGGAAGCACCAATCGCCATTCGCAATGCGATTTCGCGACGTCGTCCAGTGAATCGCACCAGCAAAAGGTTTGCGACGTTACTGCACGCGATCAGTAAAACAAAGGCGACTGCCGCGAGAAGAGTCGCGAACGCCGGCCGCAGATTTCCTGTGACATCTTCGGGAAGCGTTTTTAAGGTCATAACCGACGAGCTGTCGATCTTGTCCGGATGCTGCGCTCGATAACTTTGCTCGAGCGAAGGCAACGCCGCCCGCGCCTGCTCCAAGGTCATTCCCGGTTTTAAGCGACCTACGACACGCAAAATGCCACTGCCGCGCATCACTTGTTCGTAGGTGAATCCAGGAATGACATACGGTTTTGTCGTCCAGACTTCCGCGTTCGGCCCGACCCAGGAAAATGGAAGATTCGGCAAGACACCGACGATCGTGTGCGCGATGCCATTCAGTGTGATGCTGCGCCCAATCACGCTCGGGTCGCCACCCATTCGCTTTTGCCAGAAATTTTCGGTGACCATTGCCACATCCGCGCCCTCTTCTTCTTCCGGCAAAAAATTGCGGCCACGGATCAGTCGTACGCCGAGGATATCGAAATAATTCGAGGTCACTCGGCCGCCGAATAGGTGGACCGCATCCCCGAGCCCCGTCAGGGTAAAAGCAGAAACATTTTCGCCGCCAAATCCATCAAACATTATCTGGCCGTCTCGATAATGCTGAAAACGCGGCGCGGAGATCGCCAGCTCGAGCAGATTACGCTCACGAGCGTTGGAATACATGTGCACCAGCCGCGCGGGGTCCTTGAAGGGTAGCTGGCGCAGGAAAAGATCATTGATCAAACTGAAGATCGCGGTGTTCAAGCCGATGCCGAGAGCGAGCGTGAGCACACCAAGAAACGCAAAGGCTGGTGATTTGATTAATTGCCGGAGAGCAAAACGAAAATCAGTGATCATGATAAGCCACTCCGCGAGAAGGTGGAACAGGCGTTACTCATAACGCAGCGCGACCATCGGATCGACCGCCATCGCACGGCGCGCCGGAAAATAGGTAGCGACCAATGCCGCGCCACTCAAAACAATGGTGACAACGGCGTAAATAGAAAGATCGTTCGCGCTAACACCATAAAGCAGGCTCGACATTAGGCGCGTCACGGCCAGCGCTCCGAAAAGACCAACCAACAAACCAATTCCGATGACGGTGAAGCTTTGGCGCAAGATCATGGTCAGCATGTCGATCTTTTGTGCGCCGAGGGCCATCCGAATGCCGATCTCTTTCGTGCGCTGCGCGACGGTGTAAGCGATTACGCCGTAAATACCGATGGCGGCAAGAACCATCGCGACGCCGGCGAAACAGCCAAGCAGCATCATATTGAATTTCGGCTGGGCAAGCGTCGTGCCGATAAGCTGCGGCAACGGCGTTAAGCCTGGAAAATAAATATCGGAGTCCACTTCATGGATCGCGTTGCGGGCGGCGGTTTCGAGCCCGCTCATTTTATCGAGCGCGGTGCGCAGGACGATGTGCATCCGCCGATCGGGGTCTTGCTGGAAAGGGATGTAAAACTCCGGAATCGGTTCGATCGCGAGTGATTCGTGCCGTGTGTTTCCAACGACGCCGACAATCTCGAGCGTCGTTGCTTTCTCCTTCTCAGAAACATCGAGGAGAATGTGTTCGCCGAGCGCATTGCCGCCATTGAAGAATTTTCTGACGAACGCTTCGTTCACCATCACTACCCGAACCGAATCTTTGTTGTCCCGCGGCGAGAATGTCCGGCCGGTCAAGAGCGGAATGTGCATCGCGCGGAAGTAATCGCTGTTGATGGTGAGATGCGAAGCAACGGGGTGATTGCCTAGACCGGGATCCGGCCGGCCGGCGATCCAAAAGGAGGATCCGCGATCGTTATTTGAAAACGGGAGCGGCATGGCGCCGCCGGCCGCCTCCACTCCAGGCAAGGAATGCAATTTACTGTCGAGACGTTCGAAAAAGTCCCGTTGTTTCACCGGATCGGAATATTTTGAACGCGGCAAAGAGAGATCGATCATCACCACGCGAGACGCTTCAAACCCAGGATTTGTGGAGCGCAAATTACCGAAGCTCTTGATCAGCAATCCGGCGCCGGCGAGAAGCAACATCGACAACGCCACCTGTGCGATCACCAGCAACGCCCGCAGACGATTTGATTCCGGGCCAACCGCGCCGCGATTTCCTTCCTGCAGGGATTCATTCACATTTGGCCGCGAAACTTGTAACGCCGGCACCATGGCAAAGAGCAGAGTGCTGAAGACGGCCGCGCCGAGGGTGAAGAGTACAACCAAGCCGTTGACTCGAGTTTCGTCCAGCCGCGGAACATCGCGCGGACCGAATAATCGCAACAGATCAATCCCCCACAAGGCGATCAGCAAACCGCTGAGAGCGCCAATGAGTGCGAGAATAAATCCTTCGCCGAGCAATTGACGAACAATCCGAACGCGACCCGCGCCCAGCGCAGTGCGAATCGCGATTTCGCGTCGCCGCTGGGTGGCGCGCGCCAGCAAGAGATTAGCAACGTTGGCGCACGCGATCAGCAGGACGAAGAACACCGCAGCCAAAACGGTTAGCAATGCCGGACGAACGTCGCCGACCAGGTCCTGATGCAACGAAATGGCGTAGTAACTGCGGCCGGTATTGGTATCGGGGTATTGTTTTTCCAGGCGCGCCGCGATCGCATTGATTTCAGCGCTCGCCTGTTTGATGTCGACTCCGTCTTTCAACCGACCGACAAAGCGAAGAAAATGGGAGCCGCGATTTTTCACCGCATCGGTCACGAGCGGTTGGAGCGGATTAAAATATTCGCATCTGATGCCGATGGGATAATGAAATCCCGCCGGCATGACGCCGATCACCGTGTAAGGCCGAAGCGAAAGCAGAATTTCCCGGCCGATGATGTTCCGGTCAGAATTGAACTCGCGTTGCCAGGTTTCGTAAGTGAGAACAACAACTCGCGAATCGGCGTTATCTTCTTCGCGAGTAAATGTGCGACCGAGAAACGGCCGCGCCGACAGGACACGAAAAATATCAGATGTGACAGCCAGGCCTTCAAGCTCGCGAGATTCGTTGCCGGTCCCAAGAATCGTGCTCGCACGGGTGTAGGCAAACAATGAATCAACCGTTTGCGATTGATCGCGGATGTCGGCGTAATCGGGGTAAGAGCCGGTCTCTTTGTCGGACTCGGCGGTGACTTTGCTCCAGACCGAAATGAGCTGGTTGGGTTGTGAGAACGGCAGCGGCCGGAGCAAAACGGCGTCGATCACACTGAAGATGGCGCTATTCGCTCCGATGCCCAGAGCGAGAGTCAAAATGGCAATCGCGGTGAAGCCGGGCGTCTTGGTCAACATCCGCACTGCGTATTTGAGATCGGTAAGCATAAGAATCCGCGAGTTATCGCGAAGCTATTCCTGTGTTGATTGAGTTAATGCGGATGTTTCCGCCGGTTGTTCGCTCCGAGGCGGAGAAAATGAAGGCGAGAACTATGCTCGCCGCGGACAGGGTTGTGGTTTTGTTCTTCATATCGTTGGTTGAAATGGGCGATGGAAGTTCAACATTTTATTCAGCACGGAGCGCAATTGCGGGATCGACGCGACTGGCTCGCCGCGCGGGAAGCCAGCAGGCCAGTGCAGTCGACGCGGCCAGAACGATCGCGGCCGCCAAACACGCCAGAACATTCGGCACTGGCATCGCCGACCATTGATGGCGGACGAGGCGCGCGACTCCCAATGTTACCAGGCCGCCAATAATAAATCCGGAGCCCAGAATATTTGCTCCTTGCCTCGATACGAGTTGGATTATTTGGGCGGCAGTTGCTCCGAGGGCGCTGCGGATTCCGAATTCGCGCTCGCGCCGCGACACTTGCAAGGCAAGCAATCCATACAGTCCGACGGCGGCGAGGATCAATCCAAGGACACCAAACAGACAAAGAAGGACGAAAATAAAACGTTCAGTCGTGCGCGATTGGGCCGCTGCCTGGTCCAACGAAATAATTTCGTAGGCGGCAACGCGCGAGTCGGCCCGTTTCACAGCGGCGCGAATCGCAGAATCGAGTGGGCCGGTGTTGCCGTTAAGGACAACGATGAAGGTGAATTCATCAATCAATGTTGGCCCAAGCGCGACCATTTGGGCCAAAGGCCGCGCCAGCATTCCCACGACTTCACCATCCCGCGGATCAGCAATCGCTTTCATGTCCTCGACTATGCCCACCACGGTCAGCCATGGTCGCGGACCATCGAGCCGACCCCACTTCACCCGTTTGCCGATCGGATCCTGATCCGGCCAGAAACGATGCGCGAACGCGCGGCTGATAATGCAAACCGGCATCGAATCAGCAAGATCGACAGCGGAAAATTCGCGGCCTTGGAGCAAACGCTGGCCCATCGTTTTGAAATAGTTCGGCGGCGCGGTCCGCAAATAGGCCAAATGAAAACCGCGCGGCTGTGGAGGCGACGCGCTTTCTGGATTGCAACTGATCAAATTGCGCGGCGAAGTCATGGGTGACGGCTCACTTGCCGTGGCCGCCGTCACGCCCGGAATCTTTTGCAACTCGGCAAGGGTCGAATCGACCATGCGTTGGGTTTGTTCAGAAGCAGTAAAGAGTCGATCCGAAACGGCGATCTTAAAGGCGACGCGGTGATCGGTTAAAAATCCCCACGGTTCGTTGACCAGCTTATGGAAGTATTGGGCGGCGGTCAGGCTCGCCATCATCAATGCGGCCGCAATCGCCAATTGGACAACGACAAAGAGCGCGAGAAGACGCCGGGTGCTGCGATCGAGCGTGGCGCCGCGCGAAACCACGCTCATGGCGCCGCGAAGATCGACCCGCGATGCACGCAAGGCCGGGAGAAAACCGAAACCGAGTCCGACCAGCAACATTATACCGGCGGCAAACCCAAAGACTGGCCAGTCGAACCGGACCGCGTAATCGAATTCACGCATCGCACTTCCGGTGGCGTCCGCGCCTTCCGGACTCATGGCTACGAGTGCGGGTGTAATCCAGGAAGCGAGAAGAAGGCCGGCGAGCGTCCCGAAGATCGACAACACGATTGCCTGAACGACTTGTTGCCTAACGAGTCGTCCCACGCCGGCACCAAGAGCAGAGCGAAGCGCGAATTCCCCTTCGCGCTCGACCACGCGAGTGAGCAACAGTCCGGCGAAGTTCACGGCCGCAATGAGCAGCGCGCATAATGCCGCCGCCACGATGACCATGATTTTCGGGCGCAAATCCATGACAAAGCTATCGCGTAACGGGGGCAAATACGCGCCGTGCGCATTGTTTGGATCGCGCTGCGCCTGATTGATTGCGGCGCAGATTCCTTTCATCCGCGCCTCCGCTTTTGTCGCATTCAGACCTTTCTGCAAACGCGCCACTCCGTAGAGATAATGATTGGTCCCTTGAGTTGTCGATCTTGCCGGTAAGGCAAGCGGCAACCAAACGTTGGCTCGATAGGGATGACGAAATGTCTTTGGCATCACGCCAACGATGGTCCTGGTGACGCCATCGACAGGAATCGTGGTCCCAATCACGTCCGCACGCGCGCCGAGATGTTGGCGCCAGAAATCATCGCTCACGATTGCCACCGCCGGGCCGCCTTCGCGATCTTCCTCTTCCGAAAAGTTGCGACCCATCGCCGGCCGCAATCCAACGACGGACAAAAAGTTCGCGCTAATCCGAGCGGCCGGGATGTTCTCCGCGGGAGTATCGTTGCCGACACCAATGGTGACATTAGCGCCAGTCGCTGCGGCCAGATCCTCAAAGACATCGTGACCAAATTCGCGCCACTGCCGGAAAGTTTGTTCGCTCAGAGCTAACGTCGACCCCCGCGCGCCGTTATCATCCCCAGCTTCATATGCGCGAACTAGGCGATAAGCTTCCGGAAATGGCAACGGTCGTAACAGGGTGCCTTCCACAACGGAAAAGATCGCGGTGTTCGCGCCAATACCGAGAGCAAGGATCAAAATCGCGACCGCGTTAAATCCCGGCGCCTTCACCAACATTCGCAAAGCGTATTTTAAATCTGTTAGCATCGTGGTGGCGGCCAGAGTTATTCGGTGCGCAATGCCTGAACTGGATCGACAAGAGTGGCGCGGCGCGCGGGCAACAAACACGCGAGGAGCGCAATCGCCGCCAGCAAAACGGTCGCGCCGCCGAGCAACACCGGATTGTGGGCGGAAACTTCAAACAGCTGGGACGTAAGCAATCGTCCCAGCGCAAAGGCCGAGACGATCCCGATCGCCAATCCAATGACAACCGGCTTCATTCCCTGATTCACGACCAGGCGAAGGACATCGCGCGTTTGCGCGCCGAGCGCCATCCGGACGCCGATTTCACCAGTGCGTTGCTCAACGCTGTAGGCAACGGCTCCGTAGATTCCGATGGCGGCGAGCAATAATGCGACTCCGGCGAAGATTCCCAGCAGCCACGTCATCAAGCGCGCCTGTCCAAGCGCCTGCGCGACAACTGCCGCCATGCTTTGCGGAATAGCGATCGCCAGGCCCGGATTCACTTTGGCCATCGCGGATTGAACGAGTTTTGTCACCGCGTCCACTTTGAGATTGCTGCGAACGGTAATATTAAGGAACGGAAAATTCTCCTGTGTCCACGCGCGATAAAATTCCATTCCGGGTGCGTCCTTTACTTGTATCGAGCGAACATCGCCTACGATGCCGATGATTTCGCACGGCACACCCAGACTGGTTACCAGCAGCGTTTTCCCGATCGGATTTTCGTTCGGATAAACCTTTTTGGCGCCGGCCTGGCTGATTAGGCAAACCATTTGGCTATCGGCCAGGTCGTGCTCGTTGAATTCACGGCCGGCGAGGAGTGGAATTCCCCAAGTCTTAAAATATGCCGGTGCAATATCGTGAGATGGGCCATTCGCCCGTTTTTCGACTGGCGGAACGTCGCGGTCGGCGCGCGCATAAAGAGTACGATTGCCGCCGGCCAATGGAATGTCTCCGCTGACAGTCGCACTCTGCAGGCCAGGAACATCGCGTAATGCGTCCAGCAGCTGCTCGACAAGGCGCTGACGGGACGCAGCATCGGGATATTGCGAAGCGGGCAACGTGACCGCGCCGGTCCAAAGATTCTGCGAGCGGAAGCCGATGTTCTGTTGCGCCAATCGAACGAAGCTCGTTATCAGTAACGCGGCGCCGGCCAAAAGCGTAACCGATAATGCGACCTGGGCGCCGACCAAGATTTTACGGAAGCGTTGTTGCCGCACACTCCCAGCCGTGCCGCGGCCGCCTTCTTTCAAGCCGTCAACCAAATCCGCATGCGAGCCCTGCAGCGCGGGATAAATTCCCATCAACAATCCAGTCAAGATTGATAACCCAATCGTGAATAGCAGGACGGGCAGAGACAAGCTCGTCACGGTATTGGCTTCCAACGGGAGAAAGTTGGCGGCCATCGTCGGGACCAATGGGACTAACCGCCAGGCGAGGAACGCGCCGACCACTCCGGCAAAAACGCTGACTAGTAAACTTTCGGAAACAAACAGGCGCACAATGCTCGAACGCGAAGCGCCGATCGCCACCCGGAGAGCGATTTCGCGACGGCGCCCACTGAAACGGACGAGCAACAGATTCGCCACATTGCTGCATGCGATCAGTAATACAAAACAGACCGCGGCAAAAAGCGTGATAAAACCCGCGCGAATATTTTGGGTTACGTCTTCCGGGAGCGTTCTGAAACTAGTTACGAAACCGCTGTCGATGTTGCTTGAATATCCAGCGCGGTAACTTTGATCGAGTGAGGTCAGCGCTGCCTGCGCCTGCTGCAAAGAGACCGAGGGTTTTAGTCGTCCGACGACTCGAAGGAAGCTGGTCCCGCGCATGAGGCGTTCGTAACTGAAGCCTGGAAGCTGAATTGGCTTGGTGGTCCATACCTCGGCCACCGGATTCGCACCAAACCAGTTCGCCGGCATGTTTGGTAGAACGCCGACGATCGTGTGCGCGACGCCATCCAGGGTGATGCTGCGGCCGAGAACATTCGGATCCCCACCGAGCCGCTTTTGCCAGAAATTTTTCGTTATCAGTGCGACGTCCGCTTTTTCTTCCTCTTCTGGCAAAAAATTTCGTCCGAGAATCGGGTGCACGCCGAGAACATCGAAATAATTGGACGTTAATCGTCCGCCAAAGACCTGGACGGCATCCCCGAGCCCGGTCAGGGTAAAGGCGAAGAAATTCTCACCGGCTAAACTCTCAAATACGGTTTGCCCGTCACGAAAATGCCGAAAGCGCGGTGCCCCGACGCCGATGTCCACGAGATCGCGTGATTTATCGCCGCCGTACAAATGGAGGACCCGCGCTGGATCTTTAAACGGAAGACCTTTCAGGAACAGGTCGTTGATTAAGCTGAAGATCGCGGTGTTAAGCCCGATCCCGAGTGCGAGCGTGATTACGGCGATCGATGTGAACGCCAGCGATTGTCGAAGTTTACGAAAAGCAAAACGAATATCGTTCATCTGAGTGGCGGGTTGATTGTTTCGAGAAAGTCATTCGGCGCGCAGGGCTTGAACGGGATCGACCAGAGTGGCGCGCCGGGCTGGCAACAAACAGGCAATGAACGCAACCGCGGCCAAAATCACTGTGACGGCGAACATTGTTCGGAGATCGGTCGCGCCGATTCCGAAAAGCAAACTTTGCATCAGCCGTGTGCAGACAAAAACGCCGATCAAACCGAGCACGATACCGGCGCCGACAAAACGCATGCCCTGCAAAATGACAAGGCGAAGCACGTCGTAACGTTGGGCACCGAGGGCAAGGCGAATTCCAATTTCCTGCGTGCGCTGAGTGACTGAGTAGCTCATTACTCCGAAAATTCCGGCGGCGGCAAGGAGTAACGCGATCAGCGCGAATAAACCGACCAGCATCGCGTTCAGCCTCGGCTGTGCGATCGACTGGGAAAAGTAATCCGGCAGTGTGCGAACGCGAAAAACCGGAACGTTCTTGTCGATTTCATCGACCGCGCGCCGCAACGTGGTCATTAACGACGATTGACTCATTTGGCTGCGCACGAAGATCGACATCGTCTGAATGGCGAATTGCTGATGCGGAACGTAAATCTGCGGTTTCGGCGGAAGTCGAAGACTGATCAAATGCATGTCTGCAACGACGCCAACGATTTCGCGCACCGGCGGCTTGCCCGGATCCACCGATCCGTTCAGAGTCATGCGCTTACCGATCGGATCTTCGCCGGGGAAAAATTGTTTTGCGAAGCCCTCGGAAACAATCGCGACTGGTGGAGCCAATCGATCGTCACGATCAGTGAACGCGCGACCGGTTCGAATCGGAAC
>Ga0137403_10006429_pt1 | contig 13450 bp, 13 predicted proteins | sample CZOMad2_1_16fung_FD_122057 | JGI IMG/M metagenome (GOLD analysis project Ga0137403, IMG submission 122057) | Vadose zone soil fungal communities from Angelo Coast Range Reserve, California, USA - CZOMad2_1_16fungal (Hybrid Assembly) | ecosystem: Environmental > Terrestrial > Soil > Vadose zone... | reverse complement strand
AGGAGAACCCCTAAGGGGTTGAAAAATATGAAACGCATCACCCTCATTGTCGCGTTGATCGTTCTTACGCTCGGCGCTGCAAAGCCGGCGGCGGCGCAAGGCCGCTATATAGTCCGAACCACGGGCGGTTTGTCCTCAGTCCTCAATCTTTGTAATCTCCTCAAGTGCCAAGTCCAAGGCGGACTGGACGGCCCAGTTGGCCAGACCTTTCTGGTGACGTCGACCAACAACCTGCTCGACAGCCTGGTTAACGGCGCGATCACGCTCGTGGAGTCCCTACTGGGCATTGTCAGTGTTGAGGCGGATCGACTCCTCCCCATCCCACAGGCGCCGCTCCCCAGCATCCCCTCCGGACTCTACGATAACGCTCCGGTGAATTATTACGGCGTTGTCGCCTGGCACGGTTACGTGGTTCAGCCAGCGGCACAAATTATCCGGCTTCAAGATGCACAGAACGGTTTTCGAATTGGCGGTTCCGGTATCGTCGCCGTCATCGATACCGGCGTGGACGTCAACCATCCCGTCCTCTCTGCCGTGTTGATTCCCGGTTATGACTTCACGCGGAAACAACCCGGTGCTTCGGAATGGCTCGATGTGTCGGGTCTGCCGAACGGCTCCACGTACACCGGCACGCAGCAGCCTGGCTATGTGCAGCAGTCCACCGCTGCCGTTCTAGATCAATCCACGGCCGCGGTCCTCGACGACAAGAACTACACAGCTTTCGGGCACGGCACGATGACCTCCGGGCTGATTCATCTCGTCGCGCCAAGGGCCAAGATACTCCCGCTGAAAGCGTTTTCATCGGATGGCACCGGCAATCTTTCAAATATCATCGCGGCTCTCTATTACGCCGTTCAGCAGCACGCGAATGTCGTGAACATGAGCTTCGACATCCCCGCTTTTTCGCCTGCACTGAATCAGGCAGCGGCCTATGCCAACAAAGCGGGCGTCGTTCTTGTGGCGGCTGCGGGAAATGGAAGCACCAGCGCTCCAGTTTATCCTGCCGCGCTGAACAGCTATGTCGTTGGCATCGCCTCGACAACGAACTGGGACAGCCGGTCCTCTTTCTCCAACTATGGTTCACGAGATGTCTGGATCGGGGCACCCGGCGAAAACATCGTCAGCACCTTCCCGGGAGGCACCTACGCTAGTGCTTCCGGCACCTCGTTTAGCTCACCGATCGTCGCCGGCACGGTGTCCCTGATACTCAGTGCAAAGCAGCAGACCGTCAATCAATCGCAAGCTGCCAGCGCCCTGTCTCATGGACGGACTCTCACACCTGATCTCAATCACGGGCGCCTCGACGTGTACCAAGCGGTTTCGGCTTGGGTGAACGGTTCCGGCTCAACTTCAGGTTCCGGCTCCTGTTCCTTGCTCTGCTGGTAGCTGCAATGTCCAACCACCAGATTCCAGCGCTCACGGAGGCTACCCGGTCCTTGGGGGCGCTGGATCCTCTCCGGATTAAGCAACTCGAAGAGCAGGCTTCCGCGCTCCGCAATTCTGTCATCTGTGCCTTCAACCAGCTCCTCGATCTTAAGGACCTCAACACTGGTGTTCACAGCACACGCCTTGCGGAATGGGGCATGCGCGTCGGACAGGAACTAGGTCTGGAAGAGGCCGAACTGCAAAACCTTGAAGTTGCTGCTCTTCTCCATGATATCGGCAAAGTGGGAATTCCAGATGCCATTCTCCGAAAGCCGGCGCGTCTTGATCCGGAAGAATGCGCGCTGATGAAAAAGCATCCGGAATACGGCTGGGCCGTATTGCGCATGCTCCCTGGCTTCGAACGCGCGGCTCTTGATATTCTTCATCACCACGAGTCCTTCGATGGCAAGGGTTATCCCGCGGGGCTCAAGGACTCGGAGATACCCGTAGTCTCCCGCATCGTTTGCGTAATCGACGCATTCGACGCCATGGTTTCCTCCCGCCCCTATCGCAAGGGCTTGCCCTACGAAGAAGCCGTGCGCCGGCTCAGTGAAGCGAGCGGGACCCAGTTTGACCCCGTCGTCGTCCGGACTTTCCTCTCCTTCGCGCAGGCGGAAATGTCCACGGTATTCGCCGCCGCCGGCACATCAGTTTCCTCAGCCTTGTAGGCCCATGAGCCAAGCACCTTTGGCGAGAAGCCGAGTTACGAGACTGCAGGAAAGCAAACATTCAGGGAAATTACTCGCTTGAGCTAGCCCGCAAGCTGCCCCAACTCCTACCTTGACGGTTCTGATGCAAAGACTCTCTTTCCTGCGGGCCCAGTCTGATGGGGGCAGGTAAGAGGGTCTGGAAGCAGGTATTTACCCTAATGAATTTTCCATTGTTTCCCCCCTATTTTTCTCCCCTATTTTCACCCTTACTAGGTGGGACGAGCCGGACTGGCCTTCGCACGACCTGTCTCCGTACGATTTGCCTCCGAGGAGGATTGGCGGCCTTGGTCAGTCCGGAAACTTGATAGTAAAAGATTGACTGCGAGATGAGCGCGCGAAGGAAGTAACGAGAAACATCCGTGCGCGCGGACAAGTCCCTGGGAAAAGTCGAAGAAAAGAGTTTGGCTGGAAGCGCAGGCGGGACAGGAAATCGCCGAGGAACGCAATCGCTCGGCGGGAAGGAGCGCCAAGCCATGAAACGTGGCATGTGGCTGATGGGAGCTTTGGTGGCTCTGCTATGGGCTTCGCCTGCCAAGGCGGACACTGGAATCATCATTCGAACGACGGCCGGACTCCCAGCGCTTCAGACCTTTTGTAGTCTTCCATTATCCCCCTGCACTGTTGTTGGCGCGCTGGACGGTACGTTGGGCCATGTATTCCTTGTGACCACACCTCTCGATCCAACCACCTTCATTAGTCTCTTGAGCAATCCCATAGGCGGCTTGGTCGGCTTCGTGGACGCCGAAGTAAATCAACTCCTCAGCCTGGTCGGCCCAATACTGGTTCCCACATCAATTCCCAGCACTCTGATGTCGGACCGAAGTTCGGTGTCCTATGGCGGGACGAATGTGTGGAACAGCTACGCCAATCAAACGGCGTCCGGGATTGTGGAGGTGCAGAACGCGCAAAAGTCGTTCAATGTGACCGGGACGGGAATTGTCGCTGACATTGACACGGGCGTGGATCCCGGGCATCCAGCGTTGCAAGGTGTATTGCTGCCAGGTTACGACTTCACGCGGAACCAAGCAGGTGGTTCCGAGATGACGGATTTGAACCCATCGGACTTTCAGACATTTCCCCCTCAGTCTTGCCCCACTTGCCAGCCGGCTACTGTGAATCAGTCCACGGCGGCAGTGCTGGACCAATCCACGGCGGCGGTCCTCGACGGGAATGGGAATCCTAATAAATATGCGGCATTTGGCCACGGCACGATGGTCATGGGCATCATTCACCTCGTGGCTCCGGCCGCGCAACTTTTGCCCCTGAAGGCCTTTCATTCGGATGGGACAGCTTCGCTCTCCGACATTCTGCGCGCGATCTATTACGCGGCGCAGAACAGCGCCAACGTAATCAACATGAGCTTTGACACCAAGGCGAATTCGCTGGAGCTGCAGAAGGCGCTTGACTATGCCAACCAGCAGGGCGTCATCTGCGCGGCGTCGGCTGGAAATGACGGAATGGCGGAAATTGTATATCCCGCGGCGCTGCAAACCGACGTAATGGGCGTGGCGTCAACGACCGACCAGGATACGCGCTCCTCGTTCTCAAATTTTGGGAACGCCATCGTGTGGGTAGCGGCTCCGGGCGAAGCGATCGTGACCACCTACCCGTTCAGCACGTATTCAGCGGGTTGGGGGACATCGTTCAGCGCGCCGTTCGTTTCGGGCGGGGCCGCGTTGCTGCACAATCTGAAAACCACTATTGCCCAGTCTGAGGCCGCCAACGCGGTTGCCCATGCAGTCCCCCTTGCAGACTCCGGCATGGGCAACGGGCGGCTGAATCTGTGTCTGACTCTCGGAGCAGTGGCCGCGGGGAGTTGTTCGCAGGACTACAGCGTTTCTGCGACGCCGTCCACCGCCACCATTGCGGCGGGACAGTCGGCGAATTTCACGGTTTCTGCTGCGCCCCTGCATGGTTCTACTCAGACTGTAATTTGGAGCTGCACGGGAGCGCCAGCCCAAGCAACATGCACGGTTGCACCTTCCTCCGTGACTCTTGACGGCTCGCATGCCGCGACGGCGACAGTCACTTTAACTACGACGGCGCGCACGTTCTCGCCGCCGTTAGTGTTGCCGCGATATGCGCCGCCAATGCGTCTATGGGAGGCGTTGGCAGCGTTATTCGCCTGGCTTGCGGTATTGTTGACGCTTTGCAGCTTACTCCGCACCTCTCGCCAGCGGCCCGGCTTTCTTGCGTTAGCCGGACCCCTCGCTCTCTCACTTTGTGCCTTCTCCTGCGACATCGGTAATCCACCGGGATCCCCAACGCTATCCTCGGTAGCGCTCAATCCCACCAGTGTCACTGGTGGGTCTTCCTCAACCGGCACTGTAACTCTTAGTGGGCCGGCTCCCGGCAGCGGGGCCCTCGTCTCTCTCTCCAGCAGTGCTTCTGCGGCAACGGTCCCAGCCAGTGTCACAGTCGCCGCCGGAGCTACTAGCGCGAACTTCACGGTGAGCACCAGTGCCGTGACCACCTCCACTCCGGTCACCATCTCCGCGTCCTATGCTGGCGCCACCAAAACCGCCTCGCTCACTATAACGCCGCCGAGTTCCGCCACGCTCTCCTCGGTAGCGCTCAATCCAACTAGTGTCACTGGTGGTTCTCCCTCGACCGGCACGGTAACGCTCAGCGGGGCAGCTCCTACTGGCGGCGCACAAGTACTGCTCTCCAGTAACAACGGGGTGGCTACCGTGCCTTCCAACGTGACCGTTCCGGCTGGAGCCAGCAGCACGACGTTCACGGTAAGCACCAGCGCCGTGACCACCTCCACTCCGGTCACCATCTCCGCGTCCTATGCTGGCGCGACCAAAACGGCCTCGCTCACTGTAAACCCTCCTTCAGGAACTCCTGCGGGGACTTACACGCTCACAATCACGGGAACTTCTGGCAGCCTCACCCACAGCTCAACGGTCCAGGTAACGGTGCAATAAGCAAGTCATCGGAGCCGTCGCGGCCGGGCCGAACTGTCACACTCCTAACTGAGGAACTTTCCCGCGTTCAGATCGTAGTATGTGGCGCGGTACTACGGTGCGCTAACATGCATGGTTTGCTCGACCATTTGGCTATAGCGGCCCGACCTCGACCACTTGGCCGGGCTGGATAGAAAGAAAGGCTTGAGCACAGGCGGGCATCAGCGGCAAAACATCCTTCATGCGATTCGTTTTCACGCAAAGGATCAAGATGGACACACTCCGCCCGGCCATGTTTTGCTGGTATTTGATATTCCGATCGCTGGTGAGCAGTATGTTCCATCGTCCCTCAGCAAGTGTCAGGAGCTCGCCGTTCTTCTTCGCGCCAAAACTGGCTTGTCGTACCGTTTGGCACTCGTGGCCCAGCGCAATGACGTGCGCCTTCAGCTCGGCTGGAAGACACTCATCGATCAGGATTTTCATTTCCCGAAGCGTGCCAGAACAAGCGCTTTTGCTTCTTCCAGCGCGGCGATGGCATTCTCTCGACTGACTCCAGGGTATTGCTCCAGGAACTCATCCAGCGTTTCTCCGCCCTCCAAGTAGTCAACCAGCGTCTGGAAAGGGACACGTGTGCCGCGGAAAACAGGTTCCCCGCTGTGGATTTCTGGATCTTGGACGATGACGCTATTAGAGACAGTAGCCATGGCGAACCTCCTGCGCGCATCCCGATTATCTCATCCATCTACAGGAACCGTGCTGAAAAGTGCAAATCGCCTGGCACGAAGTTGAGTCTAAACCCGCACACGCAAGACCCGCGTATGCGGCACCCAGAAGCGTCTTAGGATTTAGCGTCTGTGCCACCGGCCAGTTAGGCGATTCGAGTGTTCGTATGATTCCGTGCGCGGAGCCAGCGGGCAGGTCAAAGGCGACCGTCCCGCCGAAGCCGGGCAGCGTCACGCTGGTCAGGCGGTTCTCGAAGTCCCATGAATAGCTCGTTGTGTTCGTCCCAACCACCTTCGTTTGCGTGTTGCCGTTGTAGTCGTACGAGTAGATAGTGTTTGGTGTCGAGGTCAGTTAGTTCGATACGTTGACGCTATATGGTGAGACACCGAGCGAACTGAGCCGGTTCCCGACTGGATCGTACGTGTAGCTAATTAACTCCGGGCAAATCGCCACGCTAATCTGAGACCTGAAGCTTGCGGTAGCGACCAGCTCTCCAATAGTAGAGCTGCGCGCCTTGTTCCATCCACTCGACGCGAAGCCCATCCAGTTCAATCTGGATAGATTTTGTGTTCTCCCAGTCGTCGTATTTGCCAGGCCCTGTCCTGGAAATGACAAGCCCAGAGTAGGTCTGGCCTTCCGCTTGATCTAATAGTCTCACAGAGTAAACGTCCTTGGTCTTGCCAAACACCACGATCTTATGACCGCCACCTGGATTCGACTGCGGCACGAGCAAAACAGCATATGAAAGCTCGTCAGCATTCTCGAAGTGTCCAATGGCAATTCCTGGGCACGCTTTGCCGTTTGGCCCCTTCAACCAGAGCTGCTGGTCACCGGCGTCCATGTCCAAGAGTCGCTTCGGTCTCCACTTCGGGAATCTGGCTTTCAGCAGTTCGTTGACCGAGCCTGGAAGCATACTGTCGGTACACGGCGATGGCGTCGTCTGGGAAAATGACGCTGGTGCAAGAATCGGGCAGACTAGGTTAGCTAGTCCAAAAACTATGGCCGCTACACGCGAGGGTTTCATGAGCACCCCTTGCACCTTGGGTTTTTGGGAAGATCACCACGTGGATTTTTCTGGTCTCCACCAGGCACAAGCTGAAGATGGATGTGTGGAGCATTCGAATCTGCCGACGGTCGGCGTTTCTCATCGCGTGCCGCAACGGCTCCACAACAAGCTGCAGCATTGAGAACCGCATCGGGATCACTCGGGGTAGCTTATGTCAACCGCTAGGCCCCCGTTTCTTCTGTGCACGTCATTAGGACCGTGAGGAGAGGTCGGTGGCCCATTGGTGGTCGAAGTGACAATTAGTGGTATCCCGGTGTTGAATTCAATGCATTCCAAAAGAGCCTGAAGCCGCAGGTTAGGCCACGGTAAGTTCATTCCCGGCTTTAAGGTGAACTGGCCGAGCGGGTCACTGAAATTGATTGCGTTCCCCGGTACGTAGGCATACAGATTGACGAGTTCGTTCATCGGAACGTCCCATTTGTCTTCGCTAATGAAGCGTCCAACATTCGCGTCGTAGTATCTGGCGCGGTAGTAATACGGGCCGGTTTCGGTATGAAACTCACTAGCGGTTCTGCTGGTGCCGGTTTCACGCAGACTGTGCATGAGGTTGACTGTAAACCCGGACCCTTGCAAACCAAAGGGTCCGGCACCCAGTCAGTGCGCAGTTGCTAAGGGCCTGCCACCCGCCAACAATGCTGCTCAGACCATCTAGGCTTCGTTGCGTTGCCATAGCCGAAGCTGTAGAAATGAAAGACAACACACGAAGAGGAACAGAACTAGGATCACTGGCATAGGCCACACGGCCGAAATACCGTTCGCCAAGCCTATAACGCTGAATGATAGTGCGGCGACCACCAAGCCGCACAGGTATATAGCGATGCGGGTAATTTGCATGTAGCGATTCCCCGTCCACAGCCCGATCGACAATACCAGCACTATGGTTCCACCGAGCAAAGTGCCGACTGCCGCGGGAACATTGATATTGAACATGTTCATGCCCCCGAAGAAGGCAAAAATCGCAACCACGAGGTCGGAAAGAGTCAGCACCGAGCCCAGAACTCGACGCCATAAGTTTTTGGAGTTCATTGGCAACAACTCAGACACTTAGATTTGAAAGCGCGAAGCAGGCTCACAGTTTCCATCATGGCGGCATCCCCTATTCCACCCGATGCAGCCTGCTTGTCCGGGGCCCCGAGGTGAGTATAATGATCGAACGATGACCAGCCACTGTGAGCACACGCATCCTGCATCGTGTGTAGACTCTCTCCCAAATCCTTGAGACTGCAAGTTTGCAGAGGCAGGCTGCGCGCCTTTTCTAGCGTCCCCGCGTTGGGGAAATGTGGTCCCGGCTGAGCCCATCCCTCTCCACTATTTGTAATGAACTGGGAGAAACCAATTGTGCTCCCGACGAGATCCCAACCGATCCTATGATTGAAGGCGTCCACATTCGCGTTTGCATCTGCTACAGCTTTGGCTTTACTCGCGCACTTCCCACCGAAAACAGCTAGCGCGAGTTGGTTGGTCATTTCCCGGTGCCACCAAGTTGGAAACTCCCCGAATGGATCGTTGAAATTCAGCGGACTGTTATTAACGTACGTATAGAAATTAGGGCCACCGTTGAACCGAATCGGATCTTCCGAAACAAAGCGACCGCCAACTTGGTCGTAGTATCTGGCGCGATAGTAGTACAGGTCGGTTTCGGTGTCGGATTCCCGCGCCGTGTAGCGGAATGGATTGACCAAGGAGCCCGTTGAATTCGTCAATTTACCGAAAGAATCGTAGGTGTAGGTGTTTGCGATGGACCCTGCCGCGCTGCTCAGGGAAGTGACTGAACCCAAGCCATCGGCATGGTAATAGCTCGTTGCCCCGCTTCGCAGCATTGCCAACGGCTCATCTATGTTTTGCGTTTGCGAGTAGCGCGCAACAACACCGCCGCTCGAATTGGTTTCTCCGATGAGGTTATCGCCGTCGTAGGCGTAGATGCTTGTCCCACTGGAGGAAGATTTGTAGATTCTTCTGCCGAAGGGATCGTATTTGAAGCTAACAGTCCCGCCGCTGCCGGGCAGCGTGACGGTGGTCATGCGGTTCTCGTAATCCCACGCGTAGCTCGTCGTGTCTGACCCCACCACCTTCGTTAGAGTGTTCCCGTTGTAGTCGTAGGTGTAGCTTGCGGCCGAAGTCGAAGTCAGCTCGTTACTGGAATTATTGGTGAACCGGGGAGGACTCGAACCTCCAACCCGTTGATTAAGAGTCAACTGCTCTACCATTGAGCTACCGGTCCACGGGAATATTTTAGAATTTTACACGGGACAAACTAATTTGTCGAACCGGTGAGATTTTCGGTCCCCGCCCCAACGCGCCCTACTTCTTGCGAAGAGTCGCCACCAATTCGCGCGCCACTTCCCGCGCTCGCGGCAGATCGCCAGGTTCGAACGATATTGCCGACACTCTTGGGTGGCCACCGCCGCCGAATTTTTCCGCCAGCGAGGCCAAATTTTTATCCGCGGTCGCCTGGTTCCACGGATTCGTCCCCAGCGATACTTTGGCGCGCACCGCCGAAGCGCTCACGCTCACGGAATAAACGCTTTCCGGATGCAGCAGGTACGGAATGAATTTGTTGTAGCCTTCCAGATCCAGATCGCCGACATCGAAAAAAATCACTCCGTCGCGCGACTCGCTGCGTTCCCGCAAGATCTCGATCGATTTCCGGTGCCGCTCCAGCAGCGGCTCCAGATGCCTCGCCACCAGCGGCAGCTTCACCATTTCGCCGAGGGGCAGGTAGGCCAATTGCGGAATGAGGCGCGCCGGTAGTCCGTTTTCCGGCGCCGCCTCGATCACCAGCGCCAGTTGCATCGCAGGCTCCGCCATTCCCACTGCGAACTCGGCCGTCGGATACTGCGCCCCGTCAATGATGTCGCCCCAGTGAATCAAATCTTCCAGCGGCTTGGTGTCAAAACCAAAATTTTCTTTCGCCACCGTGGCGATCAGCTTCGTGCACGACTTGTAGTCCGGCTCGTAAAACATGTGCGGGCCGGGATTCTTGCGGAATTGCTCCGCATCCGCGGGCGTAAGGAACGCGCTTTGATGATGGTCGAACCACCACGTCACTTTCGGCGAATTCGAAAACTTGAAATCTACGATCGCGTTTTCGTCCCCATCGAAAATCCCCGGCTCCCAGGGCTGCGCCGCGCGGTGCGTCATCCCCGTGAAGCCAAATTCCGCGCCCGCATCAAATCGTTCGCGATAAAAACGGTAAAAGAGTGCAGCGGAGGCCGTGCCGTCAAAGCAGCGATCGTGGAAACAGAGCCGGACCTTGGTCATGGGCGAGCGCGTTTGCTCCTGCCCCTCCGCAATCTTCCGCGGAGGCGGGGACAAAGCCAATCAGGGTGTACGCGCGCGTCACCAATGTCAAGAAGAAACACGCTGCCCGCATAACCTTCGTTTCTGCAACGGATGGGGGCAGGTGTCGCTCGCATCGTCACCTCTTCAAGGAAATTCTGGAGCCGCGCGCTTTTTTCTGGCTCTCACGCTCCTCGGCCAGCCAAAGTGCCTTGACTTATATCACCGAATAGCCTTACCTACATCTCGGCCCCAGTCGGTTTCTCGAAACTTTTGCCAGGAGGCTACATGCAGGATGAAAAGAATTTCCTTGCGGGACTTTTTGATTTCTCATTCAATTCCCTGCTCACCCGTCGGATCGTGAAGCTGCTCTATATCATTTCTATCCTTGGGGGCGGAATCGCGGTCGTGGCCTGCGTCGTCGTCGGCATGCAGCATTCCCCCGCGGAGGGACTCATCAATCTGGTGGCAGGAATTGTGGCTTTGTTTGTTGGTGTCCTCTTCGTGCGTGTTCTGTTGGAGCTGGCTCTCGTCATCTTGAAAATTGCGGAAGGAATCGATCGCGCTACGCACCCTGGAAACTAACGACCAGACCACATGAGCACTGGCGTCCCTTCTTCACCCGGCCTTCCGGGTGCCCGCTCCTCGCGGGGATTCGGATGGCCGCGTGACGTCACTTCAGCCGAGCGCAAATCGCTCATCGCCGGCGGCCTCGGCTGGATGCTCGACGCCATGGACGTCATGCTTTACTCGCTCGTTCTCACCTACCTGATGCGCGAGTTCAGCATGGACACTCGCACCGCGGGTTTTCTGAATTCCCTGATGCTCGTCGCTTCCGCCATCGGCGGATTTATTTTCGGTATTCTTGCGGATCGCATCGGGCGCACTCGCGCGTTGATGGCTTCCATCCTCGTCTACTCTTTCGCGAGCGCCGCCTGCGGTTTTTCTCACACCATTCCGCAGCTTGCCACCTTTCGCTTTGTGCTCGGGCTCGGCATGGGCGGCGAATGGACCACCGGCGCCGCTCTGATAGCGGAAACCTGGCGCGCGGAACATCGCGGAAAAGCCCTGGGTCTGATGCAATCGGCCTACGCGATCGGCGAAGCCATCGCCGCACTGATTGTGCTCATCGTATTTCCTCGTCTCGGTTGGCGTGCCGTTTTTTTCGTCGGCGTGCTACCGGCCCTTCTGGTTCTCTGGATTCGCCGCGGCGTGCCCGAATCCGACATTTGGAAAAATCGCTCGGCAACGCAAAAGGGAAACTGGCTCAATCTGCTGCGCGAAAAAATAATTCTGCGCAACAGCCTTCTCGCCACCGCCATGAATGCCAGCAGCATGTTTGGTTATTGGGGGCTATTCACGTGGATTCCGGGATATTTGTCGCTTCCCGTTTCACGCGGCGGACGCGGCCTCAGCCTCGTCGTTGGAACAACATTCTATCTCGTGCTTGCTCCCGGAAAATGGCTGGGCTACGTATCCTTCGGATTTTTCGCGGACGCCTTCGGCCGGCGAAAGCCGTATTTCACTTACCTGCTCATCGCCGGGATTCTTGTGCCTCTTTACGGGATCATTCGAAACCCGCTGTGGCTCCTGCTGCTCGGGCCTTTTGTCGCTTTCTTCGGCACCGGATTTTTCTCCGGCTACGCGGCCATCGCCAGCGAAATCTTTCCGGGAGAAATCCGCGCCGCCGCGATGGGCCTCAGCTACAACATCGGGCGCGGCCTCTCGGCCATCGCTCCGTTCGCTGTGGGCGCAATTGCAGCGCGATTTGGATTTGGCCCGGCATTTTTTCTGCTCGCTGCAACTTTCCTGGTGGCCGCTTTGTTGGCGCTGCTGCTGCCGGAAACGCGGGGGCGCCAGCTTACGTGATTAAGCGATCGCCACCCGCGACCGCGACCGTGCGCGGCCCGCGCGCAGAGTGAACTTCAAACCGAAAAACGGCGTTTGCGCCAGCGTTTTCTGGAACTCGACGTCATCCGCATAACGCCGCTTCGGAATCCGCCGCGCCAGGATGCTGATTTCCAGCGGGTCGCGCCGAAACGGGTACGGCTCCAGCGTCACCGTACCGTTCTCTTCTGGCTGGAGATCCCAGTCCGCTTCCAGGCCCCGGTAATCCACCGGCACTGCGTCAATCGTTGCCGGCTCGCGCGGCGCGAGGCAAATATAGAGCGACAGCCGGTCCACTGCATCGAGCCGTTGCGCGTTGGCTTGCAGCCATTTCTCATCCGCGAAGTTTTTCATCGCGGGATCCGCCCGCAAATCCACTTTCAGGCGCAACTGCTGCAGCCGCAACCTCTGCAGCACATCCTGGACGAGCGGCGCTTCCTCCGATTTGACGTACTTGGCGGAAAATCCCGGCATCGTCGCGCGCGTGCGGTCGTAAAGATTCGCGCAATGCATGCTCACCAGCAGCCCCGCGTAGCGATCCGCTTTCACCACGCGTTCGATTCCCCTCTGGTAGAGCGCGATGTGCTCCTCCGTCGGAATCGACATAAACGTATACGGCGAAAAGGTGACCGGGTCGATGCCCGGCTGCTGTTCCCATTCTTCCCAGCCGTTGTCGGAGCCGCACCAACGGTGACGCTTACGCCCTAGAATGTACCCCGGAGGCTGTAAGATGCGTCATTCGTTGCGCTCAGTGGAGGAGTCGGATTGTTCTTCACGTCAAACGTGATCCCGTTAACACCCGTGCCCCCTTGCGCTTCACCAGCAGCCTGAGATGCGGTGAATATCTAAAAAGAAGCACCGCACAAGTACCGCCGTTTTTGCCAGACTCACCGTGATTCTCAACGAAGCCCAAACCCGTGTCCGGCAAATCGACCCGCAGTTGCGGGCTGCTGACTGGAAGCTCAACGACCGCACCCAGGTCCGACTGGAGGTTCCAGTTGATGGCTATGACGCGGAGCCATGGAACGGCGTCACCGACTATTGCCTGTACGACGCAAGCGGCAACGTGCTTGCCGTCGTGGAAGCCAAGCGATGCTCCCGCAACGCGCGCGAGGCCGACGAACAACTCCGGCACTACGTCACAGAGATCGCCAAGAATCAACCCTTTGCCCCCTTCGGGTTCATGGCCAACGGCCATGACATCTGGTTCTGGGAGGTCGGCCTTGCTAATCCGCGCCTCGTCGCCGGGTTCCTCGCGCCCACCGACCTAGAGCGGCTGAAGTTCCTGTGCCAGAACCGACGACCGCTCGAAGCGACCCCCATCAACAGCTCCATCGTCGACCGCTCCTACCAGCACGAGGCCATTCGCCGTCTCGCCGAGGCCTTCGCCGCCAACAAACGCCGTGCACTCCTCGTCATGGCCACCGGCACGGGCAAGACGCGCGTAGCCA
>Ga0137403_10006428_pt1 | contig 13452 bp, 7 predicted proteins | sample CZOMad2_1_16fung_FD_122057 | JGI IMG/M metagenome (GOLD analysis project Ga0137403, IMG submission 122057) | Vadose zone soil fungal communities from Angelo Coast Range Reserve, California, USA - CZOMad2_1_16fungal (Hybrid Assembly) | ecosystem: Environmental > Terrestrial > Soil > Vadose zone... | reverse complement strand
CTCATTCTTCGAGATGCTCGCGCCGAGATGAATAATGGGGTGCTCACCGCTTCGTCAAGCCAATTTAACGCAAACGGACTGGCCGCATCGGGAGCGAAAGTAAACGGCATCACCGCTTCAGACTTACGTGTGCGCAGTGAGAACAATGTCACGACGGCGACTGTCTCGAGCGTCAAAGCCGGCAACGTGGTCGCCTCTGGCGCACAGGTTAAAGGCATCACGGCCAAGAACGTGGACATTGTGGATCGCGGAGGAGTAACCAGCGTCGTTGTGAAAGAGGTGCAGGTCGGCGCCACTACCGCCGCGGGCGCTGAGATTGGCAGCTTGAACATCGCAGGGGTACACCTATCTGTGCACAATCGTCGTATTGAAGGCTCCACCGCTGACATTGATGCGGGCACTGTAAAGTTTGCCGATGGCCATGCAGACAACGTCAAACTCACCAAACCTGTTTTTGTAGTTGAGCCTTCGGGAACTTATCGCGCCAGTGCTGACCTGAGCATAGGGGGCGGAGTCTTGGGTCGCATGAACATGGGTCAGGCACATGCAAAGCTGGTAGCGACCAGCTCGGAAATTCAACTAAATGACTTTACGGCTGACATTTTCAAAGGACAGGCCAGCGGCAGTGCACGCATCTCAATTACAAAGCGTGGGATGTCTCATTTAACTGCTGCCTTCAATGGATTGGATATTGCCGGTCCTATGACAGCACTCGCCCAGACTGCGGTTCCACTTAGCGGACGTGCCACGGGCAAAGTGGATCTCTCATTTCCTGGCACGGATTTCAAACAGGCAACAGGAACAATCACAACTCAGCTAACTGCGGAGACCGGAGAAACTACAGCCGATCGCATTCCTATCACCGGGGATGTCGCCGTACGTGCTGACCATGGCACATTCGATATTCAACAGGTAAATCTGCAAACACCGGCCAGCAAACTGAAGGCAAGTGGACAGTTTTCCTTCAATAACGATTCGAATCTGCAAGTTGATCTCGCTTCATCAGATGCCGCCGAGCTCCAAAGTTTGTTCATCAACTCCGGGCTCTTGCCGGATCTCGAAGAGCAGATGAACACATACGGTTTTGGTCTTGCGGGCCAGCTCGCTTTCAATGGCACGCTCCGAGGCAAGCTCACAGCGCCCGATGTAAATGGGCGGGTCTCGCTTGGGTCACTAATAGTTAATGGAACCGATCTTGGTGCGCTATCGGCAGCAATCACTATGAATTCGGTGGAGCTGCAAATTGCGGATGGGCGTCTCACGGAGAGAGACGGAGGCGGAGTAACCTTTACATTAACAGCTCCGCGAACTGGTGCTGACAATATCGCCGTTAACGCTACGCTCGATCGCGTGAATGCGAAGAGTCTGTTGTCGGTGCTTGAGATTGTGAAGCCAGGCAGCCATGAGTTGCACCTCCGCCCGCCGGCATCATATTTGTCGGACACGCAGTCAGATGTTTCTGGTCAAATAAACATTACGGGTATTCCTAACGCTATGAACGGCGTTGCGGATTTACGTTTTGGCCCGGGCAGTTTCGCAGGCGAACCGCTCGAGAGCCTGGTAGCACGCGCGACCTTCAAGGGCGCAAACGTCAACATCGAAAACATTGATGCGCGACTTCAGGCGGGCCACATCGTTGCCAGCGGGACTTACAACACTACCAGCAAGGCCTTTGATCTGCAGGGCAAGGCCGAAGGAATCCAACTCGCACGACTTGCAGCTTTGGCCAGTAAGCCCGGACTACCGGTGCTGACGGGTGTAGGTGACTTCACAGCTCACGTGTCAGGCATATTAGGGAAAGACTTTTCGGCTTATCAAATTAATTTCGACGGACAGGGACGCGACGTAACGATCAATGGACGGTCGGCGGGAAGTCTTACGCTGGTCGGAAAAACCGAAAACAAGCAACTCAGTATCACTCTAACAACCGGGGTGCTCGGCTCGCCGCAGGTGATCGCGGCCCAAATCAATTTGGCTGAGGAGCGTTTGCCGGCCACGATTGAAACGACGCTTACCAATGCCGACTTAAGCAGTCTGTTTGGTATTGCTCTGCCGCAAAGCACGGTGAAGTTTACGGGGCGAGCTAGTGGAACTATCAAAGCCTCCGGAAATCTTGTGAATGAAGATAATGATTTTTCTCTCGCCGGGCTGACAGGTACGGCCACCTTCTCTGAACTCAGCTTCCGCGCGGAAGATATTCAGCTCAATGCTGCGGTGCCTCTGGTGGTCCGGTTTTCACCGAGCGAAATCTCGTTTGACAGCACCCGATTTACAGGACCCGGAACAAACATTGTTCTCGACGGCACGCTTGCCACCGCAGCGGGAGGGAAACAGAACCTAAACATCAGCGGAAACTTGAATCTGCGAGTTTTGAATGGCCTCTCTCCAGACTTTTTCTCCTCAGGGTCCGCGGATGTGGCCGTGCGCATCAATGGCAGTTTTGCAGATCCCCGTGTGACGGGCACCGCCTCACTTGCGGGAGCGTCGGTATCGGTGTTGATAGGTAACGAACGCTGGACCGTGGCAAACCTGGAGGCATCGCTCCGCTTCACTGCTAATCAGGCGCAGATCGATTCGCTCACTGGGATTCTTGGTGGTGGTCGCGTCACCGCAACAGGCGGTGCGCTGCTGGAAGGTTTCACCGTTGCGAGATTCTTGATCAACTTACACGGCAATAACGTAACTGTTCCTTTTCCGGAAAACTTCAGGTCTACTCTGGATGCCGATATTGAGCTAAAGGGTTCAGCACGCGAACAGTTGATAACTGGGGTGGTTAATCTGCGCCGCGCCGAATACACCCAGGATATTGAGTTGGCTGACTTAATAAATTTCAGACGTCAGGAATCTATCGAAGAAGGTCCAGAGATCGAGCTTGCCCGCAGTGCGTTGTTTAGTGACTTGAGAGTTGAAGGCAGGAACGCGCTGGTAGTGCGGAATAATCTGGCAGACTTGGTCGGCTCGGTCTCCCTGCAGTTGAATGGACCGGTAACTGATCCGGTCATATCCGGCAGAATTACAGCAACAAGCGGAACACTCAACTTCCGCAACGACCGTTACGAAATTACAAGGGCATTGATGGATCTGCCTTCGAGCCGCAACGCCGATCCGTTGATTAATATCCAGGGCGAGTCTCAGATTAGGGGCTATCGTGTGATTGTAAGCTTCACTGGCCCACTCTCGCAGCCGCAGGCTGTTGTGCGTTCTGAACCCGCCTTGCCGCAGGAGGATGTTGTTTCTCTGATCACGACTGGGCAGCTGGCATCGGGAGACACCAGCTCTTCAGTTTTGTCGCAATCAGGCTTGGGTACGGCCACAAGCTTGTTGACGGATGCTCTGATTAATGCTCCCGCGCAACGAGCGACCAGTAAACTTTTTGGTCTGACACGCTTCGAAATAAATCCCGTCATAGGGGGCCGCTCCGGTTCTACTCCAGCGGCGCGACTGACCGTCGGGAAGAGAATCAGCAAAGAACTAACCGTTACCTATTCGACAAACGTCACTTCGGATCCAAACCAGATACTGGCCTTTGAATATCGCGTTTCCGATCGTTTGTCGTTCACAGCGCGGTATGAACAGGCCTCGACGCAAAGTTTGAGTGCGCGAAACAATAACTTCAGTTTTGAAATTCGGTTTAGGAAAAGATTCTGAGCACAGGGCAGGGGTAGCAATTGTCATCACAGATGCAGCCAGTGGAACGTAGCATGCAGGATGCCCGCCCCGAGTGCAGATCCCTAATAAGTTGTTGTGTGCCCCGTTGCTCTGTAGCGCGGATGATAGTATCAGCGCTTTTATGCTTGGTAATAATAAGCGGAGTCTGCGCTAAGTCTGTGACTGACGCGCGCATCGAAGACTACGAAGGTCGCCAGATTACCTCCATTGAGGTCGTGTTTGAAGGATCTCCGCCGGATGCCGCCGCGCAGACGGAGTTTCTTTCATTACTAAAGGTGGCTCCGAATACAGAGTTTTCCGCCGTGCGCGTGCGCGACTCTTTACAGTCGCTGTTTGATTCCGGTCGGGTGGCCAACGCCCGTGTTGAGGTCGTCGGAGAAGGAAAAACCGGCCCTATAAAGCTTCGTTTTGTTGTTCAAAGGCAGGTTCAGATCGGCGAAGTCCGGTTTGAGTTGGGACCAGTTACCGGTACACCCATCTCCACTGATGAACTACGCGCTCGCTTGAATCTTACGCAACCAGGAACCCGCCTTTCAAAACAGATCATTATTCGTAACGCCGACGAAATTCAAGTCTACTTGCGCGATCGCGGCTACTTCAACGCCACTGTCGAGCCAGTTGAACAGTTGGATCCAAGCGGCTTGCGGGCCACGGTTACTTACAAGATCACTCCCGGCGAGCAGACGCGAGTGGCGGGCTTCAATGTGGATATCAAAGGTTTTGATCCGACAAAGATGCCCGCGCTTCAGCTGCAACCCAGCACTCCCTTTACTCGCGAAGCACTGGCTGAAGATGTGAAGCGAATCAAAGACGCGATAATCAGTCAAGGCTTCCTCGCACCGACACTTGAAGACGCGCATGTGGAGCGCGAGGCTGAGAAAAACCAAATCACGATCAATCTTAAAGGAGCAACGGGTCCGCGTGTTAACGTCCTCATAAAAGGATTCGAGATAAATGATAAGACCGCGCGCGAGCTGCTTCCTGTTAAGCGTGAAGGCAACATCGATATCTCGGCGATCGTAGAAGGCGCGCGCAGACTCCGCAATAAACTGCAGGAGCAGGGTTACTTTTTCACTGAGGTTACGCCGCTCTGCACAGTTGCTAATCCACCGGCAGAATTAGGACCAAACGGTACACAGGAGACTTGCCAAAATCTTAACCCGGCATCACTCAGCGGAAACACTGTCGAGATCGTCTATGAGGTGGAGAAGGGTCGGCGCTTTCGTCTTACTGACATCCGAATAACCGGAACGAACAAGCTGTCTCTGGCGGATGTTGAGGCCGATTTGAAGAGCCAGAAAGCGAGTCCCATAGGATTGATTCCATTCCTGGGTTATGGCCGTGGTTACACCAGCCTCACGCTGTTGGAGCAGGACCGCAGAACTGTTGAGGCCCTGATGCGGGATCTCGGTTATCGCCGCGCACACGTCGATGTATTACAGGGTGTCTCTCTCAATGGAGACAACCTGATCATAACTTTTCAAGTCACCGAAAATGCACTCACGCGCATCGCCGGCGTCGAAGTGAAAGGAAACAAGATTTATACCGACCAACGCCTTCGCGATGAGTTGAAGACAGTAATGGGCGCACCCTTTTCACGATCACAGGCCCGGGCCGATGGTGATCGGGTGCTGGGACTCTATTCCCGCGAAGGATATGTGAATGCGCAACTCGATTTCTCCATTGTCGAACTGCCAAAGAAAGGCGATGAGGAACAGGTAAAACTTGTTTACGCGATTACAAATGAAGGTGACAAAGTCTTCATCAATCAAATTATTGTGAACGGCGTTACCGGCGATGCCAAGACGCAACGCACTAAGCGCGATGCGATCATTCGGGCGATTCCTCTTGCCGAGGGAGACGTGCTGCGAGCTGATCGTGTTTCTGATGCCGAACGCGAGCTCTACCTCACCGACGCCTATCGACAGGTAATAATTCGTTCGGAGCCTGCCGGCGAAACCATAACCGGATACAAGAGACGCGACGTGATCATCGACGTCGAAGAGAAAAAGCCTCGCGTGATGGATTACGGTGGTGGGTTCTCAACTGACTTGGGTGCATTAGGTTTGTTTGAGATCAGCAACGTGAATTTGATGAACAAACTCCGTCAGGGAGGCATGCGGTTGCGCGCGAGCACGCGGCAGCAGTTGTTGCGCTTCGAATATCTCGATCCAAGATTTGCGCGTTATAACAAAACCCAATTTCTGCCGTTGGCGCTGTCTGTGGAGTATCAGCGCGACTCCACGATCACGCGTTTCTTCCGTTCGGCGATTGATCGCGGCACCAACGGGATTGTGCAGCGTCTCGACACCAAAGGAAATCCGATCGATCAATTTGGGGATCAAGTAGGTCAGCCGACGATTAATCGTTTCACGGCAGCCGTAGAGACACAGCGCGTCATCGATCAAAAATCGCACACGATTGTGTTTGCTCGGTACAGTTATGAAGACGTTCGTCTCTATAACCTTCAGAGTTTGGTTGTGCAGCCGATCCTGCAGCCCGACAAGGCTGTTCGCCTTTCCCGTATTGGCGGATCACTCGTGCGAGATACGCGTGAAAGATGCGAGCGCGGACTTCTCGGCGCGACTCGTCGCGATGCCGACGATCAAAAACCGGGCGCTCCGGGCGAGGTTTGCCGCTACAACCAGATAGACGCTACGCGCGGCGACTTTCTGAGTGTGGACTACGCTGTGGCGTTGCGGCAGTTGGGTGGGAATCTTTCGTTCAACCGCTTTCAGGCAACCTATCGTCGTTATTACAAACTGAATGGCTTCCGCGGCACTGTACTGGCGGGAAATCTGACGTTGGGTTTGGCCAACTTATTCAATCCGCGCGACCGTGATGGCAATGGCAAGATAGACGAGGTCGATCTCACGCTGCCTATCAGTGAGCGTTTCTTTTCCGGAGGCTCGACCACGTTGCGCGGATTCAATTTCGAAGAAGCCGGCCCGCGGCAGGTATTGATTCCAGAAGGTCCGTTCCGAGACCAGAACAAGAAGATAGTGTTCCTCAATCCGTTTACTGTTCCTGTCGGCGGCAACGCCCTGGCCATCGTGAATTTGGAAGCACGTATTCCGCTGACAAGATCCTTGCAGGCGGTGCCTTTCTACGATGGCGGGAATATCTTTCGGAGAGTAGGCGACCTGTTTGGCAAGAAGGACCCGACGCCGCTTCCTCCGGGCGATATTTTGGCAGCGATCAATGCGACAAACTTACGCGCTCACTGGACGCACACGGTGGGATTGGGCTTCAGGATTCAAACTCCTCTCGGGGGCGCGTTGGCAGTGGATTACGGGTTCCTGTTGAAGCCACCCGAATTCCTGATCCCGCAACAGGGTCCCAACGGCTTTGATGGAACGCCGGCAGTGTTTCGGCTCAAGCGGGGACATTTGCATTTCAGAATCACGCAAACATTCTAGGAAGCAGAAGGCAGAATGCAGATAGCAGGGAAAATTCGCATGATTCGCATTGACGTTCTAGACAACGTTGAGTCAAAGCATCTAAGACGCATAGCTTTCTGCCTCCTGCTTGCTGTTTTTTGGCTTCTGCCCATCCCCGTTGCGGCGCAGCAAGTTGTCGATAAAATGGTAGCGACGATAAATGCCGGAGCGCGCACCGATTTAATCACCTATTCTGATCTGATGTGGCAACTCGCCCTCGAGCCAAATACTCCGCTTGACAATCCTACTTCTGCGGATCTTAACCGCGCTTTGCGTCTGGTGATTGACCAGCGTTTGATTCTCCAGGAGGCAGAAAAACTTCCCACAATCGCGCCAACAGCCCAGGAGATAAAAGACGAGCGCGATGAGTATGCAAAACTCTTCTCGTCGGAAGCCGAGTTTCAGCAGCGGCTATTGCGTGTTGGCCTAACAAGTGAAAAACTGAATGAGATCCTGGATCAGCGGGAGCGAATCGAAAAGTATCTGGACTTTCGTTTTCGCAATTTTGTTGTGATAAACCAGAAAGAGATTGCGGACTATTACAGAGATGTGTATGTGCCTCGTCTACGCGCCCGTTCCCCGGGGGCAATCGTCCCCACCCTGGAACAGGCGCGAGGGGAGATTGAAAAGATACTAACGGAGGCTAAGATCGAATCTGACACAGATGCCTTTCTCGATACCGCACGGGAGCGCGCTGAGATTGTGATGTTGAATCCGGTCTGAAGAAATGTCAGTGGTCAGTAGTCCGTTGTCAGTTGATTGTCCTGGTCTTTGGCTTTGGGTCTTTGGTTTTAGTGTTGGTCCTGGACAATTCTAAATTGAGCCTGAGATCGAAAGACCAAGACCAAAAGCCAAAGACCAAAGGCGCCAACGGACCACTGACAATTGCAACTGACAATCAACCGTTATGCACCCACGACCCACCATCGGCCTCGCACTATCGGGTGGGGCCGCTCGAGGAATCGCGCACGTCGGTGTCTTGTTGGCGCTTGCCGAACACAAGATTCCGATCGACTACGTTGCTGGAACTTCCGCCGGGTCACTCGTCGGGGGTCCTCTGGCTTCCGGCATGCCCCTCACGGAAATTGAAGCCATAGGCCGCAGCCTTCGCTGGCGCGATATCGGGCGAATGACAATGTCGCGGCTGGGCGTTCAAAGTAACGAGCGACTCGAAGCATACCTGCGGGCACGCCTGCCCGTAACTCGATTTGAGGACTTGCCCATCCCGTTTGCCGCCGTAGCAACCGACCTCAACACTGGCGCGGCCGTCGTGTTCCGTGACCGCGGCGACCTGCCCTTCGCAATTCGCGCAAGCTGCGCGATCCCAGGTTGGTACGTGCCGGTTACCGCTGAAGACGGTCGACAATTAGTTGATGGCGGCTTAGTAGCCAATATTCCTTCATTCGTAGTTCGTTCCCTGGGAGCTGACGTCGTATTGGCGGTGGACGTGAACGCCGAAGGAGCGACGTTTCTTGGTCCTTCGCGTTCGGTAATCAGCATCGTGCTCCAGTCGATGTTGGTAGTGCAACGAACGGCGTCGCGACATCAACTGGACGCCGCCGATCTGGTGATTAAGCCGCGTGTGGGACACATTCGTTGGGATGAGATGGCACGCGCTGATGAGCTGATCGCAGCAGGTTATGAGGCCGGAATAGAAAGCATTCCTGGCATTCTCACGCTATTGGAGTCCGCTGGTCCCACCAAGTCGAAGTGGTATCACTTGCGGCGCCACAAAAAGATCCCGACCAAGCGCTCCCTAAGTTCCCCACAATAAAAAAGCGAGATTTCCGCCGGTTAGCAGTTCAAGAATACATCCCTTATTAGCGATATATAGGAAATATAGAATAACGGAAAGCACTGAAGGGCTTGCAGCGCGGATAGAAGTCTGCGCCGCTCAGAAGTCTGTATGGCAATAGAGGTCACATCGGTTTCCGATCCATGCCGGCGTATTTCCTTTCGTGAACCCGTGCGTTTTACTCAGTCATTATTTCGTGACATGTCATTTGGAAAGTGGAAGTTTGTTTATCGTACGTTGGTCGGATTGTTAGTGCTTGCGGCAGTGCTCGGCGGAGACACGCTGCTGCGTTCCTATAGATACTATTCCAGCATCATTGATGCTCGCCTTGCCAATGGCTACCTGACCAGCCGTCCGGGTCTCTACGCGGCACCACGCTCACTCGAGGTAGGTCAAAAACTATCGGTTGAAGAGCTTTTGAATGTGCTTCGTCGTGCCGGCTATGTCGAGTCAGCTGGTAGCGACGTTTGGAGTGGGAGCTTCTATGCGCAGGACGGAGCAATCGAGATTCGCCCCAGTCATACAAACAAGAGACAATCACTCGTAGTGCGCATAGGTTTTGCGGGCGACAAAATCTCGGAGCTGAGCGGCGACGGCATTTCGCTCGAGTCGTTCACGCTCGAGCCCGAGGTGTTGTCAAACGATCTATCTTCCAAAACGGCCCAGCGAGAGACTCTCGCCTATGCCGATATTCCACCGCTACTCACTCATGCAATTCTTTCCATTGAAGACCATCGCTTCTTTGATCATGCGGGAGTGGATATAGCTGGTCTGGCCCGCGCCGTACTACGAAACGCCGGTGATGAGCGTTTGGGACAGGGCGGGTCGACGATCACTCAGCAACTCGTAAAGAATACCTATCTCTCTCCCGAACGTACTTTCCAGCGCAAGTATGCCGAAGCGATGCTTGCCATTGCTTTGGAACGCCGGTTATCAAAGCAGGACATCTTCGCGCTCTACTGCAATGAAGTTTATCTCGGACAGCGTGGTGCGGTTGCGACGCGCGGTGTGAAAGAAGCCGCTGAGATATTTTTCGGTAAAGAGCTGAAGGATCTTACGCTGGCTGAGTCGGCCACGATTGCGGGTATGATTCAGGGGCCAACCCGCTACTCGCCCCTGCGACATCCGGAGGCTGCGCGACCAAGAAGGAATCTCGTGCTGTCGACGATGGCTCGCGATGGCTGGATTACTGTGCAACAAGCCACGGTCGCGTCCGCAGAACCTCTTGCTGTGGCTCCTGCACCTAAGACCGACAACTCACTGGCGCCTTACTTTGTTGACTATGTAAACCGCGTAGCCGAGTCGGATCTTGCTGCCTCAGGAGAGAACCAGAGGATCTATACGACTATCGATCTCCAACTGCAGCAACTTGCGGAAGGGGCGCTGAAACATCAACTCGATCGACTCGACAGTTTCTATCTCAAGCGAGGCCTGAAACCACAAGCGGCGCTAGTGGCACTGGATCCCCGAACAGGCAATGTGCTGGCTATGGTCGGAGGACGCGAATATGCGGAGTCGCAATTGAATCGAGCTGTCGACGCGCGACGTCAGCCGGGCTCAACCTTCAAACCCTTTGTTTACGCGGCTGCTTTGGAGGACGGCATGTCTCCTGTGCAGACGTTTCTAGATGCACCCCGCGAATTTGTTTACGACCGCAACAGGATTTATCGGCCGGCAAACTTTGGTGGCGGCTATTCGATGCGCGACGTGACGATGCGCACCGGGTTGGTGAAGTCGTTAAATGTCGTTACTGTTGATGTGGCTTTGCAGACTGGTCTGGCGCGTATCGCCAACCTTGCTGAAAGATTTGGTTTGCCGAAGCCTGAACGTTACCCGGCTCTTGCCTTGGGAACAGAAGAGGTTACGCCATTGCAGTTGGCCGGAGCTTATGCGGCATTTCTGAATGAAGGTCGACGCGTCCAACCGAAAGTAGTTGCCGCTGTCGATGAACCGCCTGCGGCGCACACACTCAGTGGCACGAGCGGAGAACAAGTGATTAGTCCGACCACTGCCTACATGATTACTAATATGCTTTCGGCTGTCGTGGAGCGAGGAACGGCTCATGCTGCGCGAGGTGGAGTGAACGGCACGACCATAGCTGGCAAGACTGGCACTTCACGCGACGGCTGGTTTGTCGGATATACCCCGAATCTCGTCTGTGCTGTCTGGATAGGCTTTGACGACAATCAACAACTTGGATTGACCGGTGCGGAAGCAGCACTCCCGGCCTGGGTCGATTTTGTAAAAGGTGCGGTTGAAGTGCGACCCGATCTTGGTGGAAACAACTTCGAATGTCCCGAGGGTATAAAGTTCGTGGAGATTGATACCGATACGGGTCTGCTTTCCACGCTGGCGTGTCCTAAACGCGAGTTAATTGCGGTGACTGAGCGTTTAGCGCCGAACCTCGAATGCTATTTTCACCTAAGTGTGCCGCCTCCGAGCAGTCCGTTTGCGGAAGAAAGCGCAGCAGACACAGAAACCTCGGTTGCTCAGCGAAAACCACTGCCCAAAGAGAATTCCGCGTCGCTGGACTTGAAAGCATTAAAGTTGACGCGAGTTGACGTCGATGCGCGCGGCAGACGCGCGCTGGTCAATGAGATGCGTTAGGGCTTTCAAACTTGGGCGGGGACAGGGTCCGCCTTCCTTACCTGAGAGGTTCCTGGAATTGAGAGGTTGGATGTGAAGTTGGCTGGCTTTCCAAGTTGAGCGAGGAGGGGGGTCGCCTGGCTGACATTGAATCAAACTCGCTCCAACACAACCTGTGCAATCGCATGCTGTGAGGTATGCGACATGGAGAGATGCGTGGCAGTCGCGCCAAACCTTTCGAAGACTTCCAGAACCTGCCCCCGGAAAATCAAAAAAGGCGCTCCACTTTCTTGCGCGGAAATTTCGACGTCCTGCCAACTGATTCCACCACGCCAGCCTGTTTGCAATGCCTTAAGCGCAGCTTCTTTTGCCGCGAAACGCGCGGCATAATGCTGCGCGGCCACGATTCCGCGACGGTCGCAGTAGACCCGTTCCGCGAGCGTGAACACACGGTCGGCAAAGCGCGGTGTGCGCAGCAGCACTTCGCGAATTCGCGAGACTTCGATAATGTCTATACCAATGGAAATAATCACAAGCGAAACAGAACTACAAGCATTATCTCCCGCCGGGTTCTATTGGCGCGAGATCGAAGGCGTACGTGCTTTGATATGTGCGCCTTTGGAGCAAGACGGTTTCGTAAACGCGTTTTCCACCCGCCTCGGAGGTGTCAGCCCTATGCCGCATGACGCACTCAATCTAGCTGGTTTCAACGAAGACTCAGCGGAGAACATTCTGGAGAATCGTCGTCGCTTTCTCAAGCTTTTTCCGGGCGAGTGGGCCCTGGCAGGTTGCTGGCAGGTTCACGGTGCTGAGGTCCGCGTGGTCCAGGACGCCCATGAAGCTAAGCCTGCTGAGAACGAATATGGCGACACGATCTATTGCGATGCGATTGTCAGCAATGCTGCTGGGGTCCTGGCCGGTGTGAAGACCGCTGACTGTGTGCCTGTCCTCGTTACCGACGCGGTAACGGGATCTTTTGCCGCAGTGCACGCAGGCTGGCGCGGAACGTTGGCCGGGGTAGTGGTCGAGGCGGTGCAGCGTTTGATCGATGAATACAAGGCGCGGCCCGAAGATATGCGCGTGGCAATTGGCGCCGCCGCGGGGTCATGTTGTTACGAAGTGGGCAGCGAAGTTATCGAAGCCTTCGCCAGCCGGTTTCACTATGCAAACGATCTCTTCACAGCCACCCGCGAAGGACATGCGCTGATTGATCTCCTGAAAGCAAATCGTACTCAACTAGTCTCGGCCGGTGTAAGCGCCGAACGAATTCACACGGCTCCGATCTGCACGATGTGTCAGACGGACCTGTTCTTCTCGTACCGTCGCGAGAAGAGTTTGCAGGGAAAGGTTGGGAGGTTGATGGCGGTGGTTGGAAAAAGTCAGTAGTCAGTAGTCACCACGGGCCACTGACAACGGACTACTGACAACTGACGATCATTCAACATTCACCCGCAACGTTACCTCCCGCGTTTGCGGTGGAAAGCAAGCATCGTCGTTGCAAGCTTGGAATCGGAGCTTTGCTTTCACTTCAGCTGAATTCGACGAAAAGTTTGCGGGAACCGTAATGCTGAATCGGAGAACCGCGCGGCCTTCATAAACAGCAACTGGTGTTTTCGAGAATTTCAATTTGCGCACCAGCGCCCGTGGATAACTCACTGGCCCGACTCTCAACCCTTGCGGTGCCTCGACCTCGAGTTTCGTAGCAATCAGGAATTTATCGAGCGGTCTGTTTGATTGCACGTGCAAGCCTGAGGGTATATCGATAACCACGCTGGCCTGCGCAGCACGCCCACGCTTCACCTTATCCGCTGCCAGTGAGCCACTCACGTTAACGTCCGCGGCGGATTGTGGCGGCGGCGCCGAAAACAAGTTCGCGGGGACAAGCAAGAGCGTCGTTAGCATCAAGAAGCGCGAATTTCGCGGAAATCTAATCATGAATTCTCCTAAGCCAGATGTTATTTG
>Ga0137403_10006427_pt1 | contig 13454 bp, 13 predicted proteins | sample CZOMad2_1_16fung_FD_122057 | JGI IMG/M metagenome (GOLD analysis project Ga0137403, IMG submission 122057) | Vadose zone soil fungal communities from Angelo Coast Range Reserve, California, USA - CZOMad2_1_16fungal (Hybrid Assembly) | ecosystem: Environmental > Terrestrial > Soil > Vadose zone... | reverse complement strand
ATATCGCGCAACATGACCCCAAGCTGATCGCGGGACTCCAGCAACGCATCCATAATGCCGGTCGTTACCCGAATCTCATTGCGGCGAAGAAGGTTTAAGACATCTTCGGCTTGATGGCTCAGGCGGACGATCGGATCGAACCCCAGAAACCCCGAGGTTCCCTTGATTGTGTGCAACGCGCGGAAAATCCGGTTCAGGATCTCCGCGTCCTCCGGATGAGTCTCTAGCAGAACCATATCCTGGTCCATGCGTTGCAGAAGTTCCTCGGATTCCGTCAGGAACTCTTCCATCAGGACCGGATCGTCTGCCATCTCGTTGGTCACGTGGTCTCCGATTCGAACGATTGCGCGCGAGTCCTTATGCGTGCGTCAGTTCCACGCAAGCTTCTTCTTCCGCTTCGCTCATGAGCCGGTCAATATCCAGCAGAATGAGAAGGCGGTTGTCCAGCTTGCCAACTCCGCGAACGTATTCCCGCTCCACGCGCCCAATCCGCGGCGCCGGTTCCACTGCACTGGCGGGAAGCCGGAGCACTTCCGACACGGCATCCACCATGAAGCCGAGGACGGCGCCCTTCACCTCCACCACCACGATGCGGGTCTGTTTGTCCGCCGGCACTTGCGGCAGGCCGAAGCGCCGGCGCAGCGAGATGACTGGGATCACTCGACCGCGCAAATTGATGACACCCTCGATAAAATCCGGCGACGCCGGCACGCGGGTGAGTTGCTGGATGCGGATAATCTCCTGCACCCGCAGAATCTCAAGTCCGAACTCTTCGTCCTCAACTCGGAAACTCACGAGTTGCAAAAGCTCTTCACCTGTACGTGCGGTCGCGGTTGCGGACATCGGTGACTCCTATGGCCGTGGTCGTGAAGCTCCGGGCAGCGACGCAGCCAGTCCTCGGTGCAGCGGCTGTACTGCCCATTGTTCTTATCGGCGGTAACGGTCGGGGGCTTGATTGCGGCGGAGTGCGTTCCTCAAGGCGCGCGTACAACCTCGGCCGCATCGTCTCGCCATCCGGATCGCTCTCGGATTGCTTTCCGGATCACAGTCCAGATCAAAGTCCAGATCGAGACGTTATTTTCGGAGCCGGGTGTGCAGGCGAGGGCTTCCCAGCTGGGTTGTCTCTGGGCCTCTCGGGAACAGTGCGCGGCAGCGGCGATGGTGACGACGGAGATTCCTGCGCTTCTTTGGGCGCATCAGCGAGAGCGGCTGGGGCTACCGCAAGAATGCTCCGCCGCAATATCACAATGTCAACGCGGCGATTCAGCGCCCGCTGTTCTTCGGTCGTGTTCTTTGCCACTGGGTGGAACTCGCCATAGCCGCCGACAGAAAGCCGTTGCGGTGCGAACCCCATATCAGAAATCATCAGGCGAACCACCTCAATCGCCCGCGCCGCGGACAGCTCCCAATTCGACGCAAACTGGGCTGTGTGGATGCGCACGTTGTCCGTGTGCCCTTCAATCCGTATCTCGTAAGGACGTTCCAGCAACACCGCGGTCACGCGCCGGAGGGTAGGGATCGCATTGAGCCGAAGTTCCGCCGAACCGCTGGCGAAAAATCCCACCTCCCGCAAGCTGATAACCAAGCCGTCCGGCTCCTGGCGCAACGCCACATCCTTGTGAAAGATTTCCGGCGCCAAGGCTTTCTCGAGCTCCTTCTGCAGTGCCGCAACCGCGCCATTTTCCTCGCTCCCGCCCAATGCTCCCGCAGCCGAGGAAACGATGCGCCCGATGCTGGCCGTATGCTGGATGTTCTCCAGCATCTGTACCGTGTTGGGAGGAACGGAACCCTCGGCTTGCAGCGGGACTGCGGTACCGCTCGCGGGAAATACGCCCAGTTCCTGGAACGCAACCTGAATGGCCAGTGCGAGTTTGCCTACCTTGCGATGATCCACCTGCGAAGAAGAATAAAGGACCACAAAAAACGCGAACAGCAGTGTAATGAAGTCCGCATAGGAAATCAGCCAGCGCTCATGGTTGACGTGTTCCGGATGTTTCTTTTTCCGGCTCATGCGGAGGCCGCCTTCGCTTCTTCTTCCGGCACCGCCGCCGCCGGGACATCGCCGATATAACCCAACAGCTTCGTTTCCAGCATGCGCGGATTCATCCCCTCCAGAATGGATACGACGCCGTCCAGCGTCATTTCATGAGCCAGTTGTTCGTGATGCAGGCGAATCTTCAGCTTGCCCGCTGCGGGAAGAAAAAAAAGATTGGCGAAGCCGACGCCATAAATCGTCGCCACAAACGCGACCGCGATTCCTCGGCCCACCTCTTCAATGTTGTCGAGATGCTGCATCACCTGAATCAGTCCAAGCACGGCCCCAATAATTCCCACCGTAGGCGCGTACCCTCCCGCTGCCTCAAACGCTTGGGGAATCTTCTCGTTCTGGCTGGCGCGCTGGTCCAGTTCGACATCCATCATGTCGCGAAGTTCCGCCGGTTCGGTGCCGTCGACCGCCAGCATCAATGCTTTCTTCATAAACGGCTCGTGAATGTTGGCCAGCTCCTTATCCAGCGAAACAATGCCTTCCTTGCGGGCCTGGTTCGCATACTTCACCAGTTCGTCGACCACAGCTTTCAGGTCGTGTTTAGGTTCGAGAAATACGGCAGTGACTTTCTTCGCGGCCTTAAGAACCGTGGGCAGCGGAAACTGAATCATCACCGCGCCCACCGTGCCGCCCAGCACGATCATCAGCGCCGTAGGCTGCATAATTTGTAAAAGGCTGCCGCCCTCCATCATCAGGGCCGCGGAAATAAAGCCCAGTGCTATGACAATCCCGGCGATGGTGGATTTATCCATTCCTCGTCTCCCCGCCGGTTAGAGTTCGTGCTTGGGAGAAGCTTGCGGCGGACAGTAACCGGGATGGCTGCCATCCCAGATCGGAGGTAAGCCCCGCAACAGCGACCGCCGGAATTCGATGATCCGTTCGCATACTTGCTCTGGACTCTCTCCCACAACAATTTTTTCCCCTGTTACCAGCGTGAGGACCGTGTCCGGCGAGCGCTCCACGAACTTAATTAAATCCGAGTTCACACTGAGAGGATGCTTGTTCAGGCGGGTTAGATGAATCATGCTCTTGCAACCTCCGCCTCGACGTGGCAAGTCCCTGCCGGGAGAGGCTCTTTACGAATGCTCTTCACCAGTAAGGTTATCGGCGCCAAAGATGCCAGCTTGAGTGCGCACCCGGTTACTCGCGTAAGTCCGGTACATGTACCAAAAGACGTAAAGCCAAAGTGGGGGGTGCCGATGAGAGGGGTGTACGCAAAACGGGTTCCGAAAGAATCAAGTGAAACGCGGCCGGGTAGGTGACGGGGCGCTTCGGAAGACGGAACCTTAGAAAACCCTAAGGAGCGTTTCGTATGGCACTCAGCATTTTGAATAACATCGCATCTTTGGCGGCCCAGAACCAGTTAGCCGTCACCGGGGCCAACCTGCAGAAAACCCTTTTCCGGCTTTCCTCCGGGTCGCGCATCAATAGCGGCGCGGACGATGCCGCTGGCTTGGCGATCGCCGACGGGTTGCAAGCCAACATTACTGGTTTAACCCAGTCTTCACGCAACGCGAATGACGGTGTTGGCCAGTTGCAAGTGGCCGACGGCGCGCTCGCACAGGTCACCACTTTGCTCAACCGCTCGGTCACGCTGGCGACGGAATCGGCGAACGGCACCGTTTCTAACAGCCAGCGCACGGCTCTCGATGCCGAATTTACCGCCATCAAAGCGGAAATCGACCGTATCGGGTCGACTACCAACTTCAACGGTGGTGCAGTCTTCTCGGCGTCCGCTCAGTCCGTTTTTCTGAGTGACGCCGTCAGCAACAGCACCATTAGCACAACGACGGGCGCGCTTTCCGCCCTCGGTCTCGGTCTGGGTGCGAATGCCAACACCGTGCTCAGTGCCATTTCCCAACCGGCCGCGGCGGACACGGTCACCATCGGCACGCAGACCTACACGTTTCGAGCGGCTCTGACCGCTTCCACCACCGCCAATGAAGTGCTGATCGGGGCAACCACTTCGGCAACGTTGGCCAACCTGGCGGCTGCTGTGAACGCAGGACCTGGCTCAGGGGTAGCGTACGGCTCTCTCACGACGGCCAATACGAGTGCCTCGGCCATCCAGAATGCGGATGGCACCGATACGTTTACCGCCCTCGTGTCCGGCGCCGGCGGCAACGCCATCGTCTCGACTCTCTCGGCGGCCACGCACTTGGGCTTCAGCTCAGGCGCTACCTTCGCTGGCGGATCTGGCTCTGCGGGAATCACCAGTGCTGCCGCAGCAACGGCGGCCCTGGCCACCATCGATACGGCCATCCAGACCGTCGCGGCGACCCGCGGCGCTTTGGGCGCCAGCATCAACCGGCTGCAGAGCGCCGTCAACGTTATCAACAACCAAACCCAGAACCTGACGGCTGCCCAGAGCGGAATCCGCGACGCGGATATCTCGCAGGAAGTCGCCAATCTCACCAAGTTCCAAATCTTGAACCAGACCGGCATTTCCGCTCTGGCCCAGGCCAACCAAACCCAGCAGAGCGTCTTGAAGCTCCTGCAGTAGAAGGTTGAAGGCGGGCTGGGACCGCATCGTCGGTCCCAGCCCACCACCTGAGTGAGGTGGTTATGCAGATTGATCCGCTACGAACGAGGCCAAACTCTGAACAGACGCCGGTAGAAAGCAAAGCAAAATCTCCGGCACCCCGGCCGGCAGCTGTTCCAAAGGACCAGCCCCCGCCGGAGCATGCTGTTGCTCCCTCTGTTCCGCTTCCGGAGCCGGTGCGGGTCACCGTCTCCGTCGACCCCACGCGGGAGCTGGTCTATCGCTTCCTCGATCCCAAAACCGGAGAAGTCGTTTCCCAGATTCCTCCCGAGCAGGTGCTCCAAATAGTGCGCGGCATCCAAGATTTGCTTCGCAGCGCTGACCGAAGTGAAGCCCGTAGCGACACCGGTAGCAAGCTTCCCACCGTGAATTTACGCGGCTAACACCCGCAGGAGATCCCCCATGGGTTCCGTTCCAGTCAATCTTAGTCCGGGCGCCGCAACGTCGGGGTCCGGCATCGATGTCACATCCGTCGTCAATCAGATCCTTGCCAGCGAGAGTGCGCCCGAAAATCAGCTCAAACAGAACCTCACGGACCTTGCCTCCGCTCAAGTCACCCTCAGCGGTTTCAATTCCGGCCTGTTCGGACTGCTCACGTCCGTCAATGCTCTGAGCGATATTGGCGGCGCGCTCACTGCGCGCACGGCGGTTTCTTCGCGCACCGATCTGCTTTCGGCCACAGCGGATAGCTCGGCGGCCGCCGGCCGGCATACCATCGTCGTCGCCAACCTGGCCACGGGATCTTCCTATGCCACGGGTCCGCAAACCGCCTCTACAACTCCGCTAGCCACGGGCAGCTTCAATCTCCAGTTGGGGAGCGCAACCGCCGTTCTCATTACCGTAGACAACACCAACAACACTCTGAGCGGCTTGGCGTCCTCCATCAACGCACAAAACCTTGGCGTCACGGCAAGTGTTGTCACCGATGCCAGCGGCGCGCGCCTGTCCTTGCTGAGCAACGGCACCGGCCTCACCAACGATCTGAAGATCACCAACGATACAACCGGGTTGACCTTCACCAAGACCGCCACGGCAGCCAATGCCTCCCTGACCGTCGACGGCCTCGGGATCAACAGCGCCACAAACACCGTTAGCGGAGTTTTGGGCGGCGTGACGCTCAATCTCGCGGGCGCATCTCCCGGCACGCCAATCTCCCTCAGCGTCGGGCCCGACACCTCCCGCGCCACGCAGGCAATCCAGGACTTCGTGAACGCCTATAACAGCCTCATCACCCAGGTCAATCAACAGTTTGCCTATGACCCCACCCTGGGCTCGGCGGGCGCGCTTTCGGGCAATGGCGATGTGCGGGCGCTGCAAACCCAGCTCCTGGGCGAATCCACGTATTCCATATCCGGAAACAACGGCATCACTGGCCTGGCCTCCATCGGCGTCAATCTCGGCAACGACGGAACCCTGTCCGTGGATAACGCCAAGCTGAGCGATACGCTCGCCAACCACTATCAGGATCTCCAGACCTTCTTTCAGGCTGCTTCCGGCCAGACCGGGTTCGCGCAGAAACTGGGCGTCGATCTGCGCAACCTCACCGACTCAACCCGGGGCCTGCTCAACGTCGCCCTCACGCAAAACAGGAACGACCGCAGTGCTATTCAATCGTCCATCAATGTTTTCGAAGACCGCCTGGCCGTTCGCCGTCAACAACTCACTATTCAATACAGCCAAGTGGATGCCACGCTGCGCAATTTCCCACTCTTGCAGGCCCAAATTACCGGAGAGTTGGCTAGCCTGCCGACGGTGACATCGGTCAAATGAGTCACGATCAAATGAATCGCGACGCTCGCAGCGCGTATCGCCAGGGGCTTGCAGGGACGGAGAGTCCCGTGCAACTCGTCGTCCTACTCTACGAGCAGGCCGCGAAGGACATACGCGAAGCCCTCAAAGCCCTGCGTGCGGGCGATATCGAACGCCGTACGTTCGAGATCGATCATGCTCTTCTCGTCGTAGGACAATTGCACGCCACGCTCGACATGGAACGCGGCGGCGAGGTAGCCAAAAATCTGGCTCGCTTCTACACTCTGGTGCGCTCGCGCCTTCTCCAAGCCCAGATCCAGTCGTCCGCGGAGATTCTAGAAGAGCAGATCAATCTGCTCCTCTCCCTCCGGGAGGCATGGCAAGAGGTCGAGCGGCGCAGCCGCGAGGTTCCGCTACCTCCTGCCGCCAGCGCACCGGTCGCCCCTCCCGCCGTCGCCTCCGGCAACTGGAGAGCTTGATGCCCGATCTCCCAGTACCCTACCAGAATCAACTCGCGCCAAGCTCCAGCGCCCTTTCCTCGTCCTCGGCTTGGGAGCGCTTGCGTTTCCTCAGCAGCGAACTCCGCATGACCCTGCACCTGCTGGTCTCCGAAAACACGCCTCGCCCGGGCGTGGCCTCGCCCGAACTGATCCAGATACTCATGACTCATCTGGGAGAAGTGGCCCACCTGCGCCGCACAGGCCAACTGGGAGACGGCGGCGCAAAATCGGAACCCGACTGGCGCGACTACCGGACAACTCTGGAAGACCTGAACCACATCCTCCCCAAGCTAGAGCAACAGCTCCGCGACGACCGCAAGCGTCTGGCCCAGGAACAAGATCGCCTCACCCAGGCCTCCGCTTGGACGTCCACAACTAAGCTAACTCGCTGAAACCGCAAGTACCCTCGATCATCAGCGAAAGCGACGGGAAAATCGGCATGTCAGAGTCGGAGGCTTCCTGCCCATTCGCAGCCAAGGCACACCCATCGAGACAACCCAGAAAAATCAATAAGATAAAACAAGAAGTGGAGGCGCGGGTCGGGATCGAACCGACGCATAAAGGTTTTGCAGACCTCTCCCTTACCACTTGGGTACCGCGCCCCGCTGCTGACGTCTTTGCGTCAGTTTCGCGATTATAGCAGCCCTAATCAAGCTGAGCGAAGCAGGGACAAGTTGTCCGGGAGGGGATTGGAGAGTGGACAACCTGGCGCGGACGGAGTCGCCGGGTCGTGGATTAGTCTGTGGAATCAATAGCTTAGCGATCATAATCGCTGGTGCTCGACCTGCACTGGCTTAGGGCATGAAGGACAAGTGTGATTTGGCGCCGCATTGGCGATTCTGGGGCGGATCGGTCGTCTCAGTGCTGGCAATTGTGCTCCTTCCGAGCCTCGCAGCTTTGGGTGAGGATGGCAAACTGGCGCGAGAGCTTAAGGGTCGAAAGGGTAGCCAGACGGTCGACGTGATTGTGCAGTATCGGGTGGTGCCGGGGACTTCTCATAAGTCTCGTGTGCAGAGCCACTCGGGCCAGGTCAAGGCGGAATGGCCACTGGTTCGAGACTTGTATGTTTCGCTGCCTGCGAATCGGGCGGCTGCTTTGTCTAACGATCCTGATGTCCTGTTTGTGTCGCCGGACCGTAAGCTGCGCGGGTCGCTCAACAACTCCGCTCCGGCCGTGAATGCGCCATATGCGTGGAGCCGGGGGCTCGATGCCAGCGGGATTGCGGTGGCCGTGATTGATAGCGGCTTGGGAGACAAAAAGACGGCAGGTTTCAAGAAGTCGGATCTCAACAAGTTTGGTAGTGGCGCCTCGCGCATCGTCTATGCACAGTCGTGGGTCAACGATGGCAATGGGACTCTGGACGTTTACGGCCACGGAACGCACGTGGCTGGAATTGTTGCCGGCAACGGTTACAACTCGACCGGCGCAACGTTCACGCAGACGTTCAAGGGAATTGCGCCGAACGCCAACATCGTAAACCTGCGAGTGCTGGGAGGAAACGGCCAGGGTACCGATAGCTCGGTGATCGCCGCCATCAACGCTGCGATCCAGTTAAAGAGCAAGTACAACATTCGCGTGATCAATCTTTCCCTGGGCCGTCCAGTGTTTGAAAGTTACAAACTGGATCCTCTCTGCCAGGCGGTGGAGGCGGCCTACCGGGCGGGAATCGTCGTGGTAGTGGCGGCGGGCAACGACGGTCGCGACAACTCTTTTGGAACAGACGGATATGCGACGATCACGTCGCCCGGAAACGATCCGTACGTTATTACCGTGGGAGCCATGAAGTCGATGGGGACTCCGACGCGCGCCGACGATCAAATCGCGAGCTACAGTTCGAAGGGGCCGACGCTCATCGATCACATCGTTAAGCCCGACCTTGTCGCGCCGGGCAACAAAGTGATTTCGGTTTTGGCCGCCCCGAACTCGTTCATCGCGACCGCCTACACGGGCAACCTTGTTCCTTTGAGTTACTACACGACGGGCGCCGCGGCGTCGGGATCGATGGCTTACTTCACTTTAAGCGGGACGAGCATGGCGACGCCCGTTGTGAGCGCTGCCGCAGCGTTGCTGTTACAGAAACAGCCGACCTTGACGCCGGATCAGGTGAAGGCGCGGCTGATGAAGACGGCATATAAAGGATTGGCTCCGAACAGCACGTATGTCGATCCCGTTACCAAGGTTAGCTATACGGAGCAAGACGATATCTTCACCGTGGGCGCTGGATATTTGGATCTGCAGGCTGCTCTGCTCAACACCGACCTGAGCACCGGTCTGGCGAAGTCGCCGACGGTACAGCTTGATGCGTTGACGCAAAATGTTTATTTCGTGCAGGATTCGTCAGCGGTGTGGGGCGGGTCGGCGGTGTGGGGTGGCTCAGCAGTGTGGGGAGGCAGCGCGGTGTGGGGAGGCAGCGCCTTCGTGGGTGAGGCGATGCAGGGTTCGCCTTGGGGCAGTTCTGCGGTATGGGGCGGTTCCGCGGTTTGGGGCGGCGATACTTCGTCCGGAACGAGCGCGGTTTGGGGCGGATCGGCAGTGTGGGGCGGCTCGGCGGTATGGGGTGGTAGCGCGGTGTGGGGTGGAAGCACCGCCAGCCAATCGTTGAATGTTCTGGTGCGCGGGGATAGTTACTAACTTTCCTGAATTCGTGTCGATTTTTTGGAGAGCCATCAGGCGCACCATTCTCCAACTTAGCGTTTGTTGTGTGGGCAGCTCAGGGCGACGGGCTCGCCAGTCGGTCGATTCTTCGTCAGATTACGTTGTGTTCCAAAGACGACTTTTGAGATCCACAGGCGGCATAGCTGGGGTCGTGGGGCTTATCCGCCGAAGTCTGCTGGCCGTGAAGTTCGCTCTGGGCGCCGTCGTTCTATTCCAAAGGGGTAATCGATCACGCGGGCGCGCAGATGTTCGATGTGCAGGTGTAAGGCGCGGCGCAGTTGGGCCAGCCTTGCAATCTGTTGCTCGTCGTCCTTGCCAGCAAGAATCTGCTGGCACAGGCTGCGGATTTCATCTTCCATTCGACGGGGCATGGCGCGCTGCACTCGAGCTTAGCGCGATTAGTTTACATTTCCCGTTCGATTTGTGGCCTACAGCGATTCGTCTAGGTCTAGATATAGAGTCGCGTATATTTCCCTAGGGCTTTTTGCCCTGTACTATTTCATCCGTCGCGGGGGCATGACGCAGTTTCAGCCGGTGCGCTTGAGTTCGGTGTGCTGCGGTTCTGTTCCGTTGCCCTTAGGGCGAACACGCTTTTCCACCAGAGCCTCGTTCAGCTCCTTCACCAAAGCAAGCAATTTCGCGGAATCTGTTTCGCTTGCCGCGCGTCTGGCTAATTCCATTATCCGGTCCGAATGCAGTTGCACATTGTGGCCTCTTTCGCTAGCACTCGACATGCGAGAAGAGTACTCCCGCGAATTCGGCTCGTCGGTACGGTAATTGCTAGATAATCTCGTTCAGCGGAAGGGTCGGACATCCTACCGTCCACTAGGGCTGCCGCCGAACCAAGTCGCACCCCGCAACTGCCATCGTTACTTTTGTCACTTGGGTTCCTCTTGATAACAGGCTGTAATTCCATTATCGGGGGGAATTTGTGCGTCTTCGATTGAGCTCGAAGATTTGGGCCGTCGCCGTCGTCTGCCTGGTGATCGCGCAGGCGGGTGCGTCGTTGCTGCTTCCGAAATCTTACGGGCTCACCGCGATTACCGATTGGATCACCTTTGTATTAATGGTCTCGGCGGCCGCTGCTTTCGGCAGAAATGCATTCACCGTCAACCGCCGGCAGCGCTGGGTGTGGATCCTGCTGGGCGGAGGTTACGCCACGGAAGCCTGCGGGCAAATTCTGTGGATGCACTGGGAATTGGTGGTGAGGCAGACGCCCTCGATGTATCTGGGAGATGCCTGCGTGTTCCTTGCCTGGACCGCACTCATACTAGGTTTCGCTCTGCGGCCTCACGCGGAGCCGACCGTGCAACATCAGAGTCTGGGTATGCTTGATCTACTTTTCTTTTTGTTGGCAGGGGTTTACTTATATTTATTTCTCGTAATTCCATGGCAGTACCTGGCTCCCGAGCCCCAGTCCTACGGGGCTGCCTACAAGTTCCTGGCGCTGGCCGAAGACGTGATCCTGTTGTCTGTCGTCATACTCGGGTGGAAGCACAGTTCCGGGCGATGGAGACGTTTCTATATTCTGCTGACTGGCATTGTCGCGTTCGACACCGTCATGGAGTACGTGGTGGATACGCTCGCAGATGCAGGGATTTACTTTAGCGGCAGTTGGTACGATGCGACGACGGCGGCCTGCCTTGCGGGAATGACCTTGGCCGCGCTGATGGCTTTTCGTCTGGAACCCGTGTCGGAGGGCGGTGATCCAGAAAGCGAACGTTACTGGCGGTGGGCTTCGCGTCTGGCTGCTCCTGTAACTCTGATCCTGCCGTTGGTTGCGACTTGGTCGTTCCTGGACCGGAGTCTGCCAGACTCCGTGTGGAAATTCCGTGTCGTGCTCTCACTGGGTGCGGTTGTGGTGTTAGCCTTTGTCGGAATTCTGAAACAAAGTCGGCTGGAGCGAGCGTTAGCCCAGGTCAATCATGAGTTGCTGGACGCTTCGGTGACCGACCTGCTCACAGGTGCTCGCAACCGGAGATTTTTTACCAATTCGATCGAAACCGATGTACAGCAGGTTTTGCGTTCGTTTGCGAGTGCCCAATCTCCGGACCTCCGCAATCGAGATCTCGTGTTCTATATGATCGACATCGACCACTTCAAGCGGGTCAACGATCTGTTCGGTCACAAGGTGGGCGACCAGGTTCTCGCGGAAGTCGCGCGGCGCATCCGCTCTGCGGCGAGGCTGTCTGATGCCGTGATCCGCTGGGGGGGCGAGGAGTTTCTGCTGCTGTCGCGTTACACGAACCGAAATGAAGCCCACATTCTGGCAAGTCGTGTCCTCGATTCGATTGGGTCCGAGATCTATCGTGTAGAAGGCGGCAAAAAAGTTCTCCGCATCACGTGCTCGATTGGGTGGGCGGCTTTTCCATGGGAGGAACTGGAGCCGAGACTCGTGCCTCATGAGCAGGTGCTGCTGCTCGCCGACTCTGGGCTCTACCATGCGAAGGGTTCAGGAAGAAATCGAGCGGTTGGGCTTTTGCCCGCGGGCGAAACCATACACGGGGAGAGCATCGTCACCGGTGTTTTCGGCAACGGCATCTTAGCGTCCGCCGTAACGACCCTGGGCCCTCACGTGGAGGAGATTTCCAAGGATGAATCAACTCCGGCAAAGATTGCCGTTGCCTCTGGCGCGAGCTGATGCTGGGGCGTCACGGGCGCCGCCCGATTCGCGTGTTGATAGCTCTTCAGATTCTCCTGTCTTAGCCCATGAAGGTTAGCTTGGGGGTGGTGAAGTTTCCTAGGTTCGGGAAGACTGAGACCAAGTCTGCGTCGGGGACGCCGAACCAGGACGCGAGGGTTGCGCCGTACTGGTCGAGCGAGGTCGTGGGGATCCAGCGGCCCTGGTTGGTCGCGTCGTCGGGGCCGCCGAGGGCTAGGGTCGGGAACTTTCCGTAGAGATCGCCGCCATGGACTGCGCCGCCCAGTACGATCAGATGGCTGCCCCAGGCATGGTCAGTTCCCGTGGTGGAATCGGGCTGGAGGGCGCGGCCGAAGTCCGACAGTGTGAACGACGTTACTTGTTGCTGCACGCCCATCTCCTGGGTCGCCAGATAGAAGGCGTTCAGCGATTTCGAGAGGTCGGCATAGAGATTATTGTGGGCGTTGAGCTGATCGCTGTGGGTATCGTATCCGCCGGTTTGAACGAAGAAGATCTGACGACCCAGGCCCAGGGCCTGCCTGACCTGAATGATTCTGGCAACCTGTTGCAACTGCGCGGCCAGGTAGCTGTTCTGCGGGAATACGGTCTTCAGTTGGGACGCGCCAGCGAAGGCATCGGAAAGAGCCTTCGTATCCTGGAACGCATTTTGCATGGTTCCGTTGGCAGTCTGAACCAGCGACAGGCCGGAATCGAAGGTGAGCATTTGCTGCATGGCATTGTAGCGGGCGGAGTCCGCCGTATTATTGAGATTAATTCCATCGAGCGCGGTGACGTTCCCCGGGGGGACGATGGCTGGGCGCGCTGTTCGGCCATCGGCAAAGACGTTTTCACCGTCGAGCGAAACGCAGGCGGGCAATAGCGCGGAAGCATTCAGGGCCTGGATGCTGGGGACCTCGACGACGCGACCGCCCCAACCGATTTCCGGGAGGCCGCCGGAAAACTGGGCACTCTGCATTTGTAACTGCTGGTCCAGATGGGAAAGGAGATTGTCCGTCAACTGGACGCCGCCCGATTGCACATCTTTCTTGGTGACAGGAGTGATGAGTGTGCCGACGTTGGCCATGACAGCAAGATGCTTCTGGTTGAAGAGCTGTTGCAGTTCCGGAAGCTTGGCATGAAGGACGAAGGGCGTGCCGACACTGGTGGGCTGGATGGGCAGCAACGAGCCCTGGCTCAAAGCGAGGCCGGCGCGGGCCTTGCTGTAAGCGGCGTAGCCGGCGTTGTCGACGGGTACGATCATGTTGTTGGAATCGTTGCCGCCGCCCAAAAAAATGCAGACGAGGGCCTTATAGTCGGTTT
>Ga0137403_10006426_pt1 | contig 13454 bp, 9 predicted proteins | sample CZOMad2_1_16fung_FD_122057 | JGI IMG/M metagenome (GOLD analysis project Ga0137403, IMG submission 122057) | Vadose zone soil fungal communities from Angelo Coast Range Reserve, California, USA - CZOMad2_1_16fungal (Hybrid Assembly) | ecosystem: Environmental > Terrestrial > Soil > Vadose zone... | reverse complement strand
AACCACGAAGGACACGAAGGTCCACGAAGGTCCACGAAGGAAAACTCTTGAACCTGTCATCCTGAGCGGAGCAGTTGCTTCGCTTGGCGAAGCAGCCGCGGAGTCGAAGGACCCCTACTTGCTTTTCGGTCGCTGATGAGCAACGCTTAACGCCCCCATCAGCAAAGTGCGGTCAAGCTCATCGGGGTCCTTCGACTTCATCCGCCCATTCGCGAGCGAATGGGTTGACTCCGCTCAGGCTGACACTTGAAGAGGGGCGTCCGTGGTGAAGAGTTCCTGATTCCGGTAAACTATTACGATCTTCCCAACAAAGGACCCCTTCATACATGTTGCGCAAGAACCGTCTCTTCACTCCCGGCCCGACTCCTATACTTCCGGCGGCACAGACCGCCATGGCTTCGTTTGCCATGCACCATCGCACCGCCGACTTCCGTGCCCTGTACACACGGGTGCTGGCCGACATGAAAGATTTCATCGGCACCCGGAATGACGTGCTGATACTGGCATCGTCCGGGACCGGCGCGATGGAGGGCTCGGTCTCCAACCTGACCTCACCGGGCGACAAGGTGCTGGTGCTGACTGCGGGCAAGTTCGGCGAACGATGGCGCGATCTGGCCAAGGCTTTTGGTTGCGTCGTCGAGGTGCTGAGCGCGCCTTACGGCGAAACTCTGTCGCTGGACGACATCCGACAAAAACTGACTCCCGATGTGCGCGCTGTTTATGTGCAGGCGACCGAGAGTTCAACTGGGGCCCGGCATGATGTGAAGGGAATTGCGAAACTGGTCCGCGCCCAGGGCGACGAAACTCTGCTGGTCGTGGACGCCATCACGGGTCTGGGCACGACCCATTTCGACGTGGACGGCTGGGGCATTGACGTGATCATCGGGGGTTCGCAAAAAGCGCTGATGATCCCGCCGGGGCTGGCCTATTGCGCGGTCAGCGAGCGCGCCTGGCAGCGCATGGAGACGGCCAAGTCTCCACGCTATTACTTCGACTTCCGGAAAGAGCGCAAGGCCGCGGCCAAGGGAGAGTCGGCGTACACGCCTGCGACCTCGCTGTTTGCCGCGCTCGGCGCAGCGCTTGATTTCGTTCGCCAGATGGGGAACGGCGACCTGGTGGCGGGACGCGAAGCCCTGGTCAATAACGCCGAGCTGGCGGCGGAGATGACTCGCGCCGGAGCGCTGGCGCTGGGGCTGAAACTGTTTGCGGCTGCTGCACCGGCGGCGGCGCTTACCGCTGTCCAGGCGCCGGCCGGGACCGACTCCAGCGCCATCGTCAAAGAATTCCGCGAATCGTTTGCCGCGGTGGTTGCCAATGGCCAGGGCGAGATGAAGGGAAAACTGTTTCGCATCGCGCATATCGGTTACTACGACTACCTTGACACCATCGGAATTCTGGCTGCGCTCGAGCATGTGCTCGCCAGCGTGACCGGGAAGCCGGTGGAGTATGGCGCGGCGGTGCGCGCGGCGCAGGAAGTGTATGCGCGCGCTTCGGAAAAGCGCCAGCCGGTTGGCGCCTGAGTGGTCCGCCGGTTTGCTGCACCCTAGAGCTCACCTTCACGCGAGATTCGTTTAAGCACTTTTAACCGCGCGCGGAGCGGCTGCGGTGCGGGTGTCGGCGGTTGGCTATTTGGAATGAGTCTCGGCAGTGAGACAAGAGCTGCGCCCTCGTTGGAAGCATTTCAATTCTCTGGAGAGTGGATCCTTAACTATGAAAGTTGTGGTGGCGGAAAAGATTTCGTCTTCTGCGATCGATCTGTTGCGCGAGCCGCGCTGGACCATAGTCACGCCCGACCAGGTCGAAGGCAAGCTGGCGGCACAACTGCAGTCGGCGGACGCCCTGATCGTCCGCTCAGCGGTGCAAGTGGACGCCGACCTGCTGGAACATGCGCGCAAGCTGCGGGTGATCGGACGCGCCGGCGTGGGCGTCGACAACATCGATCTGGATGCGGCGACCCGGAAGGGCATCGCGGTCATGAACACTCCGGGCGCCAATGCCATCGCTGTAGCTGAACATGCGCTGGCGCTTATGCTGGCCATGGCTCGCCACATCAGCCGCGCCAACGAGCTGATGCATGCCGGGAAGTGGGAGAAGAAATCTCTACAAGGCACCGAATTGCGGGGCAAGACCTTGGGCATCGTAGGCCTGGGAAGAATCGGTATGGAAGTGGCGCGGCGGGCGCGGGCCTTCGGGATGGAAATTGTGGCGCACGATCCGTTTGTCTCGACCGCGGTGGCGAAAGAGCAAGGCATCCGGCTGGCCAAGCTGGAAGAAGTCTATGCGGCCGCCGACTACCTCACCTTGCACGTCGGGCTCACGCCGCAAACCGCAGGCATGATCAACGCGGATTCTGTCAAGAGAATGAAACGCGGGGTGAGATTGGTCAATTGCGCCCGCGGAGAACTGGTGGACGAAGCTGCACTGGCGCAAGCGGTCAAGCAGGGTCTGGTGGCGGGCGCGGCGCTGGACGTTTTCACCGACGAGCCCTTGAAAAACTCCCCATTAACGGCGGTCGAGAACATCATTCTCACGCCCCACATCGCGGGCTCTACCAACGAGGCCCAGGAGGCTGTCGGCTACCAGATCGCGATGCAGGTGAAGGAATATCTGAAGCATGGGGTCATCCAGAATGCGGTCAACGTACCCTCGGTCTCGCACGATGAGTATCTGGAACTGCAGCCTTATGTCGTGCTGGCGGAAAGGCTGGGTTCGTTCCTGGCGCAAGTCAGCGAGGGGACGCTGGAAGAGATTTCGCTTCGTTACACCGGACACATTGCGGAATCGAAGACCGACCTGATTCGCAATGCGGCGGTCAAAGGCATCCTGAACGAAGCGCTCGAGGAAAAGGCAAACCTGGTGAATGCCGAGGCGATCGCTTCCTCTCGTGGCCTGCGTATCCACGAGTCTCGCAAGCCGCACAGCTCAGGCGGAGGCTCGGGCAGCGTGCTCTCAGTGCTGCTCAAGACGGCAACCGGCGAGCATCTCGTGAAGGGCGCGGTGCTGCACAAAGACACGCCGCGTCTGCTGCATGTCGACGGGATTGACGTGGAAGCGCCGCTCGAGCGCGACCTCATTTACCTGCGCAACCGCGACGTTCCCGGAGTGATCGGGAAGGTGGGCACGATTCTGGGCCAGCACAAGATCAATATCGCGAACTTCTCGCTGGGACGCCGGTCGGGCAATACCAAGCCCGGCGCTCCGCGGCAGGCGATTGCGGTGGTGCACGTGGATGGAAAAGTGCCTCCGGAAGTTCTGGCTGAACTGAGGAAAGTGCCGGCGGTGGAGCAGGCAAAAGCGATCCGGCTGTTCTAGCCGGTTCGGAAAAGACATTGGCGGACCAGTGTCATCCTGAGCGGAGCCGGTCCATTCGCTCGCGAATCGACTGGTGAAGTCGAAGGACCCCTAGAATCTTAGTTACAGCACGAAGGGATGGTTCCGTGATCTCGAGGTGCGAGAGCGGCGGGAATATTGAAGCGGGTAGGGGTACCTTCGATTTGCGTTGCCGCTTCGCGTCGCGAAGCAGCTACTCCGCTCAGGATCACAGCTCTCAAGTTTCCCCGACAATGAGAAAATTAATGTGCGGGTACATCCCCGGAAGCCGCGGCAGGTTCCAACAGCTTACGTTTGGTGTTACGACACCAGCGCGCGAGGACAATTGATGGTAAGAAGATCCGGCATCGTAATCGCAGCATTTGTTTTGCTCGCATCCATGGCGTGGGCGCAGGACAACACTTATGAAATCAGCCTGGGTGGGTCGGCGGTGTTCAGCAAGCAGTCGACGGGCAACGGTACGGTGCTCACTCCGACTAACTCCGGCGCGGTTCTTATCACCGGCCGGTACCGGTTTTCGGAGCACAGTTCCGTTGAGATCAACTATTCGCACACGGCGAACTCGCAGATTTACTTTTCCGCGCCGCTGACGTACCGCATTCAGGACACCATCGCCGAATACTCGGGGGCCTACGTTTTCAGCTTTCACCAGAGCGCAAAAACCGAGCCATTCGTTTTTGCCGGCGCGGCGGCCTTGGTCTTCTATCCTGGATACAATTTCAACACGGTCAACGGTGTGCAAACCTATCTTCCCGCGTCCCAGCAAACCCAGCCGGCCTTCCTGTATGGCGGAGGGCTAGACTACCGCATCTTCTCGAGCCTGCCCTTGATTCGCCGGTCTTCGCTCACCAATCATCTGGCCCTGCGGTTGCAGTACCGCGGGCTGGTTTTTAAGGCGCCCGCTTTCAACGTGCAGAACCTGTTTACCGGCGCCAGAGGACACATGGCGGAGCCTTCGGTGGGAATCGTGGTGAAGTTCTAGCAGGAAAAGCGGCCGCGGACTTTCACGGACAAGGCAAAAGAATAGAAAGATTTTGATCCGAGATCCATGAAAATCCGTAGCTGATTTTAGGAATTAAGGGCTTGTTTGCGGAGCTTGCGGCTTTCGGCCAGCAGAGCCATTGAGTGCATCAGGTTTTGCAGGGTGACAATACCTACCAGGCGCTGGTCTTCGACGACCGGAATGATGCTGAGGTTCTTGGTGGTGAGCTTGCGGAAGGCGGAGGCCAGGGATTCGCCTTTTTGGGCGACGTCGAATATCCGGTTCATTACGGCCTGGACATAGCCGTTGCCTTCGGCGCGGAGCGCTTCCAGGATCTTCTGCTTTGAAATTACTCCCACCATATCGCTGCCGCGAATGACGGGGAAATCATCCTGCAGGCAGTGCACGGCCTTTTCCAGCGCGTCTTCTAGCGTGTCGGCCGGGGAAAGCGTGGCAAAATCAGTGAGCATGATGTCTTCCAGGTGCACCTTTTCCAGCACCGACTGAAAGACCGCCGAGCGCTCTTCCATCTGCGAGGCGATGAACAGGAACAGTCCCACCAGGGTCAGCCAGTAGTTCGGGAGAAGCATGCCTCCCAGGATGAACATGGTGGCAAAGGCCTGGCCGATTGACACGGCGCGACGCGTGGCGTGGATCGGATCCATGTGACGGATGAAGAGGGCGCGCAAAACCCGGCCGCCATCCATGGGATAGGCCGGCAGCAGGTTGAATCCGGCGAGATACAGGTTGGCCCACACCAGGCTTCGGGGAAGATTGCCGGAGCGCATGAAGGGCCAGGTCCAGAGATCCGCCTGGGGAACCACGGCCAGAATGATGAGGCCTGACACACAAGCCAGCAGTAAGTTGGCCAGGGGCCCTGCCATCGCGATGCGAATGTCCCGCTTCCAGGGGGCGAGCGTTGTCTCCAATGCGGGCTGGCTCTCGTCGACTTGCGTCACCCCGCCAATGGGAAGCAGGATGATCGACTTCGCTCGAATGCCCAGGCGCCGCGCCATCAGAGCATGACCGAACTCATGGGCCAGGACGCAGGCGAAGATGATTCCGACCAATGCCAGTCCCCGGCCATCGCTGGCGGTCCGATGGGAAGCGTAGTCGGTGTACCACACGAATAGCGGCAGCAGGAAAAAGGTCCAGTGGATGCGAAGTTCAACGCCGAAAATGCGGCCTACCGAAATGGACCAGCTTCTCATGGGAGACCTGCGGGTTATTCCGCTACTGCCATTCTATATAGTTTAGACAACGGATTGGAGCCGGGAGTTGCGATTTCATCAAATCCGAGGGAATGGGATGGCCTGCGGCAGGCCGGGCAGGACCGCAGTATGCGAGTGATCGCCGGGAAATTTCGCAGCCGCCCGTTGCGCTCGCTCCGCGGGTTGGATCTGCGCCCCACGGCCGACCGGCTGCGAGAAACTTTGTTCAATGTGCTGAGCGCAGGAAACCCGGCCGTCTTTGAGGACACGGCATGGCTCGATCTTTGCGCCGGCACAGGTGCGGTGGGGATTGAAGCTTTGAGCCGGGGAGCGGCCAAGGTCTACTTTGTGGAATCCTCGACCGCGGCCGCGACCCTAATCCGGCAAAACCTTCACTCCCTGGACGTGGCGGATGGCTTTGAAGTGGTTAAAGAAGATGTCACATGTGCCCTTCCGAAGCTCGAAGCCAGGAACGTCACAGCAAACTTCATCTTTCTCGACCCTCCCTATCGCATGGAGAAGATCTATGTGGAGGCCCTTCAGCTCCTCTCCCAATCCACCTTGCTTGCGCCCGATGCGGTGCTCATTGTCGAGCATGACAAGAGATTTGATCCCGGCGACGGGCCGGCGCCCCTGCAGCGCTATCGCAAACTTGAGCAGGGCGATGCCGTCGTGAGTTTCTATCGCCGGGCGCGGTGACCCGAATCGCAAGCGGACAGGCATTGTCTTCTCACAGCGACACAACTAGCTGAAAGTGCGACCCTTATCTCGCCGGGGCTAAGGTAAGTGAATCCTGGTTACGAAAGTTTGCCTGCAATCGACGCAAGTTGTTGTATTGGAACAGTTTAATTGATATCAATGATGACAGATTCCCCTCTCAAAAATATCTTGAGGAATCGTAACGGAGGGACGTGAGTAGCCGCTCTCAGTCGTGGAGAGAACTGAGCTTTGGTGCCAAGGTGTTCATCAGCCTTGTCGTCGTGGCCGGGACGTGTGTGCTCTTGTACGGCGCCATTCGGCCGACGAGCAAGAACATCGCGCAGTTTATCTGCTACCTGCTGATTGCGATTCTCGCTGCCCGGCTGAAAGTCCGGCTGCCCGGAATCACCGGCACCATGTCGGTGAACTTCCTTTTCATTTTGTTGGGCATACTGGAGCTGGGATTTGCGGAGACGCTCGCCCTGGCCACTGCGGCCATCCTGGTGCAGTGTTTCTATCGCGATCGCCCCAGCCCGCTCCAAGTCACGTTCAATTTGTCGGCGAGCGCAGTGTCGATTGCCGCAGCTTACAACGTTTATCACCTGGCCATCTCGACGGCGCAGGTCAAGAGTCACCCATTGCTGCTGGGCTTGGCGGCCGTTACCTATTTCGCTGCCAACACCGGTTCGATCGCGGCGGTGATCTCCCTTACTGAGGGGAGGTCAATCAGGAACCTATGGGTGGAATGCTATTTCTGGTCGTTCCCCTACTACCTGGTGGGAGCTGCCTTCGCCGGCATGATTGGCTGGTTCAACCGCGAGTTCGGATGGGAAACCTCGCTGCTGATCGTGCCTATCATTTACCTGATCTACCGATCTTATCGGCTGTATCTGGGAAAACTGGAAGACGAAAAGCGCCATGTGGAAGAAATGGCCACTTTGCACCTGCGCACCATCGAGGCGTTGGCGCTCGCCATCGAGGCCAAGGACCACACCACCCACGATCACCTGCAAAGAGTACGAATTTACGCCATTGAGGTAGCCAAGGAACTGGGGGTAACTCCGGCCGAGATGGAAGCGTTGCACGCGGCCGCGCTCTTGCACGACATCGGCAAGCTGGCCGTGCCCGAGCACATCATTTCGAAACCTGGCCGCCTGACTCCGGAAGAATTTGAAAAGATGAAAATCCACCCGGTGGTCGGAGCGGAGATCTTGGAGCGGGTCCGCTTTCCTTATCCGGTGGTACCCATCGTGCGCGCCCACCACGAAAAATGGGACGGATCGGGCTACCCCTTCGGACTGAAGGGTGAGGAAATTCCGGTTGGGGCACGCATCCTTTCTTCCGTGGATTTTCTCGATGCCATGGCCTCCGACCGTCAATACCGGCGGGCCTTGCCGCTGGAAGAGGTGATGAAACGTCTGTCGGCGGAGTCGGGAAAGTCATTCGATCCCAAAGTGGTGAGCATTCTGGAGAGGCGTTATCGCCAACTGGAAAAGCTGGTGGAATCCACCTACAGGCGCCAGCCGGTGGCGCCGCTTTCGACCCAATTGAAAGTGGAAGCTGGGGCCGCGCCGGCGGCGGGCTTCGAAGACATCACGGTCAAGGACGCTCCCGGCCAAGAAGCTACCTTCCTTTCCTCCATCGCTGCCGCACGGCAAGAAGCGCAGACTTTGTTCGAACTGAGCCAGGACCTGGGCGCATCGCTCAGCCTGGGCGAAACCCTGTCGGTATTCTCGGTGAAACTCCGACGACTGGTCCCCTATGACGCCATTGCCATCTATGTAAAGCGCGGAACCGAACTGGTTCCCGATTTTGTCAGTGGGGACAACCACCGCCTGTTCTCATCACTGCGCATTCCACTGGGCAGCGGCCTTTCCGGCTGGGTGGCACAGAACCGGAAGCCCATCATCAACGGTAATCCGTCGGTGGAGCCGGGGTACCTGAACGATCCCACGAAGTTCAGCACTCTGCGGTCCGCACTGGCGATTCCGCTGGAAGGACTTGCCGGCGTCGTAGGCGTGCTCGCGCTCTACCACGCCGAAACCGATGCCTTCACTTCTGACCACTTGCGCATCCTGCTGGCCATCAGTTCGAAGATGGCGTTGGCGATTGAAAATGCTCTGAAGTACGAGCAGGCGGAGAGTTCGGCGGTCACCGACTACCTCACGGGATTGCCCAACGCCCGGTCTCTGTTCCTGCAACTGGACCGCGAAATGGCGCGCTGCAAGCGGGACTCAACGGCGCTCGTGGTCATGGTCAGCGATATGGACGGCTTCAAGCAGATCAACGATCGCTTCGGCCACCTGGAAGGCAATCGCGTGCTGCGCCTGTTCGCGCAAGCGTTAAAAGAGAGCTGCCGGGAGTACGACTACGTGGCCCGCATGGGCGGAGATGAGTTTGTCGTGGTGGCGCCGGGCCTGACCGCGGAGGCGGCCGCCAAGAAGGCGGAGAGCCTGAAGGAACTGGCGCGACTGGCGGGACGGGAGGTGTGCAACGAAGACATCCTCTCGCTGAGCGTGGGGCAGGCCCTGTATCCCGAAGATGGAAAAGACGCCGAGGCACTGCTGGCCGAAGCCGACCGCCGCATGTACATCGAAAAGCAGAAGCAGCCTTCGCGCAAGAATCGCCGCTTGTATCCGCGCATGAAGTGCCGGGTCACCATAGAATTGCGGCCGCAGGAAGGCGACGTGCCGGTGTTAGGAAACCTGATCGACGTCAGCCTGGGCGGCTGCTATGTGGAAACCAGCACACTGATGCCGGCCGGCTCCAAATTGAAAGTGATTTTCTCGATTGATGATGGCAGACTTCAGGCTTCAGGATTCGTGGCGCGTATCGATCCGGGATCAGGCATCGCGATCCAGTTCAACGACATGAATCGAGAGGACCGGGACAAGATGCACAAGGTCCTCGAGTTCGTGCATAACAGCACGATGTTTTACGATAACCGGTACTTCTCCAAGCTGATGAAGTCCTGATCGGCAGTAATTGAGGCAAATCGCCTGGTTATGCCAATCCATGATCGCCACGGGGTAACACCTGTAACCGGGCGATGATTACTGTCAGGCACCATCGCTCTGATATTTCTAAGGCCCACAGACGTTGGCCCACAGAAATCATGGGATCGGGGCGCCACTCGGTCGGTCACGCCCCTGGGTAATCTAGTGGGCTCGGAGGCGGGGTGAGATAGTCCGCAGCCATGACCTATTTTCCCCAACTTAATCCAGCTACGCCGGCAAAGCGTCTGAAGATCGGTGGTTCCGTCGTTGTTGCAATTCGTTCGCAAGGCGACAGTCAACCGGTTCGAGCCAAACTGCACGAACTCTCTGCTACGGGCGGACTTTTGATCCTATCGAAGGCTATCGAGCAGGGAGCCTTTGTGGAAGTGGCATTCCAGACGAGCCAGGGAAAGGTTCGAGGTATGGCCGAGCTTTTGTCGCCAAGGCGGGAATCGACATCGGGCTGCCTTCAACCTTTTCGGTTCGTTGCACTGGACGATCAAGATCACAGCAGACTGCGCATGGCCATGGAATCGCTTCTGGACCAAAGTGTGGTCCGCGCCCCGTCAAGCAAGGGCACTGCACTCTAGCTGAAATGGCAGTCGCCGCATTTGGTTCGATACTTCCGTAATCGTGCCAGCGCAAGCTGCCTAAGAGTATGGTCACTTAGTACGGTACCGCGCTTGCACCGGAGAGTGGACACATGAGCAACCGACTGTTGGCGATACTCACGCTGATGACAACCTTGGGCTTGGGTGCACCCGCACTGAGGGCGGATCACGGCGACAAGGGAAACGGGCACAAGCACGGAAACAAGGCCCATGATGACGACCAGGGCTGGGAACGCCGTGACGGATACGAGTATCGCAGCTATGGTGACGACCAGCGTCCTCCAGGATGGAGTCGTGGCAAGAAAACCGGCTGGGGGAATTGTGGACTACCTCCCGGCCAAGCCAAGAAATACGGATGCCAGACTTACCTGTACCAGGGCCGCCCCCACTACTACTACCAGGATGAGGTTGGGCGGATCATCGTGCGTCGCCCAATCATCGAGGTTAACGGTAGCGTAGTCATTCATTAATCTCACCAAAGGGTTCGGCTGTGCTGATTCTGAACTCACCATTATCCATTCTTCTAGTGGGCAGCCTTTGTCTGGTGGCAAACGCACAATTACCAGCGGGCAGCCCAAAGCCTGCCGAACGGGTGCGACAGATTATTCTGGGCAGCCGAAGTCTAGGCGCGCACGGATTCGGCTATAGCAGCAACTCGCTGAACACGCTTTCTCGGAAACTCACTCCGGCCGACGTTCCAACTTTGATTGATCTCGCGGCGGACAAAGATCTCCACGTCGGGGTACAGTTTGCATTGGCCTCACAATGTGAGGCGACGCTCATTCCCGTTCGTGCGGCCGTTATACAGCACAAGATATCTTTCCTCGATGCCGAGGAAGTTATGCATCTGATCGAGGACTTTGCTGTCTGCAGGCCGCAGACACAACAGGCGTCGGCCGCTATGCGCTCCGAAATCCATTCGCTGGGCGAAGCAGAGCAGAGGCGGCTTGAGGAAGAAGAGAAGGAGAAAGCGGCCGAAAATGCACGCATCCAGCGAAATGCTCTCAAAATGCTGGACCCGGAGATGGCCAAGAGTCTGACCCGGCAGGAGCGCGAAGAAGTCTACAAACGTTCCCTCAAGGCAATGGGTCTGAAAGAAGATGGTCCGATGACGTCGGCACAGAGAGAGATGGTCGAGCGAATGTACCGAACGATGGTTTTGGGCGAATCCGGCACCAGGCCACCAAACTAGCCTTTCCAGGTGGCGTAACTCCTTATTTCACTAACGAACCGAGCATCACTGAGGCAGGCCCAGTTCCTTCAAGAGTGCGACGTAGCGCGCGTCACTGTGCCACTGCTCCAGTGCATGAACGATCTTAACGGGCTCCAGTCCTGCAGTCTTTTCGGCCCGGGCCTTGTCCAGCCAGGCAAAGGTTTGCTCTTTGTCCCCAAGAAGGGCATAGAGGTAGGCAATTTCAGTCGGATCCACGTAGCGGCGCTTCGCCAGCTCTTTCCTTAGCTCGATTTCCCGTGCTATGGCTGCTTTGGTGCCGGACTTAGCGTAGACTTCGGCCGTACCCGCGGCGATTGTGATTTCCTCGCGGTCATTGTTGAGGGTCGAAGCTTCCTTCCACTCCTCCAGCGAGAGGTCATATTTGCCCATATCCCGATAGATATTCCGCAACTCGACGTGGGCATAGGCGAAATTTGGATCCATCTCCAAGGTCTTCTTCAACTGCTCCAGGGCGACCTCCGTTTGTCCTGCGTTGGCCAGGACTTGACCGAAGTTGCTTTGGTATTGGAGGTTCAAGGGATCCAGTTCGATGGCGCGGCGCAGATGAGCCAGAGCTTCAGGGTGACGCGCCTCCCACGACAGGAAGAGCCCATACCAGTGGTGGGCGTGGGCGAGATTCGGATTGATTTCGAGGGCCCGCTTGAATTCGGCTTCGGCGGCGGAGAAATCAAACAAGCTCCAGAGAGAGCCGCCCAGGGCGGCGTGGGCTTCGGCCGAAGACGGATCAATCGCCAGAGCTTTCTCGGCTGCCGCTTTGGCTTTGGGAGCGGCAACGTTTTCCGGTATCGGACCGTAGTCCGGCGCGGCAACATAATAGTTGGCCAGACCGACGTAGGCCATGGCGTAGGCCGGGTCTCTTTCAATGGCCTGGCTGAAGTAGTCTTTGGCTTTGTCCAGGGTCTCGGGCGTGCGCTTCTCCCAATAGTAGAGGCCTTTGAGATAGAGCTGGTAGGCCTCGGGGTCGCTCGTGCCGCCTTTGGCCACTTGCTTCTGGGTCTCGCCGGACAAACGTTCCCTCAGCTTGGCTGAGATAGCGCCGGTAATTTCTTGTTGCACCGAAAGCGCATCGGCCACCTTGCGGTCGTACTGGTCGCCCCATAGGTTGCGGTTGGTGCGGGCGTCAATCAGTTCCGAGCTGATGATGAGCTGATCACCGTGCTGCACGATACGGCCGGTGACCAGCGCCTGGACCTTTAAATCTTTCGCCACGGTCTGGGGATCAACATCGCGTCCCTTGTAGCGGAACACCGATGATCGGGCCATCACTGTCAGGTTCGGCAGTTGCGAAAGGTTGTTGATCAAGCTCTCGGTGATGCCGTCGCTCAGATATTCCGAGTTGGGATCGTTGCTGGCGTTGACGAACGGCATCACCGCGACCGATGTAATCTGCTCCGAAGTGCTGCGGCTCCGCCATAGGAAAGCGCCCCCAGCCACCAGCGCCAGCGCGATAATGCCGGCGATCGCCCAGAGCATGGTCTTGCTTTTCTTGGCCTCGGGTTGCGCCCCGGCGATCTCGACTCGCGCGGAACTGGAATCCCGGCGCAAGCGTTTTAGGTCGGCCAACATTTCTGCAGCGCTCTGGTAGCGCAGGGCGCGATCTTTTTCGAGGGCCTTGCTGATGATGCGCTGGAGTTCCGCAGGCAAGTCCGGATTAAAACGTGCGGTCGAGGCGGGCGCCCCGCGCAGAATGGAATCGAAGATCACAGCCGAAGTGTTTCCGCTGAAGGCCATACGTCCGGTCGCCATCTCATAAAGGACAGCGCCGAAAGAGAACAGGTCCGTGCGCGGGTCGAGTTCTTCGCCACGGGCCTGCTCGGGCGACATGTAGGCCACCGTGCCCACCGCGGTTCCCGGGCTGGTCAAGTTCTCCTCGACCGTGGCGCCTTCGGCGGCGGCCGACTGCGCACCGGTCAACTTGGCCAATCCGAAGTCGAGAATTTTGGCTTGACCGCGCTTCGTAATCAGGATGTTCGCCGGCTTGATGTCCCGATGCACGATCTTTTCCGTGTGCGCGGCATCGAGTGCATCGGCCACTTCGATGGCCAGCGCGAGCAGGGTCTCGGTATCGATGGGCTGGCCTGAGATGCGATGCTTCAGCGTGATCCCGTCCAGATACTCCATGGCGATAAACGCCTGGCCGTCCTGTTCGCCAATGTCGTAGAGGGTGCAAATGTTGGGGTGATTCAGAGCGGATGCGGCTTGGGCTTCGCGTTGGAAGCGGGCCAGGGCCTGGGGGTCGCGGGCAACTTCCTGAGGCAAAAACTTGAGTGCTACAAAACGGTGAAGCCGCGTGTCTTCGGCTTTGTAGACCACGCCCATACCGCCACCGCCCAGCCTTTCGACGATGCGGTAGTGCGAAATAGTCTGCCCGATCACTGGCAAGCGATGTTA
>Ga0137403_10006425_pt1 | contig 13456 bp, 12 predicted proteins | sample CZOMad2_1_16fung_FD_122057 | JGI IMG/M metagenome (GOLD analysis project Ga0137403, IMG submission 122057) | Vadose zone soil fungal communities from Angelo Coast Range Reserve, California, USA - CZOMad2_1_16fungal (Hybrid Assembly) | ecosystem: Environmental > Terrestrial > Soil > Vadose zone... | reverse complement strand
AGGTTGCGGGTGAAGCAGCAGAACTCCAGCTGGATCCCGTTGGGGTCCTTGAAGTAGATCGACTTCGCCCAGTCGTGGTCGACGACGTCCGTCACCTCGACGCCCTTCGCCAGGAGCTCGCGACGCTTGTCCTCGAGCCCGGCCTCCGAGCCGGCCTCGAACGCGAAGTGATAGAACGCGCTCGGCACACCGAGCCCGCGGGTGATCCCGGCGTCGTACCGCGCCGGCACGCCCGGCACGCCGCGCGCCTCCATGAAGGCGATGAGCTGATCGCGCCCGGTGTCGAAGAAGATGTGGCGGATCTGGCCGCCTTCCTTGACCTTGATGGTGTCGCAGCGGACCGGATTGAACCCGAGCACGTTCTCGTAGAAGTCGCGGGTCTTGTCCAGATCCAGTGTCGAGAGGCCGAGATGAGAGAACCCTTTGTTCGACATACCGTGCTCTCCTGTCTGTGTGTGGCGAGCCCGTCGCCTCGTGACGTGGACAGGATAGCAGGAGACGAGCGCGTCCGGGCGGTAGCTCCAGGGCGAGCCGTGGCTTATGCTACGGGCGGGCGCAACGAGTCGCCCCAACTATTCTGCACACAACAGAGGAGATCTCCGCATGACCGAGCCTGACCATAATCTAAAGGCGCGCCTCGGCCGGCGGGGCCCCAGCCCCGCGACGGCCTGCGGCGCGCACAGCCACACCGCTGTCACGCGGCGCGGCTTCCTGAAGACGGGCGCGCTCGCCGCCGCCGCGCCGCTGCTGGCCGACGTGCCGTTCGCCGCGGCCCAGAGCCCGGCGCGCAGCGTCAGCAAGGTGCACGACTTCCAGACGTCGGCCGACGTGGCGAAAGCCGAGCAGGAGGGCGAGGTCGTCTACTACGGCCACGACAGCGAGCAGGGCATCGCCATCTTGCTCGAGGCGTTCCGGAAGGACTTCCCGAAGATCAAGACGAGCTACGTGCGGCTGCAGACCGGCGCCCTCTACGCGAAGATCACCGCGGAGCGGTCGGCCGGGCGCTTCGGGGTCGATGTGCTCCAGCTCTCCGACATCTCCCCGGCCATCGACTTCCAGAAGAAGGGCGGCTGGGAGCAGTACATGTCGCCCGAGTACTCCGCGTACAAGCCCGAGTACCAGTCGACTCCGGCCGGGTACTTCGGAGTCCCGGGGGTCGGATTCTCCGGGATCGCCTACAACCGCGCCAAGGTGAAGCCCGAACAGGCGCCGAAGACGTGGAAGGACATCAACAACCCCGCCTTCAAGGACGGGATCAGCGCCAAGCTCGCGACCTCGGGCATGCAGCACGCCCAGTGGTACATCCTGCGCAAGATGTACGGCAACGACTTCTGGCAGGAGTTTGCCAAGCAGCGGCCGAAGGGCTTCGACGCTCGCGCCCAGCTCTTCGACCGGCTGGCCAAGGGTGAGGACCGCATCTGCGCGCTGGCCGAGTACGCCGGCTACACGCTCTACCAGGAGAAGGGCGCCGAGATCGACTTCGTGGCGCCGCCCGAGGGAATGCCGGCCATCGCGATCTACGTCGGCGTCGTCAGCAAGGCGCCGCATCCGGAAGCGGCGAAGCTCTTCGTGGACTGGGCGCTCTCCAAGCGCGGCCAGGCCGTCTACCAGAACCAGAAGATCCTCCTCTACGGCTCCCTGCGCCCCGACGCGGGCCCGATGCCGACGGGCAAGAAGCTTTCCGACTTCAAGCTGCTCTTCCCGACGGACTGGAACGACTACGTGGCGAGCCATCCTGTGTTCGTGAAGGAATGGAACTCGATCATGGGCTTGTGAGCCGTAGGCGTGACCGAGGAGCGCCCCGGGTTCCCCGGGGCGTGACGAGCATACGGGGGGCTTGGGGGGCGCTCGGAGCCCCCCGTCTATTATGGCGACCCGGCCCGCGCCTCGTCAGCCTACTTGTCGGCGGCATCGCCGCCGTGCTCGTCCTCTACCCGATCGCGTACCTCGTGCAGGCCTCGCTGAGCGTCGGCGATCCGCAGGCCCGCCCGCCGGAGGCGTACGGGCTCGACAACTTCACGGGCCTCGGCCGCTACGCGCACATCTTCGGCAACACCTTGCTCGTCGCGGCGCTTGCCACGGTGCTCGCGGTGATCGTCGGCTTCACGATGGGCTGGATGCTCTCGCGCACGAACGTGCCCGGCCGCGCGGCGTTCGAGCAGCTCATGGCGATGCCGTACTACGTGACACCGCTCATGGGCGCCCTGGCCTGGGCGCTCATCGCCTCGCCGAACAGCGGGGTCGTCAATCAGGTCTGGCGGGCGCTCGGGGGCGAAGGCTACCTGGTCGACATCAACACGCCCTGGGGCATCGCCTGGGTGATGGCGCTGTTCGAGGGATCCGTGGCCTTCGTGATGATCGGTGCCGTGATGAAATCGATGGATCCGGCGATGGAGGAAGCCTCGCAGGTCCTCGGCGCCAGCCGCGTCCGCACGATGCTGCGCATCACCCTGCCGCTCGTCCTGCCGGGCGTGCTCGGCGCGGCGGTGTTCGTCTTCGCCGAGATGCTCGGCTCGTTCTCCGCCGCGCTGGTCCTCGGGCTCCCCAACCGCTTCTACGTCGTGACGACCGCGATGTACCAGCTCGTGTCGCAGTACCCGCCGCGCTTCCCGACCGCGGCGGCCATGGGCGTCTCGCTCTTCGCCGTCATGTTCGCGATGGTCTGGATCTATCGCCGGATCATCAGCACCGGGACCTACGTGACGATCACGGGCAAGGCCTTCCGGCCGCGGGTCATGGACGTCGGCGGGCTGCGCTGGCCGTTCCTGGGCGTGTGCGCCGCGTATCTCGCGGTCGCCGTGATCCTGCCCGTGCTGACGATCACGTACGCGTCCTTCCAGCACCTCACCAGCGCGATCCCGCGCGCCGACAATTTCACGCTGATCAACTACAAGACCGCGCTGTCGCTCGACGCCGTGGGCGCAGCACTCGGCAACAGCCTGGTCCTCGGCTTGGCCACCGCGAGCATCGGCGTCCCGCTGATGGGCTTTCTCTCGTGGCTCATCTATCGCTCGCGGCTGCCCGGCGCCGGCCTCATCGAGTATCTGCTGATGTTCCCCCAGGCGGTGCCCCGCCTCGTCTTCGCCTTCGGGATGCTCTGGGCGTGGCTGATCTTCCCGATCCCGATCTACGGCACGCTCTGGCTCCTGCTGATCGCGTACCTCACGGTGTTCCTGCCGCTCGGCCTGCGGACGATCTCGGGCGTGATTCTCCAGATCGATCGCTCGCTCGAGGAATCCGCCCAGATGTGCGGCGCAACGTGGGGCTATCGGCTGCGCACGGTCACGATGCCGCTGCTCAAGCCCGGGCTGATCGCGGCGTGGCTGCTGCTGTTCATCGCCAGCGTGCGCGAGCTCGGCGCGTCGATCTTGCTGATGGGCCCGAAGGCCAAAGTCATCACGCCGGCCATCGTCGAGTCCTGGTTCTCGGCCAGCACCGAGCTCACCGCGGCGATGGCGGTCTTGCAGACCCTGGCGGTGGTGGCAGCCCTGGTGCTCCTGTTCGCGGTCGCCCGCCGCGCGGTCCAGCACGGAGGCGAGTGACGACGGCCCGCGCGTCGATCGAGGTGCGTGACCTGGTCGTCCGCTACGGCAGCGTCGTCGCGGTGCGCGGCGTGACGTTCACCGTCGACGCGGGCGAGCACCTCACCCTGCTCGGCCCGTCCGGATGCGGCAAGACGACCACCCTGCGCGCGATCGCCGGGCTCGAGAAGCCCACGTCGGGCGAGATCCGGATCGGCGGCGCCCCGGTGTTCTCGTCCTCGCCCGCGGTCAACGTCCCGGCCGAGCGGCGCGGGCTCTCGATGGTCTTTCAGTCCTACGCGATCTGGCCGCACATGAGCGTCTTCGACAACGTGGCCTACGGCCTGCGGGTGCGGAAGCGGCCGGAGGCCGAGGTGACGACCAGGGTCCGCGAAGCGCTCGAGCTGGTCCAGCTCGGCGAGCTCGGCACGCGCAGCGCCTCGAAGCTGTCGGGCGGCCAGCAGCAGCGCGTCGCGCTCGCCCGCGCGTTCGTGTTCTCGCCGTCGGTGCTCCTCTTCGACGAGCCGCTGTCGAACCTCGACGCGAAGCTGCGCGCCGAGATGCGCGTGGAGCTGAAGGAGCTGCAGCGCCGGCTCGACATCACCTCCGTCTACGTCACGCACGACCTCGAGGAGGCGCTCGCGATCTCCGACCGGATCATCGTGATGCGCGACGGCGTGATCGAGCAGATCGGCAGCCCGGGCGAGATCTACGACCAGCCGCGCAACACCTTCGTCGCCGACTTCGTGGGCTCGGCCAACCTGATCCGCGGCCGGCGGCGCGCCGATCTCGAGCGCGATGGGCTCGTCGTCATCCAGACCCAGGGCGGCGCGCTGGTCCACGGCATCGCGTCCGGTCGCCCGCCGGGCGACGAGGCGCTGATGGCCGTGCGCACCGTCCGTCTCCGGCTCGAGCGCGCGCGCCCGGCCACGCAGGTCAACGTGTGGCCGGCCCGGATCCGTCAGCGCGTGTTCCAGGGCGACTTCACGCAGTACCACGTCGACTGGGACGGCCGGGTGCTGATCGTGCGCCTGGCGACGCCCGATCCGCTGGCCGAGGGCGACGAGGTCTTCGTCAGCGCCGATCCGCGGTACTGTGTGCTGCTGGAGGAGTGATGCCGCATCCGATCTCGCTCGCGCATCTCACCGTGCTGGACACCACGCCTCCCGAGCTGGTCAGCGTGGCGGCGGCCGCCGGCTTTCCGACCATCGGCATCCGGCTGACGGCCACGCCGAGCGTGGGGGTGCCGCCGTACGACATCCTGAGCGACGGTCCTGTCCTGCGCGAGACCCTGCGGCGCCTGGCCGACACGGGTGTGAACGTGCTCGACACGGAGTTCCTCCGCTTCGAGCCCGAGCAGCCCATCGGCGTACCGGAGGGCTTCCTGGAGGTCTCGGCCCGGCTCGGCGCCAAGAACGTCCTCGTCATGAGCGCCGAGCCCGAGGAGGCGCGAACGATCGAGCGGTTCGGCGAGCTCTGTGACCGCGCCGCGCAGTACGGCCTGCACGTTTGCCTGGAGTTCGCGATCTACACCGGGGTGCGAACGCTCGCCCACGCCGCGAGCATTCTGGCCAAGGCGAAGCGCTCGAACGCCTCGGTCTTGATCGATGCCCTGCACTTCAGCCGGTCCGCGGGGCTGCCGGCGCACGTGAAGCAGGTCGATCCGGCCCTGTTCCGCTACGTCCAGATCTGCGATGCTTCACCTGACATGCCCGGCCCGACCGACACGCCAGCGCTGATCCGTGAGGCCAGAACAGGGCGTCTCCTGCCCGGCGAGGGCGCCCTGCCGCTCGCCGAGCTGGTGACGGCGCTGCCCGCCGGGCTGCCGCTGGCGATCGAGGCGCCGTGCCGGGCGACCGCCGGTCTCCCCGCGCTCGAGCGCGCGAAGCGCGCGTACCGGGCGCTCACCAGCCTCGCAGGAGCGTGACATGAATTTCGGGATCCACATCGGCGCCATGGGTGGGCCGCTGGACGAGATGCGCAAGCTGTGGAAGTTCGCCGACGCGAAGGGCTTCGACTGGTTCTCGGTCTCCGACCATTTTCAGGAGTCGCCCCCGCGCGGTGGCGACATGGACTGCTACGAGGCGATCGCGATTTTGACCGCGGCGGCGATGGACACAACGCGGATCCGGCTCGGCAGCGGGGTCTACTGCGTCGCCTACCGGAACCCGGGGCTGCTCGCGAAATCGCTCACCACGATCGACCACCTCTCGAACGGGCGCGTCGACTGCGGGCTCGGCGCCGGCTGGCACGACATCGAGGCCAAGGCCTTCGGCTACGCCTTCCCCTCGATCGGCCCGCGCGAGGACATGCTCGAGGAGTACGCGCAGATCCTCAGACTGCTCCTCGACCCCGAGCAAAAGCGCGCGAACTTCCAGGGCAAGCACTTCCAGGTGACCAACGCTCCGAACTATCCCAAGCCGCTCCAGCCCCGCATCCCGATCTGGATCGGCGGGCGCGGCGAGAAGCGCACGCTCCGCGCGGCCGCGAAGTACGCCGACGGCTGGAACGGCGCCTACATCGGCCCGGACGAGTGGAAGCACAAGGGCCAGGTGCTCGATCGCTGGTGCCAGACCGAAGGGCGCGATCCGCGAACGATCATGCGCAGCGTGAACCTCGGCTTCTACCTCGGAGCCGACGCCAAGGGCATCGCGCGGGCCGAAACGCTGTTCAACAGCCACTTCGGCGGGAGCCCCGCGCGCGCCGAGCGCACGGGCTATCTGCGAGGATCGGTGAAGGACGCGCGCGAGATGGTCGATCAGTTCCGCGCGCTCGGCTGCACCCGGCTCAGCATCGCGCTGCGCGACGGGCCCTACGATTGGGACGCGCTGGAGGCGTTCGCGGCCGAGATCGTCCGCGCGCGCTGATCACGACACAACCCGAACAAGGAGGGACCATGCTCAACCCAGGGGACAAGGCGCCGGACTTCGTCGGGCGCGACCACAACGGCAACACCGTCAAGCTCGCCGACTTCAAAGGCAAGTCGGTCGTGCTCTGGTTCTTTCCCAAGGCCGACACGCCTGGCTGAACCGCCGAGGGTTGCGGGTTCCGCGACCTGAAGGCCGACTACGACCGGAAGAACGCGGTGATCCTGGGCGTGTCGTTCGACACCCCCGCCGACAACAAGAAGTTCGCCGAAAAATTTCACTTCAACTTCCCGCTGATCTGCGACACCGACCGGACGATCGGCACCGCCTACGGCGCCAACGCCGACCCGGCCAAGGGCGCTCAGCGCGTCGGTGTCGTGATCGACCGCGAGGGCAAGATCAAGGAGTGGCACGAGCGCGTCGACGCACGCGCCTGGCCGGCCGCGGTCGTCCAGACGCTCTGAGATCGCGTTCGGGCGCCAACAGGGTGGCGCGCAAGCGCCACCGTGCATGTTCAGCGACAGGTGCTCGCCCTGGCCCTGCAGCAGATCGAGATCCAGCATGGTGGCGTTGCCGCAAAGCTGACCGGCGGATCCCGGCACTTATTGGCGAGGAGGGGCGATGGACCTGGAGCCCTCGGTTCGGGCCGCGGCAGGGGGCGATCTCGACGCGTTCGCCGAGATCGTGTGCCGCGAGATCCTCGACGGCGTGCACGACCGCGTCCCGGCGAAGGCGTTCTACTTTACCGGCGGGCTCGACGCGGTCCTGGCCAGCGCGGCCGCGCCATAGTCGGGTTGGCGGCATGGAGGACAGCTTTCGTTCTAGTCGACTAGAACAGAGCTCGCTGGCCGCCGGGTTCTATTTTCTTGATGCCGCGCCATATTTTCAGCCCGGCGACGTGCTTCGAAAAGAACAAGAGGTGGTACATCGGTACATTCTTCTCGTTCACAAAATATGGATCCCCCTCGTCCTCGTGGAGGAAGCCGAGGTGAGCCAGTTTGCTCCGGAACGCGCCGATCCACGGCCGTTCGACACTCATCACCTCGCCCGTAGTGAGCCGCTTTCCAGCGGCGAGTTTTGCACGAGGCAAGTCTCGCCACTCGCCCCCTCCCCAGAGATCGTCCATCGGGCTGTGGGGCTGTTTCGCGAAGATTCGGAAATTCCGCGTGATGCCGATTCCACTCGGGAACAGAAGCAGCACGTCCATCCGCCGTTGCGCCAGCGCTTCGAAGAGGGCGAACTTGACCTCGAACCCTTCTGGATCTACAAACGCAAGCCCGAGCGTCTTGCGGGTCAAGCTCGCCACTACATTCCTGACGACCGCATTGCAGTCGCCCGTGTGCAGGGACACCCGACTCTGTTGGTCGACAGGAATCCGCTGTCGGAGGGCCTCTACGTTTCTCTTGTCGAGGTCGCTGAAGAACAACCGATCAAATGCCGGCGTGATTTTGAGAGCCCGCACTGGCGAACCGTCGAACTCTAAGTCGCCATCGCGATCAATCCCCTTCCCCGGGCCAGCAAGCAAGTCCACGTACACCAACTCGGACCAGAGCCCGGCTTTTCGCTTTGAGTTCATGGCCTTCATGAAGGCCGTGGCGTATCGCTCCATATAGTCGAGCTTCTCGCGAGTCCACGGCCCACCGACGCGCGCCCGGAGGCCGTCTTGGGCGCGGCGAACCATCAGATAGAAGTCGTTACGAGCGAAGATGCGGCGACCCGGGGGAGCTCGTCCCACGTTCTTCCGTCTAGGATTCGGCCCCCAGACTTTGGAGTTCGGCCGCCCCACTGTTTGAAAAAGAAGGGAACTCCAGCAGCTATGCACTGATCGCGGATGTCCCGTACCCAGTTGGGATCGACTGAGCGCCGGCCGCCCCCACTCTCTCCGCCAACGATCACCCAGTGGATGCCATCGAGCGGCACGCGGGGAATCGGCCCGAGTAAGGGTTCGATGGACAGAAAGCGGACCGCAGCGGGAACTCCCTGTAGATGCGCGATCCTCGACGTATACCGTGCGTTCTCGACAGACACTCCTTGCCAAACATTCGGGCTCCAAAGAAGACTGCGAGCCATAGTAGCTAGCCGAGCGCTACGCTTGGTGAGGATCTGAAATATGTGCCAGTCTGCCTTGGCCATGACGTCGAATACACGGTGCAAATACTCTTCTGGGATCTTCTCGTGGAAGAGATCGCTCATGCTGTTGACGAAGATCCGCCGAGGTCGCCGCCAGCCTAGAGGTAGGGCCAGCTGGTCCGGGTGCAACGTGAGAGCGAACCCGCGTGCGTAGCGACGGTTTCCCATCGCACGGAGGCGGCTTGCCAGACGCTCGGCGTAGCAGTGCTTGCAGCCGGGGCTGACTTTCGTACAGCCCGTCACTGGATTCCAAGTGGCGTCGGTCCATTCGATCCCGCTGTCGCTGCTCACACAGTTCCCATCCGCGAGGATACTTTGGGGGAGGTCGCACTTCGATGTCCAACATTTGACACGCCGGGGTTCCCCTGGACCCCTCGCGCCCGAGCTGGTTCTCCGGTAGATTCCAGGGTGGCCATGGCGGCGAACTCCAGACACTGGCTCGGGATCGACATCGGCGGGACCTTCACCGACTTCGCCCTCTTCGACACGCAGACGGGCGAGCTGCTCGGTTTGAAAATAGCGTCCACCCCACACGAGTTCGCCGCGGCCGTCCGCGTCGGGCTCGCGCGCCTGGCCGACGAGCACGGCGTCGATCTGCGCGAGATCGGCACCGTCGTCCACGGCACCACGATCGCGGTGAACACGCTGATCCAGCGGACGGGCGCGCGGCTGGGTCTCCTCGTCACCGAGGGATTCCGCGACGTTCTCGAGCTCCAGCGCCTGCGGCTGACGAACCCGTTCGATCTTCACGGCTCGCGTCCCTTGCCGTTGATCCCGCGCGCGCGGGTCGCCGAGATACGCGAGCGGCTTCGCGCCGACGGCCGAATCGACACGCCGCTGGACGAGGCGGGCGTGCGTGACGCCGTGCAACTGCTCACCAGGGCCGGCCAGGGCGTCGAGGGTCTCGTGATCTCGCTGCTGCATTCGTATCGAAGTCCCGCGCACGAGCGGCAGGCACGCGCGGTTGCCGAAGCGGCGGCTCCCGGCCTGCCGGTGACGGCGTCGTCCGACGTGTGGCCGCAGGCGCGCGAGTACGAGCGGACGGCCCTGGCCGTGCTCGACGCCTACGTGCAGCCGAAGGTGCGGCGCTACCTCGAGGGCTTCGAACAGGCCCTCGCCGCGCGCGGAGCCCCGGCCATGCCGTACGTCACGAAGTCGAACGGCGGCATCATGCCGGTCGCGGCCGCGCGCAGCCAGACGGCGGCGACGCTCCTGTCCGGGCCCGCGTCCGGGGTCATCGGCGCGGCCTACGTCGCGGCGCGCGCGGGCCTGCCGAACGTCATCACGCTCGACGTGGGGGGCACCAGCGCCGATATGGCGGTGGTCGAGAACGGGCGTCCGCGCGTGAGCACGAGCGAGCACATCGGCGGCGTCCCGGTGATGATGCCGGTGGTGGGGGTGAGCGCGATCGGCGCCGGCGGTGGCTCGGTCGCCTGGGTCGACGACGTCGGCCTGCCGAAGGTCGGCCCCCAGAGCACCGGCGCCGAGCCCGGCCCCGCCTGCTACGGCCGCGGCGGCAAGGACGCCACCCTCACCGACGCGTTTCTCGTCTCCGGCTTCCTCGATCCCGAGCGCTTCCTCGGCGGCCGGATGCGCCTGGACCGGTCGCTCGCCGAGGCCGCGATCGCGCGCCTCGCCGGCCGGCTCGGCATGACGCCGGACGAGGCGGCCGAGAGCGTCGTGCGCGTCGCCGTCTCGAACATGTACGCGGAGTTCACCAAGATCCTCTCGCGCGCCGCGGTCGATCCGCGGGATTTCGCGCTGGTCGCCTTCGGCGGCGCCGGGCCCGTGGTTGGCGCGCTCGTCGCCCGCGAGGTCGGCATTCCCGCGGTGTTCGTGCCGCGCTCGCCTGGAACGCTCTGCGCGCTGGGAGCGCTCAGCGCCGACATCGTCAACGACGCGGTCCGCACGGTGCACACGCGCGTCGAGCCGGCGCTGCTGGAGGCGGCCGCGCTGCGAGGGCACTACGACGCCTTGCGCGCCGAGCTGGCGGAGTGGCTCGAGCGCTTCGGCGCCGGCGCGGGGCCGGCCGCGTTTCGGCAGGCCGCGGACATGCGCCACGTCGGCCAGTCGTACGAGATCGACGTACCCGTCGAGCTCGGCTGGCTGGCGCCCGGCGGCGGCGCGGCCCTGCTCACCGCTTTTCATCGCGCTCACGAGCGCGCCTTCGGCCACGCCGATCGCGAGGCGCCCGCGGAGGTCATCAACCTCCGCGTCCAGCTGCGGGCCGAGCGCCCGCGCGTACCGCTCGACGAGCTGCCCGCCGGCTCGACCACGCCGGCGCCTCGCGCGACGCGTCGGATCTGGCTCGACGGCCGCCCGACCGAGGCGCGCGTCTACGACCGCGCGGCGCTCGGACGCGGGGCGCGTCTGGAAGGGCCGGCCATCGTCGAGCAGCCCGACACCACCGTCCTCGTGCCCGGCGCTCACGTCGGCGAGGTCGATCGCTTCGGAAACTTGATGATCCGGAGGGAAGGCTGATGCGTCTGGACGCGCTGACCGTGGAGATTCTCCGGAACTACCTGCAGGGCGCCGTCGAGGAGATGGCCTACGTCGTCGAGCGCACGGCCTACACCACCTTCGTGAAGGAGACGGCGGACTTCACCTGCGGCCTGCTCAATCCATCTGGAGAGTTCTTCGCCTATCCCGTCGAGCTCGGGGTGGCGAGCTTCGGCGGCATCAGCTACGCGCAGACCCTCGAGGCGGTGGGCCCGCTCGAGCCCGGCGACGTGGTGATCACCAACGACCCGTACGGCTCGGCGGCGGCGGCGACGCACCTGCCCGACATCCACCTGGTCAAGCCGATCTTCTGGGAGGATCGCCTCGTCGCGTACGGCGCGGGCTTCCTGCACAGCTCCGACGTCGGCGGCATGGTGCCGGCCTCGATCTCGCCGCGCGCCTCGGAGATCTACCAGGAAGGCTTGCGGCTGCCGCCCAAGAAGCTCTTCAAGCGCGGCGAGGTCAACCGCGACCTGCTCGATGTGATCCTGGCCAACTGTCGCATCCCTGAGCAGAACTGGGGCGATCTGCAGGCGCTGGTGGCCGGGCTCACCACCGGCGAGCGCCGCATGCACGAGCTGATCCGCCGCTTCGGCCCCGACACGGTCGACAAGGCCATGGACGATCTGATCGACTACGCGACGCGCAAGGTCGAGGCGCTCATCCGCCGCATGCCGGCCGGCCGCTACGAGTTCTCGGACTACATCGAGGACGACGTGGTGACGAACATTCCGATCCGACTGAAGGTCGCGCTCACGATTGCCGACGGCGAGATCCACCTGGACTTCACCGGGAGCGACGTCCAGGTGAGCTCCGCGCTCAACGTGCCGACCGCCGGGCGCGTGCACCCGTTCATGGCCGTCGCGCTCGTCAACTACTTCGCGACGCGCGACCGGACCATCCCGCTGAACGCGGGTGTGCTGCGCCGGGTGCGCATGACCCTGCCCGAGGGCTCGGTGGTGAACCCGAAGTTCCCGGCGGCGTGCGGCGTGCGCTACGCCACCGTGCTCCGGATCTACGACGCGGTCCTCGGCGCGCTCGCCCGCGCGGTGCCCGAGGACATTCCGGCGGCCAGTGGCGGTCAGGGTTGCATGGTCGCCCTGTCGCTGCCGGACCCCGAGGCGGGCCGGCGCCACGTCACCGTGATCGAGCCGATGATCGGCGGCGGCGGCGGCCGGCCCGCCCGCGACGGTGTCGACGGCTGCGACGCCTCGCTCGGCTTTCTCAAGACCACGCCGGCCGAGACGCTCGAAGCCGAGGTGCCGATCGTGGTGCGGCGCTTCCACCTGATCCCGGACTCGGCCGGTCCCGGGCGGTTTCGCGGCGGCTTCGGTGTCCGACTGGACTTTCAGGTGTTCCAGCCGGAGGGCCTGGTGACCGCGCGCGGGATGGAGCGGCTGCGCTTCGCGCCCTGGGGTGTGGCGGGCGGCACCGCCGGCTCGACCGGCAGCGTGGTGCTGAACCCGGGCACCGCCGGCGAGCGGCCCTTACCGAAGATCGACGTCCTGGCCCTCGAGCCCGGCGATGTCCTGAGCGTACGAACGCCGGGCGGCGGCGGTCACGGCGATCGCTTCACGCGGCCGCCGTCCCACGTGCTCGTCGACGTCATGGCCGGGCTCATCTCGCGCGAGCACGCGCGCGAGGCGTACGGCGTCGTGCTCGACGGGGATCGGGTCGACGAGGCTGCGACGACGGCGCTGCGCGCGGCCCGCCGCGGCGAGACATCGGTCCGCGACGCCGCGGAGGCCGCATTCGACTTCGGCGTCGCGCGTCGCGAGCACGAGCGGCGCTGGCCGTCGGAGCTGCAAGATGCGTTCATCGCGCTCTTGATGAGCCTGCCGGCGCCCTATCGGGCGTACGTGCGCCGCACGCTCTACGGCCGAGTCGACACCCTCGCCGCCGAGAGGCCCGTGACGGCCGACGACCTCGGCCGGCTCTGGCAGGAGCTGCGCGGCTCGATCGCCGCATTCAAGTGATCCCGCGGCTCGGGATCGGGAGAAAGCTATGAGCGCCGTCGACTGGAGCTATCACCGCCCGGGCTGAATGACCTGCGCCAAGACGCAAGGGTTCCTTACGAAGCACAAGGTCGGTATCGCCTCACAAACCGATGCAAAAAAGGCCACGATCAAGGGCGACGCCGCTCTCGGCGCCCTGAAAGACGTGGACGAGCTCTACGTCGCCAAGGGCAAGAAGGTCGTGCACGTCGACCTGAAGCGTGAGAAGCCGCCTCGCGCCGAGCTGCTCACCCTTCTGCTCGGTCCCACGGGCAATCTGCGGGCGCCCACACTCAGAAAGGGCCGCGCGCTGATCGTCGGCTTCGACGAGGCGACCTACAAGCGTCTGCTCGGCTGACCCGCGCGGTCAGCCGCGGAGCTGCGACCGGCCGCGAGCCGGATCAGCCGCGGGCTTTGCGAAACGCGCGCTCGAATCCAGGCAGCG